>Ga0207689_10002967_pt1 | contig 15656 bp, 13 predicted proteins | sample KBSMisM52_FD_184312 | JGI IMG/M metagenome (GOLD analysis project Ga0207689, IMG submission 184312) | Miscanthus rhizosphere microbial communities from Kellogg Biological Station, Michigan, USA - KBS Miscanthus M5-2 (SPAdes) (version 2) | ecosystem: Host-associated > Plants > Roots >... | reverse complement strand
GCGCTTCATCGGCTATGGCTGGAACGTCACGCGGGTAGGCGACGCCAACGACCGGCAGATGCTCGCACGCGCATTCGACGTGTTCCGCCGGGAGTCCAGTAGACCGACTCTGATCATCGTCGACAGTCACATCGGTTACGGTGCGGCGACGAAGGAGGGCACCGCCGCCGCGCACGGGGAGCCACTCGGCGTCGAGGAAGTGCGTTCGGCGAAGCGCTTCTACGGCTGGCCGGAGGACGCTCAGTTCCTCGTCCCAGACGGCGTGTACGAGCACTTCGCTGCCGGCATCGGCGCCCGAGGTCACGAGCTACGCGCCGCGTGGGATCAGCTATTCGGAAAGTACTGCGCCGATTACCCGGAACTCGGAGAGCATCTCGACCTGATGCAGCGGCGCCTGCTGCCCGGAGGTTGGGACGCCGACATCCCGGAGTTTCCCGCCGACGAGAAGGGAAAGGCCAGCCGCGACTCGAGCGGCACCGTGCTCAATGCGATCGCGCCCCGGGTGCCATGGCTGATCGGTGGCGCCGCGGACCTTGCTCCGTCCACGAAGACGCGCATGACGTTCCAAGGTGCCGGCGAGTTCGAAGCCGGAAGCTACGGCGGGCGGAACCTGCACTACGGCGTTCGAGAGCACGCGTCGGCGGCAGTAGCGAACGGCTTGTCGTTGTCGAAGATGAGGCCTTACCAGTCTGGATTTCTCATCTTCTCCGACTTTGAACGCGGCGCCCTGCGGCTGTCGGCGCTCATGGAGATCCCGGTCATCTACATCTTCACCCACGACTCCATTGGCGTCGGCGAAGACGGGCCGACTCACCAGCCGGTCGAACAGCTCGCGTCCCTGCGGGCCATGCCGGGCATCATCGACATCCGCCCAGCCGATGCCAACGAGGTCGCGGAGGCCTGGCGGCTGATCATGCCGCTACGGCACGACCCGGTCGCGCTGGTGCTGTCACGCCAGCCGCTGCCAACCCTCGACCGCAGCAGGTACGCGTCCGCGAGCGGGCTGGCGAAGGGTGGGTACATCCTGGCCGATCCGCCGGATGGAGATCCCGAGGTGATTCTGATCGCCACCGGCAGTGAAGTTTCCCTCGCGGTCAGCGCGTACGAGCAGCTCAGCGCCGAGGGTATTCGCGCTCGCGTGGTCAGCCTGCCGTCCTGGGAGCTGTTCGACCGCCAGGATCAGGCATACCGCGAATCCGTGCTGCCGCCGTCGGTTATCGCCCGAGTTGCCGTCGAGCAGGCGTCCGGCTTCGGCTGGGAACGCTACGTAGGATCGACGGGCGCCGTGGTCGCGATGTCGACGTTCGGCGCGTCGGCCCCCCTCAAGGCCCTGCAATCGAAGTTCGGATTCACCCCGGACGCCGTGGCCCGGATGGCCAAGGAGCAACTCGAACCTGCGTCGTAGACATCGCCGGTCTGCCGCAGCGGTCCAGCGTCGTGATCTTGCTCTGGCTGCTCCCGAACGGCCACGAGGCCAAGATCATCATCGAGGTGGCCGACGCATGCGGCAGGCTGGGCGGTCAAGGCGGGAGTCGGACCAAAACGGGAGAAGCGCCCCGCGCGGATGACCGCTGCGGGACGCTCTCGGTCGTACGACGTTGGTCGGCCCTGGTTCGGCTGCCTTGCCAGTCCCGGGCCGCGTCGGACAGTGTGGCCTACGCCACACAGGTACGCAAGATGTCAAATAGATCGATTTCGTTCCGTTCGTATTCCACTGCGGACGGTATACGACACGCCGAAGCGCTGGACAGGAAGTGAGGAACGCGGTAAGCGTTTCCACCTGCGGCCCTCGGCGATGACTCGGCTAGCTCTTGTCGGGGGCTGCTGAAAATGATCAATTACTGATCAGCACGAGCAGGCCGATCTCTCTCGATGATCTTGGACTTACTGTGGCCCGGAGGTACTAAGTCCAAGATCGACTGAGCCGGCCCACACTGAAATCTTCCGGTGATGATCTTCGACTTACTGTGGCCAGAAGGCGCTAAGTCCAAGATGACGACCGAGGTGGCCGCACAGATCGGGGGCCTACCGGTGATGATCTTGGACTTACTGGCGCCCCAGGGCTATAAGTCCAACTTCACGCTCGACCAAGGTCGAAGCGTCACGATCGGGGCGAGAGTGGCGGGCCGTCAGTTCCGGGAATGATCGACCAGCGTGCGTAGCCTTCAACTGACGGTAGGAGATCGCCGATGGATTGGTTCTGGCACGCGCTGCTCGTCTGCTTCGTGATCATCCCGGCGACGCTCCTGTGGATCGCCATCATCATCGAACTGATCCGCCGACGCGACCTCAGTACCTGGCGGCGGATCGGCTGGTTACTCGGGATCCTGATCTTCCCGATCGTTGGTTCACTGACCTATCTGATCATCACGTGGTGGCATGCGGATGCGGCCACCGATTTGGGGGCGGCGCCCCAGGCCGCCGGCGTTCCGGAGCACCCGGAGACGATCGCGGATTTGACGCGCCTGGACCAGTTGCGGCGATCCGGGATGATCAGTGAGGCAGACTTCGAGGCGGGCAGACGGCGGGTGCTGGAGGGCGGCGACGCCGCAGCTCCGCCCGGCCGCCACGCATCCCCTGATACGGAGGTCGGCACGTGAACTGGTTCTGGCACGCGTTGTGGATCTGCTTCGTCGTCATCCCCGCGACAATCCTCTGGCTGGTCTGTGTCTTCGACATCGTGTTTCGCCAGCGCCGGATGGCCGTCTGGAAGCGGATCGTCTGGCTAATCGTGGTCCTGGTGATACCCATCATCGGTGCCCTGATCTATATCAGCGTTTACGCGCGTGGCCTCGAGGAGGGATTCCGTACTCTCGAGCGCCCGCACAGCCAGGAACCAGTGACCGGAGACGAGTACGAGGCCCAGCGGGCTCATCTGGAGACCGATCGCGGCTGGTGAGCGCTTCCCACGAATGGTCGTGGGACGGCAATCAACCGGTGGCGACATCGGCCGCAACCGCATCGGCAAGTGCCTGCAGCGACGGGAATTCCCAATCCGGGACGATGTGAGCCGGCGGCGCCGGCGTCGCACCCCAGCCCAGTCGATCGTGGCGCCGGTTGATCCAGACGGTGCGCAGTCCCCCCTGTTTGGCCGGGACGTGGTCATGAAACAGGCTCTGAGCGACGTGGAGCAGTCGACCGTCACCGATACCGAGGCGGCCCGCCTCGGCGAGCAGCGCAGCGAAGTTACGGGGTGATGGTTTGTAGGAACCAATCTCCTGCGCGGTGAGGACGGTCGTGAATGTGACGCCAAGCCGCTGATTACTGGCGGCGAAGGAATCGCGGTCCACGTTGGACAGGATGATCAGTCGGTACCGCGTGCTCAGCGTTGTGAGCGCGGCCGGGGAGTCCGGGAAAGCCGGCCAGTCTGGTACCGAAGTGGCGAGCCGCTGCGCGTCGTCGTCGGTGACTTCCGCGCCGAACTGGCGCCCCAGCTCACGCAGGCTGCGCGCGAGAATGTCCGGGTAGCGTTCGCCAGGGTGGTCGGCCTCGGCCCGCGCCTCGTGCGTGGAATACGCCGCGAGCAGGGTCTCATCGTCGAGTTGCAGACCCCGAGTGCGCGCCCACGGACCCAGGACGGTGGCGAGGCCGTACTCCCAGTCGATAAGGGTGCCGTAGCAGTCGAAGCTCATCGCATCGAAGTCCGTCAGCTTCACAACGTCTCCTTTCATAGTCGGTTGATCGAATCATGACCAACGCACAGGCGGCACGGGACGCGCCTGGCGCCGGTGACCTACGCTGAGGGATGCGCCGAGGGCACCGGTGGGCGATCGTCCTGACTGGCGTCCTCATCCTGGCGGCACTGCCCTGGGCCGTGAGCAAGCTGCCCGCAGCGAGCACTGGAGCCACCGCACCGGATCTGCTGGGCCGGGTCCAACGGTCCTCGTCCGTGTCGTACTCCGGTTACGCCGAGTCGGTGGGCAGCCTGGCGCTGCCGGCAACGGATCAGTTCAACGCGATCACCAACCTGCTCGGCGCGCGCACCCAGATGCGCGTGTGGTGGTTGAGCTCGGCCGAGTGGCGGGTCGACACGGTGAGCCTCACCGGCGAGACCGACCTGCACCACTCCGGCGGCCAGACGTGGACGTGGAACTACGAGGCGAACCGAGCGACGCTCGACGAGACCAGCTATCCAGAAAACGTTCGGTTGCCCCGCTCCGACGATCTGCTTCCGTCCAACCTGGCCCGTCGGCTGCTCAGCCAGGCCACGCCCGACGAGGTGCAGCGCCTGCCGTCAGCCCGGGTGGCCGGTCAGGATGCGGCCGGGCTGCGACTACGCCCGAAAGAGCCTGAATCCACCATCGACCGAGTCGATGTGTGGGTGTTGACGAGCGGGTTGCCCGTCCGCGTCGCGGTTTACAGCAAAGGCAGTGGGACTGCCGTCGTGAGTACCTCCTTCCTGCAGCTCCACACCAGTCCACCCAGATCGTCGGAGATCGACTTCACCCCGCCACTGTCGGCGCGGGTCGAGGAATCGAACGGCCTCGATCTGCTCGGCTTCATCGACCTGCTGGGCAATGCCCAACCGCCGGCGACCCTGGCCGGTCTGCCCCGCAACGCGGCTGACCCAGGCATTGGCGCTGTTGGCGTCTATGGCCGAGGGGTCACGCTTCTCGTCGCTATCCCGTTACCGGCGCGCATCGCTTATCCGCTGCAGGAACAGCTGGAAAAGGCCGCCGGATCGGTGAGCACTGCTGGTGGCGTGGCGATCGGGGTCGGCGTGTTGAATCTCTTGCTCGGCGAGCCCAAACCCGATGCCGGCGCCTGGCTCGCCACGGGCACCGTGACGGCCGACACCCTGCAGCGGGCCATGGCCGCGCTCCCGCCGACGAATGGATTTCGTCGGTGATCCGCACCCACGCGTTGGTCAAGCGGTTCGGCTCGATCACCGCCGTCGATGGCATCGATCTGGACGTTCGGCCTGGTGATATCTACGGATTTCTCGGCGCGAATGGCTCCGGTAAGACGACGACGCTGCGCATCGTCCTCGGGCTGGTGTTGGCCACGTCGGGTGAGATCGAGCTGCTCGGCCGACCGATGCCCCGTCGTGGACGGGACGTGCTGCCCCGCGTTGGCTCTCTCGTCGAGGGCCCAGCGGCGTATGGCCATTTGTCCGGCCGGGCCAATCTGGCCTTGCTGGATTCGAGCGGTCGAGACACGGTTCGGGCGACGCGGCAACGCCGAATCGACGCCGCGCTGGAGCGGGTCGGCCTGGCCGGGATCGATCGGCGCCCGGTAAAGGCCTACTCGCTCGGCATGCGCCAGCGCCTCGGGCTCGCCGCGGCATTGATGCGGGAGCCGGAACTGCTTGTTCTCGACGAACCGACGAATGGCCTTGACCCGCAAGGCATCCGGGAAATCCGCGAGTTGCTCCTCGCGCTCAATGCCGGCGGCGCGACGATCTTCTTGTCGAGCCATTTGCTCGCCGAGGTCGAAGCACTGTGTACCCGGGTCGGTGTTCTCGATCGCGGCCGGCTCGTCGTCCAGGACGAGCTGGACACATTGCGGGCGCCTACGGGACGCACCATCGTCCGTACGCCTGACCCCGCTGCCGCCGTCGCCGCGCTGGACGGGCGGGTTGAGTACCGGGAGGGAGAGCTTGTCATTGTCCGCGGCGGCGATCCGGCTCAGGTGAACGCGGCGCTAGTGGCCCGTGGCATTCCGGTCACCGAGCTTGCGCGAGAACGACACAGCCTCGAGGAGATTATTTTTCAGCGAACGGGCCCGAGCAGTGATCGGGTGGACCCGACATGATCGCGGTCGAGCTGCGGAAGCTCGCGCGTCGTCCGCGCACCTGGGTGGCCATTGGCTTGCTCAACCTGTTGCCCACAGTCGTGGCGATACTGCTCGCAGTCACGAAGATCGGCCCGCGGCCCGGGGAAGGCCCCGCCTTCCTATCCGCCGTGCTTTCGCAGGGGGCGTTGTTCTCGGTCGCCGCGCTTGCCATCGTTCTGCCGCTGTTCCTCCCCGTCGCGGTTGCCGTCATTTCTGGTGACAGCATCGCCGGCGAAGCGCAAAGCGGAATGCTGCGTTACCTGCTGGCTCGCCCGGTCGGACGGACCCGGCTGCTGATCGCCAAGTTGGTTGCGGTGTTCGTGTTCGTGGTCGTCGCGGTCGTCCTCGTGGCTGGTGTCGGTTACGTGGTCGGATCGCTGCTGCTCGGCAACGAGCCGGTGACGGCCACGACGTCGATCAGCAGCGTCTCGGGGACGACGCTGACCCCAGGCCAAATCGCCGTTCGCACTGTGCTCTCGATCGCATACGTCGCACTGTCGATGATCGGCGTCGCGGCAATGGCGTTGTTCTTGTCGACGCTCACCGACTCGCCGCTGTCGGCCAGTCTGGGCGCCCTGGCCTTTTTGATCGGCTCGTCGCTGCTGCTCACGCTAGACGCGGCGCGGGCGCTGCAGCCCTACCTGCCGACCCGGTATTGGCTGTCATTCGTTGACCTCTTTCGAGATCCGATCCAGTGGTACAACATCGAGCGCGGTGTCGGAATCCAGGTGGTCTATGTCGTCGTGCTGCTCGGCGCCGCGTGGGCGAATTTCATGACCAAGGACGTCACGAGCTAAGGCGAGCGCAGTCGGCGGACGTCAACGGCACCGGCTCACCGGGAGACAGCTCGACCCGGACGATCTGGGTGACGAGCGGATCGGTCGGCAGGTCGCCGTGACTTACCTGGGCCGATGCACAGACGCTTTGCACGCTCAGGTTCAGCGCACCGGTCAGCCGCGCCGAGTCCGGCGGTACGACGGTCTGGTCGTCGGCCGTCCAGATCGACACGAACGTCGGGCCGGTCGGCGTCTCGTCGCCTGTGTTCAGCCGATCGAGAAGTGGGCTGTCGGTGGCCAACTGTTGGCATGCGACCGGGCAGCCGCCCGGCGCGAGGGACCCGGCCAAGCTGGCGAGATCGGTGCCGTGCTGCGGCGAACCCAATGTCACGATGCGACGGGCGACGGCAGCGCCGCCGTGGTCACGCACCCAGAGCCGAGCGACCACCCCGCCGGCCGAGTAGCCGACGATGTCAACGGTCGCGGCGCCGGTCTGCGAACGGGCCGCGCGGACTGCCCGCGCAAGAGCCGCGGCCTGCTGGTCGAGGTCCCCGGTGCCGTCGCCGGGCAGGCTCACGACGATCGCGGTCCGGCCGGCACCATGCAGTAAGTCGGCGAGGGACTCGAGGGAGCCAGTCGAACCGCCGTAGCCCGGAACGAGCAATACCGGCCCAACCACGTCCTGCGGGTTCGTCCGAGTCGGTGCCTTCGGGCCGCGGTCGAGGACCACCGCCAAGGTCGCGGCGAGAGTGGCCACGACGACCAGCCCGAGCGCGCCGAGCAGAAGTCGACGCCGGGCGGGCGCAAGTCCTGACCACACCCGTCCATGGTCCGCTCGACCGAGGAGCACCGCCTGCTACCCGGTCTGTTTCTCGAGATCCCACTGCCCGCGGGGCACTACAGTCAGACGATGGCGCAAGTTCTCAGTTATGACAGTGGAATCTCTGAGCTTCCGCTGCTCGGCGACACAATCGGCACGAACCTCGATCGGACCGTCGCCCGGTTCGCCGACCGCGAGGCGTTGGTGGACGTGGCATCCGGTCGCCGCTTCACGTACTCGGAGCTCGCCGGCGAGGTAGACGTGGTCGCCCTCGCCCTCGTCCAGCTCGGCATCGACAAGGGCGATCGGGTGGGAATCTGGGCGCCGAACGTGCCGGAGTGGGTCCTGGTCCAGTACGCGACCGCCAAGATCGGCGCCATCCTGGTGAACATCAATCCGGCGTACCGGACGCACGAGCTGGAGTACGTGCTCAATCAATCCGGCATCCGAACCCTCATCGCAGTTCCACAGTTCAAGACGTCGGACTACGCGGCGATGATTTCCGAGGTCCGGCCCCGGTGTCCGGCGGTGCGTGACGTGATCTTGATCGGGCTCGCAGAATGGGCCGATCTCATTGCCGCCGGGCGAGCGGCCGACCCGGCGCGGCTTGCCGAGATCGGGGCCACCCTCAGCTCCGACGACCCGATCAACATCCAATACACCTCAGGTACGACCGGCTTCCCCAAGGGCGCGGTGCTGAGCCATCACAACATCGTGAACAACGGGTTCTTCGTGGCCGAACTCCAGCAATTGACAGAGCGCGACAGTATTTGCATTCCCGTGCCCTTCTATCACTGCTTCGGCATGGTCATGGGCAACCTCGGCGCCACGACACACGGTGCCTGCATGGTCATTCCCGCGCCCGCATTCGAGCCGAAAGCAACCTTGCACGCGGTCCACCAGGAGCGGTGCACCTCCTTGTATGGCGTACCGACGATGTTCATCGCCGAGCTCTCCGACGCGGACTTCGACCGCTTCGATCTGAGTAGCCTGCGCACCGGAATCATGGCTGGCTCGCCGTGCCCGGTCGAGGTGATGAAGAAGGTAATCGATCGGATGGGCATGCGAGAGGTGACGATCTGCTACGGGATGACCGAGACGTCGCCGGTATCCACCCAGACCCGAGTACGCGACACTCTCGAGCAACGAACCGCCACCACCGGACGGGTGCATCCGCATCTGGAGATCAAGCTTGTTGATGTGCAAACCGGACTCACGGTTTCCCGGGGCGACCAGGGCGAGCTGTGCACCCGGGGTTATAGCGTGATGCTCGGATACTGGAACGAGCCCGAGAAGACCGCTGACGTGATTGACGCGGCGCGGTGGATGCACACAGGCGACCTGGCGACGATGGACGACGACGGCTACGTGAGCATCACCGGTCGCAGCAAAGACATGGTCATCCGCGGCGGTGAGAACGTCTACCCGCGTGAAGTCGAGGAGTTCCTCTATACGCACCCGGACATCCTTGACGCCCAGGTGATCGGCGTGCCGGACGAGAAGTACGGCGAAGAGATCATGGCCTGGATTCGCATGCGCCCGGGTGCCGAGCCGCTCACCGCGGATTCACTGCGCGCATACTGCGCCGGGCAGCTGGCCCACTACAAGGTCCCCCGCTATGTGCACATCGTCGATGAGTTCCCCATGACGATCACGGGGAAGGTCCGCAAGGTCGAGATGCGGGCGCGCGCGGTCGAAATCCTCGGCCTCGACTAAACCACAACGAATGGCTGCGCGTTTCGCGGCGAGCCTCAGCCGGCAAGGGCATCGTTATTGACGCGGGTTCTCATTCATCAGCTGAGCCTGCGCTACCGAACGGGCGTCGGTGACAGATCGGCGCACTGCCGATCTCGTTGCCACTCGGCGTTGATCCGTGCGGCTACGGCTCCTGTCGCTGGAACCGGCACGCCGGTGTCGTCCAAGTGCGCCGGCTCGAAGCGGGAGGCAATCACGCGGCCACCCCGGAAGGTCAGGGTGAGCACTCCGTTGTCGTCCTGTTCGTTGCCGAACGACTCCCACCACAGATAGTTCGACAGGCCGTAGGCGACGTATGTACCGTCCGACCGCCATCCCGCACCAAGGAGCACGTGGGCGTGGGTGCCGACGACGGCTGTCGCGCCCGCCACGGTGAGTTCTTTCGCCCCGGCCGTCTGATCCTCGTTCGGGCAGGTCTGATACTCGGTGCCCCAATGCAGGTAGACCACGACTACGTAGCCGGCCGCCTTCGCCGCTCGGACCGCGTTGATGAGCAGCGGCGAGAACGCGTTCGCGACACCGGGGCTGTGGACTCCGGCGGAAAAGTTCGCGAGCGTCTCGTCGCGGACCTGCGTCGCAGCGAATACGGCAAGACGAACCCCGTTGACGGTCTTCACATACGGTGCGAACGCCTGCGTCGCGTCAGCGCCGATGCCGATCACCGGGAATTTCGACGTGGCGATTGCGGCGAGTGTGTCGTGCAGTCCGCCCAGCCCGTAGTCGGCGCCATGATTGTTCGCCATTGTGGCGAGGTCGACACCGGCGTCCCGTAGTGCTGTCAATGCCGTCGGTGGCGCGTGGAACACAAACGACTTGTTCTGCGGTGGAAGGTCCCGGCTGGTGATCGCGGTCTCCAGGTTGACCATGGTCAGATCCGCTTTGCTCAGGACGCCGGCGGCGACCCCGAATGCCGTGGCCGGGTTTTGGGCGAGCCTGGTGGCCGTGCGCTTGGCGAAGTTGACATCACCGGCGAACGCGAACGTGAACTGTCCGTTCGGCCGGACCGGAACCGCCGAACGTTGCGCAGACGTCGACGGGCTGGTGGATGGCTGAACGAATCCGGCGGTGGCCGTAGGCGAGGGGGGCGCGGAACGTAGCGGTGGAGTCGACCCACTGGAGCAGGCGGTGAGCGCGACGACGGACGCCAGGGCGGCGGCGGCAGCGCGGGCGGGCCAGGTTCGAGGGCGCATCAGCGGCTATCCGATCACAACGCGCCAAGAGGCGGTGAACGACCCACCGCCGGCTGCGACGATGAGGACATGACAGGCGAGCGGAACGTACTCGGTGATGACCTCGAACCATGTGGCATTGACCCGGTCACCGGGTTCTACCGGGACGGAAGGTGTGCAACCGGCCCGGAGGATCTCGGTAGCCACACGGTGTGCACGGTGGTGACGGCCGAGTTCTTGCGCTTCCAGGCCGAGACCGGAAACGACCTGATCACTCCGCGACCCGAGTACGCCTTCCCTGGCCTGCGGCCCGGTGACCGGTGGTGCGTCGTCGCCGCTCGGTGGCGACTGGCCTACGACGCGGGCATGGCGGCCCCCGTGGTGCTTGCGGCGACTCACGAGCGATCCCTGGACGTCGTGCCGCTCGATGCGCTGCGCGAGTTCGCCGTTGATGTACCGAGCGACCCCGGCTCACTGCTGTGATCGAAGGCGGGGATAAGCCGACGGGACGGCGCGACCTCGGCCGGTAGTGGCCACTAACATCGACCGTCGACAGCGCACTGACCGATCAGGAGACCACCGTGTCCGCCATCTCACCCGCCGCACCCGACATCGCGACCGTCAAGGTCGCCTCGGGCACGGCGGCGGCGGATGCTCTGGCGGCCGCGGGAGTTTCCCCCAACGATGCTGTGGTCGTCCGCGATCTTGCCTCGGGTCGGCTTCGTGATCTGGCTTGGGTGCCTGACGCTGACGTCGAGGTCGAGCCGGTCAGCCCACGATCGTCCGACGGCCTCGCGGTACTGCGGCATTCCACCGCGCACGTGCTTGCGCAAGCGGTCCAAGCGCTGTACCCCGGCACCCTCCTGGGGATCGGTCCACCCATTGAGAACGGGTTCTACTACGACTTCCTGCCGTCGCGCCCGTTCACACCGGAGGACCTCGTAGCCATCGAAAAGAAGATGGCGGAGATCATCAAAGCCGGGCAGCGTTTCGTCCGCCGCCCGATCACCGACGACGAAGCCCGATTCGAACTCGCCGACGAGCCATTCAAGCTCGAATTGATCAACCTCAAGGGCTCTCCGCTCCCCGACGAGGCCGCGGTGGAAGTCGGTAGCAATGGTCTGACCATGTACGACAACGTTGACGCTCGGAGCGGGGAACGGGTCTGGACCGACTTGTGCCGCGGCCCGCACCTGCCGACCACCCGCCGCATACCGGCGTTCACGCTGATGAGAACCGCGGCGGCGTATTGGCGCGGGAGCGAGAAGAACCCCCAGCTGCAGCGGATCTACGGCACCGCGTGGGCGTCCCGGGATGACCTCAAGGCATATCTCGCCCAGCTCGAGGAGGCCGCGAAGCGGGATCACCGCAAGATCGGCACTGAGCTCGACCTGTTCAGCTTCCCCGACGAGATCGGCCCAGGACTCGCCGTCTTCCACCCGAAGGGCGGAGTCCTGCGCAAGGAGATGGAGGACCACGCGCGCCGCCGGCACGAAGAGGAGGGGTACGAGTTCGTCTTCACCCCACATATCACGAAGGGCGTGCTCTTCGAGATTTCGAAGCACCTGGAGTGGTACGCCGAGTCGATGTATCCGCCGATGCACCTCGACGCCGAGGTCGGGCCTGACGGGGAGCTGCGCAAGCAGGGCCAGGACTACTACCTGAAGCCGATGAACTGCCCCATGCACTGCCTGATCTACCGAGCGCGCGGCCGGTCATATCGCGAGTTGCCGCTGCGGCTGTTCGAGTTCGGCTCGGTCTATCGGTACGAGAAGTCCGGAGTGGTGCACGGCTTGACCCGGGTGCGTGGGATGACGCAGGACGACGCGCACATCTACTGTGCGCCCGAGCAGTTGCGCGACGAGCTCCGATCGCTGCTGAATTTTGTCCTGGGCCTGCTCCGCGACTACGGACTTGAGGACTTCTACCTCGAACTCTCGACCAAAGATCCGGAGAAGTTCGTCGGTCGGGACGAAGACTGGGAGGTGGCGACCGAGACATTGGCCGAGGTCGCCGCCGAGTCAGGACTTGACCTCGTTCCGGATCCGGGCGGCGCCGCGTTCTACGGACCGAAGATCTCGGTCCAGGCGCGGGACGCCATCGGCCGGGCGTGGCAGATGTCGACCATTCAGCTGGATTTCAACCTGCCCGAGCTATTCGAGCTCGAGTATCAGGGATCCGACGGAGAACGGCACCGGCCGGTCATGATCCATCGAGCCTTGTTCGGTTCGATCGAGCGATTCATAGCCGTCCTGACGGAGCACTATGCCGGGGCGTTCCCGGCCTGGCTGGCACCCGTCCAGGTCGTGCTCATCCCGGTGACCGATCAGCAGGTGCCCTATCTCCAGGGCGTCGCGGCCAAGCTCGCCGATCGTGGCGTACGCGCTGAGGTGGACGAGTCCGACGACCGGATGCAAAAGAAGATCCGCACCGCGCAACGAGAAAAGGTGCCGTTCATGCTCATCGCCGGCGCCACCGACGAGGAAGCCGGTGCGGTGTCGTTCCGCTATCGCGACGGCGAGCAACGCAACGGCGTCGACGTCGATGCGGCGGTCGAGGAGGTCGTCGAATTCATCGCCCGTCGAGTGAACGCATCACCGACGGCCGCCGACTTCACGTGACCGAACCCGAGCTGCGTCCGGCTACGGATTACGCCCGCGAGCCGGACGCCTTCGGGCGACTGTGGACGCCACATCGGATGGCCTACATCCTTGGCGAGGGCAAGCCACCGGATGCGGATGCCGGCGCGGAATGCCCCTTCTGCCGGGCTCCGACGTTGTCCGACGAAGACGGCCTCATCGTCGCCCGCGGACAGCTCGGTTATGCGGTCTTGAACCTCTATCCCTACAACGCGGGCCATTTGATGTCGGTGCCATATCGCCACGTCGCCGACTACACCGACCTGACCCCGGACGAAGTGAACGAGGTCGCGAACATCACTCGCACCGCGATGCGAGTCTTGCGGGCCGTGGCTGGTCCACACGGCTTCAACATCGGCCTGAACCAAGGCACGGTAGCGGGCGCCGGCATCGCCGGACACCTGCATCAGCATGTGGTGCCGCGTTGGGGGGGCGATACCAACTTCGTTCCCGTGGTGGCCCACACCCGGGTATTGCCACAGTTGCTGTCGGAGACGAGGCGGTTGCTCGCTGACGGATGGGCGTCCGCCTAGCGGCTGTCGTTGCGCGAGATGGGCCGAGACGGGATACAGTGCTTTGCTGTCACGCTCAGTGCCCACGTCGGGTCGGCCCGGGATTCGTATGCATCTTGGTAAGGCAGCGTCCCTGGCGGCGGCTGTGGTGCTCTCAACGGGTCTTGTGGCGGCTGTGGGTGAATCCGCGGCGGCTGCGTCGGGGGAGTCCGCGGTGTCGTCCGCCCAGTCTCGGCTGCCCGCGCGGCCGGCACCACCGGCGCGCATCCCCTCGGATCGACTACCCAGGAATGCGCCGCCACCGACACCCCCCGGACCGCGGATCCCGCACCTCGACCCGTCGCTGCAACGCCCAGGACGCCCGGCCAGCGAACTCGTCCACGTCCGAATCCGAGGTGTGGCTGCTCAAGCCGTCGACGCCGTGCGGCACGCGGGTGGTCGGGTTCTCGCGCGAGTGGCCGGCGAGGTCAGCGCCACCGTGCCGCGGTCGGCCCTCACCGCTCTTGCCGGCAGCGCAGGAGTCAGCGACGTGGCGCCCGCTGTGGAGGCCGTGCCGGACGTTGTGTCCGAAGGTGTGGCGAAATCCGGGGCAAGCACCTGGCTCAATGCGACCCCGGCTACGACCGGCGCGGGTGTGACGGTTGCCATCGTGGACACCGGCTTCGGAAATCTCAGCGCCGAAGTCGCCGCCGGAGCCCTGCCGGCGGGCACGACGGTGAGTCCGCTGAACAACGGCTGCTCCGACGTCAACAACACAGAGCACGGCACCGCCGTCGCCGAGATCGTCCACCAGATGGCACCCAGCGCGAAGCTGCAGCTCTACTGCATCGGCGATACGACAGGGTTCCAACAGGCCGAACAAGACATAGTCAGCCGTGGCATCCCGATCGTGAACAGTTCCCTGAGCTTCCCCGGCGACAGCCGGGGTGACGGCTCAGGCGACGCGACCTCAGCGGCCGCGACCGTCCAGGCTGCCCGCAAGGCCGGGGTGCTCTGGATCGCATCCGCTGGCAACAATGGCCAGGATCACTGGAGCGGCACGTTCGCCGATAGTGATCGCGATGGTTATACCGACCTCAACGGGACGACGTCGACCAACGAGTCGGACGCGGTCGTGGTCCCACCTGGGCAGAGCGGAACCGCATATCTGACCTGGGATCAATGGCCTCAATCGTCGGCGCCGGTGACCCTGGTAGCTACCCCGTACAAGTGCGACCCGTCCGGATGTCAGACCTCGACGCTGGTTCTGACGGCCTGTCCGGTCCCGAACTCGTGTTCCGTCGCGCAGCCATCCGGGTCGCGTCCAGTCCTGTCGCTCAACCTGCCGAACAACACGACGTCGAACAACTTCGAATGGGTCATTCAGGTCAAGCAGGGCAGTGGCACACCAGCGGTGCGGTATGACCTGACTTATTACCGAGATGTCGGTCCGTCGTTGCTATCGGTCAGCAACAGCTCCAGAGCGGCCGCGGGGAGCGTCGACTCTCCGGCATCGTCGCCGTACGCACTGGCAGTGGGTGCCGCCAACGTCTCGACCAACTCGCTCGAGCCTTACAGCTCTCAGGGCCCCACTATCGACCGGCGGGTGAAGCCGGACATCACTGGCTTCGACAATGTGGCGACGAATCTTGACCAGTTCAGTAGCTTCTCCGGAACGTCGGCCGGAGCCCCGCACGTAGCCGGGGCGGCGGCGTTGGTCAAGTCGGCCAACTCGAACCTCGACGCTGCTCAACTGCAGGCGCAGCTCGAGAGCCGGGCGACGGGGATAGCCGCGGGCGCTCCGCCGACCAATCACTTGGGTCATGGGTTGTTGGCGCTCGGTTCCCGTCCGCCAGTTACCGCGCCGGCGGGCAACGGTTACCTGCCGTTGTCCACGCCGAGCAAAGTGTTCGATTCGCGCACCAGATCTGGCGCCCGCCCGCTCGGCACCGGCGAGCAGGTCTCGGTTGCCCTAACCGGCGCGCCCGCAGGTACCACTGCCGTAGCCCTGAATATCGGCGGCATCGGCGCCACCGGCAGTACCTACCTGACTGTCTTCCCGAGCACGTATCCGGGGACCTCGACGCTCAGCCTCAGCCCGGCCGATTCCCCTGCGACGGTCTTCACGATCGTGCAAATCGGGCCGAACAGCACCATTCAGCTGCGCAATGCGACCGCCCCTACGCATGCGTTCATCGTCGTTCTGGGCTACTTCGCGCCGACGGGCACAC
>Ga0207689_10002962_pt1 | contig 15672 bp, 8 predicted proteins | sample KBSMisM52_FD_184312 | JGI IMG/M metagenome (GOLD analysis project Ga0207689, IMG submission 184312) | Miscanthus rhizosphere microbial communities from Kellogg Biological Station, Michigan, USA - KBS Miscanthus M5-2 (SPAdes) (version 2) | ecosystem: Host-associated > Plants > Roots > Rhizosphere... | reverse complement strand
TCCTGGATGGCGGCCCTTATGGTCCCGTCCGGATTGAAGTCGTTCTTCGGATTATACCCGGAGTCCTGTAGATTCTTGATATACAGGGAGTGGTCGCTGCTGCTCACACCGCCTGGCACCAGCGCACCCCCAGGAGCTTGCGCGAATGCCGGCGTCGCTGCGGTCGCGGCCGTGAGGCGAGCGTGCTGTCTGACCGCGAGCTATCTGCTTGAAGCATCCGATGCGGATACCTGGTGTTGGATGTAGGGAGACCCCGCGCCCGTCCCATTAAATTCCGATTCAACAAACTCCACTCAGCTTGAAACGCGCGTTACAGGGTCAATCGCTGCGGAACGGCATTCGCGCACAATTGCGCGGGCAGCGCCGCTGCCCGGCTCAACCAGTCCGACGCCGTTCTGATTTTCTCGATCCGGTTAGAACAGATGAAAACATTGAAAGGGTCTGGTTGTGCCTAATGCGAGGCACGCCGTTGCCGTGCGGCGGCCAATTTCGGCCCTAACGTGTCGGCCGGGCAACAATAACGCTTACTGCGGGGGACGAGTCTCCTGTTGGGCACGTTTCAGATCTGACGGCCAGACTGACCAGGTCAGTTGATGGGAGCAAAGCGGACCTCGCGATTACGCAGGTCCAGTTCCGAAGACGATCCTGGCTGTGTGAAAACGAGAAATCTCGCGAAGCGCGGAGAATCGGCTTCTCACATGCAGCGGCGCCGCAGTTCAATATGCTCTTCACGCTCCCGTAGTAGGCTTCCGAAGGAGCACCTTTCTCTGCAATTTGCGCGGCGCTGCGTTTTTACACGGCCAAGACCCAGAGCGGAACTCGCGGCCGGGCCGCCTGTTCTAACGGCCTTGCCGACGCAACCTTACGACGCAGGGTCTGCATTCACCGGCAGTGTGAGCTGAAACGTGGCACCGTGTGGTACGTTTGTCGTGGCCCACAGTCGTCCCTCGTGTGCTTCAACAATTGTGCGGCAGATCGAGAGCCCCATGCCCATGCCGCTGGCTTTGGTGGTGAAGAAGGGGTCGAACAGCCGATCCGCATCCTCGGCGCGGATCCCGACGCCGCAATCTGTCACACTTACGAGCACTTGCTGTGTTTCGTCCAGGCGGGATTGGATAATCAGTTCGCGCGGTCGATCCGCGATCGATTGCATTGCTTCAGTGCCATTCATCACCAGGTTAATAATCACCTGCTGCAGTTGAATCCGATCACCACGCATTATAGGTAGGGCCGGTGCCAACTCCATTCGCAGGGACACCGTGTGCCTGCTCAACTCACCATGCACGAGCGCAATCACTTCCCTGACGACATTATTAATGTCGAGAGGCGCCTTCTCAATGTGAGTTTTTTTCGCGAGCGCGCGCACGCGCCCGATCACTTCAGTTGCCCGATTGCCGTCGTCTATTATCCATTCCACTGAGCGGCGTACTTTGTTCAGGTCGGGAGTTCCGCGATCGAGCCAGCGTAGACAGGCCTCGGCGTTGGTAACGACGCCGGCGAGCGGCTGGTTAACTTCGTGGGCGATGGAAGCCGTCAGTTCGCCCAGCGTCGTCACGCGCGTTACGTGTGCGAGTTCCATCTGGGCATCGAGGAGGCGCTGTTCGCTGGCGCGCAGCCTCTCTTCCGCCCGCTTGCGGTCGGTCATGTCGACGACAAAGGAAACTCCTTCGTCAGGTTTCCACTCGAAAAGCGCGCGGGCGACCAGAACCGGCACGCGGCTGCCGTCTTTACGAAAGTATTCTTTCTCACGCGGTTGAAGGGTTCCTAACGTCTTTAGTTCTGCGATAATTTGGTCGTCGGCGTCGCGCCATTCGGCCGGGCTCAGTTTCGTCCATCGCAGCCGACCCGAAACGAGATCTTCTCGGGCATATCCGACCATATCGAGAAAGGCCTGGTTGGCATCGATGATCCGGCCGTCAACATCCCAGAACACGATCCCGACGATGTTCGAATCGACCAGTCGCCGGATCTTGGCCTCGCGCTCCTGGAGATCGTTGAACAGACGGGCGTTCTCCAGCGAGATCGCCGCTTGCGATGCCAGCAGTTCCAGCAGCGAGATCCGGGCGGGCGTGAACACGTGCGATGCCAAATTGTTCTCAAGATAGAGCACTCCGATCAGCTTGGACTGCTTCACCAGCGGCACGCAGAGAACGGACCGCGCCCGGCGCTGAAGGAGGTAGAGATCCGCGGCGAACGGAGGCTGAGCGGCGGCGGCGTCATCGAGAATGACGCTCTCGCGGGTACGCATGACGTAATAGAGCACCGACTCCGGCAGCACCGCCGCGGTCACCGGCTGGTCGCGCAGCTCGACGACGACTGTGTCGCCGCCAGTCGTGGCTTCGGCCGCGATCCGCGCTTCAGCCCCGTGGGCAACAATCAACAGTCCTCGCTCGGCACCAGCCTGCTCAATGGCCGTGCGCATCAAAGTGTCTATCAGCGTTTCCAGGACGATCTCGCTTGAGACGGCCTGCGACACCTTGATCACGATCGCGAGGTCGAGGTGCTCGACCGGCGCCCCGATCGTACTCGTCGGTGCAGGCGCTGGTTCTTCCTCCCTGAGGTGTGGGTGCATCTCATCGAGTTGCCGCACCTTCCCATCAGCTCCCCAGCGCAGATAGCTGTGGCGGGCGTTCCGCAGATAGACTTGCGCAAATTCGTCGAATTGACGCGCCGTGTAGAAGCGCGCCGCCAATTCGTAGGCTAGTGCCTCATTGTGAATGAGCCCGTTGGCGCGAGCCGAACGGATGGCCTGTTCGTAGAGGCGCATTGCGTCGACGTCTCGCCCGTCGAGGCGAGCAAGCTCGGCGCCGACTAGCGCGTTGGGGCTCTCGAAATTTTCTGGGCAATTCGCCGCCCAGAGCTGGAGCTGCTTGTGATGCGCAGCGATCGCGTCTATGTGCCGGCGCCGCTCGCCAGCTGTCGCGGAATTGCAGGAGGCGGCCTGAGACAGCGCGCAGTAAAAGTGATATTCTGCGGTTTCGAGCATGGAGGACGATGTCCACAACAACCGACGCGCTCTCGACGAGGCCTCGAGGGCCGACGCGTAGTCGCCAGCAAAGAAGCGCGCCTGCAGCTTCCGGATCCAATACCAGCACTCAGCAATCGCCAATTCCGGATTTTCTGAAAACCGGCTCTCGATCCGAGCCTCATCAAACTGCTCATCGTTCAAGGATCCGAATGTTGGCGTCAAGCCGCGCAGCGTCCGGATCACTCCCAATTGTGTGGCAATAACGTCAACTACAGTCCCGAATCCTACCTTTTGCACGAACGCCAGGCCATGCGCGCCTTCGCGTTCCGCCTCGGCAAGCGGATCGCCCGCGACGAGAAAGTTCGTGTTCATTTGGTTGCAGCAGGAGGCGGCGCAAGTGAGATCGCCGACCTTGTTTGCCGCCTCGAACGCGCGGCGCACCAGATCACGGCCCGCCCGGACATGTCTCGTCCACGGCAGAACGCTATTTCCAAAGTCCATATAGGTTCTGGCCTGGAAGCGCGTCAGTCCGCGTCCTTCGACCAGGTCACAGCCGAACTGACCGAAGCGATATACGATGGCCCGATAGTCGCCGAAGATTGGGCCGGCAATCATGGACAACCATACATAGGCGCTGCACGAAGCGTCGCAGTTGCCGCGCTCGAGGCTGAGATTGACCGCTCGGCAGGCGATCAGCCCCAGCAGGTTCGCATCCGTATAGAACGCCGGTGGCCCGATCTTGGCGAGAACGTCCAGCGTCGCAAGCGATGCCGGGTCGCTCATCAAAGGCAGCTCGACCAGAGACTCGATCGTACGGTCCCCGAGTTGCGACCAGATCCGCTCGTATTCGTGGCGCGCTTCCTCTTGCGTCGGGTGGGCTGACCAGTCTATGCCCAGATGCCGGAGGTAGTCGAGACCGACAGCAATCGCGCGGCTGCCCTGATCGAGGGTGGTGTACAGATCTGCGCGCAGGCACGCGACCGTCGCTCGTTCCACCGTATTTGCGGCGCGGCATGACAGCGCCGTAAGGCGCTGCTCCGCGTCACCGAGCCCACCGGTGAGGAACTCGCATTCGCCCCGGTGCAGCGCCAGCGCAAAGGTGAGCTCGTGCCGACATTCCCACGAGTTCTCCGGCAACATGGCCTCACCGGCAGTCAGATAGCTGAGCGCCGAGGCGTAGGCAGTCGTCGCTCTAGCGCGCTTGCCCGCGAGCAGATTGAGTTCGGCCAGCTGCTCACGCTCGTCGCGCGCTGTGATCAACGCGGCGCCGCGGTTGAGCTGATTGACGATTTCGAAGATGCCCTCTTCGCGTTTTTCGGCTGGGGTATGCGCTGTGAGCAGCCTTCCGATGCGGAAGTGCGCCTCGGCACGCAACCGTTCCGGTATGAGCGAATAGGCGGCCTCCTGGACACGGTCGTGGATGAACTTGTACGAACCTTCCAAGTGTTCGATCAGGTCCAGGCGAACGGCATCCCAGAGATCCGAATGGACGTCCTCGATCGATTTCCCGAGAACGATCGAAAGCATCGTGATCTCGGCGACGTTGCCGAGGCAGGCGAGTTGCTGCACCGCGGCTTGGGTCTTGACGGGCAGGCGGGTCAACTTCCCGACCATAAGGTCCACCACATTGTCGGTGTATCCCTTGGCATGAAGGCGATCGAGCTCCCAGCACCAGCGCGCCGCTTCATGATCGAAGCGGAGCAGGCCCTCTTCGGCGAGCGCAGAAATGAACTGAATGGCGAAAAACGGGTTGCCAGCCGTCTTATCGTGAATCAGGCTCGCTAGCGGGGCGGCATCGCCCGGCGCGCAACTCAGCGTATCCGCAATGAGGCGCCCCAGGTCTTCTCGGGCGAGCGGCGCAAGACTGATCTCCTGCACGAACGCTCCCTCGTTGCGGATGGTATCGAGCTTCCGCATCAGCGGATGAGCGGAATCGACCTCGTTATCTCGATAGGCGCCGATCACGAGCAACTGCTGCACGTCCGCCTGGGTCAACAGGTCGGCGAGCATGTCGAGCGTCGCCGCGTCGAGCCATTGCAGATCGTCGAGAAAGAGCGCCAGCGGATGTTCGGGCTGCGCAAAGACGCCGAGAAACCGCCGGAACACCAGCTGGAGACGGCCTTGTGCCTGCTGCGGCGGCAGCTCCACGACCGGGGGCTGCTCTCCGATGAGGAGCTTCAATTCGGGGACAATGTCTGTCATGAGCCGCCCGTTCGGGCCAAGCGCCTCGCGCAGCGCGTGGCGCGTGCCGGTCAGCTCGGCCTCGCTCTTGCCGAGAAGCGGGCGGATCAGCCCCTGCAACGCTTGCACCAGCGTCGCATAGGGGATGTCGCGCTTGTACTGATCAAACTTACCGGAGGCGAAAAGCCCGCGCGGCGGCACCAGCGCCTTGTGCAGCTCATTGACGACGGCGGACTTGCCGATGCCGGAATAGCCGGAGACCAACACCAGCTTTGGCCGGCCACTGGTGACGACGCTGTCGAAGGCAGCGAGCAAGGTTGCGATCTCGCGCTCTCGGCCGTACAGTTTCTCAGGTATCAAAAGCCGGTCGGGCGTGTCTTGTTGGCCGAGCAGGAAGGCATCGATGCTGTGCTGAGCCTCCCATGCGGCAAGGCAGCGCCGGAGGTCGCACTCCAGGCCGGCCGCGGTCTGGTAGCGCTCCTCCGCGGTCTTGGCGAGGAGCTTCAGGATGAGGGCGGAGACTGCAGCCGGGACAGTCGCCAGCCGCTCGCTTGGTGGCACCGGCTTTCTGGCAATGTGGCAGTGGACCCACCCCATGGGGTCGGTCGCGGTAAACGGCAGTGAGCCGGTGAACATCTGGTAAAGTGTGACGCCGAGGGCGTAGAGGTCGCTGCGGGCGTCGATCGAGCGGTTCATGCGTCCGGTCTGTTCGGGCGCCATATAGGCGAGCGTGCCCGCGATCGACTCGGGCGGCGCGGGCGCCTGTCGCTCGCGCGGCAGGCGCGACGCAATACCGAAACCGGTAAGCTTGACCTCTCCGGTCATAGGATTCACGAGGATATTGGCCGGCTTGATGTCCTTGTGGACGAGGCCGCGCCGGTGGACTTGTGTGAGAGCCGCGGCGACCGCCATGGCGATGCGCAGACAGCTTTGCATCTCCATGGGCGTCCCGAGTAATCTGTCCAGCGGCTCGCCGCAGGTGTCCTCGAGCACGAGCATGATCCGATCGCGTTCGCGGACGAGTTCGAGAGGTCGCACTGCCCACGCCCCGTCCAGTTCGTCCTTAAATCCGTATTCGCGAGCAAGGCGCTCGAGGGTGGCAGGTGTCGGATGTTCCGCTGCGGGCAGCACGGCCAGCACCGCGGTCCGATAACCGTTGATCTGGCTCTCTCTTCTACAGAAGACGCGTTCACCATCCTTCCACAAGACCTGGAGGCCACTATCTCCAACCGCGCCGAAATAAGGGGATGGATTCATCTGCGGGTCCGCCGTCAGGTCGGTGGCCGCCATTGAGAATGGTACTCTCAGGGGGGCCAGAGAGGGTCTCTGAATAGGAAGTTATCACTCACGAGGCAGCATGACTATGTCTGTTGTCGTGAGGCGGATGCCAACCCGATGGACAAGCGTCGCCGCGGGCCCGGGGCCGGGCGTCAGCAAGCCTTCAAGAAAGGAACCCGCGAGAGATCAGGTATCGTGCTGCGCGTGACGATTTGAGTGGCGCTGAGGGCCTGGCCGCCTGTGTTCTCCCGCAGGTGCGGCGTCTGGACGAGCCGTGCCGTATGCGGTGGCGGCGGAATGGCCCGTCGATGGGGCCGCAAAATTATGTTGAATGCGATGTTGTCAAGCTTGCTCAAAGGATTAGCATATTGGTCGTGAAAGTGACGGGAGAAAACAGAATTATCGACGATCGCTGATGCGAGGTTTTCGTGGAACTTCCGCCGTATATTGCCTGCGGCGAAAACAGTCTGCCGATACTCGACGATGAGCGGAGGACGCCCATGTCTGGAGACCAGTCTCGTCGCGGTGTGCTGAAATGGGCCGCCCTCGGTGGCGGAACGGCGCTCGCAAAAGGCCTTCTTCCGCGCTCGGCGGGAGCGCAAGACGTTTCGACGCTGACGGTAGGCTGGGGCACCGACATCGACTCACTCGATCCGGCGCAATTCAAGTCGGATGGCGCGTACATCGTTCAATGCAACATTTACGATACCGTACTAAGATGGGGTGCCGAGGCAGTGCCAGGAAGGCCTGGCCTCTTTTCGGCTAAACCTGGCAAATTCCTCGGCGGAGTAGGCGAAAGTTGGGCCTACGAGAACGATGGCAAGACGCTCGTGGTGAAGATTCGCCGGGGCCTGGAATTCCCAAGCGGCAAGCCCGTCGATGCGCAGGCGGTGAAATACCTGTTCGATCGCGGATTGCAATCGCCCGGGTATATGCGGTTGGTTTTTCCAGCAGCGGTGGCTGTCACGCAGCCGGATCAGTTCGAGGTCCGCGACGACACCACTTTCGCAATCAACATGCCCGCGCCGAGCACCATGCTTCTGGATGTGTTGGCGTTATCGAACAACGCTCTGCTCGACCCGGACGTGGTGAAGGCCCACGCGACGACCGACGATCCCTGGGCCTCCGATTGGCTCAAGCGCAACACTGCTGGTCTTGGCCCCTATCGTCTCGTCAGCAACGAACCCAGCGTCGAGGTCGTGCTCGAAGTAACGCCCCGCTATTGGGGTCCTGCCCCCTATTTCAAGCGTGTCGTCGCAAAGTACACGCCGAACGAGGCAGATCGCATTCTGCTTCTTAAGCGGAAGGCAATCGACATTGTGATCGGGCCGAACTCAATGTCGGCGAAAACCCTCAAGAGCCTTGAAACCGAGCCCGGGTTGAAGGTGGTGTCGCTGCCTGACACCAACTGTAACTTCGTCAGCATGAATCTCAAAAAGCCGCCCTTCGACAACGTGAAGGTCCGTCAGGCGGTGAATTATGCGATACCGATTCAGGCGATCATTCCGAATGTCCTATACGGCTATGGTGAGCAGATGACGAGCCCAGTACCGAGCCAGACGCCTGGCTATGACGGCTCACTCTCACCATACAAATATGATCTCGCGAAGGCCAAATCGCTGATGCAGCAGGCCGGTATGGGTACCGGTCCTACGCCTGTCAAGCTCGCGGTTCGTGTTGGCTACGAGCCGCACGCGCAGGCGGCGGTTTGGATTCAGCGCGAATTGCAGAAGATAGGCTTCCAGGTACGCATCGAGAAGGAGACCGATGCCGCGTTCCGCCAGCTGTCATCCAATGGCGATCACGAACTATCGATCGAGTCCTGGCAGTCGTGGATCAACGATCCAGTTTACCACCTCTACTGGAACTTTCACAGCAGGGCAGTAGGAACAAACAAGGGTTTCTATGCCAATCCGGCGCTCGACAAACTCATCGACGACAATATTCGAGAGGGCGACTTGGTAAAGCGGGCGGCCGGCGTCAAGGAGGCGCAAAGGATCCTCCTTGAGGACGCGGTCTGGGGACTTCTTTGGTACGATAATTGGACGCGCGTGATGCGCTCCGAACTTCTTGGGGTCGAGAAATTGTGGGATTCGCTCGAGCGATTCGACAAGATGAAGTTCGCCTAAAGCGAGACACGGTTCGGCGGGGATCGCTGATAAGATGTCGTTCTTGTTCTTCGTTGTCCGCAGGCTAGCTTTGCTGGCTCCGACGCTCTTCGGCGTAAGCGTGATCGGCTTTCTGCTGGCCTATCTGCTGCCGGGCAATCCCGCTTTGGTGAAGGCAGGCCCCATGGCAACTCCCCAATATGTCGCGGAGATGAAGCACAAAATGGGGCTCGACCAGCCCGTCTATGTTCAATACAAACGTTACGTGACCGGGCTCCTCCATGGCGATCTAGGCGAGAGCTCGTCGACCGGACGGCCCGTCCTGGTCGACTTTATGCAACGCCTGCCGGCGACGCTCGAGCTGACTGTGGCAAGTCTTCTTCTTGCCCTTCTCCTTGGCGTCCCGATGGGCGTGCTCTGCGCCATCCATCGCGACACAGTCATCGACCACTTCGGTAGGGTCTTTTGTGTCGCGGGAGTGGCAATGCCCAGCTTTTGGAGCGGGCTCATTCTCATCTATGTCTTTTTCTATCTATTCGGCATCGCGCCGGCTCCGTTGGGACGACTTGGGCCGGGGATCAGTCCACCGGTTCCAATCACCGGCCTATATACCGTCGACTCGCTCGTCAGTGGCAATTGGCGCGCGTTTGAATCGAGCCTCGCGCACCTCGCGTTGCCTTCCCTGACCCTCGCCATCAGCGTGATAGCACCGCTCACACGGATGGTACGAGCCGCGATGCTGGAAACTCTGGAGACCGACTACATCAAGGCGGCGTGGGCCTTCGGCTTGCCGCGCTGGCTCGTCATATACGGAGATGCGCTACACAACGCAATTATTCCAGTGGTCACCGCGCTCGGCGTCGTCTTCGGATTTTTGATGGCGGGCAATGCCGTGGTCGAAAGTGTCTTCGGCTGGCCGGGCATAGGCAACTATGCGGTCAAGGCCCTCATGCTCAAGGATCCGGGTCCCATCCAGTCCTTTGTTCTCTTCGTCGCTCTGATGTGCATCATGGTCAACCTCCTTGTCGATCTGGTTTACAGCCTCGCGGACCCGAGGATTCGGATCGGATGACGATCGATATCGCGAGAGCCGCTTACGCGGATGCGCCGGCCGCTACCGACACGGCCTTCGCTTCCTTCCGCCGGCGGCTACTGCGAAACAAGCTCTCATGCGTCGCTTTCTGCACGATCGTGCTTCTCGTTGTCATCGCTATCCTAGCTCCTTGGATTGCGCCCTTCGATCCGAACGAGCCGGACGCGAACGCCGTCCTGCAGCCACCAAGCTGGGCGCACGTGCTGGGAACAGACGCTTACGGCCGCGACGAGCTCTCCCGGATCATCACCGCCTCGCGAGTCGATCTTCTCGTCCCATTCGTCTCGACCCTCCTGGCGCTCCTGATCGGATCCCTCATCGGCGCCCTCTCTGGCTTTCGCGGCGGCTGGGTGGATCAGATCGTCATGAGGATCGTGGATGCAGTGATGGCCTTCCCCGCCTTCGTGCTCGCGATGGGGCTGACGGCGGCGATCGGAAGCAGCATCACAAATCTCATTCTCGTCATCGCGGTCACGCAAGTTCCGGTCTATCTGCGGCAGTTGCGGGCGGAGATGCTGCGTGAGCGCGAGATGGAGTACGCCCAGGCAGCTCAGACCGTTGGCAATCCAACCTGGCGCATCGTCTTCATCCATCTGTTTCCTAATTGCTTCACCCCCCTTATCGTGCAGGCGACCCTGGCAATGGGCTACGCCGTACTTACACTCGCGGCGCTCTCCTACATCGGTCTCGGCATTCAGCCGCCCGATTCGGAATGGGGTGAGATGATTTCCGAGGGCGCAAGTTTGATGGTTACGGGGCAATGGTGGCTGTCGCTGTTTCCCGGGATCGCTATTCTGGTCACGGTGCTAATCTTCAATTTGGTCGGCGACGGCCTGCGCGATCTTCTGGACCCGAGGATGCGCGGCAAATGAGAAATCTCCTCGAGGTCGAAAATCTGGTCGTGCATTTCGACACTGATGGCGGGCTGGTTGAGGTGCTCGACGACGTCAACTTCACGATGCGCGCCGGAGAAACTCTCGGGCTCGTCGGTGAGTCCGGCTCGGGCAAGTCGGTGAGTGCGATCGCCGTACTCGGCATGATCCGGCGTCCCGGCCGAATATTGGCCGGATCGATTCGATTCGAGGGCATCGACCTGCTACGTCTCTCGGAGGACGAGATGCGGAGATATCGTGGACGCCGGATCGCAATGATCCCCCAAAGGTACCGTACGGCCCTCAATCCCGTCATATCTGCAGGTCGGCTGATTTCCCGTCTTTTTGAGATCCACGAAGGCTGCTCGCGCGCGGCGGCGAGCCGGCGCGCGCTGGAGCTCCTCGATCTTGTCGGCGTGGCCGATCCCCCACGGTGCATGCAGCAATATCCGCATCAGCTTTCTGGCGGCATGTGCCAGCGCGTCATGATCGCGATGGCGCTCGCTACCTCTCCGCGGCTTCTCATCGCCGACGAGCCAACCACGGGCCTTGACGTTTCGATCGCCGCGCGCATCCTCGAACTGCTCCGCGACCTCAGCAAAAGAACGGGCACGGCGATCCTCCTGATCACCCACGATCTCGGGGTCGTCGCGCAGACCTGTCAGCGGGTCGCTGTTATGCATGCTGGCCAATTGGTGGAGACGGCACCCGTTCGCGAGCTCTTTCGTTCTCCGGCTCATCCCTATACACGGGCGCTCGTCCGCTCGATCCCGCGCATCGACGTCGAGGTGAAACTCGAGCCGGTTCCAGGCACGATCCCTTCGCTTCGTCATCCGCCGACGGGATGCCGGTATCGAAATCGCTGCCCCCACGCCATGGAGATTTGCCAGCACGACAAGCCGCGCCAAGCGGCCGTCGGTCTAGATCACGAAGTTTCGTGTTTCGCATTCGGAGAGCACTGTGACGCCGCTGCTTGAAGTTGCGGGCTTGCGGAAAAGCTTCGCACTGGTGGGACCGAAGACATGGGCCGCCCGGCTACGCGGCGAGCGGCCAGCGGTGCGGGCGGTCGACGGCGTTTCCTTTGCGATCGCAAAGGGTGAAACGCTCGGCCTCGTCGGCGAGTCGGGATGTGGCAAATCGACGGTCGCCCGCTGCCTGCTGCGCGTGATTGAGCCCACAAGTGGCAGTATCCGCTTCGCCGGCGAGGAGATCACCGCGCTCGACGGGCGGCAGCTTCGCAACACACGACGCGCCATGCAGATGGTCTACCAGGACCCAACCGCAGCGCTCAATCCGCGCCTCAACGCGCGACGCACAATCGAAGAGCCGCTCCGGCTGCATTTCAAGATGACGTCCGCCGAACGGCGCGAGCGATTGAACGAAGTCGTAGCCGAGGTAGACTTGGGAGCCGACCTTGTAGAACGATATCCGCACGAGCTTTCCGATGGACAACGGCAACGCGTCAACATTGCACGCGCCATCGCCGCGCACCCGAGCCTCGTCGTCCTCGACGAGCCGACCTCGGCTTTGGACGTCTCGCTACGTTCGCGCATCATCCTTCTTTTCGAGACGCTTCAGAAACGGCTTGGGCTCTCCTATCTTTTCATTTCGCACGACGTCGCCACCGTGAAGTATTTGGCGCACCGCGTCGCCGTCATGTACCTCGGCGTCATTGTTGAGGAGGCAGACAGCGCGTCGCTATTCGCCGCTCCGCATCATCCCTACACGCGCGCGCTCCTGTCATCGGTTCCCGCACCGGACCCAGATTTTCGTGGTGAGCGGCTCATGCTGCATGGCGAAATTCCCAGCCCCACAAATACTTACGCCGGATGCAGGCTGCAAAACCGCTGCCCACTCGCCCAGGCGGGTTGCGCCGAGCCAGTTCCGTGGCGAGAAGTGGCTCCCGGCCACCACGTTCTCTGTCATTTGGCCTAGCGTTTTATGGCGGAAAATCAGATTTCAGCCCAAGGATTGAGAAGAACACAGCGATGAAGTGATCGAGACCCACTGACTTCCGGAAATGGCACATCGCTTCATTTCGTTGTGACGCGGATTTTTGTCCTTGTTGACGCATAGCGGACTTTTGCGAAGGCGCCACCCTTCGGCGCACTTTTTCACCACGAAGGCCGGTAGGTTGCGATCTGCCGTGCGGTCATCCTGGCGTATGGGGGTCGACTGCCAGCGGGCAGGTGCGCGCGGCCCAGGACGCCATCTTGCGCTCACTTTACCGGCGGATAGGGGCCGGTCCGGCGCGATCGGAACCCCAAAATAGGCGTGCCTTATTCAAAGCGAAACTGAGGCGGGCTCTTTAAAACAGAATTTAATGGGTATCGGCGGCTTGCGAACCCACAACAGAAGGGTGCCGAGTCATCCCTTCCGGGCGGTAGGTTCATGGGAGCAATGCGATGCGTACGTCTTTTGTCTTAATCCTGTTGATCACCCTCTCTGCTTCTGCCAGTGCCGCGCCGGTGGATCACGCTAAAGCGCGACATGCCCATCCAGGCGGGGCCTACGCAGCGCCTCGTTCGCTGGTCCACTACGACGATACCCCGAGCTACAACGATCCATCTAAGTCTGGCTGTTGTAATTAATCCCTAGGTGGTGTGGACTCTAAGGATTCCCTTTTAGGAGCAAATCAGATTCAAGACTTCTTTTGGGGAGGCAGTCTTGGGTGTGATGGAGCGGTTGGTTTTGAGCGACGCGGCGTGGGAACGGATGGCGCCGCTGGTCATAGGCCGACCTGACCAGAAGGGCTCGACTGGCCGCGACAACCGGATGTTTGTGGAAGGTGTGCTGTGGATCGTGCGTACGGGCTCTCCCTGGCGTGATCTTCCGGAAGCGTTTGGGGATTGGAACAGCGTGTTCCGGCGCTTCAGTCGATGGAGCATCAAGGGTGTCTGGTGGCGGATCTTCGAGGCGATGTCCGATGATCCGGACTTCGAATATCTGATCGTCGATTCCACTATTGTCCGGGCGCATCAGCACGCCGCCGGGGCAAAAAAAGGGGGTCTGAAGATCAGGCGATCGGCCGCTCGCGCGGCGGCCTGAGCACCAAGATCCATATGGCCGTTCGCGGCCTGGGATGTCCTGTACGGTTCACGCTTACCGCAGGTCAGAAGGGCGATGCACCGCAAGCCGCCGCATTGATCGAGGGATTAGCCGCCGAGGTCGTCATGGCCGATACGGCCTATGACGCCGATCACCTGCGCCAAGCCATCGCCGCCAAAGGGGCGATCGCCGTCATCCCCAACAACCCGTCACGTGCCCTCAAACACCCGCTCGACAAGGATCTCTACACCCAGCGCTATCTCGTCGAATGCTGCTTCTCAAAACTCAAGCAGTTCCGACGCGTCGCAACCCGCTTCGAAAAGACCGCCCGAAATTATCGTGCCGTCATCACCCTCGCAGCAATCGTCTTATGGATGAGATAAGTGTCCACACCACCTAGGGGTCCCGACCATGACCTTGCCTCGTCGTCACCGCCGATTGGATATTCCCCGGGCAAGAAGATGCTAGGAGCACCGATCAGCCTGTGAACAGGCGCGCCATTTGACCTCGATCGGCGTCCAAGGCTAACCCCATTCAAGCGTCAGCATGAGATGCGCAAATTCGTCGTCTGGGCGCCGGTCGCCGGCGGGCAGGCCTACGAGGTGCGCTACACGGCGAAGAAGACTAGGCGGTCGACAGGTTGCGGCGAAGAAGGCGGTCAGGAAGGTCGGCCGCAGCCGAAAGTGGGTAGAGCATCGGCTCGGCCGTTAGGAACGCGAACGAGGGTGGTGGGTTGAAACGATATCGCACCTTCCCCCGAGGTGCGATGCATCAGCCCCAGCAGGGTCTCGACATTGCCGAGCAATCTGCGACTTTGGCGTCCGTCTTTCGATGCTTACCATTGCAGCTTCCGCTTCTTGCGACTCCTAGCCTTTAAAAAAGGATGATGCGCTGATCATCGAGAAGCTCTGCATTTTGGATTTCTATTTGCTTTATCCGTTTCTCTTGCATCGAGCATCCATGCCTAATGAGGTGAAGCGCTCATTTCGCCTGTTGCAAGTTCCATAACCTTCCGATCAGTTTGTCCAGCTACCGAGCGAGAAGAGTCTCTATCGCGAAATCGCAATCCTTCAGAAGCCGCAGCAACCAACCTAGTGGCGAAGGGATTGATATCACGAGAGCCGTTTCTCTCCAGAATAGCTGCGCTTGTCCTGATTCGATACCCGCAAAGCTACTCGCGGAGGTAGAGAATGCCAATTTGGAAGAAAGTATGTTTATGGACTTCCTGGTAAATCAGTTCGGCGCACTCGACCTAATCGGTCTGCGGGGACTGCGTTCGCTCACTGGTCTTGTTCGGAGGCATTCGCTCATAAGTACCGCGGCGCTCACGCGACGATCTATGACCGCAACACTGTGCTTTCGTGATTGGGCAGCTAAAGGCGCTCGGCCATGACGACAACGCAGGTGTCGCCAATCTCTATCGCAAGCCCGGTGACTACAAGCTTTCGCAAGCTGATACGTGCGCGCCCTGAAAGCAGATCCGAACCATGTGCTGATCTCGCAACTACGGTCTGTGGCGGATGAGCAGGGCAAGCGCGATCAAGCGCAGTATCATTTGAGTGGGATCGCGGCGATCTGCGGGGCGGGCTGTGAAGAGTATCGGCGTTGGCCGCAGCGCTAGACAAACCGCCCGGCACTGTCCCGGCTTATTAGGACGCTTTGCAGCGGCGGTGAGCGCTCGGCGCTAACGCGATGGTTGAGGCCTGTCTGGCACCTTTGCGACGTGCCGAGTGCATTGAGCGATGTCCGCTCTCAGCGGGTAACACGGACATGGCTAGCAGCGAGTTCTTCTCTATCTGACCCCAGGGCGGACCTGGGCTACCGGGTCTGCATGTTCATTTCGGGATCTGGGGGGAGCAGCCGAGATCGAAGGGAGAGTCGCCATCGCTTCCTGATGAGTCCCGCCCTTGCGCTACAGCGCCACGCGTCGGTTGGACAGCGCACTGCGCTGTACCGCACGGTCGAGTCACGATCGATGATGACGGCGGGCATGATGATTCGGGAATGCGTAGGGCGCAGAAGCATATGCGTCGTAGCGGTCGCCGCAGTAAGAGATGCCGCCGCCGGCCGACGCACACGCCCCCTTCAACGCGGGCCAGTCGCGAGAAGCCCTGGCAGCAGGCG
>Ga0207689_10002958_pt1 | contig 15686 bp, 15 predicted proteins | sample KBSMisM52_FD_184312 | JGI IMG/M metagenome (GOLD analysis project Ga0207689, IMG submission 184312) | Miscanthus rhizosphere microbial communities from Kellogg Biological Station, Michigan, USA - KBS Miscanthus M5-2 (SPAdes) (version 2) | ecosystem: Host-associated > Plants > Roots >... | reverse complement strand
TCGCGGTAATCTTCGGCCGTACGATCCGATCGGGATAGTGCGACATCGGCTTCCCCCTGAATGATGGCGACGGGAGTGCGCAGCTCGTGCGATGCGTCGGCCATGAAGCGTCGTTGCGAATCGAATGCGAGCTGCAGCCGTTCGAGCAGATCGTTCAGCGTCGCGGCCAGGAATCCCAGCTCGTCGCGATCATTGCCGACCTCGATCCGTTCGTCGAGCGTCTCCGCGCCGATCTGCCGCGCCTTGACGCTCATCCTCGTCACCGGCGCGAAACTCTTCTTGGCCAGTAGATATCCGCCTGCCGCCGCTACGAGGAGCGCGATCGGAATGCCGAAGAAAACCGCGTGGGCCGCGCTCTCGAGACGATCGGCCTGCTCGTCGAGGTCGCGCGCCACGACGATGGTGTAACGCGTTCCGGCGACGTTGACCGGGGTGGCGATGATGCGTACTCCATCTCCCTCGTCGCCGCCTGCGATCGTGTGAAGCCCCTTGCCGCCGGCGCGGACGAAGTCTTCGATCCGCTTCCGCTCCTCCGCGCCGATCTTCGTCTGCGGGCCAGCGGCGATCCTGCCGTTCGGCGACAGCACGAAAATCTCCCGGTCACCGTTGCTGTAATCACCATTTCCGCGCGAAGCCGGATTGAACGCGGCGACGAAATCGTGCGCCGCATCCGTCAGCGATGCGTCGTTCTGTGCATGGATGGCCCGCGAGAGAAGAACGTAGCTGACCGCGCTGAAGGTGATGAGCACCAGCGCCAGGATCGCGGTGTACCAGAGTGTCAAACGCGCACGGACGGTTTGGAACACGGGCTCAGAAGTCTGCGCGGCGGAAGCTTGTGGCGCAAGTGTTCACTGAGCCTTGGGCAACAAACCGCCGCCGGCCGTGCCGGCCTCGCTCCACACTTTCGACAGCCTGTTCGTCGGGACGCCGGGCACATCGCCGCAATAGTGCGATGTATCGTTGAACAGCGTCAGACGCGGGTACGTGACGTCCTTGAAATCGAGGATGTTGAGGGCGCAGGGACTCTGGTCGAGGCGATCGCGGTACTTGCGCGGATCGAATCCGATGAGGGAGCTGAGTAACAGGCGGATCGTGGCCTTGTGCGAGACGACCAGAATGCGCTTGTCGGCGTGCTCCTCGATGATCTTCAACAGCGCCGGCAGCGCCCGCGCGGTCACCGAAAGGCCGCTCTCGCCGTCGGTCGGCGCAAACGAGTAGGGGTCAGCTTCGTAGCGCGCGTATTCTTCCGGGAACTCTTTCTCGACCTCGGCGCGCGTCTTCCGCTCCCAACGTCCGTGTGCGATCTCGCGCAGGCCGTCGACGGCGGTCACCTCGATCCCGTGCGGCGCGGCGATGAGGTTGGCCGTATCCATCGTCCGGGTCATCGGACTGGCGAAGGCGACGCTGATCGGCTCCGTCTCGAGGCGCTTGCCGAGGAGCCGGGCCTGCTCGCGTCCCTCGTCCGAGAGGAGCACGTCGATGGCGCCGGCGAAACGGTCTTCAGCCGTCAGTTCCGTCGCTCCGTGGCGGACGAGATAGACGCGGGTAGTCATCGGTGCGGCGCATCGTAGCAGAGGGGAAACGCGCACCGCCTGTCCCTCTAAAATGCGTGAAGTATTTCTTCGACCACCACACCGATGCCTTGTCGATCGATCTCGCGGAAGCGTTCGACTGCGCCGTCAGCGAGCCACTGGCGCCGGGTGTGACCCTGCACGTCGATCAGAGCCGGCGTCCGCTCATGCTGGAGATCCAAGGGGCGTCCAAGATCGTCGACACCGGCGGATTGTCGTCCATGCGCGAGTCGCCGATCGCGTTGGATGAGATTGCGCGTCGGATGACGTCCACTCCGGCTGGGGAGGCGATCTGGCGGAAGGTCGTTCACCGGATCATCGACGACGAGGGAAACGGCAGAAAAAATAATAGGCTCGCGATCCCTGATCTCGCGAGCCCGTTCTCGATCCGTTAACAGCCACCAGGGGGCATTCGAACCGACTTGGTTACGGCGTCCTTTGCCCGTCGCAACCGTTCGCCACGCGTTAACAGCTGCAAAGAAACATCCGCGTGGCAGTTCCGGCACCCATCGCGTTCCGGAACCACCCGACTCGCCGTTGACATCTGCGATGAAGCATCCGGCGCGTCAGGGATCACCAATCTAGGTCCGCGATTTCGCGCTTTCAAGGGGTCGCGAAAATATATTTTCGCGCTGCCGGATGAGGCTGAAAAAAGCGTCACGGAAGAGACTGCGCGGTGTCCACGTTCCCCGGTCGCCAGCCAATCGACTTTCGAGTAAGATACGCTGCCCAACCGATCTCGCCGTCCTGAGATCCATCCCACTGAAAGGCTTTACGATCCATGACCCAGAGTAGAGAAACCGCCGAAGCAACGTTTGCCGAGGCGTTCGAAGCGAGCCTGAATTTCAAGACCCCCGAGCAGGGCGAGTTGCTCAAAGGACAGATCGTCTCGATCTCCGGCGACGACGCCTTCGTCTCCTACGGCGGTCCGTCGGAAGCGGTCATGGCGGCCAATGAGCTGGACGGTCTCGACGTCGGCGATACGGTGGAAGGGACGGTGGTCAAGACCTCGCCCGACATCCGCATCTCCCGCAAACTGGCCAAAGGCAAGGCCTCGCTCGATCTGCTCCGGCAGATGTACGAGAACCGTCTGCCTGTGGAGGGGAAAGTGGCGGCCCGCAACAAGGGCGGCTTCGATGTGAGCGTCGGCGGCCTACGCGCCTTCTGCCCGCTCTCCCAGATCTCCCTCGGCAAGATCGACAATCCCGATCAGTTCATCGGCCAGTCGTTCGAGTTCCGGATCACGGAGCTCTCCGACGACGGCCGGCGCATCGTCGTCTCCCGCGCCGCGCTGCTCAAGGAAGCCAACGCCTCCCGCGCCGAGGAGACCCGGCGGAACATCGTGCCGGGCGCCGAGCTCACCGGCACCATCAAGACCATCACCCCGTTCGGCGCCTTCGTCGACCTCGGCGGGATCGACGGCCTGCTCCATGTCTCGGAGATGAGCCGCCGCCGCGTCACCGATCCGAAGGAAGTGGTCACCGTCGGTCAGGAAGTACGCGTCAAAGTCATCAAGATCGAAAACGACGGCAAGCGCATCTCACTCTCGATGAAGGATCAGGAGCCCGATCCCTGGGGCGACGTCGCCGAGCGTTATCCGGCCGGCACAGCCTTCAGCGGGCGCATCGTCCGTACGACCGACTTCGGCCTCTTCGTCGAAGTCGAGCCGGGCATCGACGGACTCGTTCACTACTCGCAGCTTCCGTTCGGCGTGAAGCAGGGCGATGCCGACATCGCCATCGGCACCACTGTCAGCGGCTGGGTGCGCGAAGTCGATCCCTCCAAGAAGCGGCTCTCGTTGTCACTTCGCGAGATCGCCACACGCGATCCGTGGGAAGGAGCGGCGCAGCGCTATCCGGCCGGCAAAGTAGTCGAAGGAACGGTCGATCACGGCGGCGCCCCCGGCATCTTCGTGCAGATCGAGCCCGGTCTCACCGGTCTGATTCCGAACTCCGAAATCTCCGTCGCGCCGGGCGCCGATCCGTCGCGCGCCCACGAGGCCGGCGAGAAACTGGCCGTCCGCATCATGAGCATCGATCCGCAGCGCAAGCGCATTTCGCTCTCGCACGAGGCGGCCAAAGCGGCAGCCGAGCGCGATGAGTATGTGAAATTCGCCGAAGAGCGCGGCGACAACGAATCCGGCGAGAGCGCCATGGCCCTGGCGTTCAAGCGGGCCATGGAGAAGAAAAAGTAGTGCGTATCTTCATCACAGGCGCGACTGGATACATCGGCGGAGCGGTCGCACCGGCGCTGCTCGATCGCGGACACGAGTTGACCGCGCTGGTCCGTCCGGAAACGGATTCGAAGAAACTGCGCGATCGCGGCGTGGCCGTCGTGGCCGGCGATCTGTCGTCGCTGCCATCGCTGGCCGATTCGCTCGCCGGTTACGACGCCTATCTCCACCTCGCCCAGGCCAACACCCCCGACGCTCCGGCGCTGAATCGCATCGCCCTCGACGTTTTCACCGCGCAGCCGGGCTTCCTGGTCTACACCTCGGGAGTCTGGGTCTGCGGCAACACCGGCGACGAAATCGCCGACGAAACGACGCCTCCCAATCCGCTTCCGATCGTGGCCTGGCGCCCCGAGCAGGAGCAGGCCGCGCTGGCGACAGGACGAAGCGCGGTCCTGCGTCCTGGTTGCGTTTACGGCGGCAAGCAGAGTCTCTGCCGCGGATGGTTCGAGGCTTCCGAACAAAAGAAGCCCCTCTATCTGGTCGGCGACAGCAACAATCGCTGGGCCATGGTCAACATCCACGATCTCGCCGACTGCTACGTTCGCGTGACCGAGCAACAGGCGAAGGGCATCTTCCACGCCGTCGACGACACGAACGAAACGCTCCTCGGCTGCGCCCTCGGCGTTGCCAGCGGCTCCGTCATCGAAACGATCCCGGTGGAAGTGGCGCGCGAGAAATACGGCCCCTTCGCCGATGCCCTGGCCATCGATCAGCAGGTCTCGAGCGCCGCCACCCGCCGCAAACTCGGCTGGAACCCGACCCGCGAATTCACATCATCGATCGATGAACAGTGGATCGAGTGGAAAGCCAGTCGAGCAGCGGATTAGGCTAGTGCTAATCCACTAATCCACTATCTACTCTCCCGCGAATCCGATCATCAACTCGTTCACCCTACCCGGCGCGTCGGTCTGAACGAAGTGGCCTGCGTCGGCCACGTGCTCGATGCGGAGGTCGGGGACATATTCGCTGAAGTCGCGGAGAGTCTCGGTGGTGAAGAAGGGATCGAGATCGCCCCAGATCATCAGCGTCGGGACGTCGATGCGACGGATCAGGCCGCGCATCTTTTTGCGATGGCGCATGGCGCGGTAGTAGTTGGACATGCCCGTGAGCGCGCCCGGTTTCATCCACGCTTCCACATACCGTTCGATCTCCTCGGGGGTGAAGCAGCCGAGTCGCGCCAGGGCGCGGCGGAGGATCGCATAGCGGAAACGGCGGAGAACGAATTCGGCCAGCCAGGGCGGAAGGAACAGCAGCTGGTACTTGGCGCGCCACTTCTGCCGCGCGGAGCGGCGCATCTCGCGCAGGTACGCCACCGGGTGCGGTGAGTTGAGGATGATCAGCCGGCGCACCAGCTCGGGATAGAGCATTCCTGCCAGCCAGGCCACGGCACCACCCCAATCGTGACCGGCAACGACGCAGGGCCCTTCGCCGATCTGGGAGATCACGCCGGCGATGTCTCTGGCCAGCTCGGGAAGACGATAGGCATCGATTGCGCGCGGCTTCGACGAATCGTTGTATCCACGCAGATCGACGGCCACGACGTGAAAGCCGGCCGCGGCCAGCGCCGGGATCTGATTCCGCCACGAGTACCAGAACTCTGGGAAGCCGTGCAGCAGGACGATCAGCGGCCCGCGGCCCGCCTCGACGTAGTGGATGGTGACGTCACCGACCTCGCACGTGCGATCGGTGACGTTCAGCTCCGGAACCAGCGGCATCCGGACATTGTATGGTCGTGCCTGTCAGTCGCGATTGAGAGCAGTGATCAGCAATCCCACTCCGACGGCGAGGACGGCCACACCGGCGGCGACTTTCCACGGATTTTCTTTGGCGTACGACGTCGCCTTTTTGCTGCCGCCTTTCAGATAGTCGCGGGCGGTGGTGAGGTACTCCTCCACGGCGACGTTCTGAATCGACGACTTGACCTTCGAGACCACGTCGTCGCTGATGCCGAGTTTCCCGAGGAAATCCTCGAGACCACTACCCGAAGACCGCCCGCAGGTTGGGCAGGTGCCGCTTTTTTCTCCGCTCGCTGTTGCCATCGCTTATCTCCTCGTTTCGCCGGGCTCGTAGCTGCGACCATGCGTGCCGATGCGGGCGTCGCCCGACTTGTTGGTGTAGTGGTCCTCATCCTGCCACCGATCACCTGCGCCGAGGGGCATTTCCTGATCATTTTGCTGATCGGCGCCGTTGCTTCGAAACGATGTCTTCACACTGGTTTGCCTCGGCGAGTACGTCGCGGCGATCAGATCGAGCGGAATGTCCGTCTGCGTTCGTTTCGGCCGCGCAGTTGCCGGAGCGGCTTGCGGTCTTGCCGGCGCCGGCGCGGGAGCTGCCGCAACGTTGGCGCGCTTGCGCGGATTGAGTTTGGCCGTCATCTTCCGAGCCTTGTTCGTGACTTTTTTCGCCGTGCGTGCGATGGCGCCTCCGGCTCGTTTCACTACCGATTTCCCCTTGCGTGGCATCTGTTTTCCTTTCGTGATGCGCAGTGGCTGCTGCTTGGGAACAGTGCAAGAGAGAAGCCGAAGAAAGTGGATTAGTGGATTAGTTGATGAGTTGATTAGTAGATGAGGACGAGGCCGGAGACACCACCGTCTAATCTACTAATCTACTGATCCACGAATCTACTAACCCACTAATCACTTCCCGTACGTCACTCGCCAGATCCTTCCTCCGCCGTCGTCGGAGATGAGAAGCGAGCCGTCGCGAAGCACCAGCAGGCCGACCGGGCGGCCCCAGACCGTGCGGCTGGTCTCGTCCGTCATCCAGCCGGCCACGAAATCGTCGTAGCCGCCGGTGGGATGGCCGTTGCGGAAGGGGATGCTGATGATTTTGTAGCCGGTGCGGCGGGCGCGATTCCACGATCCGTGCAACGCCACGAAGGCGCGGCCGCGATACTCGGGGGGGAACATCGTTCCCTGATAAAAGGCGATGCCCAGCGGTGCGGAGTGCGCCTGGATCAGCACGGACGGAGGGATCGTTTTCGCGACAAGAGGGGAGTGCTCGCTTTCGCGGCGCGGATCTTCGTGCGGCCCGAGGTAGGCGAAGGGCCAGCCGTAGAACGCACCTGCCTGCACGCTGGTGGCGTAATCGGGGACTAGCTCGTCGCCAAGGCCATCGCGTTCGTTGACCGCGGTCCAGAGCGCGCCAGTTACTGGCTCCCACACCATCCCGACGGGATTGCGCAGACCGCCGGCGAAGATCCGTTTGCCGCTGCCGTCGGGATTGAATTCGACGATGGCGGCGCGTTCAGGCGGCTCGCCGGAGTTGACGTTCGATTGCGAGCCGATGGAAACGTACATCTTCGTCCCGGCCTTGTTGAACAGAACGCCGCGCGTCGAATGACCGCCGGGCGGCAGGGACGCGAGCTGCTCCGGCTTCCCATTCGCCGCGGTCTGGCCGGCGGTGTAGGGGAAGCGGACCACGGCATCCTGGTTGCCGACGTAGAGCCAGCGGCCGTGCAAGGCCAGTCCGTACGGCTCATCGAGGCCGCTGGCGAACGTGAATCGCTGCTCGGCCACGCCGTCGTGGTTGGCATCGCGAAGGATGGTGATCTTCCCCTCGCCCGGCTCGGAAAGGATCACATCGCCGTTCGGCGCCTGCAGCATCGCCCGCGGGTCGCCGAGCTTCTCGGCAAAGAGCGAGATGTGGAACCCCGGCGGCAGATGAAGCGTCGCATTGGCGGGCTGGGAACGGACGGACGGCGGATTTCCCGACGACGGCGTGGCGTACGGCTTCGGCAGCTGATCGATGCGAATCTCATGATGCGGCAGCAGCGGATCGTGCGCCTGAGCGACGACGCCGGGCATCTGCCCCGAGGCCCGCGAGCAGGCGAAGGCGGCGGTGATGGTAGCGATGAGAAGGAAGCGGGAAGACATGAGTTGCCAGTTTATTGAACCACAGAGGCGCAGAGGACACAGAGAGCAGGGAAACTCTGCGATCTCTGTGTCTCTGTGGTGAAATCTGATCTTCAAATGACCGTCACACCCACCACCTGGCAATTCGACGGCGTGGTCCGCCTGACGCGGATCGGCACGTCGTTCGTCATCTTCACCGTCGTCATCGGGTTCGCGGCCATCAACACCGGCAACAACTCGCTCTACATCGGGCTCTCGTTCATGCTCGGTTGCCTGCTCCTTTCGGGGATTGCTTCGAAGGGAGGGCTCAAGCACCTGGTGGTGGAGCTGGATGGTGTCGAAGAGGCGTGGGCCATGCGGCCGGCGCACGGGCGGCTGCGCATCATCAACCGCTCGCCGATCTGGAACGTGCGCGACGTGATCGTGACCTCGAACGATCTGGACGCGCCGATCCTGATTCCGCTGATCGAGCGCCGCGGCGAGGTCATCGCGCACGCGATGTTTCGTTTCCGCCGCCGCGGCCTTGTGCGGCTCAGCCGCATCGATCTCTACACGCGCTATCCGTTTGGCTTTTTTCTGAAGAAGCGCCGCCCGCGGTTGGACGGCGATGTGGTGGTCTTCCCCCGCCTGCTCGACGAGGGGGTTGCGCGCGATCGCTTCCGTCTGGTGGAAGGGGAGGTCGATACCTCGAATCGCATCGGCGGCGGCACGGAGATCCACTCGTTCCGCGATTACGTGCGCGGCGATTCCCTCCGCCGCGTGCACTGGAAAAAGTCCGCATCCCTCGGGCGCTGGATCATCAAGCAGACCGAGGTCGAGGTCGGACGCTCGATCCACATCGTCGTCGATCCGTTTCGTCCGGCGGATGTGAGCGAAGAGACCTTCGAGGAGATGATCAGCGAGGCCGCCACGTTCCTCGATGACGCCCTGCACCGCGGCCTGGAGGTCACCTTCTCCATCCCGCACATCACTCTTCACTCCGGCCACGACGGCGAGACCTCGATGTTCCGCGCACTCGCCCTCCTTGAAGCGGCACACGAGCCGGTGGCGCAGACGGTGGATCGGGACAGCGTGATCTTTACCGTGACGGGAGTCGATCATCGGGTGTCAGGGGTCGGAGCATGACCGCGATTACTGACTCCCGGCTCCCGATAGCGGACTCGCGTCGTCACAGCCTAGAGCTTCTCTTCCTCACCATGTTCGCGGCGATCCCGCTCTACGCGACGCAGGCAATCTCCGCGGCGCCGGTACTGGCCTTCCACGCCATGCTGCTGGCGATCGCCGCGCGCGTGGCGCTTGGGAAAGGGCCGGAAGTGGTCCCGCCGATGCTCATGCGCGGCCTGGCCATCGCCTACGTTCCGTTCTACATCATCGACGCGGCGATGATCTCGCGCAGCGCCATCGCCGCGTCGACGCATCTCATCCTCTTCATCGCCGCGTATCAGCCGATCGAATCGGTGCGGACGCGCAACGACGCGCAGCGGCTGCTCACGGCGTCGCTGATCTTCACCGCCAGCGTGGCCACATCGACGCACATCGCCATCCTGCCGTTCGTTCTCATCTTTGGATTTCTGCTGCTGCGCCAGCTCATGCACCTCAGCCACGAGGAGACGGCGAGGATGACCGGCGCCCCCGCTCCCGAGCCGCCCTCATCCCGCGCGGCGTCGTTCTATGTCTTCGGTGCGCTGCTCATCGGCGCGTTTCTCTTTCCGCTGCTGCCGCGCATCCGCAACCCGCTCCTTCCGGGCATGGCCGGGCCGCTCAGCAACGCCACCACCGGTCTGAGCGACTCGATCAATCTCAACGAACCGCGCTCGATCAGCAGCGATGCCACCGTGGTCAGCCGGGTCTGGATGGGGCAGGAGACGATCCCCTTTTTCACGCCGCTGCGTTTGAAGGGGACGATTTACGAGCGCTTCGCCAACAACACCTGGATGCAGGGGCGGCGCGATTTCATCCCGCTCGACAGCAGCGACGGCACGACACGCCTGGCGCGTCCCGAGGGATTCACCCGAAAGGCCAGCGTCCAGCAGCGCTTCACGATCGGAAGCCGGCTCTTTCTTCCCGCCGGCACGTACGAGGTCAGCGGGGCGGGGCAGATCGCCGAAGGTCCGACGCGCGATATCTATACCGTCTGGCAATCGCACCGCGACACCATCTCCTACGACGTCGCCCTCGCGCACGAGATCACGCCGCGCCGGCCGCCGCGCGTGACCGTCTCCAACTATCCGGTCACGCCGGCGGTGCGGGCCATGGCGCTGCAGATCGCCGGCCGCGAGACCGACCCGCTCAAGCAGGCCGCGGCCATCGAGCGCTATCTCTCCACGCGTTTCACCTACGTGCCCGACCCGGCGAAGATCGGACACACCATGACCGTCGATCAGTTCCTGCTGAAGGAGCGACGCGGGCACTGCGAGTACTTCGCCGCGGGGATGGTCGGGCTGATGACGGCGCTCAGCGCGCCGGCCCGCATCGTCGGCGGTTTCTACGGCGGCACGCTCAATCCGCTCACCGGATACTTCGTGATCCGCAACGCCGACGCGCACGCATGGGTGGAGGTGTGGGACGGAAAGTCGTGGCAGACGTTCGATCCCACGCCGGCCTCACTCCGCCCCGGTACCGCCCGCGACGGCCTGCTGCACGCCTACGCCTCGGCGCTGGCCGACTGGGTGAATTACTTCTGGGACCGCCACATCCTGACCTACGGTCTCGGCGATCAGATCGCACTGGCGATCGACCTGATCGATCGCGTCCGCATGGCGCTGCGGGCGACCAATCTGGCGCTGCACAGCACCGGCCTGCGCAACTTCGGATCACTGCTGGCCGTTCTCGTGATCGCCGGCTTCGCGGTCGTGCTCCTCGTGCGCCGCCGCCGTTCCCTCTTCGATCTCCTGGCCATCCACCTGGCCCGCCTCGGCATCGAAATCGGTCCGTCGATGACGATGGAGGAAGCGCTTGCGCAATTGCGGAGCATGCATCCCGCCGCGGCACTCGAACTGGCGCCACTCATTGCTCTTTATGAGGCGGAGCGGTTTTCGCAGCAGGCGGAGAAGGGGAGAGTGGCGCGGATTCGGAAGGGGTTGGGCGACCTGTCATTCTGAACCGGCGGCAGCCCCGGAGGGGGCAGAGCGCGGTGAAGAATCCCCGGCTACAACCGCGGACTGATGTGAAGCGGCTACCGGCCGGGGATTCCTCGCCGTGCTTTGCCCCTCCGGGGCGCCGCCGGGCTCGGAATGACAGGGGTTACCTCTCCATCAACGCCACCATCTCCCGAACCGCCCGCTCCAATCCCACCAGCGCCGCGCGGGCAACGATCGAGTGTCCGATGTTCAGCTCCTCAATGTCGGTGAGCGCGGCGATGCTGTCGATGTTGCGGTAGTTCAGCCCGTGCCCGGCCAGAACGCCGAGTCCCATCTTCCGCGCGGCCTTGGCTGCGGTGGTCACCTTCTCCAGTTCGGACTGCCAGCCGCCGCGCCGCGCGAACGCCTCGGCGAACTTGCCGGTATTGATCTCCACCTTCGGAGCGCGCAGCTTCTGGCATTGCCGCAGCTGTTCGAGATCGGGATCGACGAAGATCGAGACATCGATTCCGGCATCCAGCAACTGCCGGAGGGTCTTGTCGATGTTGCTCGAATGGAGCACGACGTCCAGCCCCCCCTCGGTAGTGAGCTCGTCGCGGCGCTCGGGGACCAGCGTCACCTGGTGCGGCTTGATGGTCTGGGCAACGCGCACCATCTCCGGCGAGGCCGCCATCTCGATGTTGAGATGCGTGGCCACCGTGCGCGTCAGAATCTCGACGTCGCGATCCTGAATGTGCCGCCGGTCGCCGCGCAGATGGACGGTGATCCCCTGCGCCCCGGCCAGCTCGCAGATGGCCGCCGCCGCGACGGGATCAGGCTCGTCGCTCTTGCGCGCTTCACGGATGGTGGCGATGTGATCGATGTTGACGGCGAGACGCATGGGAGGAAGGTTAGCAGACGGCGTGACGCGCCCCGCTAACGACCGTCTCGCCGATTCTGCCGTTGGATGCCTTTGATGACGAGAAGGCCGAATCCAAACAGTACGCCGCTGAAGCTGAGCAACATGATCAGAGGAATGTATTGTTGATTCATCGTCTCGTTTCCTTCTTCTCGACAACTGCTTCAAGAATTACACCCAATGTCCAGACGATCAACGTGCCGGCCGTGTTCTTGATGCTCCACGCCCACGAGAAATGACTCGTTTGCACGATGATGTCAAGGTTGGCAAACACGAACCAGAGCAGGGCGATTTCGCGAAGACCTTCCGCAATCCTGTCGACAACGGTACGAAGCGAAAGGTGCGTCCCAAGCCAGTCGATGAATGCTTTCACGACCTCGTGAAGAGTAGCACTTCGGCATCACAGCCGCCGCAGCGTTACGAAGGCGATTGCCGCCATCGTGATGATGATGAAGATGCCGTAGATCGTCAGGATCGCCATCGTCTTCAGCGCCGTCAGCCAGCGGCGGCCGCCGTAGACGCGTTGCAGCGCCATGCCGAGGTAGGGGAAGAGGGTGAGGAACAGCAGAAGCCTGACGATTCCGATGACGGGGCCGTGGATCGGGCTGAGCGCTTCGAAAAGCGCCAGCAGCAGGAAGGCGAAGGCATGGTAGTGGACGGCGAAGTAGAAGTGAGGGACGTACATCCGTTCCGCGCGGAAGTAGAAGGCGAAGACGACGAGCGCGAACAGAGGCATGAGGACGAACATCGCCTTGGGGAATGCCGATGTCATGGCGTGCGCGAGGATGGTGGGATCCTGATTCGCCCGAGCGGCGGCGTGCGCCAGTTGTGCGTCGGCTCTCTTGTCGACGCTCACTTTCAGGTTCGCCGGAAGGAGACTCATGATCCCGAAAAAGAGGACGCTACAAAGCAGGTAGATCCGTACCGGCGTCACCGAGCGGACCCGTTTTCCGGCGAGGAACTCTTTCGTCAGCTCTCCCGGCTTGAAAAGAAGCAGCCCGAGAGTGCGGAGGATCTTGCCGTCAACGTGCGTGAATTCGTGCAGCGCCTCATGAAGCAACTCATGCAGCGTCGGCCGCACCGGAGCGACGCGCTGTCCGCATTGCCCGCACCAGCGTCCCGCCAGCTCGGCACCGCAATTCAGGCACGGGCCGGTCTCTGCAACTTCGTGCATGGAAGGCGAATGATATCGGGTCTTTTTGAACCACAGAGACGCAGAGGGCACCGAGAGAGCCTCTGCGATCTCAGCGTCTCAGTGGTGAAATCGCCTTCACAAGTTCCGGTCATTCTCTGTCGTGGAAGGTGTGCGACCACTGCCGCGTTGTCCGCTCGGCAATGCTCTATCGCTTCGACAACATCGAGAAATCGTATGGCCCGCATGACATCGTCAAAGGGGCCACGTGGCAGCACAATCCGGGCGAGAAGGTTGGCCTGGTCGGCCGCAATGGCGCCGGAAAGACGACGCTTTTCCGGCTGCTGCTGAAACAGGAAGACACCGATCACGGGCAGGTTCTTCGTGCCTCCGGGTTGACCATCGGGCACGTCGGGCAGCATCTCGACGCCGAGCCCGGGATGTCGCTGTTCGATTACGTCGAGACCGCGTTCGCCGACGTGCTGGCCATCGAACGGAAGATGCGGGCCATCGAGCACGATCTCGCGGACGCTACGAAAAGCGCCGCCGAGCACGAGAAGCTGCTCGAGAAATACGCGGCCTTGCAGCACGACTACGAGCATGCCGACGGCTACACGCTGCACGCCGAGGTCGAGAGGGTGCTGAGCGGGGTGGGATTTGCGAAGGGGGAGTGGGAGCGGCCGATTGCCGCCTTCAGCGGCGGGCAGCAGAACCGGGCCATGCTGGCGCGCGTCCTTCTGACCGACGTCGACCTGTTGCTCCTCGACGAGCCGACCAACCATCTCGATCTGGCCGGCATCGAGTTCCTCGAAGAGTTTCTGCAGTCGTTCAAGGGGAGCTACCTGCTCATCTCGCACGACCGGACCTTTCTCAACCGCACGGTCGAGAAAATCGTCGAGCTGGCGCACGGGAAACTGATCGAGTATCCCGGCAACTACGAGCGCTTCCTGGAGCTGCGCACCGAGCGGATGGAGAAGATGGCCGCCGACTACGAGCAGCAGCAGGAGCTGATCGACAAGACCAGGGACTTCATCCGCCGCAACCTCGCCGGCCAGAAGACCAAGCAGGCCAAGTCGCGCCGCAAGATGCTGGAGAAGCTGGACGAGGTGGAGCGTCCGGAGACGGACGAGACGCTGGCGAACTTCAAGCTCGAAGCTGGTCCGCGCTCCGGCGCGGTGGCGTTGACCGCCGATCACGTGACCGCCGGCTATGGCGAGAAGGCGATCGTCAACGATCTGACCATGACCATCCGCCGCGGCGAGCGCTACGCCATCATCGGTCCGAATGGGTCCGGCAAGTCGACGCTGCTCAAGACGTTCGCCGGCCGGCTGAAGCCGCTCGCCGGCGCCGTGATCTACGGGCACAACGTCCAGGTCGGCTACTACGATCAAACCCTCGGCGATCTGAATCCTGCGGGCAACGTCATCGACGAGGTGTGGAACCTCGATCACGCGCAGACCGAAGAGCAGGTGCGCAGCTACCTGGCGCAGTTCTCGTTCTTCGATGACGACGTCTTCAAGAAGACGCGCGACCTCTCCGGCGGCGAGAAGGGGCGCCTGGCGCTGGCGAAGATCATCTACCGCGGCGGCAACGTCATGCTCCTCGACGAGCCGACGAACCATCTCGATGTCTATACCCGCGAGGCGCTGGAGGAGGCTCTGGAGCGCTTCACCGGCGCGCTGATCGTGGTCTCGCACGATCGCTACTTCATCGACCGCGTGGTCGAGCACGTGATCCTGGTCGAGGACGGCGCGGCCGACGTCTTCGACGGCAATTACAGCGATTACGCGGAACGGCTGAAGACCGGGATGGCGATGCCGCGCAAGGCGGAGGCGGTTCCGATCGCGCCGCCGCGCTCCACGCCGTCTCCGGCATCAACGGTCGACGACAAGCTGGCGCGCGCGGAACAGAAGAAGCGCGAGAAGCGGATCAAGAAAATCGACGAAGAGATCAACGATCTCGAGTCGCGCATCGCCTCGGCGGAACGCGAGCGCGAGCGCAACGATCTCCTTCTCTGTTCCGAGGAGGTCTTCCGCGACGGAGAGCGAAGCAGGAAGATCCAATCGCAGAACGCCGACCTCAAAGCCATGATCGATCTGCTCTCCGGCAAGTGGGAAGTTCTGGCGAGGGAGAAGGAAGAGTTGGAGGGAGTGGTGGCCTGAGGTTGCCGAGTTGCCAGGTTGCCGAGTTGCCGATTCAAGGTTGCTCGGTTGCTTGGTTGCTGGGTACTCTGCACGAACATGAATCCGGCAGAACGGCAACCCGGCAACCTGGAAACCCGGCAACCCACCACAGCATCCATCATCGCCATCGGCTCGGAAATGCTCGGGCCGACGCGTGTCGACACCAACTCGCTGAAAGTCACCGCCGCGTTCGAGTCGTTCGGCATCGGCGTCATCCGCAAGAGCGTCGTTGGCGACACGCGTAGTCAGCTGGTCGACGAGATCCGCTATTCGTTGGCGCATGCGGACATCCTCATCACGTCGGGCGGGCTCGGGCCGACCGAGGACGACATGACGCGTGAGGCGCTCGCGGAGGCGCTCGGGTTGAAGATGGAGATCGACGGCGAGATCGTCGATCGGCTGGAAAAGCGATTCGCCGCGCGCGGCTGGAAAATGCCGGAGGTCAACAAGCGGCAGGCCAATGTCTTCATCGGCCAGACCACGTTGGCGAATGAGCGCGGAACGGCGCCCGGATTTCATATCGAGCAGGACGGAAAACACATCTGGGTCTTTCCGGGCGTCCCGCATGAGCTGGAGTGGATGGTGGCGACGTATCTGACGGCGTGGCTGGCGTCGATCACGGCCGGCCAGTCGCGTTTCCGCCGCGTCCTGAAGATCGCCGGGATGACCGAGTCGGGAGTGGAAGAACGGCTCAAGCCGTACTACACGGCCCATCCCGAGCCGTTGACGATCCTG
>Ga0207689_10002955_pt1 | contig 15690 bp, 12 predicted proteins | sample KBSMisM52_FD_184312 | JGI IMG/M metagenome (GOLD analysis project Ga0207689, IMG submission 184312) | Miscanthus rhizosphere microbial communities from Kellogg Biological Station, Michigan, USA - KBS Miscanthus M5-2 (SPAdes) (version 2) | ecosystem: Host-associated > Plants > Roots >... | reverse complement strand
CCCCGTTCATGCTGGACGGCTTCTGACCATGGCCGACGCTCCCCCCGACCTGCAGATCCGGCGGCTGCGACCCGGTGACGATCCCGACGGCCAGCTCGACCTGTCCGAACGGGCCTTCGGACCTGGGTCCGCCGGCGATCGCGACCGGCGGGTACGGTCGCTGTCCCGCCACATCGCCGCCGGGCGGTACCTGGGCGCCTTCGCCGACGGGCGCCCGGCCGCCGGGGCCGCGATCCAGGACATGCGGCAGTGGTGGCTCGGCCGCCCGGTGCCGATGGCCGGGGTGTCCAGCGTCACGGTCGCGCCGGAGTACCGGGGCCGGGGCATCGGCCGGATGCTGATGACCGCCCTGCTCGACGAGATCGCGGCGCAGGGCTATCCGCTGTCGGCGCTGTTCCCGGCGACGATGCCGCTGTACCGGTCGCTGGGCTGGGAACTGGCCGGGGCCAGGGACACGGTGGTCATCCCGGCCAGGTCGCTGCTCCGACTGGTCCCGCCCGACGCCCAGCCCCCGGAGGCCGGAACGGTCCCGGCCACGGGCCTGCGCCGGGCCGGCCCCGGCGACGCGGAGGCCGTCGTCGCTCTGCTCGGCCGGGTGCACGAGGCTGCCCGCGACTGCGGCCCGATCACCTGGGACACGGACTCGGCCGCCGACTGGCTGGCCGATCCGGGCCTGTACGCGTACCTCGCCGAGGACGGCTTCCTCGCCTACCGGTGGCAGCGCGGGAACCAGGACCTGTACGCGGAGCGGGCCGAGGCCATCTCGGCCCGGACCACCCGGGCGCTCTGGACGCAACTCGGCTCGCATGCCTCGATTGCCGAGAAGGTCTACGCCAGGACCGGCCCCGCCAGCGCGTTCTGGTGGCTCACCCGCGAACGCGACGCGGACATAGCGCACCGGTCCCGGTGGATGCTCCGGGTGGTCAACGCGCCCGCGGCCATCGCCGCCCGCGGTTTCCCCGCCGCGACCTCGCTTACCGCCCCGCTGCGCATCGCCGACGAAACCCGCCCGGCCAACTCCGGCCGCTGGCGGCTGACCGTGGCGGGCGGCGCGGGCACGCTCGACCCGCTGGGCCCGGACGCCTCAGAGGTTCCGGCTGTCACGCTGGGCGCGCGCGGGCTGGCCGCGCTGTACGCCGGAACCCCTCTCGTCGCGTTGCGGCAGGCGGGCCTGGCCGCCGGCGGGACGGCGGCCGACGACGCCGCCCTGGATGCCGCCTTCGCCGCTACCTCCTACATGCTGGACGCCTTTTGACGGACACGCCGCCGGCGTTGCGCCCCGTACCGCCGTCGGGCCGGTAAGTTCGACACGAACAGATGTTCGCGGACCCAGACCGGCAGACCCCGGATTGACAGATGGAGAGCACCTGGTGGGCTTGTCACATGCGCGGCACCCGATCCGGGTGCTGGGGGTCGATCCCGGGCTGACCAGGTGCGGCGTCGGCGTGGTCGAGGGCGCACCGGGCCGGGCGCTGACCATGATCAGGGTCGGGGTCATCAGGACGTCGGCCGACGAGGACATCGCGGCCCGGCTGCTCGCGATCGAGACCGAGATCGAGGCCTGGCTGGACGCGTGCCGGCCCGACGCGGTGGCCGTGGAGCGGGTGTTCAGCCAGCAGAACGTGCGCACGGTGATGGGCACCGCGCAGGCCGGCGCGATCGCGATCGCCTGCGCCGCGCGGCGCGGGCTGCCGGTGGCCCTGCATACCCCCAGCGAGGTCAAGGCGGCCGTGACCGGCAACGGGCGGGCGGACAAGGCTCAGGTCACGGCGATGGTGACCCGGCTGCTCCGGGTCACCGACCCGCCGCGCCCGGCCGATGCCGCCGACGCGCTGGCGCTGGCCATCTGTCATATCTGGCGTGGCGGCGGCGCGGGGCTGCGCCTGGCCGCCCTGACTGGCCGAGGAGGGAGCGCGTCATGATCGCGCATCTGCGCGGCACGGTGGCCGGCGTCGCGCCGGACGGTGCCGTCATCGAGGTCGGCGGGGTGGGGATGCGCGTGCAGTGCACCCCCGGCACCCTGGCCACGCTCAGACCGGGGGAGTCCGCGCAGGTCGCCACCTCGCTGGTGGTCAGGGAGGACTCGCTCACCCTGTTCGGCTTCGCCTCCGACGACGAGCGGAACGTCTTCGAGTTGCTGCAGACGGCCAGCGGCGTGGGGCCCAGGCTGGCGCTGGCCATGCTGGCCGTGCACGCACCCGACGCGTTGCGCCGCGCCGTCACGACCGAGGACCTGAACGCGCTGACCATGGTCCCCGGGATCGGCAAGAAGGGCGCGCAGCGGATCGTGCTCGAGATGAAGGACCGGCTCGGCCCCCCCGGCGACGACGGCGCGGGGCTACCCAGCAGGGCGGTGCCGCGAGCCCCCTCCTGGCGCGACCAGGTGCAGTCCGGCCTGGTCAACCTGGGCTGGCCGGCCAGGGACGCGGACCAGGCCATCGCGGCGCTTGAGGACGAGGGCGTGATCGGCGGCTCCGGCGGCGACACGGTGGACGTGGCCACCGTGCTGCGGGCCGCCCTGCGCAAGCTGAGCAGGCAGTAGCGCGATGACCGGGGACGAGACCCTGCGCCAGGCCGAGGAAGCCGAGCTCGCCCGGCGCGTCCAGGGCGGCGACGACATCGTGTCGCCGCTCGCGGACGCGGATGAGCGGGCCATCGAGACCGCGCTGCGGCCCAAGCGGCTCACCGAGTTCACCGGCCAGGCCCGGGTGCGCGAGCAGTTGTCGCTGATCTTGACCAGCGCCCTGCGGCGCGGCCGGCCGCCGGACCACGTGCTGCTGGCCGGACCGCCCGGCCTGGGCAAGACCACGATCGCGATGATCGTGGCCGCCGAGCTCGGCGCGCCGCTGCGTATCACCAGCGGTCCGGCCATCGAGCGATCAGGTGATCTGGCCGCGGTGCTGTCCACGCTCAGCGAGGGCGAGGTGATCTTCATCGACGAGATCCACCGCCTGGCCCGGCCCGCCGAGGAGATGCTCTACCTGGCGATGGAGGACTTCCGGGTGGACGTGGTGATCGGCAAGGGCCCCGGCGCGACCGCGATCCCGCTCGACATCGCGCCGTTCACGCTGGTCGGGGCCACTACGAGGGCTGGCCTGCTGCCGGCGCCGCTGCGGGACAGGTTCGGCTTCACCGCGCACCTGGACTTCTACCAGCCGGACGAGCTGGAGGTCATCATCCGCCGGTCGGCCGGGCTGCTCGGGGTGACCCTCACCGACGAGGGCGCGGCCGAGCTCTCCACCCGGTCACGCGGCACGCCCAGGATCGCCAACCGGCTGCTGCGCCGGGTCCGCGACTACGCCGAGGTGCGCGCCGACGGCGTGGTCACCCTGGAGATCGCGCGGACCGCGCTGGAGATCTACGAGGTTGACGAGAACGGCCTGGACCGGCTCGACCGGGGGGTCCTCGACGCGGTCGTGCGCCGCTTCGGCGGCGGACCGGTCGGCCTGTCCACGCTGGCGGTGGCGCTGGGGGAGGAGGCGGAGACCGTCGAGGTGGTCGCCGAGCCGTTCCTGGTCCGCTGCGGGCTGCTGGCGCGGACTCCGCGTGGCCGGGTGGCCACCGCGGCCGGCTGGGCTCATCTGGGACTCGAGCCTCCCCCGTCACTCAGTGAACTGCCTACCTTGTTTGACTGAACAGTGTTTGACTGAACTGGCCCGGCGGAGCAAGATCGCACCGAGGTCACGATCGCTCGCAAAAACTCGTAGCCTGGTTGGTGCGCGGTCAAAGCGCGGCTAAACTTCGGCAGTCGGTCGTGGGCCTCTGTCGCGACCATGCATGCAGAACCAACTGGAAGGATCCCCGGTCATGGGGTTTATCGCAGCCGCAGATGCGGCAAGCAAGTCATCAGGCAGCTCGCTGACGTTCCCGATCCTGATCGTTCTGGTCTTCGTCGGCTTCTACTTCCTGATGATCAGGCCGCAGCGGCGCCGTCAGCAGAAGGTCCAGCAGGAGCAGCGGACGGTTGCCCCCGGCGCGCGGGTTCGCACCACGGCCGGCATGTATGCCACGGTGACCGAGGTGGACGGCGACGACGTCGTGCTCGAGGTCGCTCCCGGCGTCGAGGTCCGGTACCTCAAGCGCGCCATCATGGAGGTCGTCCAGCCTGCCGAGGAGACCGAGACCTACGAGGACGCCGAGCCCTCCGACTATCACGAGGACGACCAGGACGAACCGGCTGATGGAACCGCCGAGGACTCCGATGGCGTTAAGTCAGCTGAAGGTGGTCTCACGGACTCTCACGACGATCTGGCCAAGTCCGACAAGGACAACGTGCACTGAGCCGCCGTCCGGCATGAGGGTTTTCGGGAAACGGCGGATCTAAGACAGGCGGAGAAGTGGCAGCCCCATCTAGAACCGTCCCGCATCCGGGACGGGCCCTCGTGCTTTTGCTGGTCCTCATCGTGGCCATGCTGCTGGGCATACTCGGCCCGAAGCTGTTCGCCCCGAGCCAGTGGGAGCACAGGTTCAAGGTAGGACTCGGTCTTGACCTGTCCAGTGGCACCCAGGTGACCCTGCGGGCGCAAACCCTGACCGGGAAGGCGCCGTCGACCGAAGAGATGAACGCCGCGGTCGGCGTCATCGAGTCGCGGGTCAACGGCACCGGCAACTCCGGCGCGCAGGTCCAGCCGCAAGGGTCGAACCTGCTCGTCGTGACGGTCCCCGGCAAGGGCTCGCAGCAGACCATCGAGCTGGTGAGCTCGACGGCGCTGCTCATGTTCCGCCAGGTGCTGCTGTACGAACCCTACGGGGCGACCAGCACGCCGGTTCCGGGGGCGAGCGCCTCGCCCAGCGCCACGCCGTCGGTGTCCGGGAGCCCCTCGGCAACGGCGACGCCGTCCGCCAGTTCCACCAGTACGGCGAAGACCTCGGCCAAGATCCTCCCGGCGGCCAGTGCCAGTGCCTCGCCCAGCGCGTCCGCGGGCGGCACCGCGTCACCGAGCGGCTCGGCCACCGCCAGCCCTTCGGCCAGCGCCAGTGCTAGCCCCAGTGCCACCCCGAGTTCCGCCGCGGCCGGCGGCGCGGCCGGCGATCCGAGCCTGGTGCACAAGGACGTGCTCGCGAAGTTCAACAAGCTGGTCTGCAAGCCGGGTGACACGCAGGCCTGGAAGGCGCAGGTCGGCTACGTGACCACCACGCCCTACAACAATCCGGACGTCCAGGTGGTGGCCTGCGGCAGCGCCGGACAGGGACAGTGGGGCAAGTTCGCGCTTGACGTAGCCAAGGTCCGGGGTACCCAGGTCACTGCCGCGAGTGCGGGCCTGTCCACGACCTCCAACCAGTGGCAGGTCAACCTGACGCTGAACGGCCAGGGCGCCGCGGCCTTCAGCACCCTCACCTCGCGCCTGTACAACAACTACTACGCGGCCGGGCAGTCCGGCAACCAGAACTCGGCGGTCCTGAACCAGGTGGCGATCGCCCTGGACGGCAACGTGGTGTCGTCACCGCAGATCCAGGGAGCGATCGCCGGCGGTAACGCCCAGATCACCGGCAGCTTCACCCAGGCCGAGGCCACCCAGCTGCAGAACGAGCTGAAGTTCGGCTCGGTGCCGCTGGACCTGAAGACGCTGTTCGTCACCTCGGTGTCGGCGCAGGTGGGCCGGAACCAGCTGGACGCGGGCCTGATCGCGGCCGCCATCGGGCTGTTCCTCGTGGTGGTGTACTCCTTCTTCTACTACCGCGGCCTCGGCCTCGTCTCCGTCTGCAGCCTGCTCATCGCCGGCACCATCACCTACCTGGCGGTAGTGCTGCTCTCCCTGTACCAGAACTTCACCCTCGAACTGGCCGGCATCGCCGGCCTGATCGTGGCCATCGGCATCACCGCCGACTCGTTCGTCATCTACTTCGAGCGATTGCGCGACGAGGTGCGTGAGGGCAAACAGCTGCGCCCGGCGGTCGAGTCCGGGTGGAAACGCGCCAGGCGCACGATCCTGGTGTCCGACACGGTGTCGTTCCTGGCCGCGCTGCTGCTGTACTACTTCGCCATCGGCGAGGTCAAGGGCTTCGCCTACACCCTCGGTCTGACCGTGCTGATCGACATCGTGGTGGTATTCCTGTTCACCAAGCCGATGGTGACCCTGCTGGCCGGGACGAAGTTCTACGGCAACGGCCACCCGATGTCCGGCCTGGACCCAACCCGGCTCGGCGCCAAGACGCCATGGCGGTCCTCGGTCCGCCGCAACCAGGTCAGGCGTCGGCCTGACCCCGCGAGCCGTAGTACGGCGTCCCGAAACCCAGGGGGTTCATGATGTCGGCCCTCGGCCAGCTCGGCGGCCGGCTCTACCGCGGCGAGGTATCGTTCGACTTCGTCGGCCGCAAGCGCCTGTGGTACGCCATCTCCGGGTTGATCCTGCTCATCAGCATCGTCGCGGTGGTGGTCCGCGGCCTGTCCTTCAGCGTCGACTTCAAGGGCGGGGCGGTCTTCACCTTCCCCTCGTCGTCAACCACGCTCAGCCAGGTGCAGAACGCGGTCGAGTCCGGCGGCGTCACCGGCGCGATCGTGCAGCAGACCCACGGCCAGCAGAACGGCTGGCAGATCCAGACGAAGTCGCTCACCGGGGCCCAGACCGTCGCGCTGGAGAAGACGCTATCCGGCAAGCTCGGCGTGAACTCCAACGACATCTCGGTCACCACCGTCGGCCCGAGCTGGGGCAGCCAGATCTCGGGCAAGGCGATCGAGGCGCTGATCGCGTTCTTGGTCGTGATCGTCATCTACCTGTCGATCGCCTTCGAGCTGAGAATGGCGATCGCGGCGTTCGTCGCGCTGCTGCACGACCTGGTGATCACCACCGGTATCTACGCGCTGGCCGGCTTCCAGGTCAGCCCGGCGACCGTCATCGGGCTGCTGACCATCCTCGGTTACTCGCTGTACGACACCGTGGTGGTCTTCGACAAGGTCCGGGAGAACACGGCCGGGCTGCTCGGCGGCGCCCGCACCACCTATAGCCAGGCGGCCAACCTGGCGCTGAACCAGACCCTGGTCAGATCGATCAACACCTCGATCATCGCGCTGCTGCCGGTCACCGGGATCCTGGTCGTGGCGATCGCCCTACTCGGCGCCAACAACGAGCTCGAGGAACTCGCGCTCGTCCTGTTCGTCGGCATGCTGTCCGGCACCTACTCCTCGATTTTCATCGCGACCCCGGTGCTGGCCGACCTGAAGGAGCGCCAGCCGCAGTACCAGGCGCTGGCCAAGCGGGTGGCGGTGCGCGCCTCCGGGGGCCGAGGCGCCAAGAGGGCCGCGGCGAAGGCCGAGGTGGCGGGCCGGGCCCGGTCCGGCGGCACGGGCACCGAACTGCCGCCCGCGCAGCTCGCCGAGGACGAGCAGGACCAGGCCGGCTTCGCCGACGAGGTCGAAGGGTCCGAGCCGGCCGCCGACGAGCTGACCACCACCGCGTCGCGTGCCCCGGGCGCGCCGGCCAGCCGCGGTACGCCCGGCGCCGTCCGGCCCGGCCCGCGGCAGCAGCCGCGCCGCGGGGGCGGCAGTACGCCCCGGCACCGCCCGGCGGGCAAGAAGAAGCGGCGCTAGCCGATGACCTCATCGGCCGGGCCCGGTGATGAGCTGACCCGGCTTATCACGACCCTCGTCCGCGACGTCCCGGACTACCCGCAGGCCGGGGTGGTTTTCAAGGACATCACGCCGCTGCTCGCCGACGGCAAGGCGTTCGCCGCGGTGATCGAGGCGCTGGCCGAGACCTACGGGCCGGTGGACAAGGTGGCCGGCATCGAGGCGCGCGGTTTCATCTTCGCCGCCCCGGTCGCGTGCCGCCTCGGCGCGGGCTTCGTGCCGATCCGCAAGAAGGGCAAGCTGCCCGGGGTCACGTTCGCCCAGGAGTACGACCTGGAGTATGGCACCGCGACCATCGAGGTACTGACCGACGCCTTCGCCCCGGGCGAGCGCGTGCTCGTCATCGATGACGTGCTGGCCACCGGCGGCACCGCCCGGGCCACCGCCGACCTGGTGCGGCGGGCCGGCGCGCAGGTGACCGGGCTGGCCGTGCTGCTCGAGCTCTCCTTCCTGAACGGCCGGGCCAGGCTGGCCGACCTTCCGGTCAGCGCGCTGCTGACGGTTTAGGGCCTTACTGGTCAGGGGCTTACTGTTTAGGGCTCACCGTCCAGGGAATCGCGCGTACCTGATCTGGCGTTTAAGTCGTCCAAGTAGACTGATGGCTTGGCAGATGTGAGGAGCGCGAGTGGCCGGTGAGGTGGTTACGACCGGCACGAGGGCTGCTGACGCTGCCCGGGCGGACGCGCAGCAGGGCACGAACTCTTCGACCCAGGACGCGGAACGGGCCGAGGCGGCGGTGGCAGCGAACGTGCCGGAGCCGCACGTGCTCAACGGCGCCCCGGACCCGAAGATGGCGCCACAGCCGGCCCGGGGCTCCGGGATCGGGACGGCCCGGGCTCAGCGGGCCCGGGTGCCGGCCGCCCCGGCCCAGGCCACCGACGCGGCGGTGCCCGGTGTCGGCGTCCGGCGGCGCCTCGCCCGGCTCGGCGCCCAGCGGGGCGTCAACCCGGTCCTCGAGCCGCTGATCAAGACCGTGCGCGCGACGCACCCGAAGGCCGACATGCGGCTCATCGAGCGCGCCTACGACTCGGCCGCCTACTGGCACCGGGACCAGAAGCGGCGCAGCGGCGACCCGTACATCACCCACCCGCTCGCGGTGGCGACGATCCTGGCCGAGCTCGGCATGAACACCGAGACGCTCTGCGCCGCGCTGCTGCACGACACGGTGGAGGACACTGCCTATACGCTGACCGAGCTGCGCGGCGACTTCGGCGAGGACATCGCGACGCTGGTCGACGGCGTCACGAAGCTGGACAAGGTCAAGTACGGCGAGTCCGCCGAGGCGGAGACCGTCCGCAAGATGGTGGTCGCGATGTCCCGCGACATCCGGGTGCTGGTGATCAAGCTCGCCGACCGGCTGCACAACATGCGGACGCTGCGCTACCTGTCCCGGGAGAAGCAGGAGCGCAAGTCCAGGGAAACCCTGGAGATCTTCGCGCCGCTCGCCCACCGGCTCGGCATGAACACGGTGAAGTGGGAACTTGAGGACCTCGCCTTCGCGACCCTGTACCCCAAGCGGTTCGACGAGATCGTCCGGCTGGTGTCCAACCGGGCGCCGCGGCGCGAGGCGTTCCTGCAGGAAGTGATCCAGGACGTCAGCGCCGACCTGCGCGAGGCCAAGATCAACCCGAAGGTCACCGGCCGTCCCAAGCACTACTACTCGATCTACCAGAAGATGATCGCCAGGGACGTCGGCTTCGACGACATCTATGACCTGGTGGGCATCCGCGTCCTGGTCGATTCGGTCAAGGACTGCTACGCGGCGCTCGGCATCATCCACGCGCGGTGGAACCCCGTCCCCGGACGGTTCAAGGACTACATCGCGATGCCGAAGTTCAACATGTACCAGTCGCTGCACACGACGGTCATCGGGCCGGGCGGCAAGTCGGTGGAACTGCAGATCCGAACCTGGGACATGCACCGCCGGGCGGAGTACGGCGTCGCGGCGCACTGGAAGTACAAGGAAGAGACGGTCTTCAGCCGGGCCAAGGACGCCAAGGACGACTCCCAGGACATGGCCTGGCTGCGGCAGCTCGTCGACTGGCAGCGGGAGACGGAGGACCCGGCCGAGTTCCTCGAGTCGCTCCGCTTCGACCTGGCCGCGGGCGAGGTCTACGTATTCACCCCGCGCGGCGAAGTCGTGGCACTGCCGCAGGGCGCGACCCCGGTGGACTTCGCCTACGCCATCCACACCGAGGTCGGGCACCGCACGGTCGGCGCCCGGATCAACGGCCGCCTGGTCGCACTCGAGTCGACCCTGGACAACGGCGACACGGTCGAGATCTTCACCTCCAAGACGCCCGACGCCGGACCGAGCCGGGACTGGCTCAAGTTCGTGCAGAGCCCGCGGGCCAGGAACAAGATCAGGCAGTGGTTCTCCAAGGAGCGCCGGGAAGCGGCGGTCGACTCGGGCAAGGACCAGATCGCCAAGGCCATGCGCAAGCAGGGCCTGCCGCTGGCCCGGATCGCCGCCGCCGACAGCCTGCTCACCCTGGCCCGCGAGCTGCACTACGCCGACGTCTCCGCGCTGTACGCGGCGGTCGGCGAAGGCCGGGTCAGCGCCCAGTCCGTGGTCGAGAAGCTGGTCAGGTCGGTCGGCGGCCTCGACGGTGCGCAGGAGGAGCTAGACGAGGCCACGCTGCCGACCAAGGTGCCGCAGCCCAGGACGTCCGGGGACTCTGGCGTCGAGGTCAGCGGCGCGCCGGACGTGTGGGTGCGGCTGTCCCGGTGCTGCACCCCGGTGCCCGGCGACGAGATCATCGGATTCGTCACCCATGGCCACGGCGTGTCCGTGCACCGGGTCGACTGCGTGAACCTGGTTCACCTGACCGAAACCCAGCGCGAGCGGATGGTCGACGTGCACTGGGCGCCAACCGAAGGCTCGGTCTTCCTGGTCGCCATCCAGGTCGAGGCGCTGGACCGGACCCGGCTGCTCTCCGACGTGACCAGGGTGCTGTCCGACCAGCACGTGAACATCTTGTCCGCTACCGTGACCACCAGCCGGGACCGGGTCGCCTTCAGCCGGTTCACGTTCGAGATGGGTGACCCCAAGCACCTCGGTCACGTGCTGCGCGCCGTCCGTGCCATCGACGGCGTCTACGACGTCTACCGCGTAACGAGCTGACAGCGAGTTGGATCCCCCGGGCTAGCACAGCACCTCTAGCTACTGAACTCTGCCAGCGTGTGCTCGGCTTCCTCGAGCCAGGCCCGGCGCGCGGTCAGCGCTTCCTCGGCGGTGCTCTCGGCCCTCGCGTCGCCGCGTTCACGCGCCCGGGCCAGCTGCTGCTCGAGCTGGGCGATAGTCGAGCGCAGCTGGGCCACCGTGCCCTCAGCCCGGGCCAGCGCTTCAGGGTTCGAGCGGCGCCACTGGGTTTCCTCTGCCTTGCGCAGCGCGTCCTCGACTCGCCGCAGCCCGGATTCCAGGTGCTCACGGGCGTCTCTGGGTACCGCCCCGATCTGCTCCCATTTCTCCTGGATACCTCGCAGCGCGGACCTCGCCGCGCGGATATCGGTCACCGGGAGCAGTGCCTGGGCCTGGCTAAGGAGCTGCTCTTTAGCCACGGCGTGCTCGCGCAGCGCGGCGTCCTTGGCCGAGAACACCTCGGCGCGGGCGGTGAAGAACTTGTCCTGGGCCGCCCGGAACCGCTTCCACAACTCGGCCTCGGAGTCCCGGTCCGCCCGCCCGGCTTCCTTCCATTGCCGCATCAGCTCGCGGAAGGCGCTGGCCGTCGAACCCCACTCGGTAGATCCGGACAGCTCCTCGGCGTCGGCGCACAGCTTCTCCTTGCGCGCCCTGACGTCCTCGCGTTCGGCCTCGAGGTTGGCGAAGTAGGCCTTGCGCCGCTTGGTGAAGGCGTTGCGCGCCGCGGACAGCCGCTTCCACAGCACCGCCTCGGCGGCCCGCTCGGCGTGTGGCGCCGCCTTCCACTCCTCGAGCAGCTCGCGCATCCGCTCGCCGCTGCTCTTCCAGTGGGTCGCCTCGGCGGCGATCTGCTCAGCCTCGGCGACGATCCGCTCCTTGGTCTCCCTGGCCGCCACGCGCGCCTGCTCCCGGGCCGCCTTGGCCTCCTCGCGGCGGTGGCCGACGTCCTCGGTCAGCCGCTCCAGCCGGGCCCGGAGCCCGTCGAGGTCCCCCAGCGCGTTGGCATCCGCAGTGTGTTGGAGCAGTCGCTGGACACTGGCCGAGGCCTGGGCGGGAGCCATGTCGGTGGTGGCGATCCGCTGCTCGAGCAGGACGACCTCGGTCTCGAGCGCCTCGTACTTCCGCGCGAAGAAGGCAATTGCCTCCTCCGGACTCCCAGCCTGCCACGAGCCGATCACCCGCTCGCCGTCGGCGGTACGGACATAGACCGTCCCGTCGGCGTCTACCCGGCCCCACGGATGGTAGGCGGTGGTCACGGCGAACCTCCTGCGTTTTCGTGCTCGTGTCAGGCTTTCTTGATCGTCACACTGTCAATGATGACCTTCTTCTTCGGAACGCCGCCGCCAGATTGGGCGTACTGACACGAGTATCCACCCTTAGCCACATTCTGGACGATACCGAGCCCGGAGGACACTGTGGCAAACGGTGTATACGCCGGACCGGAAGAGCCGTTGAGTCCCGACGTGCTGTCCTTGTACACGATGAAGAACTGGCTGCCGTTTGTGTTCGGGCCTCCGTTAGCCATCGCCACCGTTCCCGCCGGGTATTTGGCGCCCGTGAGGTTCTCATTGGCGAAAGCGTAACCCGGCGAGCCGGAACCGACCTTGCTGGTCGCACTGCAGTTCAGCTTGGCGGAGGCGGTCGCGTACGGATCGCCGCACTGCAGCACGTAGATGCCGCTGGTTACCACCCGGTGGCACTGGGTGTTGTTGAAGTAGCCCGCCTGCGCCAGGTGGACAAACGAGTTGACGGTGCAGGTGGCCTTGTTGTTCAGCAGGTTGAACGTGATCTTGCCCTGGTTGGTGTTGATCGTGGCCTGATAGCTGTCCGTGTAATCAGGCGCGGCTGGCGGGAGGCTCACCTTCTTCGCCGCCGGGGCGGCCGACGTGTAGCTGCAGTGATGTGCAGGCTCGGCCACGGCCGTGGCGGTGGGGGTCGCGCTGGCAGAGGCGCTCGGCGACTTGCTCGCCGCGGCGGCCGGCTTCTTGGGCTTCCCGCTGGGGAGGAACACCGCGAGCAGGGAGCCGACCAGGGCCAAAACGAGAACCCCGCTGAGCCCGATCAGCCAGCGCTGGCGCACCTGCCGCTGCCTGACCTGCCGCTGCTCCTGCTGGCGGCGATGCCGTTCCCTGGCTATCCTGCGCTGGCGTTCGTTCTTACCCGCCACCGGTCGCGTCCTCCTTGGCCTGTCGCAACTATCGGCTACCGCTGGTATTCACGGGAGGCAGGCCGGCGAACCCGATGCATACCTCTGATCGCGACACGCGGGCATGCCGGGCTCGCCCCCCGGAATCCCGCAATGTTCGCGATCGTTCGCGAATCGTACCTGCCAGATGCCTGGGCAGGCACCCTTCGTTACCGGTTCGCGGCCATGCGGGTCCCCTCGGTAGCCTGAGACACCGTACCGTGAGAAAGGACGCTTGTGCTTGTCGCAGGGTTCCCGGCCGGTGCGTTCGCGGCCAACTGTTATATAGTCGCGCCCGCGCCCGGTGAAGAGTGCGTGATCATCGACCCCGGCCAGGACGCCCAGCCCGGCATCGAGGAGGTCCTCGCCGAGCACCGGCTCAGGCCCGCCGCCGTCTTGCTCACGCACGGTCACATCGACCACATCTGGTCGGTCGCCCCGGTGTGCGGGGCCAAGGGCATACCCGCCTACATCCACCCGGACGACCGCGCATTGCTCAGCGATCCGGCCAAGGGCTTCCCGCTCGGCGCGGGGCAGCAGTTGTTCGGCGGCCTGGAATTCACCGAACCCGATGACGTAAAAGAACTGGCCGACGGGTTGACTCTGAGCTTGGTCGGGCTCGAGATCGTCGTGAACCATGCGCCCGGGCATACCGAAGGATCGGTGGCATTCCGGATGCCATTGGACCCGCCGAATAGCGCACAAGGTCAAAGCAAAACCGGCGCGGCGGAAACGCCGGGTGAGGCGGAAGGGGCGAGCGCGGCGGAAGGGCCGAGCGCGCCGGAAGCGCCGCGTGCGCCGGCGGGCGACCCCGGCGGCATATTGTTCTCAGGCGACTTGCTGTTCGCCGGGTCGATCGGGCGGACCGACCTGCCCGGCGGGGATTACCCCACGATCCTGCGCAGCCTGGCGCGGGTCTGCCTGACCCTGCCGGACGAGACCGTCGTGCTGTCCGGGCACGGGCCGCAGACGACCATCGGCGCCGAACGCCGGACCAATCCGTTCCTGACGGGCCTGACACCGGAGTCGGGACCCCGCCGGGGCCTGTAAGCGAAGATCCTGAGGCAATAACGAGAAGGGCAGGTCTCGATGATCCGCACCCATGAGGCGGGGACGCTGCGCGCTGCGCACGCCGGGGAGCACGTGGTGCTGGCCGGCTGGGTAGCGCGGCGCCGGGACCACGGCGGCGTAGTCTTCATCGACCTCCGGGACGCCAGCGGCGTCGTGCAGGTGGTATGGCGCGGTGAGGAAGCTGTGGCCCACGAGCTCCGGGCCGAGTTCTGCGTGCTGGTGACCGGGACGGTACGCGCCCGTCCGGCCGGGAACGAGAACCCCGAGCTGCCCACCGGCGAGATCGAGGTCGTCGCGGACGAGGTCGAGGTCCTCAGCGAGGCCGACCCGCTGCCGTTCCCCGTCGAGGGCTCGGCCGACGTCAGCGAGGACGTTCGGCTCAAGTACCGGTACCTGGACATCAGGCGCGAGGACACCGCGCGCTCCCTGCGGGTTCGGTCGCAGGCTTCCTACCTGCTCTCCGACGTGATGCGCGGGCACAGGTTCGTGAACGTGGAGACGCCCTACCTGACCCGGTCGACCCCGGAGGGCGCCCGCGACTTCCTGGTCCCGGTCCGGCTGCGGCCCGGCAACTGGTATGCGCTGCCGCAGTCGCCGCAGCTGTTCAAGCAGCTGCTCATGGTCGGCGGCCTGGAGCGGTACTACCAGCTGGCCCGGTGCTTCCGGGACGAGGACTTCCGCAAGGACCGGCAGCCCGAGTTCACCCAGATCGACATCGAGATGTCGTTCGTGACCCGCGACGACGTCATCGCCGTCGCCGAGGACATCGTGACCCGGCTGTGGTCCGAGCTGGCCGGCTACCAGGTGCCCACTCCGCTGCCCAGGATGACCTACGCCGAGGCGATGGCACGGTACGGCTCGGACAAGCCCGACCTGCGCTTCGGCGTCGAGCTCACCGACCTGACCGAGTACTTCGCCGGGACGGACTTCCGGGTGTTCCAGGCGCAGTACGTGGGCGCCGTAGTGATGCCGGGCGGCGCCTCCCAGTCGCGGCGCGAGCTCGATGCCTGGCAGGAGTGGGCGCGCTCCCGCGGCGCCCGCGGGCTGGCCTACGCGCTGATCGGCGAGTCCGCTGAGATCACCGGGCCGGTGGCCAGGAACCTGTCGGAGGCCGAACGGTCCGGCCTGGCCGCGGCGACGGGCGCCAGCCCGGGTGACTGCGTGTTCTTCGCGGCCGGCCCCGCGTCGGCCGCCCGCGAGCTGCTCGGTGCGGCCCGGCTGGAGATCGGCCAGCGCTGCGCCCTGATCGACGAGTCGGCCTGGTCGTTCCTGTGGGTGGTGGACGCGCCGATGTTCGAGGAGAACGGCGAAGGCGGCTGGACCTCGGTGCACCACCCGTTCACCGCGCCGCTGCCCGAATGGGCCGATAAGTTCGCCGCCGAGCCCGGCGGAGCACTGGCCGACGCGTACGACATCGTGTGCAACGGCTACGAGATCGGCGGCGGCTCGATCCGTATCCACTCCTCCGTGATGCAGCAGGCGGTGTTCGACGTGATCGGCCTGTCCGCCGAGGAGGCCCGCTCCCAGTTCGGCTTCCTGCTCGACGCGTTCAAGTACGGCCCGCCGCCGCACGGCGGCATCGCCTTCGGCTGGGACCGGGTAGTCATGCTGCTCGCCGGCGCGGCCAGCATCCGCGACGTGATCGCCTTCCCCAAGGCGGCCTCCGGCCTCGACCCCCTCACCGGCGCCCCCACCCCCATCACCCCCGCCCAGCGCCGCGAAGCC
>Ga0207689_10002948_pt1 | contig 15717 bp, 13 predicted proteins | sample KBSMisM52_FD_184312 | JGI IMG/M metagenome (GOLD analysis project Ga0207689, IMG submission 184312) | Miscanthus rhizosphere microbial communities from Kellogg Biological Station, Michigan, USA - KBS Miscanthus M5-2 (SPAdes) (version 2) | ecosystem: Host-associated > Plants > Roots >... | reverse complement strand
CCGAGCCGATGCCGAGGTCGAGCCGGCCGTTCGAGACCGTGTCGGCAAAGCCGATCTCGCCCAACAGCCGCGCCGGATTGTACAGCGGCAGCACGCATACGGCGGTGCCGAGCCGGATCCGCTTGGTGAGCCCCGCGCAATGCGCGACCATCATCAGAGGCGAGGGGCACAGGCTGTAATTGTTGAAATGATGCTCGGCGTACCAGGCCGTATCGAAGCCGGCGGCCTCGGCGGCAATGGTTTGTTCGACGGCGTTGTTGATGACCTGTTGCGAGGTTTGGTGATAGCCGCGCTGTTGCGCCAGAATGAATACGCCGAATTCCATTGAGACGTGTCCTCGCCATTTGTGGTCCGGCCCTGTACGGCCGCTTCAGGCCAAGTTATGGGCTTGAGCTTTTTCGAACAATTGGCATAATTTGATCATCTCTTTTGCAGAAAATGAAAAGATCGATGAACCGCCTTCAGGCCATGGAATTGTTCGTCAGCACGGTACGCGAGGGGAGCTTTTCTGCGGCCGGCCGCCGTGCCGGCCTCTCGCCGGCGTCGGTGTCGCGCTACATCGGCGAGCTCGAGGTGCAGCTCGGGGTGCAGCTGTTCAACCGGAGCACCCGTCATCTCGGTTTGACCGAAGCCGGCAAGATCTTTTTCCAGCGGACCGAGCAGGTGCTGCACGGCATCGAGGACGCGGAGGCTGCGGCGCTCGCGCTGCAGAGCGCCCCCCGGGGCACGTTGCGGGTCCATTCCCGAACCATGTTCGGGATCAAGGTGCTGTCGCCGTTGCTGCCCGAGTTCCAGAAACTCTATCCGGAATTGAAGTTGGAACTGCGGCTGAGCGAGCGGCGGGCGCAATTGCGAGAAGAGGAATTCGATGTCGACTTTCAGATCGCCGCGCCAAAGGACCCGGGCCTGATGCAGCGGAGATTGCTGCGAAGCGAGCGGATTCTGGTGGCGTCGCGAGACTACGTGGCGCGCATGCCAAAACTGCGTCAGCCCGATGATCTGACCGCGCACAACTGCCTGACCTACTGGATGGGTCCTGACGACGTCGTCTGGAAGTTCATGCGCAAGGGCAAGCTCAGCGAAATCGTGGTGCCGTCCTCGTTCGGCAGCAACAACGGCATCATTCTGTGCGACCTCGCGGTGCAGGGGCACGGTATCGCGTTGCTCGACGACTACACGGTGGCCGGCGAGTTGAAGGAAGGAAAGCTGGTTCGCCTGATGCCCGGCTTCCAGGTAACCAATTCCAGCTTTGACGAAGGCATCTATGCGACGTTCCTGCAGAGCAGCTATTTGCCGGAGAAGATCAGGGTGTTTGTCGACTACATGGCCGAGCAGGTGCCGCTGCGGATCAGGCGATCGAGCCACAGGTAAAGCAGGTTCGGTTCAATCCGCGGCGAACCTGTGGGCCGGTAAACCCTTCACACCGAGCCCTTCGATAGCGAACAAGCCGCCGGCGTCCGGATGGTCGTCCGACAGATGGGTGCTGCGGGAAATCGAGGTGACGAAGAGCACGTCCAGATCGGGCCCGCCGAAAGCAATGCTGGTCGGGTGGCGGACCGGCATTTCGATGGAGCGCACGATCCGCCCATCGGGCGCGAAGCGGGCGACTGCGCCGATACGCACCAGGACCGACCACAGATGGCCCTCCGCATCGACGGTTGCCCCGTCGGGACCCGAATTCAGGGTGTCCGTGTCGACGAACACGCGCTTGTTCGCCAGCGGGCCGTTCGCGCCGTAATCATAGGCCCAGATCATTCGCCTTGCGGAATCCCCGACGTAGAAGGTGCGGCCGTCCGGGCTGAAGCACGGCCCGTTGGTTACGCCGAGTCCGGTTTCGAGCAGTTCGAGGCCTCCGGAGGCATCCAGGCGATAGAGGCCGCCAAGCGGCGGCTCATCGGCAGCCCTGCCGCCGTGCATGGTGCCGGCAAGGAATCGTCCCTGCGGATCGGCCTTGCCGTCGTTCAATCGCAGCATGGGATGATCGAGCCCGATCGACGGACCCGGGGTCAAGGCACCGCTGGCGAAATCGCAATGCGCGAACCCGTGGCGCAGCGCCAGCACGGCGCCGCCGTCGCTCCGCAAGGCGATCGAGCCGAGCGGAGCCGGAACCCGAAATTCCTCGATCGCCTCTGTTGCGGTGTTCCGTTTGCGAATCAAGCCCGCCAGGGAGTCGATCCAATACAGGGATTGCGTGCGAACATCCCAGACCGGGCTCTCGCCGAGCAGGTCCTTGGTGACGCCGATGCGGGTGATCAATGGAGCCGGAGACATGTATCGCCTCATTTCAGGTTCGACAGCGGGCGGGCTTGACCGATCGGTCGGTAAATAACTAGTTTCGTTCGCGGGGGACGGCGGTATTCGCTGCTCCAGAGGCCGGGCCAGATTGCAGGTGTGATGGCTGAGTTATCGACCACGAAGGACGGCATCGCAAATACGGCCGAGGCTTCCGACCGCGTCTTGCAGATTCTCGCTGAAGCCGGACGGCTGTTCGCCAGCAAGGGATATGAGGGGACCTCGATGCGCGACATCGCGGTCGCCTGCGGCATTTCCAAATCGCTGCTGTACCATCATTTCTCCAACAAGGACGAAATTTACGCGCGCGTCGCCGTCGGCTCCACGCTCGAACTGTACCTGTTTGTGCGCGATCGCATCCCCGACGGTCCGCCGTCGCAGAAGATCCGCGCCTTCATGGTCGCAACGGCGGAATATTTCCGCCGTTATCGCTGGGCCTGGATCGCCTCGACGACCGCGTTCTGGAATGATCCCGATATTCGCCGACAGAAGGAGCGGCTCACGCGCCGCGACCGGTTCGAAAATTTCTTGCGCGGCCTGATTCAGGAAGCCATCGATGCCGGTGAAATCAGAGACGTCGATGTCCCGATGGCGGGGCGGCTGATCCTGTCGTCGCTCAACTGGATGCATCGCTGGTACAATCCCAACAAATCGGCAACCCCCGAGCAGATTGCCGACATCTTCTTCAACATGCTGTTCAACGGTCTGCGAACCGGTGAGCTGACGGAGCTTCCAACGGCCGACCGTCCCAAGGCTACCGGACTCAAGGCTACCGGACTCAAGGCTGCCCGGCGAAAATCGCGCTAGCCGGCGCCCTGCGCAGCAAGGCGGAAAGCGCCCCCCTCATTCCAGCACGATATTTTGCGCCTTGATCACCGGCCCCCACAGGGCCGCATCACGCTTCAACTGGGCGTCGAGCAATTCCGGCTTGCCCATATCGACCTGCAGCCCGTCGGTTTCCAGTTGCTTTGCGATCTCCGGCTTCTGCATCGCTGTGTTGGCGGCCGCGTTTAGCCGGGCAATGATGTCGGCCGGGGTTCCTGCCGGGGCGTGCAGGGCCGTCCAGAACGAGGCCGTCAACTCCGGATGGCCTGACTCGGCGAATGTCGGCATATCGGGCAGGTTCTGCATGCGTTGATCGGAGGATACCGCAAGGATGCGCAGCTTGCCGGATTTTGTATGCTCGATGACAGCGGCGGGCGTTGCGAAATTGAGGTCGCATTCTCCGGAGAGCAACTCCATGACCGACAACGGATTGTTGCGATAGGCCACGTCGGTCACCGCAAATCCCATCGACTTGCCCATCATGATCCCGAACAAGTGCGTGACGCTGCCGGGACCCAGCGTCGCATAGAACAGCGGCTTGTCGCGGCCCTTGGCGTAGGCCACGAAGCTCTTGACGTCCGTGGCCGGCGTCTTCGAGTTCACCGTCAGCGATAGCGGACCATGGCACAGCATGGCGACGGACGCGAAGTCTTCCAGTTTGTAAGGCAGCGCCTTGCGCAGCAGGACGTTCAACGAGATCGGTCCGGTGCCGCCGGCCAGCAGGACCGAGCCGTCCTTTGGCGCGCGCGCCACATACTGCGATCCAACGATACCGTTGGCGCCCGGTTTGTTGTCCACCAGAACCGGCTGCTCGAGCGCTTCCGACATTCCTTGGGCGATCGAGCGCATCAGGCTGTCGATCGAGCCGCCGCTGGCGTAGGGCACGATGATGAAGATGGTCTGTGACGAGCGTGCCCTGACGATTGCGGGCGCGGCAAACGGCGCGATGATGGCGCCGGCCATGAGGGTCGCGGCCTGACGCCGGCTGATCTTGGCCATGGCGATTTCTCCCGGTGTATCTGTTGGTCGGTTGGCGAAATCTACGACCCGACCGATCGGTCAGTCAACTGGTCTGTCGTCGCGGCTATTGCAAGCCGCCATTCTTGGTGTTATCAGCCAATCGACTGACCGATCGGTCAGGCGGTAGAAAAAGCCGCCGCCGCTGAAAACCACGACGTCGAAGACCACGACGCCAAGATCAAACAAAGCCAGGAGGAAGCCATGTCCGATGACATCGTGACGCTCGAAGTATCCGACCACATCGCAATCGTGACGCTGAATCGTCCTCCGGTGAATGCGCTCAATCGCGCGATGCGCGATCGCATCGTCAGCGTGTTTGACGAGATCTCCGAGCGCAGCGACGTCCGCGTGGCGATCCTGACCGGTAATGGCAAGGTGTTCTGCAGCGGCGCTGATCTCAAGGACCGTCCGGACCCGACGAAGGTCGGCGCGTTCCACGACCACAACCGCATCACACGCGAGACTGGCAACTGCATCCGCGAGTGTTCCAAGCCGGTGATTGCGGCGATCAATGGCGTCGCGCTGGGCGCGGGCGTCGGCTTGATGGCGTCCTGCGATATTTTCTACGCCTCCGAAGAGGCCGTGTTCGGCATGCCCGAGATCAATGTCGGGCTCGCCGGCGGTGCCGCGATGCTCAACACGCTGTTTGGCCGTTCGCTGATGCGGCGGATGTTCTTTACCGGCTACCGGGTGCCGGCGGCCGAGCTCTATCGTCTCGGCATCATCGAGGCCTGCACGAGCAAGGAGGATCTCCTTCCCGAGGCGATGAAGATCGCGCGCGAGATCGCTGCCAAGAGTCCGATTGCGATGGAGTACGCCAAGAATGCGGCCAACATGGTCGAGCTGATGCCGCCGCGCGATGCGTATCGGTTCGAGCAGAACATCACCATGGCGCTGTCGAAGACCGAAGACGCCAAGGAAGCGCGCATGGCGTTCCTGGAGAAGCGCGCGCCGGTGTTCAAAGGACGCTGATGATGCGGCCGGGAGAGGGTCTCGACGCGCTGATGCAGCCGCGCTCGATCGCGATCATCGGCGCATCGCAGGATGCGACCAAGATCGGCGGCCGGCCGGTGGATCTGCTGCGCCGCTACGGCTACGCGGGAAAAATCTATCCGGTCAACCCGAAGGCCGCGCTGGTTCAAGGGCTTCAGGCATACGCGTCGGTGGACGCGCTGCCGGAGGCGCCCGATCTGGCCATTATCGCCGTCGACGCCGAGAAGGCGCCCGAAGCGGTGGAGCAATGCGCGGCCCGCGGCGTCCGCAGCGTTGTCGTGTTCTCCTCCGGCTTCGCCGAGCTCGGCGAGAAGGGGCGGGCGATGCAGGATCGGTTGCAAGCGGCCGCGCGCCGGACCGGCATGCGGTTGCTGGGGCCGAATTGCCTCGGCGCGGTCAGTATTCCCGAACGGGCCATCGCCACCTTCTCGATCGTGATTGAGCACAGCATGCCGGCGGCCGGCTCGCTCGGTATCGTATCGCAAAGCGGCAATCTCGGCAGCTACACGATGCGCATGGCGAGTGATCGCGGCGCCGGCATCAGCCGCTTCATGACCACCGGCAACGAGTGCGACATCGACATTGCCGACGGCATCGCTTGGCTGGCGCGCGATCCCGCGACCAAAGTCATCCTGTGCTGCTTCGAGGCTTGCCGCGATGCCGGTCGGCTCATCGCCGCGCTGACCGAGGCGCGCGATGCCGGAAAGCCGGTCATTGCGCTGAAGGTAGGCACGTCGGAGGCGGGGCAGGCCGCAGCGGCGTCGCACACCGGGGCCATGGCGGGATCGGACGCGGTGTTTGATGCGTTGCTGGCGCGTTACGGCGCGGTTCGGGTGCGCAGCATCGAGGAATTGATCGATCTCGGTCATGCCGCTTCGATCCTGTTGCCGGATCGGCTGCCGAAGGGGCCACGCCTCGGTATCGTGACCGCATCGGGCGGCTTTGGCGTGCTGCTCGCCGATGCGGCGCAGGCCGTCGGGCTGTCGCTGCCCGAACTGAGTGAAGCGACGCAGCGCACGATCCTCGAACTCGTGCCGTTTGCGTCGGCGCGCAATCCGGTGGATGCCACCGCGCAGATGTCCAGCCGGCCCGATATGCTGCAGAAGATCCTGTCGGCGGTCGTGGCTGACGATCGCTGCGACGCGGTCGTGCTGCCATTGCCGTTCTCGCTGCACATGCCGCGATTGCGCTCGGTCTATATGGAGACCTTGCGTTACATCCGTGCGCAGTATCCCGATCGACCCGTCATTCTGTGTGTCGAGGGCCCGCCGGATGCGCTCGCTGAACTGCATTCCTTGGGCTATCCGACGATTGCGAGCTTTGATGGCTGCTGCGCAGTCGTTGCCGCGTTGATGCGCCTTGAGGTGGCTGCGAAGGCTCCAAGGGAGGCGGGGCAACCGACCATTGCGAAAGCCGCACCGCTCGCTGCCGATGCGTTTCGCCATGAACTTGGTGCAAAGCGCGCGCTCGCGGATGCCGGCATCCCGGTGCTCGCCGAGCGTCTGGTGACCACTGCGGATGCAGCAGCACGCGCCGCGAGCGAAATCGGATATCCCGTCGTATTGAAGATCGCCTCACCCGATCTGCCGCACAAGACCGAGGTCGGAGGTGTCGCCATCGGGCTTCGTTCCGAGGCCGAGGTCCGGCAGGCCCATGCCGCGATGCTGGCGTCAGTTGGTGCGAAAGCGCCCGGCGCGGTGATCGACGGCGTCATCGTTGCCCCGATGGTGCAAGGCTTGTCCGAACTCATCCTCGGCAGCCGGGCCGATCCGGTGTTCGGACCGGTCGTCATGGTCGGCCTCGGCGGCATCTTTGCGGAAATCGTCCAGGATACCGCTGTGCAGATGGCGCCGGTCAGCGAAACGCAGGGGATGGCGATGCTGAGATCGCTCAAGGCGTTCGCGGTTCTGGACGGCGCCCGTGGACGGCGGCGCACCGATCTCGTGGCCGCCGCGCGGGCGATTGCAGCGCTGTCGCGTTTTGCTGTCGCGCATGCGGACACGGTGTCCGAGATCGACATCAACCCGCTGCTACTGAAAGCGGAGGGCGAGGGCGCCGTCGCGCTCGACGCACTACTCGTGCCGCACGCCGGACAAACAACGCATCACCGCTGAGACATCGATCAACAAGAACCGCGAAGTCGGCTCAATGATTGCAGGGAGGAACCCATGACGAAGCTCGATACCCGTCTTCTCAACATCGCCGTGATGTTGGGAGCTCTGTTGGTCCTAGCGACGCCGCTTCGTGCGCAAGGCGTTTCCGGCGACGTGGTCAAGATCGGCATCATGAATGACCAGACCGGTCCGTATGCCGACAATTGCGGGCCGGGTTCGGTGGCCGCAGCGAAACTGGCGGTCAGCGATTTCGGTGGCACCGTCAACGGCAAGAAGATCGAGATCGTCGTTGCCGACGACCAGAACAAGCCCGACATCGGGGTCGCCATCGCGCTGCGATGGCTCGACAATGAGGGCGTCGACGCCATCGTCGGCTGCTCGGCCTCCTCGATTGCACTCGCCGTGCAGGACATCATGAAGGCGCGCAAGAAGCCCTATCTTCTTGCGGGCACGGCAGGCTCGTTCTTCACCAACGACAAATGCTCGCCCATGACCACGCAATGGATGGTCGACACCTATGCGCAACCGAAGGCCACGGTGAAGGCCTTGCTGGCCCAGGGCGTGGATAGCTGGTTCTTCCTCACGGTCGATTACGCCTTCGGCAAGGTCTGGCAGGCCGATACGACGAACTTCATCAAGGCCGGCGGCGGCACCGTCGTGGGCTCGGTGCTGCATCCGCTCAATTCGTCAGATCTGTCGTCGTTCCTGCTGACCGCGCAAGCGAGCGGTGCGAAAGCGATCGCGCTCGCCAACTCCGGCGCGGATTTTGCCAATTCCATCAAGCAGGCGAGGGAGTTCGGGCTGACGCCGAAGCAACTGCTCGTTCCGCTGGGGCTGATGATCAATCAGGCCCACGGTATCGGCCTGAAAGATCTTCAGAACATGCGTCTGACCACGCCCTTCTACTGGGACATGACCCCCGACAGCCGCGCCTTTGCCAAGCGGTTCTCGGAGGCGGCCAACGGCCAGATCCTGAACGAAGCGAAGTCGGCGACCTACAGCGCCATCACGCATTATCTCGGGGCGGTCGCGGCGGCAGGGACCGACGAGGGTGAGGCGGTGGTGCGCCGGATGAAGAGCACGCCCATCAACGACTTCGAAATGAAGAATGTCAGCATCCGCGCCGACGGCCAGGTGATGCGTCCGCTCTTCGTTGCGCGCATCAAGGCGCCGGCCGAGTCAAAATATGCTTTCGACTATTACGAGATCACGGGGACGATCGCCGCCGAGGATGCCTGGCGGCCGGCCTCGGAGAGCGCTTGCGATCTGCTCAAGTCGCAATGAGAAAATGATCAGGAGGAACGACCCGGTCGACGTCCGGCCGGTGTCGGTCCCCTGCAGGGTTAGCCAAAGCGGGAAGTCGACGATGACAGTGATTGAAACAGCGCAGCCCGAAGCCGCCACGACCGGTGCTCTGTCCGGCGAAGCGTATCGGGTCGCGATGCGTCGCTGGCTCGGCGCCAATCTGCCTGCGAGCTTTCGCAGCGACCACGCGGCGTTTTCGCCGCCGACGCTGCAGCAGTCGATTGCCTGGGAGGCCGCGATGTATCGCGCCGGGCTTGCCGGCATCACCTGGCCGCAGGCCTATGGCGGCCACGGCCGGACCTTGCGCGAGCACCTGATCGCAAACCAGGAGATCGGTGCGCTCGCGATGCCCGAAAGCGTCAATTCGATCGGCAAGGAACTCGCGGGCCCGATCATTCTCGCGGTCGGGACCGAGGAGCAGAAGCGTCGCTTCCTGCCGGCGATCCTCGAGATGCGCGACATCTGGTGCCAGGGCTTTTCCGAGCCCGAAGCCGGCTCGGACCTGGCGGGCCTGCGGACGCGCGCCACCCGAAACGGCGACACATGGCGGATCAACGGTCAGAAGATCTGGACCAGCGGGGCATACCGTGCCCAGCGCTGCCTGGTGCTGGCGCGCACCGGACCCTTGGAGGACCGGCATCGCGGCCTCGCCATGTTCGCCGTGCGGCTCGATGCCAAGGGCGTGCGCGTGCGGCCGATCAAGTCGATCGACGGGCGTGAGAGTTTTTGCGAGGTCTTCTTCGACGATGTCGAGGTGTTGCAATCCGATGCGCTCGGCGCGCCGGATGAAGGCTGGACCGCCGCGATCCGCGTGCTCGAGATCGAGCGGGCGACCAACCGCATGTACCGGTCCTGGCGCTTTGAGAACGAGCTTCGCCATTTGATCTCGGCCTGCAAGAGCGATCCCGTGCTGGCGCAAATGGTCGCCGAGCGCCACTACGAAGCCAGGCTCGGCGAAATCGTCGTCGATATCGAGGTGCTGAAAGCGCATGTCGAGACGGCCGTGGACGCGCTTGCAAACGGCGACAGCATCGGCGCCCGCGGCAGCCTGGCGAAGTTGCACTGGAGCGAGGCGCACCAGCGCTTTGCAGCGCTGGCGCTCGAATTGCTGGCGCAGGCGTCACTGCCGCCGCTAGCGGCCGTGCAACTGGCGCGCCGTCGCTTCGAGGCGATCTATCTGCAGGCGCGGGCCGAGACCATCTACGCTGGCACCACCGAAATCCAGCTCGGCATCATCGCCGACCGCATCCTGCAGCTGTCGAAAGGAAAGTGATGAATTTGACCGGCGAAGGGTTGCAGCCGAGCGAGTTCGCCGTCACCGCGGCGCGCGCGGTCGCGGACTGTGCGGCGTTGAGCCTGCGCGAGCAGGCAAAGCATCTCGCCAATGACGGTCTGCTCGGGGTGATTGCGGCGCAGGACGTCGGTGGACTGGATCTGCCGCTGGCCTTTGCGGTTCCGGTGGTCGCGGCCGCAGGCTCAGGCCTGCTCGGTTTTCCCCTGATGGAAGCGCTGCTGCTTGGCCGGGCGTTGCAGGCATCGCTGCCGCGGGCAGCCGAAGCCGTCGTCGCCGGAGAGATGCTGGCAACGATCGCCTGGCAGGGCAGCGTCAGCGCTGAGCGTGAAGCTGAATCCGTCGTGCTCAACGGCTGGGTTGGGCGGGCGGCTTGCGCCGAAGAGGCCGACGCACTCCTGGTGCGGATCGGCAACTGCGCCGCACTGGTTCCAACCGACAGCGAAGGGGTCATCGTCGAGGAGGCGACAGGCCTGGATTTGACGGTGCCGGAACATACTGTCCGCTTGCAGGGCGTCACCATACCGGCGACCAGCGGTTTGCCCGAGAGCAGTTGGGACGTGCTGTGCTCCGACGCCAGCGTGCTGCGCGCGGCCGCGATCCTGGGTTCTGCCGAAGCGTGCCTGACGCTGGCACAGGAGCATGCCTCGACGCGCCGTCAGTTCGGTCGCGCCCTATCCTACAATCAAGCGATACGGCACGCACTGGCCCGGCAGAAACTCGGACTTGAAGGCATCAGGCATGCGATCACGCGCAGCGTGGGCGACGAGGCCGGCGCGCTTCAGCGCGACGCGGCGTTCCTCGCTGCGGGAGTTTATGGCAGCGCCATCAGCGAAGGTGCGCTGCAGATCCATGGCGGCATGGGATTCACCTGGGACGTACCCTTGCACCGGCACTTGCGTCGCGTGCGCGCCTTGCAGGCGCAGGGTGATGCCAGCGCCACGCTGGCCGCGCTCGGCCGCCGCTATGTCGGTGCAATCGCTGCGGCCGATGCCGCAGTGTCCGGATAAAGAAGGAAAGCCGCAATGACGGAAACAAAAGACAAAACCCTCGCAGGTCGTGTTGCGCTGGTGACCGGTTCGGGGAACGGGATCGGGCGGGCCACCGCGATGCTGCTGGCGTCGCGCGGCGCCATCGTCGGCATCAACGACCTCAAGGGAGAGTTCGTCGATGCGACGGTGGATGCAATCAAGGCGTCCGGTGGCAAGGCGGTCGCGGTCACGCAGGACGTTTCGACCCGCGACGGAATGCGCCGCGCGGTGCTTGGCGTTGCCGAGCAGCAGGGGCGTCTCGATATCCTCGTCAACAATGCCGCCTGGGTCCGCTATCAGGCGGTCGCCGACATCGCGCCCGAAACCGTCGAGCGCATGCTCAATATCGGCTTCAAGGCGATCATCTGGGGAATTCAGGCCGCGGCCGAGGCGATGGATGCCGAGCGTGGTGGCGCGATCATCAATGTCGCCTCCGTTGCCGGCTTGATCTCGGCCAAGAACAGCATCGTCTATAGCGGTATCAAGGCGGGCATCATGGGCATCACGCGCGCGGCGGCCGCCGAGCTTGGCGAGCGCAAGATCAGGGTGAACGCGGTGGCGCCATCGGCCATTCCGACCGAAGGGACGATGCGAAACCGCAACGCCGAGCTCGACGCGCGCCGGATCGCGCGGACGCCGCTGGGCCGGCTCGGCACCGTGGACGATATCGCCAATACCATCGCTTTCCTGGTCGGCGACGACAGCGGCTTCATGACGGCACAGGTGCTGACGGTCGACGGCGGCGTTACCACCACCAACATTGCATAGCGCAACGGCACACATGCGTCGCGAGGACCGGCTGTGAAGCGAGCGGAGCGGGAAGCTGAATTGGGCGGACGTGTCATCCTGATCACGGGGGCGGCGGCCGGCATCGGTTGGGCGGCAGCGCGGCGCTTTGCGGCACGGGGCGCGCGGGTGCTGATCGCCGACATCGACGCGGCCAAGGCCGCGATCCGTGCCGGCGAGCTTGGCGCGGCGCACGGCTTCTTCGGCGTCGACATGGCGCAGCCGGAGCAGGTCGCAGAGATGGTGCGGTATTGCGTCAGCCGGCTCGGCGGTCTCGATATCCTCGTCAACAATGCAGGGCGTACCGACACTGACGGGATCGGTGTGGTGGATCAGCCGGTCTCCGTCTTTGAAAATCTCGTGGCGGTCAACCTGCGCGGCAGCCTGATCGCCGCAGAGGAGGCCGCGGCGGTGATGCGGACCTCCGGCGGAGGCGCCATTGTCAACGTCGCTTCCGGTGCGGCGTTGCGGCCGGTGCCGTTCCGGAACGGCTATAGCGCCTCCAAGGCGGGCGTGCTGGCGATGACGCGGCACCATGCCTGCGCGTGGGCGCGCGATGGCATCAGGGTCAACGCAGTCGCGCCGGGCTATACCCGCACCGAGCTCGTCGAAGCGCTGATTGCGCGCGGACGGATCGATCCGGTCGCGGTGGCCCGTCGAATTCCGCTCGGCCGCATGGCGGCGCCCGAGGAGATCGCTGCAACCATCGCCTTTCTGGCCTCGCCTCGCGCATCGTCCCTCACGGGTTCCACCTTTCTCGTTGACGGTGGATCGTTATTGGGCAGCGGATATGGCGCCGCGCGAGAATCGGGCAGCGACGCGGCGCCGTCCGGGCGGCCGACCCACATTGTCGTCGGCGCCTGCAGTTCGCTCGGCCAGGCGGTGGCCCGAACGCTCGCCGATGAAGATGCGGCTGTGGCTGCACTCGATGCCGACGGCACGCAATTGGCCGCGTTGGCCGCCACAATCACCGGATGCGTCGCACTCCCCGTCGACATTTCGGACGAGCACGCCATGGCGGAAGCCATCGCCGCGATCGCGCGCCGCTTCGGCCGCGTCGACGGAATCGTGAATGCGGTTGGCGCGGATGCCGTGATCATGAGCAATCGAAGCCACGAATCCGCTTGTGTCGGCGGCGGCGCGCTGGCGGGGCATCTGACGGGCGCGCTCCGCGTTGCCAAAGCCGCTGGACCCATCCTGCAGCAACAGGGTTTTGGCTCGCTGCTCAACCTGACATCGATCGGCGGAGAGGTCGCGCTTGGCGGCGATGTCGAAGCCGCCGCCAGCGCCGCTGCCGTCGCGATGTTGACGCGCACACTGGCGTGCGAATGGAGCGGCCACGGTATTCGCGTCAATGCGATCGCCGCGGGACCGATCGAGGGGGCGCCGTCTGGCGCCATTGGCCGAATACCGCTGGGGCACGCCGCTTTAGCGCAAGATATTGCCGAGGCCGCGGCCTTTCTGCTCGGCGCTGACGCCGGCTATGTCACAGGCAGCGTGATCGCGGTGGACGGCGGCCTCAGCGTCTATGCGGGTCCCGATCGTGCCGCTGCAGGATATTCCGCATGAATCTCACCCCCGACGAGCAAGCCATGAAGGAAGCTTACATTCGCGCCCGTGGTTACTGGCGGCCGTGGACAGAGGGCCTGCTGCGGTTCGATCCGGCCTTTCTGGCAACCTATGCCAGCTATGGCGGGTATCCAGCCGAAACTGGCCCGCTGTCGCGCAAGATGTGCGAGTTGATCTATGTCGCGCTGGATGGATCGGCGACGCATCTGTTTCGCTCGGGGCTGGCATTGCATACCGGGCTCGCACTCGAGCACGGCGCGTCGGCGCAAGAGATCATCGATGTGTTGCGGCTTGCGACCGCGCAGGGGCTGGACGGCAGCAACCTCGGTGTCGGAATTCTGGTCGAGGAGCTTGCCGCGGCGGGGCTCGATACGTTCACGGGCGAGTTGTCCGGCCAGCAGCAGGCGCTGCGCGAAGCCTATGTGGCCCGTTTCGGTGATTTTCCCGACTTCTGCGACCAGTGGCTGCGCCTCGATCCCGGCTATTTCGCCGTGCTGCTCGATCTGCTTGCCGGCGGGCGCGGGGCAGGCGGGCTCGATGCGCAGGCAAGTTGCCTGATCTCGATCGCCTTGGCAGCATGCTTCACCGGCCTCAATCCGCCGGCGCTGCGACTGCAGATCAGGCGGGCCCTGCGGCTCGGCATCGATAAGCAGCAAATCCTCCAGGTTCTTCAGATGACCGCTCACCTGGGCGTTCATGCTTGCGCCATCGGTGTGCCGATCCTGATGGAAGCAATTGAGGAGCGGACGGGCACGCCGCCGGTCCAGGAGGGACAGCCACGATGATCGGACTTGCGATCCGCAATCAGCGGGCCTTTGCTTCGGGCGCGCTGTTCCTCGGTTTTGCGATCTTCTTTTATGCGGTGGCGCACGGCTATCCCGCCGGCACCGCGGCCCGGATGGGTCCGGGCTATTTTCCCCGGCTGCTCGCGATCGTGCTCGCCGTCATCGGCCTTGCCGTCATGGCGGGTGCAATGAAGTCGACCGCGGCGCGAGTGCCGTTGTGCCAGTGGGACTGGAAGGGTCTCGCATGGGTCGCCGGTTCGGTGCTTCTATTTGCGCTTCTTCTCTTTCCCTTGGGTCTGATCGGCGCACTGTTCGTTCTGATCATGGTATCGAGCAGGGCCAGTCCCGAATTCGCTTGGAAAGGCGCGCTTGCCAATGCGGTCATCTTGATCGCGCTTTGTCTTGCGGTGTTCGTCTACGGCCTGGGGTTGCGGCTTCCGGTCTGGCCGTCGATCTTCACCTGACGGAGTCGTCGCATGGATCTCTTTCATAACCTAGCGATCGGTTTCTCCACCGCGGCCCAACCGGCGAATCTGCTCTACGCCTTCTTCGGTTGTCTGTTGGGGACCCTGATCGGTGTGCTTCCCGGCCTCGGTCCGCTGGCCACCATCGCGATGCTGCTGCCGATCACTTACGCGCTGCCGCCGGACTCGGCACTGATCATGCTCGCCGGTATCTATTATGGCGCGCAATATGGCGGTTCGACCACCGCCATCGTCGTCAACCTGCCGGGCGAGTCGTCTTCCGTCGTGACCACGATCGACGGCTACCAGATGGCGAAGCAGGGCCGGGCCGGCGTGGCGCTGGCGACGGCTGCGATCGGTTCGTTCTTCGCGGGCTGCGTGGCGACGCTGGCGCTGGCGGCGCTGGCCGTGCCGCTGACGGCGACGGCATTGCTGTTCGGGCCAAAGGAATTCTTCGCGCTGATGATCCTTGGGCTGATTCTCGCCTCGGTGCTGTCGAGCGGTCCTTTCATCGAAGGCATCGGCATGGTCGTGCTGGGCATGTTGCTCAGCCTTGTCGGCACCGATCTGAGCAGTGGAACGCAGCGTTTCGCCTTCGGCATCCCGCAACTGTTCGACGGCCTCGATTTCGTGCCGCTGGCGATGGGCATTTTCGGCTTCGCCGAGATCGTCAAGAACCTCGAGCAGGACAACAAGCTCTCGCTGGTCACCCAGAAAATCACCAATCTGTTTCCGACCCGCGAGGATTTCCGTCGCATGATCCCGGCGATGCTGCGCGGTACTGCGCTCGGCACATTGCTTGGCGTGCTGCCGGGCGGCGGCGCGGTGCTGTCCTCGTTTGCTTCCTACACGCTGGAAAAGAAGCTCTCCAAGCATCCGGAGCAATTCGGCAAGGGGGCGATCGAAGGCGTCGCCGGCCCGGAGTCGGCCAACAATGCCGGCGCCCAGACCTCGTTCATTCCTCTGCTGACGCTCGGTGTTCCCTCCAATGTCGTCATGGCGCTGATGGTCGGGGCCATGAACATCCACAATATCCAGCCGGGCCCCGAGGTCATGACCAAGAATCCCACCTTGTTCTGGGGTTTGATTGTCTCGATGTGGCTCGGGAATCTGATGCTGCTGATCCTGAACCTGCCGCTGGTCGGGCTGTGGGTGAAGCTGCTCACCATTCCCTATCGCTACCTGTTTCCGGCGATCATGGTGTTCTGTTCGATCGGCGTCTACTCGATCAACAGCGGCACG
>Ga0207689_10002946_pt1 | contig 15722 bp, 13 predicted proteins | sample KBSMisM52_FD_184312 | JGI IMG/M metagenome (GOLD analysis project Ga0207689, IMG submission 184312) | Miscanthus rhizosphere microbial communities from Kellogg Biological Station, Michigan, USA - KBS Miscanthus M5-2 (SPAdes) (version 2) | ecosystem: Host-associated > Plants > Roots >... | reverse complement strand
GCATGGACGGCGACGTGGGGCTCCGGAAAACCCGTCATTGCACTCGGCTCCGACATTGATTGCATTCCTCAGGCGTCGCAAAAGCCAGGTGTTGCCTATCACGATCCTTTAGTCGAAGGAGCGCCGGGCCATGGTGAAGGTCACAACTCTGGTTTGCCTCTACATATCACCGCGGCAATTGCAGTCAAGAAACAAATGGAACGTGCCAAACTTCCTGGCACGATCAAAATCTGGCCAGGTGTCGCCGAAGAACTAGTTGCCGGCAAAGCTTTCTTCGTCCGCGACGGTCTCTTCAAAGATGTCGATGTAGTTCTATTCGCGCATGTCGGCAACAACCTACAGGTGTCGTGGGGCCAGGCATCAGCGACAGGACTCGTTTCGGTCGAATACACCTTCAAGGGTGAAAGCGCGCATGCGGCCGGCGCACCGTGGCTCGGACGGAGCGCTCTCGATGCTGTGGAATTGATGGATACAGGGTGGAACTTTCGCCGTGAACATCTGCGCATTCAACAACGGTCACACTATGTAATTACCAACGGCGGCGACCAACCTAACGTCGTACCCAGGCTCGCAAGTGTTTGGTATTACTTCCGCGAACTCGATTACGAGCACATCAAGCAGATGCGTGAGATTGGCGACCAGATGGCGCAGGGTGCTGCGTTGATGACGAACACCGAAGTCAGTTCGCGCGTGCTTGGTTGCGCATGGCCACAACATTTCAACAAGACTATCGCTGAGGCTATGTACGAAAACATTAAGCAGGTCGGACTCCCACAATGGAGTGATGCCGACCAAACCCTGGCCAAGGCTCTTCAGAAAGAGTTGAAGATGCGCGAGCAGGGACTAAGCACAGAGCTGGGTAAGTTAACCGGGCCGGCTGATGAACAATCGATAGGGCGTGGCGGTTCAGACGATATCGGCGACGTCTCATGGAATGTACCAACAGTTACACTTCGTTATCCTTCAAACATTCCCGGATTGCCAGGTCACAATTGGACCGATGCGATTGCGATGGCCACGCCGATCGCTCACAAGGGCGCGACAGCTGGCGCAAAAGTGATCGCCATGACATTGATAGACTTACTCACTAAGCCTGAACTGGTTCAGCAAGCGTGGAAGTATTTTCGCGAAGTACAGACAAAGGATGTGAAGTACCAGCCACTCATCGCTCCAACAGATCAGCCGGTAATTACTCTGAACAAGCGAACGATGGATACTTATCGGGAGCAGATGAAGAAGTTCTACTACGACTCGTCTAAGTACAACACTTATCTCGAACAGTTAGGAATTAAGTATCCAACAACCAGATAGCTTCACAACGGAGGAACACAGTGGCTGAGAACAAGACGAAACTGACAGGCGAGAGCGTCAAGAAGTTTCTGGAGGCAATTGAAGACGAAGGCCGCCGCAAAGATTGTTATGCGGTGACAAAGTTAATGGAGGAGGCGACAGGAGAGAAGCCGAAGATGTGGGGACCGAGCATCGTGGGATTCGGTTCTTATCATTACAAGGGTGCGAGTGGAAGAGAGGGCGAATGGATGCTCATAGGCTTCTCGCCGCGCAAACAGAATTTGACGCTCTACATAATGACTGGTTTCGAGAAGCAAACTGATCTGCTGGAAAAACTCGGCAAACACTCAGCGAGTAAGGGGTCGTGTCTGTACATTAAACGACTCGACGATATTCATCTTCCCACGTTGAAGAAGCTTATAAATCAGTCAGTGAAGTACATGAAGAAGAAAAATAAGTAGGTCCCTTCAGTAGTACCCGTCGAATAATGGGAGGAGGTTTTCGTAATGAATCTCAAGCAAATTGGTATTGCCCTGGTGATTCTGCACGTGCTGGTTGTAACACCTCACTCAATCGCGCATACAGTTCTCCACATCGACATGAACCAATGGCAGACCGTCTACATCGTTCTCGTCATACTCATCGGCCCAATTGTGTCTGCCGCGCTTCTTTGGAAATTGCCAAACGCAGGATTTGCCTTGTTAGCCTTGTCGATGGCTGGCTCTTTTATCTTCGGCGGGTATTACCACTTCATCGCTGAAGGCGCTGACAACGTGGCTTCACTCCACGCGCATCCGTGGACATTTACGTTTCAGATTTCTGCGGTACTATTAGCAGTGATTGAGCTGGCGGGAACGGTTGTAGGAATGCTTGGGGCGAAGGGCAAATGATCAAACTTCAACCTGTCGTGCTCGAAGGACAACACATTCAACTACAACCAACTCGAATCTATTGAAAGTGGTGGGGTTGGGCATCATGAGGAGCGCCTTGATGTATGATTTTCCCCGACCTCTCAAACAACGGCCTCATCATTTCTAGCAACAAAGGAACAGTTGCCAGGAAGCAGAAGTAAGCCGATAAACTCAACAGGACAAGCGAGACAATCTAATCTCAGTCGATCATGCGTCTTTCGCGCGTAACCAAATTTGCCACTGTTACCTTATTCGTGCTGATGGTTTCGTTTCCCGGAATCCCGCAGGAACGAACACTAGCCACGAGTCCTGAACATCCGAACAGTTCACTGATGGAAGTTCGCGACAAGCAGCGTGCTCTATTGCTTGTCTTCCGTTCTGGAATTCTTGATGCCGGCGACAGCGAACGAGCGATAATCGATCAGGTGTTGAAGGCAGATCCTCAACCGCGCGGCCAATACATGTGGGCCTACGGTCAGCTGGCTAAGAAGTTGAACTCATATATTCGAAAGTACAAGAGTCTCACTGCTGCTCGAGAATTGAGCGACGCAGATTTCGTAATCTATTTCAACCTCATCGAATACCGGCGAATTCTCAACGTCACATACCCTTATGGAGAGCTTTTTGTAATCGTCAAAGGTTCTCCCAAAACAAACACACCACCTCGAGTAATTTGGCGAGCCCAAAAGATTCTCTGGGCCGGCGATGCTATCAGCAATCTAATCAAGGAACTCAAAAGCGTCCGCGGGGAATCCTAGTCAACAAATCGTCGATGCTTTTTGCAACCGAAACCTTCGGACCACGTGTAAGTGTTCGTAATTTCGTTTGAGACGAACTAAACTTTGAAACCTTTTTGTTTTCTGACTCACTAACTTGCTGGAATTAGATTCTCACCGTTCGCGTTTCAGAGGAAATCAGATGCTAAAACAACCCCTTCACTGCATCACTCTGTTGCTACTGTTCAGCTGCCCTGCCCTCGCGCAACAAGGCACCGGAGCAATTAAAGGTTCCGTGACGGATCAGCTTGGCAGCCTCGTGACAAACGCTCGTGTAGTACTAAAAGATGAACGTGGCGCGACGATCAGCATTACGACAAACGCCGTGGGAGTTTTTGAGTTCAAGAATCTCCGGCCTGGCCCTTATGGCCTGCGAGTTGTTGTTCCGGGCTTTGTTGCTTATGAAGAAAAAGGCATAACGGTAACAGCACATCAAACGACAACCAACGATGTCCAATTGGTGGTCGAGCTGGAAGAACAGCAAGTAACAGTCGACGACAGAACTGTAAGCACTGACGCTGACAACAATGCGAACGCAATCGTTTTACGTGGCCGGGATCTTGAAGCACTGCCAAATGACCCGGGCGCTTTAGCGGCAGCGTTACAAGCGCTGGCTGGCCCCAGCGATCCCGAAGGCGGCGGTGCACAGGTGAAGGTCGATGGCTTCTCAAATGGACAGATACCTCCTAAAGACGCCATCCGCGAAGTTCGAATCAACAACAATCCCTTCTCCGCTGAAAACGAATATCCGGGTTTTAACGGCATCGAGATTTTCACTCAACCTGGCTCCGATAAATGGCATGGTGGCGCAAACTTCGAATTCAACGACGAGAGCTTGAACTCGCGCAATCCCTTCACTACTCGGCGCGCTCCCTATCAACAGCGATCGTTCGGCTTCAACTTGAGTGGACCACTGGTGAAGAAACGCGTCTCCTTCTCGACTTACTTCAACCGCTTCGTGAGCGATAGCAACTCAATTGTGAATGCGACGGTTCTCGATCCAGCTACTCTTACTCCGTTCGCTATCAATCAATCATTTGTCACACCGCAACAAAGCACTTACGGTAATGCCCGTCTCGACCTAAAAATCAATAAAAAGCACACCATCGTTTCGCGCTTCTCGTTTTCACAGTCGAAACAGGACTTGCAGGGTGTGGGAGGATTCTCCTTACCTAGTCGTGCATACAAGGGTGATCGCACTGATTACACCCTGCAGATAACCGAGACCGCACTGCTGAACGAAAAGACGGTTAACGAGACCCGGTTTCAGTTTTCCCGCAGTAACTTAGATCAGGCTAGCGTATCCGACTTGTTTGCTTTGAATGTGCAGGACTCGTTTTTTGGTGGTGGCTCCCAGGTCGGTTCCGCGTTGAACCTTCAGAAACGCCTGGAGATTCAAAACTTCACTTCGTGGACTCATGGCAAACACTTTGTCAAAGTTGGCGGTCGATTTCGTTGGGTCGGACTCGACAACACGTCCCCGGGAAACTTCGGTGGTACTTACACATTTGCCGGCGGGCTTGGTCCAAAGCTGGACGCAAACAACCAAATCATCCTGGACGCGAACGGTCAGCCTCAATTAATTCAGCTTGGAAGTTTGGAGCGCTATCGTCGAACGCTTCTATTTCAACAACAGGGTCTGAGCCCGTCGGCCATTCGCTTGTTAGGGGGCGGCGCAACGCAGTTTTCAATCGCAGGCGGCGAGCCAACAACGGATGTTACCCAGGCTGACGCCGCAGTTTACTTTCAGGACGAATGGCGCGTGACACCACACTTCACGCTTTCGCCTGGCTTCAGGTATGAGAATCAGAACAACATCGATAGCAACATGAATTTCGCTCCGCGACTGGGGTTTGCCTGGTCGCCAGTTTTCGGCGGAGCGAAAGCTGCGCCAAAATCGGCAGTTGAAACGAAACCAACTGTCGCTGCGACAACTCCTTCCAGTACCACTGCACCGACGACTGCTGCGGCCCCGACGACTGCCGCTCCTAAGGCACCGGCCGGTCCGCCTAAAACAGTTTTCAGAGGTGGCATCGGCATCTTCTACAACAGAATCTCAGAAGACATCACGCTACAAGCTGAGCGATTCAATGGAGAAACACAACAGCAGTTCCTCGTCACTGATCCAACGGTTCTCAACTTGTTTCCGATTGTCCCTCCGGTCGGTGCGCTCGAGGCTTTTGCCCAACCTCAAACTCGCCGCGTCATCTCTGATGACATGGATCCGATTCGCATTTTGCGTGGAATGCTTACTGTTGAGAGACAGCTCACTAAGACAATCAAACTTTCTGCTACCTACTACCATACGCACACTGTTCGCAGTCAACGATCAGTAAATATCAATGCTCCTCTTGGAGGCACTTTCATACCGGGGCTACCAAATAGTGGTGTTCGGCCACTTGGACAAAGCGCCGGCAATATCATGCAATATCAATCCACCGGACGAGCGATTGGGAATAGCCTGAACATCAACTTCAACGGCAACCTTAAGAAGATTAACTTCTGGGGAGGCTACAGCATCAGCAAATCGCGAAACACAGATTCCGGTAGCAGCGGTTCGCCATTTGACGCATACGACTTCAGTCACGAGTTTGCGAGATCAAGCTTCAGTGCGCTGAGCTTTTTCTATGGAGGCGGCTATTACGAAGCACCACACGGAATCAGTTTGAACCTCTTCATGATCGCGAACTCAGGTTCACCTTTCAACATCACCACAGGACGCGATACAAACGGTGATACGGCGTTTTCAGAACGACCGGCATTCGCAACCGATTTAACGAAGGCTGGTGTAGTCGTCACGCCGTTGGGCGCCTTCGATCCAAACCCTGCGCCTGGTCAACAGATAATTCCGCGGAACTTTGGACGTGGGTCGGCATTCATTTCAGTAAACATGGGGGTAGAAAAGATATTCAAATTTGGAAGGGCAATCGAACCCAAAACCCCGCCTGGTCCTCCAAAAACCACCAATGCAAGCGCGCCCCAAGCGCCACAACCAAAGCCACCGATCCAACGACCATATACGGTTGGGTTTTCGATGTACACGACCAATCTTTTCAATCGGACGAACAAAGGCACTCCTGTCGGAAACATGGCTTCACCTTACTTCTTGAAATCTCCCGGTGGTTCCAATAATTTTACCTTTGGACCTGGTGGTGGATCTGGCGGCAACCGTATGGTCGTGTTAAGAGTAAGATTCAGTTTCTGATAGGAGTGGGCGTCCCAAAATGATTACACACATTGTTATCTGGAAGTACCGCGCGGATGTAGAACAGGAAACTCGCAGTGAACATGTGGCTTTGCTGTCAGCCCTTGCCAACATCATTCCTGAGGTTAAGAGTCTGTCCGTGGGCTTCGACACTCTCAAGCTTCCCCGCTCATACGATACTGGCCTGGTCGCCGTGTTTGAAGACCGCGCGGGCTTAGACGCTTACACGGTCCACCCGGAACACGTCAAAGTTGCCGACTTTGGCAGAAGCATCAGTGAACACGTCGCCTCAGTTGATTTCATAAGCTAAGCAAGACAAGTAGTGTTTCTTCATGAGAGGATGCCCATGGCAAGCCTCAATGGTAAGCATGAAGCGCACACGAAAACTCGTCTTAGCTATCCTCGCCCTCGTGCTGCTGTCGCAGATCCCCTTTGCGTATCGCCGATATAAACTCGGGCGACTCAACGCAGCAATTCAAGTAGTCAATTCAAATCGCAAGATACCAAATTCCGAAGACCCCTTTGTTGAGTACCAGGGAGTCATGCATGTTCATTCTTTTCTGGGTGGTCATAGTGCCGGGACTTTCCAGGAGATAGTGTCTGCCGCACAGACTAATGAGTTGAAGTTTGTGGTAATGACTGAGCACGCAGAAAAAGAGATCGACACTTCGGCAATGACATTGCAAGGTATGCATGGAGGAGTCTTGTTTGTTAACGGAAACGAAGTGAGCACCGCAACGGGAGATCGATTTCTTTCGGTACCAGGTGATGCCTCACTAGGCGGTGCCGACAAATTCTCAACCACGGACATCGCTGCGAACGCGCGAGCTCGCGGCGCCGTTAATATCATTGCTTATCCTGATGAGTTTAAGTCGGACGGAAACGGTTTCGCTGGGGTTGAAGTCTATAACCTGTTCACAAATGCAAAGCAGTACAACCGAGTCGCCGCTTTCTTCGACGCGCTGTGGTCACGTCGGCGATATCCGGACTTACTTTTCGCAAAGTTCTACCACCGGCCGGAAGGCGCCTTGAAAAGGTGGGACGCGATGTTGGCTACTGGGAAATCGGTTGCCACCGCAGGCAATGATTCCCATTCCAACATTGGAATTAGTTTGAACGATGGCAGTGGCAAGGAGTTGGTCGGCTTAAAACTGGATCCGTACGAGACCAGTTTTCGACTCGTCAGAATGCATGTGCTAATTCGGAGAGATAAAAGCCTGGACACCAACTCGCTTTTGGAAGCAATTCGGGCAGGTCACTGCTTCATTGGTTTTGACGTTTTTGGCGATCCTTCGGGTTTCAGATTTACGGCGAGCAATGGCTTTGGAACGGTAATTCAGGGCGACGAAATCCCACTTCAGTCAGAGACAAGCCTAAATGTAAGTTTGCCAGTGTCGGGTAGAATTGTGGTTCTAAAAAGCGGTCAGACTTTCCTTGATGAGACTGGGGTTAGCGCGAAGCGTATTCGCCTAGCTGAGCGTGGGGTCTATCGGGTTGAGGTTTACCTGCCGCAGCTAGGCAAGTCCATTGGGGACCAGCCGTGGATCATCTCAAATCCGATCTATGTGAGATGACATCCACTTCCGTACCAGCTCCAAAGTGGCACAGACAGTACCCTACGTGTAAGCGTGTGGATTCGGTTGCGGCAGTGCCGCTCTCTGTGCGGAAAGCCTCTGGCTTTCTGGTCGCCACGATTTAGCGAGGCGGCTAGGCCGCCGAGGCGAAGCCTCGAAGAGTTTTAGACGTCTCCGGAAAGCCAGAGGCTTTCCGCACGGAGGGCGGCACAGCCGCGAGTTTGAGAGCTAGATTGCGAGCTTGAGTGGCGAGCTTGAGTGCCAAGCTATGATCGAAGCCACGCGCTCTGTGGTACGCCTTGGTAAACGCAAAAGGGACAGACCCAAAGGCCTGTCCCTTTAAACGGTTTCGCCCCACGGGCTGCCCTGCTAACTGCCCTGTGGGGCGACGAACCATCGTCGGAAAGCTCCGACTTTACTTGTTTTCGGAAGCGGTGCGTACGTTCACCGGAGTACTGTAGGAAGTCTAGTGTTTGACTTCTCTCTCCTCTCGTCCCTAGTGTAGTTGGGGGAAAGGAGTCAGCCTTCCACACACTGTTTTTTCAAGTGGGTTCAGTCTACGGGCCTGCCCTTTTACTGTCAAGATTCAGCTTGACCGAACTTGAACAATACAAGCTCAATTTGACTCCAATTTTACGAATCAGAACGAGTATTTTTTCAACAACAATGGCCAACGAAATCACAATCCCAACCCCACCCACTTTCAGCTTCAAGCGCACGATTATTAGCCATGGTTGGTGCGAGCTCTGGCCCTTTTCGATTGACCGTTCCAAGTGGGAGCTAAGCCGAGTGATTGACTTGGGATCAGCCCCACCAGTCAGTGTCAGGATAACCGGACAAAAACGATCGGTACGGGTGGCCTTGTCCCGCAAACTCTCACAAACTCATGCCGCCCGAGTCGTTCGCGACGTTCGCCATATTCTTCGGCTAGATGACGATCTCGAGGTCTTCTACGAAGTTATGAAAATCGACACCGACTTCACCTGGATTGCTGAACAAGGCGCAGGACGGATGCTTCGTTCCCCGACCGTGTTTGAAGACCTGGTGAAGATGATCTGCACAACAAACTGTTCATGGTCGCTAACCGAAAAAATGGTAGCTGGCCTTGTCCAAAATCTTGGCCACGGGGGCACCGACGGCAGGAGGACATTTCCCTCGCCCCAGTCAATGGCTCTAATGCCCGTAGACTTCTTTACAAACGAAGTTCGAGCTGGCTATCGCTCGCCGTATCTCAAGCAGCTCGCAGACCAGGTGGCGTCGGGTGAGCTGGATGTTGAGGCGTGGTTGCACAGCCCGCTATCGACGAAAGACCTCATAAAAGAGATGAAACGAGTTAAAGGTGTGGGTGACTACGCGGCCGAAAATCTTCTCAAGTTGGTGGGAAGGTATGACGGTTTGGCGTTGGACTCGTGGACACGAGCAAAGTTCTTTCAAGTTAGAAACAACGGACGAAAAACTACCGACAAAAAGATCGCCCGCTACTATTCCCGCTTCAATGAGTGGCGCGGATTAGCCCTGTGGTGTGACATGACGCGCGACTGGCTCGAGTGACTCTGTCCAGTGAAGTAGTTGAGTCCCGGCTCCGAAAAAGAAGAAGAGCACGTGACGCGCAAATGAACGTCACGTGCTCTCAATATGGTAATGCCAACCTGAAAGTTTACTTGGTGAAAACGTAAGTGGTTTCGCTAGGTCGAGGACCTTCGACTTTGCGACTGACGGTCAAAGTTTTTCCATCAGCCGAAAGCGAAAGCTTCTCGGTGGTAGTGCTAACGATCTCACCATCCTGGCCCTGGAACGTCGCCTTTTGTACGAGCTCGAGTGTTTTGCCATCGCTGGACAAGGTAGCCTTACGCACAACCTTGCCTCGACCCGTGTCAGCCGAAGTTTCACTGCCATCGAGATTGTAGGCACGTGGGCCACCAAAACCGCCGCCCATCCCGCGACCACCACCTCCACCACCACCCGGAGGAGGACCACCTGCAGCAGGAGCACCAGCCGGAGGAGCACCGCCACCCGGGCCGCCCATTTGACCACCAGTTACTTTCTCTTCAATAGTGATCGCCTTGTCGTCTTGTGTGATTGTCCAGGTCACGCTATCTGCGCCTTGTATGCGCTGGCTAAGTCCCTGGCTCTTAGCCTTGTCGAGATTCCAGGTACCGCCGAAATTCGCTGGTGCGGCGGCATGCACAGCCAGAGTAAATATGAGTGCGCTTGTCAGGCTCAAAGCGCCAATTATTTTTCTCATTCAAGATCTCCTTCAGAAGCATTCATGTTTTGTCGGAACTAAGACGCCGCATACTAACCAAAGGTTCGAATTCTTCGGGATCAATAACACTTCGGCCAGCCGAGCAACTCAGAGAGTGAACGGAGTCTATCAAAGTGACCAGTAGAACACTGTAAGCAAATGTAAAGAATTGTATAGAGATGGTAAAGAGGTCTAGCTGACAGCATCTCATGCTCTGTATAAGTAATTAACGCGATCACCGCCCACAGTTTGCCGGGTTGCGAGCGGGAACCTTTTTACGATTGATTGCGTAACAAGGCGAAGTGTCAATAGGTGGACTCCTAACTCCGCCGATTGTTCTTTGAAGCGCAGAAAACAATTCGACGGATTTGTGGAACTATTGGACCGTTGAATACGAATCTGCATGTGACACGAATGGAGACAGCAGCGTCTGTACGAGAATGCGAAGGCCCCACTCGCAATTGTGAACACCTTTTCGCTGTCATTAATTTTTTGTCATAAGACACTCGCGAGTGGTGTTTATCCGCAGAGTGGAAGGCGTTGACGATGTGACTTTTTGATGGAACGTTTTTCGCAATCATAAGGGTGTAAGAGCCATCAGAAGTTTGAAACTAAACCAGGCTTGCGTAAAAAAGACCAGAAGGTGCTTTAGCTGTAGGCCGAACACGGGATAAGGAGAGCAAGATGAAGTCAATTGTAAATCGGATAGTTGTAGTGTTGATGGTCGGGGCGCTAACGAGCGTCGCCGCGTTTGCGAAAGTGCACAAGCATTCAGTCATATTTGAAAACGACACAAAAGTCGGCGGCACTGTCGTAAAAAAGGGAACGTACGATCTGAAGTTTGACGACCAGAGTGGTCAGTTGTCGATCATCAAGAACGGCAAGACAGTGGCTCAAGCCATGGCCAAACTGGAAGCGCGCGACAAGAAAGCCGGAGACTTCCAGGTTCGTTCAAGTGGTAGCGGCGATGAAGCGCAGCTTCTCGGTGTGACTTTCGGTGGATCAACTCAGGATGTTGTGATCAGCAACAACGGAGCTTCCACTTCAGGCAGCAACTAAGCCGAACAACTAAATAGCAATAACACCAACGCCTCGGGATCTTTGGATCCCGAGGCGTTTTCATGTCCGATATGCTTTAGCTTGTCGCGGTGATCGATGAAGGGCGTCTAAGGAAACCAACGCTCACTTAAGTTAGACGGCGACAAGCTAAAGCATATCGGACATCACATGCGCTATGATGAACTTGTCTTCATATCAACTGAATTACTCAGGAGCGCCGAATGAACTACAGACAATTTGGACGGACGGATTGGAATGTTAGCGATGTGGGATACGGAATGTGGGGCATGGGTAGCTGGTCTAATTCCGACGACAATGAATCGCTGAGCTCGCTTCAAGCGTCAGTAGATCTGGGCTGTAATTTTTTCGACACTGCATACGCCTACGGTGAAGGCCGCAGTGAAAACCTGCTCGGACAAATCGTCAGATCAAATCCCGGGAAACATCTCTACACGGCCACCAAAGTGCCGCCAAAGAATTTGCAGTGGCCTGCACTTCCTGACTCGACACTAATGGAGTCGTATCCGCCGGACCATGTTGAAGAGTTTGTACACCGAAGTCTAGAGAATGCCGGACTGCAGCAGTTCGACCTCGTGCAACTTCACACCTGGAGTGACGATTGGATGAGAGACGATCGCTGGTTCTACAAACTCGACGATTTGAGAAGCCAAAAGCTCTTAAATGCGATCGGACTTAGTATCAATCGTTGGGAACCGTGGAATGGTGTGCGGGCAGTGCAAAGCGGACAAGTCGATGCCGTTCAAGTTATCTACAACATCTTCGATCAGAACCCGGAGGACGAACTTTTTCCTGCCTGTCGCGAGCACAAAGTCGCAGTGATCGCCCGCGTCCCATTTGACGAGGGAACACTAACCGGCACGCTAACGAAGGAGAGCAAGTGGCCGGAAGGCGATTGGCGCAACAACTACTTTAGCCCTGAGAATCTAAACCCCAGCGTCGACCGGGCCGAAGAACTCAAGAAGATGCTCGGCGAGTGGAACCAAGAACAGTCGACAAACATCCGGATGCCAGAACTCGCGTTACGATTCATTCTTAGCAATACGGACGTCACGACAATTATTCCCGGCATGCGTAAGCTGTCGCACGTGGAGTCGAACATCGAGGCGAGTGACGAGGGAGCGCTGGATAAGGAACTGTTGAAAAGACTCCGTGACTTTCGGTGGGTGCGTAAACCTGCTCCCTGGTCTGACTAAGCGTACAGACTTCAGCTTGTGAGGCTTAATAAGAAAGTTCTGACGGGCTATAAGAATCATTTTCCATTATTTTCCATATCTCATTTGACATTTTTCAGTTGGTCATTTGAATAGGCGCCTCTCGTGAAGCGTACGATCAAATGACCAACTGAAAAATGTCAAATGAGATATGGAAAATGACTAGCTCTTCATTTCCAAAGTCTTCACTAGAAATGCCCAACGATCAGCAATCTCTTCAATGATCTTCGAAGTTGGTTTGCCCGCTCCGTGTCCTGCCTTGGTCTCAATGCGAATCAGTATCGGAGCACTACCTTCCTGAGCCGCTTGGAGCGTTGCCGCAAACTTGAAACTGTGCCCGGGCCAAACTCGATCATCGTGGTCGGCTGTGGTAACTAACGTCGCCGGATAAGCGGTACCCGGCCTAATGTTGTGCAACGGCGAATACGCGTAAAGCGCCTTAAACTCGTCGGCGTTTTCAGACGAACCGTAATCGGAGACCCAGGCCCAACCAATCGTGAACTTTTGAAAGCGCAACATATCCATCACGCCAACTGCTGGCAGCGCGGCGCCAAAGAGGTCCGGACGCTGCGTCAGCGCAGCACCAACAAGCAATCCACCGTTGCTCCCGCCCCCGATTGAAAGCTTCGGAGTTGACGTGTACTTGTTCTTAATCAACCACTCAGCGGCGGCGATGAAATCATCGAAAACATTTTGCTTCTTCAGCTTCATACCGCCCTGGTGCCAGTCTTCGCCATACTCGGCTCCGCCTCGCAAATTTGGCTGCGCATAAACACCACCCATTTCCATCCACACGAGATTCCCGACCGAAAAGGCAGGCGACAGAGACACATTGAATCCGCCGTAACCGTAAAGGTATGTCGGGTTGTTGCCGTCGAGCTTGAGACCCTTCTTGTAAGTAATGAACATCGGAACTTTCGTTCCATCCTTACTCGTGTAGAAGACTTGTTTCGTTTCAAAAGTACTGGGATCAAAATCGACTTTCGGCTGTCGGAAAACAGAGCTCTTACCAGTGGCCGTGTCGTAACGATAGATAGTTGTCGGGGTGGTAAATCCAGTGAAGGAGTAGAACGTTTCGGTGTCAGTTGCTTTGCCGCCAAACCCATCGGCGGATCCGATACCTGGAAACTGAACTTCATTAAGCAGCTTGCCGTTAGTATCGTGAATTCTGACTTGTGTGTAAGCGTCTTTGAGATAGTTCAAGATGAACTTGTGATTCACCAAGGTCGCAGTCTGCAATGCCTCGGGACCCTCGGGCACGAGCACTTTCCAATTGGCACGCTCCGGTTTCGCCGTATCAATTTCGATAATCTTGCCACGTGAAGCTTGAAGATCGGTTTGGAACCAAAAGCGCGATCCTTGATTACCGATGAATGAGTAAGCGGCATCGAAGTCGTCCAACAACTTCACGACTCCCGAGTTGTTGTTCTTCAGGTCCTTGTAGTAAACCCGGGTCTTCGAATCGGTTCCTTGAAAGATTGGGATGATTAAATAGTCACCATCTTCCGTAACCTGAGCACCGAAGAGCCAATCTTTCTGATCTGGACGCTCGTAAACAAGAACGTCTTCGCTTTGTGGTGTACCGAGTTTGTGGAAGTAAACCTTTGGGAAGTAATTCGTCGCTTTCAGAGAATCACTCTTCGGTTCGTCATACCGACTGTAATAGAACCCGCTGTTGTCGCGCGTCCAGGAAACACCTGAGAACTTAACCCACTTGAGGTCGTCAGAAAGGTCCTGCCCAGTCTCAACGTCACGAACTTTCCATTCCTGCCAGTCAGAGCCTGACGCAGACAAACTGTACGCCAGCAGCTTCCCGCCATTGCTAACCTGCATGCCTGACAGAGCAACGGTCCCGTCACTCGACAAGGTATTTGGATCCAAAACCAACTTCGGCTGCCCATCGAGGGAAGTCACCGTGTAGAGGACACTCTGATTCTGCAATCCGCTATTGCGAGAATAGAAATAGCGGTTCCCTTCCTTGAAAGGCACGCCGTACTTTTCATAGTTCCAGAGTTTTGTAATGCGCTCCTTGATAGCGGCGCGAGCCGGAATGGCCTCAAGAAAACCGAAACTAAGTTTGTTTTCAGCGTCGACCCAACTTCGTGTTTCATCGGAATCGAGATCCTCCAGCCATCGATATGGATCAGCGACTTTCACGCCGTGATAGTCGTCGACCTGATCTCCCTTTCGAGCTACTGGATAACTATTCTTTTTCATCATCTGCTGCGAGGCACCTGTAGTTGAATTCTGCGCATGAGCACCAAAGCTGATTGAGATTCCGACAAGAATGCCCATCAAGGACAGACAGACGACTACACGAGTCAGTGAATAAGAACGCATGACGAAGCTCCCTTCAAGATTTTTGGAGACGCAACGCAGGTTGGTTCTAAAACGGGAAACCGCTGGCAGTATACAGAGGAAAAACGACCGGAACAAAACAGATGATGGTCATTGGTCATTTTCCATTTATCACCTTCCACTTGACAGCAGTTCCGCTGACATGGAGTCGGTACCACAGCGCGGTAGTGTGTGGCTTATCCGTTCTTTTAGCTACGCTGAAGTGGTTGATGTTGACGTTGAGCCACACGCTATCGCGTTGTGGTACCGACTTCAAACCCTCTTGAAATGGAAACTGATAAATGGAAAATGACCAATGACCAATGATTCTCCTCCTCACCAACCGTAGTTACCTCAGACTAGCCCAATGGTAAATACTGTTGGTCCACAGTCCGAAACCGTGTATTTTGCACGCCAACTTAGTTGGTTAAAGGAGACACTTCAACCCATGAGTGACGAACGTTCCGGAAGTTTTCTGGGCAGCGCGGCTATCGCAGTCGCCATTATCATTGCCACCATCATAGGCGGCTGGTTCTTCGTAAAAGGAAAACGAGGCGACCAGACAATCACCGTCACCGGCTCGGCACGCAAGAGCATTAAGTCCGATCGAGTAGTTTGGAAGTCGGCGATCACCTATCAATCGCCGGTGTTGGCTGATGCTTATCGATCGCTTTCCGAAGCAGTGCCGCGTGTCAAGTCGTACCTCGTTGGCAAAGGCATTCAGGAAAACCAGATCACCATCTCGTCTATTTCTTCTCAGACTCTCCATGGACGTAGTAGCGATGGCGGTGAGACATCAGAAATCACTGGCTACTCTTTGCGCCAGGAGTTGGAAGTCAATTCCAACGAGGTAGATAAGATCTCGAAGATTGCTCGCGAAGCGACAGAACTCATCAATCAGGGAATCCTGATCGAATCGATGCCGCCTGAGTATTACTACACTCAAATCGGCGGACTTAAGATCGAAATGCTCGCTGAGGCTGCCAAGGATGCGAAAACACGAGCAGAACAAATTGCCAACAGCACCGGGAGTAAGATTGGTAGTGTTCGTTCAGCTCGTATGGGAGTTCTGCAGATTACTCCAGCGGGATCA
>Ga0207689_10002945_pt1 | contig 15725 bp, 13 predicted proteins | sample KBSMisM52_FD_184312 | JGI IMG/M metagenome (GOLD analysis project Ga0207689, IMG submission 184312) | Miscanthus rhizosphere microbial communities from Kellogg Biological Station, Michigan, USA - KBS Miscanthus M5-2 (SPAdes) (version 2) | ecosystem: Host-associated > Plants > Roots >... | reverse complement strand
CATGCTGAACCACCGCCCACGCATATTGCAATGGCAGGGTTCGGATAGTTCCGAGTTTATTTTCCAGGCTCGGGCGTGTTTGGTGCTCCTCCCCTACCCGTATGGTAAAACAACTCAAACCATCGGCAACCAGTAAGATAGACGGTCAGCATGAGGAACAGTAGATGGTTGCGATTGCTGGCTTACGTTACCGGTTCGGTGAATCAAGAGCTGCTCCTGCGGAACGAATACTTGGCCGCTGAGAATCGGATCCTGAGAACCAAGCTGCCGCGGCGATTGCGGCTTTCTAACCCGGAGCGAGTCACCCTCAGCGAAATCGGAAAGCGGCTTGGGCGCAAAGCGCTCCACGAGGTTGCTTGCGTAGCCAAACCCGATACGATCCTGGCCTGGTATCGGAGACTGGTTGCCCAGAATTTTGATGGCTCCAAACACCGGCAGTATCCAGGCCGACCTCCTGTTTCATCAGAAATCGAAGCCTTGGTTGACCGCATGGCACGAGAGAACTCTGGTTGGGGCTATGACCGGATCGTTGGAGCCCTTGCCAACCTGGGTCATCACATATCCGATCAAACGGTAGGGAACATACTACGTCGCAACGGCATCGCTCCGGCTCCCAAGAGAAGCCAAATCACGACGTGGAAGGACTTTCTTGCCGCTCATATGAATGTGTTAGCGGGTTGTGACTTTTTCACGGTCGAAGTGCTCACCTGGCGAGGCCTGGTGACTTACTACGTGCTTTTCTTCCTGCATCTGGAAAGCCGTCGCGTGAGTGTTGCCGGGATCACCAGGCATCCAGATCAAGAATGGATGGAGCAGATTGCCCGTAGCGCGACGCAGGAGACGTGGGGCTACCTTCATTCGTGTCGTTATGTTCTGCATGATCGCGACGCCAAGTTCTGTGCCTCGTTTCGGTCCGCGCTGGCATCGGGCGGTGTGAAGACCATTCCACTGCCGGCTCGAAGCCCGAACTTAAACGCGTTCGCGGAACGATGGGTCCGCTCGGTCAAACAAGAATGCCTATCCAAAGTGATCCTGTTCGGTGAGGGGCCACTCTCGCGTGTCCTTACTGGGTACAGCCGACATTATCACGCCGAAAGAAATCACGAAGGAAAAGGCAACCGGCTGGTCTTCCCAGATAGGAGCAACAAGCAATCCGGCAAAGTCACACGATTGAGTGTCATCACCGACGCGGCGGACTGCTCAAGTATTACAAACGCGCCGCATGAATATTTTGACCATACGGCCATGCACAACCCGGGAAAACGCCAGTCGTGACCGCTTAGACCGAGGTTTTCTCCCCGTACACTGTATAGCAGACCCAGGGCGTTTCCCAGTTTGCCCGGTTTTATTATTGCCCAGGCTCGTATGTTACTTCGGCATGTGGGCCACGTCCTTTTCGTCTTCGGCGCAGAAGTGCTCGAACACGTCAGTATCGGGCAGCAGCCTTTCCACGAAATTGACCGTGAAGGATTTGGTGAACGTCTTCGGGTCGGTGAGAGTCACCGCCACGTCAATGTGGCCAAAGTCGCGGCGCGTGAAGCGCTCCTGGACCTTCAGGTCCTCGCTGTGGCCATGGCCACCGGCGTCAAGCCATCCCAGGTCGTTGAAGCCCAGGGTGTCCACCACGAAGGTGTCGCCGTCCCAATGGCCCACCGAGTAGCCGTACCAGGTGGGACGCACATCGTCCGGATTCGGTAGCTTGCGGCCGTCCGTGTAGATCTGGCGAAAGATCGTTTCCACTTCATAGAGGAAGAGAGTTTCGACGGGCGTCTGGATGACCTTGAAGGGTTCCGGCAGCAGGATGCCGTGCGGCACGCCGTCGGGCAGGCAGTAGGACTGCGGATTCTTCGTTCCGGTTCCCTGCCGGTTCTTCGCGAATTGTTCGGCGCCTGCGGGCGTCAACGGCAGCTCGTCCGGTTTGAAGCCCGCGAGAATATTCGCAAAGAACGGCGAGTTGGTCGATTCGCCAAGACCAAACAGGCCCGGTCCGCGAGCACCCGCCTCAATCTGCCAGACTCCGGAAAGGTCCGGCTTGCCGCCGGCGCGGGGAACTTCCCCGGTCATGTTCACCGTCCCGTCGGCGTTGCGGGGCGCCTTGGGGTCCGGCGTATGAAGCCACTGGCCCTGCATGCCTAACGTGGCACCGGCCAGGAGAATTGCGATTCGTGCGTAGTGACGCATAAAAATCCTCATAATCGTTGTTGGGTAAATGATGGGCGGTCCGCCGCCCTCTGGGATGCTGCCTCAGCTCCTCCCAATTGCTTTCAGTAACTCCGGCATCCCCACTTTGCGATTGTCGGCGGGCAAGTGAATGGGGATAACGCGCTCCACATCCAGCTTCAGGCGTTCGACATGGGCGACCAGGCTTTGAGTGTACGGGCTGATCACGGCAGGCGTCTGCGTGAGCAGCGTTCCGGGAGGATTGAAACCATCCGCCTCGATCAGCACCTTTTCTTTTGGCAGGTACACGAGTAACATCCCTGTGTGGTGCCCGAAGTCGGTCATGTGATACAGCTCGACGACATGATTGCCGTCAGACAGGGTCATTTTCTCTTTTACGGTTTTGAAAGTGGGTTTCTTGGGGTTCATCGCCAGGCGGTCCGGAGCCAGCGTGTGGGGAGTCTTCCATATCTTTTCGTAGTAGGGCTTGTTGATTTCTTGGGTGATGATCGTCGCCCCTTCGGCTACGTAGGCGCGCAGCCCTCCGGCGTGGTCAACATGCGAATGCGTGTTCACCAGTTCGGTAATGCTCTTGCCGGGCACCAGCCGCTTGGCTTCGGCGATCACGGCCTGCGACCGCTGGTCGCTCTGGCCGCCCTCGATTACTAAAATGTGATCCTTCATGTCCACCACCAACGATGCATAGCCGCCGGTGATCAGCCACACGCCGTCGCTCAACTTTTCGGAAGTCGCTGTGGCGGCAGGCGCAGCGGCCCTCACGGTGGGTATCGTGGGTGCCGGAACGTTTATTTTCACCTCGGTAATATTGAGGTCCAATACCGGGTATCCGCCCTGGCGCTGGAGGATGTGTCCTGGAAACGGCACGCCGCCCATGGTCTTGTAGTCGCTGAACGCGGTCTCAAAGACGATGTCGCCATAGACGTTGTTGTCGATCTTGGTTTCCACGCGCTCAACCAGGTTCTGATCGTTGATCCACCCGGTGGTCTTGGCTTTGTTCGCGGCGGTGAAGGAGACAGCCGTGTACTTCTTGCCGCCTTTCCGTTCCGTTGTTGCCGTGACGTCATTCGCAGCGAGCGCGATTCTCACGAACGCTTGTGGCAACGTCATCATCAATTCATCGGTCGACGCGGGCGCTTGCGCCGTTTGCACTTGGTTTTGGTCCCCGATGATGGGCTGCTGTCCGCCGCCATGCGGAGGGTTTTCCGCTTGGGTGCGCACGCGTTGCATCCGCGTGGCCCAGTTGTCGAAACTGACCACTCGCGTGTAGGTCTTGTCGTTGAACCTGGGCCAGGCCGCCGATGGACTGGCGTTCTGGCCAATCACGAAATCGTATCCTGAACCCGTGAATTCGAGTGTTTTCAATCCATCAGCACCGAGTGCTTTGGATGCATTCGCGAGGACTGATTTTGCATCCGCCTTCGCGCCGGCAGAGGCGACCCAGATCGTGGCAGCGCTGATTGCCATTAAAGTAAGAGTTTTTCGTAGCATTCGCTTCCTTCGCCTCGTTCCCGCTTCTTGTCGCACTCCCCGCAGATTAGTGAATAGTATGGGCGCGAGACGCCAATCTCGCCCGTTTCAAAGAACTCGCACGCGATCATGCGCCCAAAGCTACCGTTCGCCCCCGTACATGTGCTCGACGTCACGATTGTTGTCCTGGCAGACGTATTCGTACAACTCTGCGTCTTGCCAGCGAATCAGCCAACCGCCGGTCCAAGGCTTGGTGTAAGCCCCCGGATCGTCTATTGTGGCTTCGTAACGAAGCGTATCGTAATCCGTGCGCGTGAAACGCTCCGTCAGATGCAGTGCGGATGTGGACGGAATGCCCTCACGAGTCAGCCAGAATCGTTCGTTGTAACCCAGCGTATCGACAACCAGCGCATCCCCTTCGAGATGCCCTACCGAGTGCCCTGCGAAAGTCGGTTCCAACTCCGCGGGATGTGGACGGCCGTCCATATAAATCGGACGCCAGGTATGCGGTCCGCCGACGCCCACCACGAAGATCCGCTTCAACTCCGGCACATCGATGAACTCGAAGCCGTATGGCGTGTGGAACATGCGCGGCCCGCCAGACGGCTTGCACTTCACATGCGGATCGTCCTTGGTGGTAGACCCTTGGCGATAACCGTACACCGCGCCTGCCCACGGCTGGAACGGAACCTCGCTTATCTTCATGTTCGTGGGTAGATTCATGGTGGCGTTGTCGATACCGTTACGAAGGTTCGTGGCCAACGTCGACCCGGCGTTTCCTTCCCACACGCCCTTCTCGCCGGGCAGCGGACCCAGATTGACGCGCCCATCGGGCCAGTGTGGAGTGGGCCGCGAAGGCCCGCGTTTGCCCTTCCTGCGATCCAGGCGCCCTCCATTTAGTCCCGGATCAGCCTCCGCTGGCTGAATCACAGCTTGATCCGCGCCCGGATTCTTACCTTTGTCCTGAGCGTAAGAAGCCTCGGGGGCAATCGACAAAGCAGATATGGCCACAGCCGCCGCAACCGACATACCTATATTCCAACTAACCTTCACGAGATTCTCCTGACCGTTAAGGGGTGTTGCCTTCGCTCGAAGCGGCTCCGAGCTTCTTGCCATTCATGGTGACGGATCGCGCGTTGGCCTGCTTACTGCCGTCCTTGGCCAGCGTGCCTTCCACCACCACTTCATCGCCGATCTTCATCGTGTTGCGATTCCAGCCGCTCTTCTGTAACCCGTTCGGCGGCCCCATCTCGAAAGCCCAGTTCACCGTCGTCCCTTTCTCGTCCGTCACGTCCAGATAAAAGTAAGCATGCGGATTCATCCATTCGACTCGGGTGACGATCCCTTTAAGTGTGATGGGCTTCTTGCTGTCGTACTCCGCCGCGAAAGAATGGTGCGCCAGCAGGGCCGGGGTGGGGGCAAGCATGAACGCCGCGAATCCCAATAATGCTTTCTTCATGAGCTCTCCTGTTACTTCGTAGCCTGATAAGGGTTCCGATTGTTATCGTCACAGAAATATTCCGGGATTTCCCCCGCCACCCAGCGGAGTGTCCAGCCCGAGTTCCAGGGTCGGGTGTACGCCCCGGCATCGTCGATAGTCACTTCGTACTTGAGCGTGTCGAAGTCCGGCCGGCTAAATTTTTCGGTCAGCTTCAAAGACTCGGTATGCGGCAGGCCTCCGTTCGAAAACCAGAAGCGCTCGTTATAACCGGTCGAGGTGATATTCAATGTATCGCCGTCCCAACGGCCAGTGGAGAATCCGAAATAGCCCGGGGTCTCGTTTTCGACATTCGGCAGAGGACGGCCGTCGAGCATGACCATCCGCCAGTTGCGATTGCCTCCGCCCGACATAAAGAAAATCCGCTTGCGCTCGGGCTCCTCCAGTATGAACAGTCCATTGGCCGCATGAAATTGCCGCGGTCCCCCGGGAGGCAGGCAGTAGGTCATGGGATCGTCGCGAAGCAAAGTCTTTTGGCGATATTCGTACAGGCCTTTGGCCCAGGGCTGCAGGGGCGCGACCTTGCCGGCATCGGCGATGTTCGCAAGAATGCCATCGGAGTTCATCTTTACGGTTACGTTGGACTCCACCAGGGCAAGCTGGCTGGGGAAGGACCAGTAGCCGGTCTCGCCCGGAAGCGGATTGAACCGCGGGTGACCATCGGGCCATCGAGGCGTGGTCATTCTGGTCGCTTTCGGCAGCGCGGCCTGCTTGGCGACTCCTGCAAGTTTGCGGCCGCTCGCCAGGGTGATTGTACGGGCGCTGGCTTGCTTGCTGCCGTCGCGGGCGAGGATTCCCTCGAAGGTCACGGGGTCACCAACGTTGATTAACTCGCGGGTCCATCCGGCGCGCCGCAGTTCGATGGTGCTGGGAAATTCCAAAAGCCAATGCGTTGGCTCACCGCCGCTCGCCGCGACGTCGATGTAAATGCTTACATGTGGATTGTTCCACTCGAACCTGGTGACGACGCCTTTCAACGTCACCGGTTTCTTTTCGTCGTACTGGGCGCTTTCAGAGTGGTGCGCAAGTATGGGCGCGACAGCCAAAGCTAAACTCGCGATCGACGCTAACACCGTTCCGTACTGCTTCATTTTGTATCTTTCTAGATTAGCGACCAATCAACGCGCGATTCGGGCGAGAGCCGGAGCACATAGAAACCTAGTCCCGCCTGATTTTGAAATCGCCTTTGACGCCGCCCTGGGTCCATGTGCCCGAAATCGTACGATTATACGAGCCGATGTCTTCCATCTTGCCGTCAGCTGACACATGAACGGCGTTTCCAGCCTGATCCTTGCCATCCGCTTCAAAATGGACGGTCCACAGAGAGGCATCGAGGGTTACCGATTTTAGGGGCATGGATCGCGGTCCGGGGTTGATCGCTCCAATGATCGCCTTGTTATCCCACTTCATATAGGCGACGATGGATGTCTTCTGACCCGGCGCGGGATGCCATTCGCCGTGCCAGGTTCCAGACAGAGGATGCCCTTCCTGGGCCAACAGCGGAAGGGCCGCGAGGGCCGCCGCAACAATCGAGCTGAGTAGCAGGACACGCCGTCCCATGAATCGTCCTCTCAATCACCTATCCAATGCGCCGCCGATGGCCGAAGTCGCGACAAACGGTAATTTGCCCGCCGCGTGGTCCTCCTAACTGAGGACACCCATCATATTAATTTAACACCGCCGTCGCTGCGGCTAAAGACCCCCTAGAACGAGACCCGCACGACACCTGTTCCCTGCCGCGGCGTCGCGAAGACCGACCCGCGATTGATGAAGCCGAAGCCTCGCGTCAGGACACCACTGCTGGCGTTGGTGGTAGCGGCCAGCGCATTGGTTGCGCCCGGATTCGCCATCTCCATGCGGTTGAAGATATTGGAGAATTCCATCCGCATGGTGAGGCTCATTCTTTCGCCGATGCGGAATACGCGTCCGAAATTGATGTTTTCCGACGGCCGCCGCTGGTAGCGGTAGTCGTTATAGTATGCGGCGGCGGTGCCAACTGGCCAGCTCATGCTCAATACAAGGGCCAAGGCAATATGGATGACGCCTCAAAACTTCGGGTGTCGGCAGTGACGGCGTAGTGTCCAAAAACTCGCATCAAGCTGTTCGCACATCTGCTACGATCAGCGGAAATGACTCGAAGGATCGACCCGTTTCGTTTCCTAGCTTCCTTGCTAACTGGGCTCGCCAATGAGCGACAGCGGCAGGCGATCGCGTACCGCGAGAAGAGAACCGCGTTTTGCGGGAACAACTCGGCGAGCGTCGAATCCGGTTCACGGACACGCAGCGGATTCGGCTGGCGACGAACGCTTGAAACGCACGTTACTCAAGTCCGAGCGGAATTCGCTTGGTGACGATTTCCAATGTCCGGTTACCCACCAACCGGGACTTGGCTGCTCCATTTCTTCAAATCGGTCCCAGTTGAGCTCTTGTATTCCGCGCGGCGATCAACCGGATAAAGTCGGGTATTTCGTGCAACGAAACCACTCCTCCCGCCGGGTTGTGCATGGCCAGGCGCCGGGCCTCATCCGGGTCGTTCATTATCAGAACGGGGTGTACACCGGCACTGCGGGCCACCTTGATGCCTTCCGTCGTGTCTGTAAGAAACATCGCTTGTTCGGGTGGGAGAGACGTACTGTTGAGCGCTCCAAGAAGAGGAGCCGACTTAACGTCCCGTACATCATCGCGCGTCCATACTCCGGAAAACAATTCGCCGAGATGACACCGGTCGACGAAGCTCGTTACCGCGGTGCGTGAGAGCGACGACGCAACAAAGAGCCGAATGCCCATGGTCCGCAGCTCGCTAAGTACAGGCAGGACGTCTTCGTAGATACTTGCGGCCGCTACGGCTTCTGCTTCCAGCGCCTCGGTGATGTTTCTCCGCTCGCCTTCCGAAGGAACGTCGGCCAACTGCATCAGATTCAACAAATCCCAATAGGACCGGCTGCCGGACGGGTTGGCCTTCCCCTTCTGTCCAAACAAACGGACGGCGATTTCATGGAACGGCCCAGGAGGAAATTCAGCCAGACACCCGACCGGCTCAAGCAGTAGGCCTTTTATTGTTTGCATGCGTCTACGCGTTCAACCTTGCCAGGCCTGAGGCAAGGAGTCCTTTCGCCATATCGATCTTCGTGGCGTTGTACTTGAGTGGCGCGGCATTGGTGAGCGCGATGGATATCGCTTGCTCGCCCAAGTCCGGGCCCAGAGTCCTGCCTTTGAGGAAAGTCTCCACAGCCGTTTCGCGCAATGGCTTCCCAGCGATGCCTCCGAACACTACCCGCGCGTCGTCAATGGTTTTGCCGCGCAGCTGAAGACTGATCGCCAGCGAGGCCATGGCAAAGTCCCACACTCCCCGCGGTCGGAGCTTCTCGAAAGAAGCCCGTAGGCCGGGCTTAGGCGGAGGGATAACCACTGAAGTAAGAATCTCGTTGAAGCGGACGACGTGAGACTGGATTCTGCCGTCCACCATCAAGTCTCCCGGTACCAGTTGTTCGATCGAGAGCTCCTTCACTCCCTGGGGCGTCGCCAGTTTCGCTCGGGCGTCGAAAGGAATCAGCGCGGTGGCGGCATCGCCGGGATAAACGGCGTAACACAAGCGCCCGCCCATGGCCGAATGATAGTAGCTGTTATCGCCGATGGCCCCGTAGCACAGGTATCCCCCGTTTCTCCAGCATGAATAGCCGCCGCGCAGATACTGGCACCATACTTCCTGCAACAGGTCGCCACCGAGGGTGGACGCGTTGCGTAGTTCCGGCGAGGAGATCTTGTTGATGGCCTCCACCAGCATCGGATACCTGTCTTGCAGTAATCGCTCGTTGGCCAGCTCCGACAGCTTTGTGGCCGCGCCGATTTCGACGCCCCCCTGAGCGTCTTCCTTGATATAGCGGAGGTGATCGATCTTCTTGATGTCCACCAGGTAGCTGGGCGCCTGCTCCAGCCGGTTCTTCAAACGAATCAGCAAGTCCGTGCCTCCCGCGTACACGGCTGCACTTGTTCCGTGCTGCGACAGGATCTGGATCGCTTCGTCGACGGTCGACGGCCTGTAGATGGAAATCTTCTTCATGCCCGCTTCCCTTGCGTCTTCAACCCAGCCGCTTTTAATCCAGCCATGATCTTTTCCCGCGTGATTGGGTGCTCCCGAATCCGGACGCCGGAGGCGTTGTAAATCGCGTTGGAGATCGCTCCTGGCACGGCGCCAATACTGGTTTCGCTGAAACTCTTCACGCCGTAAAACCAGCGCGGCTCCAGACTGTCGATGTACACCTGCGTGGATTTGGGCATGTCCATGATGGTCGGAAGGCGATAGGACAGGTAGCCGACGCTGTAGTGCCGCGTGCCCGGGAATTCGCGGTCCCAGGGAATAGGGTCGGTCGTAACCTGCGTGCTTTCCATCAGCGAGCCCACCATGTCGGATTCGGCCACCAGCGGGTTGATGAGCAATCCGGTGTCGTGCGTATAGATGGCGCGAACAAAGTGCCAGTCGCCCGTCCAGGTGTCGACTTCCACTTCCACAAAACACGCGCCCACGCCCTTGTTCGAAGCGGTCCTTTCTCCGCCGGCAACGCCGCGACCTGTCATCCGGATGACGCCGTTGTTGGCCTTGGCCAGCGCGGCGAACGTGGTGTTCTTTTTGGAATCTTCGGTGGAAACGATGACGCCGTCGCGGATCTGAAGCTTGGCCGCGTCGGTTTTCAGGACGTTTGCGGCGCGCGCGAGCAGATCCTTTCTCAGCTTGTCGGCCGCGCTGCAAATCGCCGCCCCCTGCAAGGTTATGGTGCGGCCTCCGAACCATTCGTCGCTCAAGGGCGCCATATCCGAATCACCCCAGATCAGCCGAATGTGATCGCGCGTTGTAAAACCCAGCATCTCCGCGACCAGAGCTGCCAGCGCCGTGGCCGCATTGGAGCCGCTGTCGGGAAGCGCGATTTTCATGGTTACATTACCATCGGCGGCCAGATCCAGCTCGGTGCTGAAAATGTTGGCTTCGGGCGCGGCCGCCTGCTTGGCGAACGCTTCCTCTCCCTCGTGGTAACCCATGAGGCCGCCATGATGCTGGGACATGCCCAGGCCAAATCCGCGTTTAAACCTCCCCGGCGCACTACCCGCAACGGGATTTCGTTTCTCCCATCCGAAGGCCTTGGCTCCTTCCTGGAGCACCTCCACGGTGGGCATCGATTCGTAGGCGTGACGCGCGTCCCCCGGCGTGAGCCGCGTGATGTGCATCAAGCGGTACTCGACCGGGTCGATCCCGAAGGAATCGGCCATCTCATCGATCATGTTTTCCCAGGACCATTTGGTTTCCTGCTGGAGATGACTGCGCGAGGGCCCGGGACGCGGCGCGTTGGTCCGATAAGCGCACCACGTCGAACGCCAGTGCGGAACTTGCGATGTGTACAGGTCCAACTGGTTCATGGCGTTGCTCGGACCCGAGGCGTGCACGCCGAAGTCTAGATCGCCAATACTGACGTACACTTCGTGGTCGAGCGCGATGATGCGGCCGTCTTTCTTCGCAGCCACCCGGAACTTGGTGATGGTCTCCGGCTTGATCTGCAGTTGCGCCAGTTCCTGGTCTTTCGGCAGCATGATCTTTACAGGCCGGCCCGTGACCTTCGCCAGATGGGCGATCATCGGATAAAATCTCTCCGCGGACATGCGCGCCGCGCCGAACGTGGAGCCGTTGTATTTGTTGATAAAGCGGACGTTGGAAACATCGATGCCGAGCGCGGCCGCGAGCGTAGCGCGCACCGGATAGATACCCTGGCCCATGCCCCACATCGTCAGCCGGTCGCCCTCCCATTTGGCTACGCTCCCGCTCGGCTGCATTGGAACAGACACGCCGCCTGTGAAGTGGTAGGTGAACTCCTGGATCATGTCCGCTTCGGCGAATCCTTTTTCGATATCGCCGCGCTGATCCGCCCACGTGGCAAGCGGAAAATCCTTGGGCGAAGTCGCGTGGCGAATGAGATTCCCTTTCCCATGGCCCAGATCGGGCGCATTCGCAGCCATGGAGTCCTTTAACATCGAAGCGAACGGCAGAACTTCGTACTCCACTTTGATCGCATTGGCGGCATCCTGCGCGAGATCCTCGGTCTCAGCCACCACGATGGCGACAGCTTCACCCTGCAGATTCAGCTCCTGGGGCATAGGCTCGGGCAGTATAAGGCCCCTGGCCACGTGGGGACGCTGCAGCTTGGGCGCATTCTTATATGTGAGAATGTGGCGCACGCCCGGCATCTTTTCAGCCGCCGAAGTATCCACGTCCTGGAGGCGTGCGTGCGGGTACGGCGAAGTCAGGAACTTCGCATACAGCAGATCCGGGAACCACACTCGGCTGGCGTACTGCGCCTTACCGGTGAATCTTGGAATCGACACTTCCGGTAACGGCGGCAAAGACTTGCCCAATACCTTGAGGTTTTCGGGCGGATATCCCTGCCACTTCCGGGTGACGGTCTTGCTCAGGCCCTCCACCACTTGGTTGCCCGGAAGGTGTCCACCGGTGGTCGAGTAGTCCCGCACCATCGGCATTTTGATGTGAACGACGGAATCCGGTGCGGATTCGATTTGGATCTTGTTTCCTCGCAAAACCGCCGCCGAATCCATCACCGCCCGAATGATGTTCGGGTATGCGGCGCAGCGGCAAATGTGACCGGCCAGAGCAGCCTTGACTTGGTCCTCGCTGGGATTGGGATTCTGGTCGAGCAGTCCCTTCGCCGTCACCACCCAACCGGCCGTGCAGAAGCCACAATCGGCGGCTACCCGGGCATGGCCGATACGCTGCAACGGGTGTAAATTCCTCTCGTCGCCGATTCCTTCAATGGTGAGAATCTTCCGGCCCACAGCTTCGGTGGCCAAAGTGTGACAGGAATACAGCGGCGTACCGTCGACTAAAACGCTGCAGGCGCCACAGCTGGCGCGATTGCAACTGCGGTTTGTGCCCGTGAGGCCGAGTTTCATCGCAATCACTTCCCACAACGTCGTGCGCGCTTCGTATTCGGCGGCATACGCCTTGCCGTTGACAAGGAACGATGCTTTTTCTATTGCGAAGGGCGCAGGCAGCCGGCCGGCGGGCGATAAGATCGCTTGGCCCGCCATCGTTCCTGGAGTGACGGTAGTGAGCACGATGCCGGATCCGGCAGCCCTGAGAAAATCTCTGCGCGAATAACTCATTTGGATCCTCCGTCCTTGGGAAAAAGGTTCGGGCGGTACTGCTTGTGACACGTGGTGCAAGAGAAGTCCAGGGCGTCGGCGAGCGCCGCGAGCGCGGTGCTGTCTTTGGCTTGCGCTGCTTTGTAGGCGGCGTGGCCGGCGTCCACCAATAATCGCGCGTCCTTCATCCAGTCCGTCTGATCTCGCCTGCGGCCCTGCATCATCAACAGGTTTCCGGATTCCGCCAAAGTCAAGGCGGCGCGACGCAAAGCCGCCCATTCCCTCTCATTCTTGGGCCCGCCGCGGTAGATCGCAACCAAGATGTCATTGGACGAAGGATAGATGAGATCGAGCATGAGTTGCTTAACGGTCGCGCCGGGCGAGAACGGCTCGGTTGGGGCCTGGCCAAAGGCGATCATTCCGCTCAGAAGCAGCGTGCCTATGGATGTTGATTTCATAGACGGGGTCTCACGGCGATCATCGTAATTTAATGTCCCGATGTCAACTAGCGATAGGTAACTTGACCAGGGCTTCAAGGCGCGGGCTGGTGACTTACTATATATTGTTCTTCCTTCATCTAGAAAGCCGACGGGTCCACATAGCCGGAATCACCAGACATCCGGATCAAGAGTGGATGGAGCAGATCGGACGGAGCGCGACGCACGAGGCTTGGGGCTATCTACACCCCTGCCGCTATGTGCTGCACGATCGCGACACGAAGTTCTGTGTATCGTTTCGGTCCGTGCCGGCAAACGGCGGCGTGAAAACAATTCAGCTCCGGCCAAAAGCCCGAACCTAAACGCGTCGCGGAGCGCTAGGTTCCCTCAGTAAAACAGGGTGCCTGTCCAAATTGATTCTGTTCGGCGAGGGTCCGCTTGTGCCGTCAGCGGCTCGGCGGCCTGCTCAAATACTACCAACGAGCGGCATGAATGTTTTTACCAAACGGGCACGACGAGACGACCGATACAAGCTCCTCAGTTTTTACCAAACGGGCTTCGAGCGTCGAGTCTAACGGTTGGGAGCGGCGGTCTTCGCTGAGGCTGTCTCTAAGAGCGTGCGAATTTCATTTAGAGCAGCCTGATTAGTGCCGGGGGCTCCTTTGGCTCTACCCTTGGCGTTCGCAGGAGCTGCTCCGCCACCCGCATTGCGGACCTTGCCGAGAACATCAATCGGCTTCAGCCCTTCCCCATCCAGGAGGTTTGGATTCGCGCCCAGATCGATCAAGTGCCGCACCAAATCCACTTGGCCATTCCGCGCGGCCTCATGCAGCGACGACGTGCCTTCCTTGCTATTGACGCCGTCATTCTGGTTGCCGTAACCCGTGTGGAACGAGTAGCTCAAGGTCCCGGTGATCCTGGCATTCACGTCCGCGCCATTCTTGGCCAGCAGATCCATTATCAGCGGGTCTATGGCTGGAGTGACGCCGCGCACGTTCGGGCCACTCCCGGAAACCAGCCCAAATGGCGTGTAGCCCATGGAGTTAATGTTGGGATTCGCGCCTTTTTTGAGCAGAGCGCTAACCACCTCTAGATCATTTAGTTGAACTGCGCGGAACAGGGCGGTCGTACTAGTGCTCACCTGATTATCCGCGAATCGTCCCCGGCCCGGTGCGTTAGGCCGATGGAAGTTCATTTCGGGGTTTGGATCGACGCCGGCATCCAGCAATCGATTGATGATCTCCATGCTGGAAACCGGTGGAGCCGCATTCGGATCGCGTTGTGCAGCTGGTGCGCGCCCGCCGGGGCCGCCTCTCGCGGCCGCAGGACCACCCCTGCCCAGGGCACCGCCCCTACCGGGGCCGTCGGATTCCGCGGTACCGGCCGGGGGAGCCTTGCGATCCACCGCGATCCACAGCGGCGTACGTCCCCACCAATCCCAAACGTCAAGATAGGCGCCCTTGTCCATCAAAAACGCTGCGATTTCATTGTGCTCGTTATCCAGAGCTAGCATCAGGGGAGTGACGCCCTCCGGAGTCGGAAAATTGATGTTGGCTCCGGATGCCACCAGTTGTTCGACGCAAGAGTAGCAGCCGCCACGCACGGCATACATTAACGCATTCAATCCGCCCACGGGGCGGTACTGCGTGCGAGGCTCGCTGGTCACCTGGCTGGGCCAGTCGCTGTACAACGCACGTGGTCTCACGTCGGCGTCCTTGGAAAGCAGCAGTTTCACGATGGCGGCATGGCCACCGGCCGCCGCATAGATCAGCGGCGTCTGATTGTGGAACTTTTCAATCGTGTTGACGTTCGCGCCGGCCTTTACCAGCGACTCTGTCATTTGGAGATTGCCGTTCTTGATCGCCAGCATAAGCGCCGTCTCATCATCCGGGTTGGCGGAATCCACCTTGGCTCCGCCGTCGAGCAGCATCTTTACCAGACGGAGATCGTTCAGCCGGGCGGCCTCCGTCAGCGGCATGGCGCCGAATTCGTTGCCAGCGTTCGGATCCGCTTTTTTCGCCAGCAGCGCCTCGGCGACGTCGTAATCCTGCCGATTGATCGCCCACAGCAATGGAGTGGATCCGTCACCCTGAGCCTGATTGACGTCCGCCCCGGACCGAATCATTTCCAGAGCCTGTTTAGTCGCGCCCGACTGAACCGCCGTCGCCAGGTCCTTCGATGCTTGCGCCTGGGCCCGAATAGCCTGGATTGAGATCACGGCCGCCACCGCGGCCACGCATAAAACAGCTATACGAAAACGCTTCACAAAGGCCTCCTAAACGACGTTCGGGCCCAACTTATCGTGGTAGGCCCAGCCGCCCTTCGCGGCCGCATACAAAAATTTCATCGGATCTTTCCACTTGTGAGGCAGGCCCTCTAGCGCACCACCCTCGAGCATGTCCTTGGGGCCCTCGCCGGCGCGAACGCGATCGAAAATGCGTTGCCGCACTTCCTCCATCATGTCGCGCTCGGCTTTGAACTCCGCCTTGGTCATGGCAGGACCGTACGCAGGTATGAACCTGGTTTGATCGTTGCTGATGGAAAGCACTAGATCCATGGAATCTACGCGCCCGCCAACCCAACCTCCGGTAAACCAGTCGAGCTCGGGGTCTCTCACCGGCGACACGACATCTCCCACCGCAATCACATTCGCGCTCCTGAAGTGAATGTAGGCGTCGCCGGAGGTATGCGCCATCAGTAGGTAACCGTAGTCGATGTCTTCGCCGCCGGTCTTGAGCGTCCCCTTTTCGACAAACGTTTCGGTGGGCCAGGCGGTCTTTGGCCGGGCCTTCACGTATTGCTCCACTGCGGGATTCCAGTAATTTCGTGAGAGCCACTCCCTGGTACGCTTCTGGGAGACAATTTTCGCTCCCTGAGCCGCCAACATCGCATTGTTCGCGGTCTGATCCAGGTGATAGTGAGTGTTGAACAGCGTGGTAACCTTCGCGTTGGGAGCGAGATTCTTGAGCGCCGCCATCACGGCATCGCCGGTGTCCGGT
>Ga0207689_10002943_pt1 | contig 15736 bp, 14 predicted proteins | sample KBSMisM52_FD_184312 | JGI IMG/M metagenome (GOLD analysis project Ga0207689, IMG submission 184312) | Miscanthus rhizosphere microbial communities from Kellogg Biological Station, Michigan, USA - KBS Miscanthus M5-2 (SPAdes) (version 2) | ecosystem: Host-associated > Plants > Roots >... | reverse complement strand
GACGGCGCTGCCCTATTTTCTCGCCGGCCTGCGGATCAGCGGCGGCCTGGCGCTGATCGGCGCGGTGGTCGCCGAGTTCGTCGCCGGCACCGGCGGCGCCGAAACCGGCCTCGCCTTCCGCATCCTGGAAGCCGGCTACCGGCTGATGATGCATGGCCTCGACGTCGAGGGTAACTCCTGGGGTGTGACAACGAAGACCGAAGGAGAATGGGTTGAATGTCCGCCTGATCCTGGGTTGGGCGCCTTTGCGGCTGATTTCAAAGTCAGGCGGCACGACCCGAGACGGAAGCGTCGCGACGAATTCCATGCAAATTGCAGTTCAGTTGGTCCGACTCTCCCGTATCCATGAATCCACAATTCGAGCAGCTTATAATCGTTGACCATGAGGCGCTCGCGACCTGCCTCTGCGACAAATGAAAAACGACAAAAGCGGGGAGCAGCATGACTGCAACGGAAGAAAAAGCGCTGGTAAAAAAGATGGCCTGGAGGGTACTGCCCTTTCTCCTGGTAGCCTATCTGATCTGCATCATCGATCGCCTCAACGTCGGCCTCGCGGCATTGACGATGAACGCTGAGCTGGGATTCACAGCGACCGTGTACGGCTGGGGTGCGGGGCTCTTCTTCGTCGGATACTTCATCGGCGAGGTGCCCAGCAACCTCATCCTGTCCAAGGTCGGTGCCCGTCTCTGGTTCGCTCGCATCATGGTCACCTGGGGAATCTTCGCGATCGCGATGGGCTTCATCAGTGGCGACGTGAGCTTTTTCGTGACGCGCTTCCTGCTCGGGGTAGCCGAGGCCGGATTCTTCCCAGGGGTGATCTACTACCTAACGTTGTGGTTCCCGGCGGAGTACCGCGGCCGCATCTTCGGCTTGTTCCTGATCATCAGCCCTCTCAACAACACCATCGCGGCGCCGCTTGGTGGTCTGATCCTGAAGTACTCCAACGGCCTCATGGGCTATCCCGGCTGGCGCTGGCTGTTCATCATCGAGGGCTTACCAACCATCCTGATGGCGTATCTGTGCTTGCGCGTGGTGATCGACCGCCCGGACAAGGCGAGTTGGCTCACCGATGCTGAGAAGGCGCACCTGCGAGCCAAGCTGCAGCGCGAGGCCGAAACGCGGACCGACACAAAACACCTGTCGCTGTGGCAGACGCTCGGCCATCCGAAAGTGCTGCTGTTCGCCGTGGTCTACACGGCGCTCGCCATCGGCATTTACGGTTTGAGCCTGTGGATGCCACAACTCATCAAGGGCATGGGAGTAGCGGACAGTTTCCACATCGGATTGATCATGGCGGTTCCGTATCTGATCGCAACCATCTGCATGGTGCTTTGGTCGCGCCACTCGGACAAGACGGGGGAACGCGTTTTCCACTGCGCGGGTGCGCTGGCGCTGGGCGCGATCGGTATGGTAAGCAGTGCGTATATCGACTCACCGGTGCTGGCGATGGTAGCCCTGACGTTTGCGGCGATCGGCATGTACTGCTCACAACCGGTGTTTTGGGCAATGCCCACCAGCTATCTGACCGGCGTTGCGGCCGCGGGCGGTATCGCATTCATCAATTCCATCGGCAACCTGGGCGGCTTCGTCGGCCCCTTCGCTGTTGGCTGGCTCAAGGACCATGTCGGCGGTTTCCAGGCCGGCCTGATCTTCCTAGGCAGCTGCCTGCTCGTGGGCTCGATCGTGGCGATGATCGTCGGCCGCAGCGTCGCGCAGCGAAGTGCTGCCGTGCAATCCGCCTGAGTAGGATTCAACCTATTCAATCGATCAGGAGGGCTCCGTATGACCGCGACTCGCCCCAGCATTGCCGACAAGCGGCGCGCATTTCAGCAGTTGCACGCGGCCGGATGCTTCGTCATTCCAAATCCGTGGGACATAGGAAGTGCACGTTTTCTGCAAGGTCTCGGCTTCAAAGCGCTGGCGACCACCAGCTCGGGCTTCGCCTGGTCCCAGGGTCGTCCCGATGGCGGGATTACGCGCGACTCGGCGCTCGCCCACTTGGAGGAGATCGTCGCAGCAACCGATTTGCCGGTAAATGCGGATTTCGAGAATGGCTTCGCACTCGATGCCGCGAACGTTGCGGAAAGCGTTCGCCTCGCGATCGCTACCGGCGTGGCTGGACTGTCGATCGAAGACTCGACCGGCGATGCGGCGAAGCCGCTCTACGAAGTCGGCGCCGCGGTGGAGAGGATTCGATCGGCGCGGAGGGCCATCGATAAGGCTGGCGGCGATACGTTGCTGGTCGGACGCGCCGAATGCTTTCTTCACGGCCGACCCGATCTCGAGGAAACGATCGGCAGACTCAAGGCCTATGCGCAGGCCGGCGCCGATTGCCTCTACGCACCCGGCATCCGCACGCGCGAGCAAATCGTGGCTGTGGTTGCAGGTGTCGCGCCGCAGCCGCTAAACCTGCTGGTGGGTTCGGCGAGCAATCTCACGCTGCAAGAGATCGCCGCGCTCGGGGTACGGCGGGTGAGCGTCGGCGGTGCACTCGCACGCTCAGCGTGGGGTGGATTTATGCAAGCTGCCAAATTGATTGCGGAGCAGGGCAAATTCGACGGATTCGCCAGTGCGGCTTCCGGCAACGAACTGAATTCGTTTTTCCGCGACGATGTGAAGAAGCGCGGACCCCAGTCCTAGGCGCCCCTGGTCCAGCGCGGGAGATGTCGCGCGGATAGACAGCAAACAATTGCCTCCGCGTTGGATTCCACGCTCCTGCTTTTCGACGTCGCGTAAGGCAGACGACAGCTGCGAACGCAGCCCCCTCAAGGTGACGATCCTGCATGACGATAATCTTCAGCAGGACGCTGTGTGCGGCCAACAGCGGACGTCGGAGGTGGCAGATGACCCTTCTTCGGAACCTCGCAGTGATCAGCGCGATTGTCTTCGCATGCTACTTTGGGCTTAGAGATCTATCAGGGCCGTTGCGACCAGCCGAATCGGCGGCGGCTCTCGACGCCGAAACACTCTCGGCAGTTGAGAAGTTCACGCGCGATTGGTTCGATCAGCATGGAGACATGCCGAGAGATCAAACCGCTCCGCAGTTCATGCGCGACGCCTATGCGTGGACGCTTACGTATCGGACGCAACACGGACTTCCGCCACTCACCTTCCGCCAACGCGACGCACTGCGAGAAAGGCTGTGCGCTCGCATCAGATGCGGCGGTTGACTGTGGGAGACAAGATGGACAGGTGAGGAATTAGTTCTCGCTCTTCTTGAGTCCCGATCCAAGACCCTCGCTGGTACTCAGCGCCTCCGCGTCGTCGATCTGAAGTCAGCGGGGCCATCGGGCCACGCGCCACGGAACCCTGCCGGAGCGACGCTGTCCTTTCAATGGGTGGGAGGTCTAGCAGAAGCGATCCGCGTCCCAACGACCTGGGAGTGCAACTTGCGCGCGGGAATTCCAGCGAGGCAGATCAAAGACCATTCCGGGTTACCTCCTACCATGACGACAGGTCCATTCCGCACTGACCTCCCGGCACGCCTCGATCGACTGCGCTGGTCGCGCTTCCATACGCTGCTGATCGCAGCGCTTGGGACCAGCTGGATCATCGACGGCCTCGAGGTGACGCTCGTCGGGGCCCTCGCCAGCGTCCTCACAATGCCTGAAGGGCTCGGACTCACCTCCACGCAGGTGGGAGAGAGCGCAGGCGCCTACGTCGCTGGCGCGGTGATCGGAGCGATCCTGTTCGGTGGCTTCGCTGATCGCTACGGTCGTCGCAAACTCTTTTTCGCGACCCTGGGACTCTACGCAGTCGCCACCATCGCTTCGGGCTTTGCACCTGACTTTCTTTCGTTCGCAGCGTTGCGCTTTCTCACCGGTGCCGGAATCGGCGGGGAATACGCCGCGATCAACTCCGCCATTCAGGAGTTCATGCCGGCACGGCTGCGTGGCCGCATAGATCTTGCCGTCAACGGCAGCTTCTGGGTCGGTGCCGCTGCTGGTGCGGCCGGCGCCATCGTATTACTCGACTCGGGGATGTTCTCGCCCGCGTGGGGTTGGCGCATCGCCTTCGTCATTGGCGGCGCACTCGCGCTTGCAATCCTGCCGCTGCGCCGATTCGTGCCCGAGAGTCCTCGCTGGCTGCTGCTGCGCCGGCGCCGGGACGAGGCCGAGCGGATCGTCGTGGCGATCGAGGCACGGGGCGGTGCGCATCGCGACACCGAAGAGCCGACAATGATCGTGCTCGATCCGGGAGGTCACGTCGGCTGGTATGCACTTTTCGGTGTACTGCTCCGCCACTACCCCCAGCGCGCCGTGCTGGGCTTGAGCTTGATGAGCGCGCAGGCGTTTCTTTATAACGCCGTTTTCTTTACCTATGCGCTCGTGCTGACGCGCTACTACGGTGTGCCAGAAGCCCGGGTTGGACTGTTTCTTCTCCCGTTCGCCGCGGGTAACTTTCTCGGACCGCTGCTGCTCGGACCGCTATTCGATCATCTCGGGCGCCGCGCGATGATTACCACAACCTACGCATTGACGGGCGTACTCATTGTTGCCACCGGCCTGTTGTTCAAAGCCGGCGTACTGGACGCGTTTACGCAGACGCTCGCGTGGAGCGTCGTATTCTTCTTTGCCTCTGCGGCGGCAAGTTCGGCCTACCTGACGGTTGGCGAGAGCTTTCCGCTCGAAGTAAGAGCGAGCGCAATCGCCTGGTTCTACGCGGTGGGCACAGGGCTCGGCGGTATCGCAGGACCGGTCGTGTTCGGACATCTCATCGCAAGCGGGGAGCGCGGCGACGTGTTCATTGGCTATGCGCTCGGCGGTGGTTTGATGCTTGCCGCCGCGGTCGTAGCCGCATTTCTAGCGGTCGATGCCGAGCGGCGTTCGCTCGAATCGGTCGCCGCTCCGCTTTCGTTGCGCGATCCGTAAACTCGGGACGCCAAAGCGCAGCCCAGCTGAAACTCATGCGGATGATAGAACGGTGGAGCACAGCCAAGGTATGATCCGGTGTCCCTGCTCTTCCGACGGCCCCGACCCTGGCCCGCATGACATCGAGACGCTCCCCGCGTGTGATTCGCCGGATCTGTTTGCCGCTCCTGCTCCTAGCAGTGGCACACGCCGTCGAGTTTCTAAGCGCGGCGTATGCCGCCGAGGTCCCCCCCGTCGAAAGCTGCGGCAAGCCACGCGAGGTGACCGGCCGTCCGCGCATCGGCCTCGCGCTGGCTGGCGGCGGCGGCAAGGGCTGGGCGCATGTCGGCGTTTTGAAGGTGCTCGAGGAACTGCGGATTCCAATCGACTGCATTGCAGGCACCAGCGCGGGTTCCATCATCGGCGGTGTCTACGCCAGCGGTATGCCGACTGATGAGATCGTGAAAGTCGTTACCACCTCGGACTGGGCCAGCGTATTTCAGGATTCCGCGCCGCGCCCGGATCAATCGGTCGAACGCAAGCGCGATAGTCAGCGCGGACTGTGGGACATCGAAGTGGGGGTTGGAAAGGGTGGCATAAAACTTCCCAGCGGCATTTTCGCAGGGCAGGAAGTCAATGCGCTGCTGCGGCGCTTGACCATCCGCGCGGTCGGGGTCAAAACCTTCAACGATCTGCAGATCCCATTCCGAGCCGTGGCGACGGACCTCCGTACCGGTGACATGGTGGTACTCGACCGCGGCGAGTTGGCAGCGGCGATGCGCGCCAGCATGGCAGTTCCAGGCGCGTTCACTCCCGAAGTGATCAATGGCCGATTGCTCGTGGACGGCGGCTTGCGCCAGAACCTGCCGGTACAGACGGTGCGCGCGATGGGCGCTGACGTCGTCATTGCGGTGGATCTAGGCACGACCACTCCTACCGATGCGGAGCTCGCCAATCCCGTTGGCGTTGCAGCACAGATGGTCAATATCCTGGTGGACTTGAACGTCTACGCTTCGCGCGACGCACTTAAGCCGGAAGACGTCCTGATCAGGATCGATCTGCAAAAATTCAGCAGCAGCGATTTCGGCAGAGGCACCGAGCTTGTGCCAATCGGGGAGAAGGCGGCGCGAGCGGTACAGGACAGGCTGGGCATGCTGAGTTTATCGCCGGAACAGTATGCCGCATTCCGAGTGGCTCAGCGGGCACGTACGATCGCCGGGTCGCAGGGCGGGCGCGTCGTCGTGGACAAGAGTGCGCTGCGCCATGTCAACCCAGCATACGTGGAAGGTAAGTTCGCCCCCGACGCGCGTGCGGGCGCCATGAGCGAGAGCCATGTGCAATATGAAATCAACGGACTGCTCGGCGAGGGCGACTACGAGCGGATCGACTATCGCTACGAAGACCTGGATGGTGAGCGCGTGCTGGTGATCACCCCACGCGAAAAGTCCTGGGGCCCCGGCTATTTGCGCCTTGGGTTGCAGCTTGCCACCGACTTCAAGGAGGACACCTATTTCAATCTGATCGGCAGTTACCGACGCGTATGGCTCGACCGCCTGGGCGCAGAATGGCGCAATAATTTCTCGATCGGCCGAACGACGGCTCTCGCCACCGAGTTCTACCAGCCGCTTATTCTGGGTGAGGGCCTGTTCGTCGCACCAACTGTCTTTGGCGGCCAGACCACCCACAACGTGTTCATCGGCGACAGCGCGGTCGCGAGCTACCGGATCCAATTGGTTGGTGTGGAACTCGATGTCGGCTGGACTTTCGGCCGCTATGCGGAATTGCGTGTGGGCGCGCAGCGTGCGGAGTATCGCTACATTCCAAGCATCGCAATATCGCTGTTCCCCGAGGCACACCTGTCATCGGGTGGGCTGGTGGCCAGATTCACATCCGACCGCTTGGACAGTGCGAGCTTCCCGCGTGACGGCTATTTGTTCAATGCCACTTACCAGGACAACATGTCCGCTTTGGGTGCGGACACAGATAGTGAGTATAAAAAGGTAACTTTCGGAGCCCTCACGGCGTTTAGCAGCGGGTCTCATACGCTCCAATTCGAGCTCAAGGGAGGTGGTGCTACCGAGGGCGAACTCCAGGTCTACGACCTGCAATATTTGGGCGGTCTGTTCAACTTGTCTGGCTACCTGATCGATCAGCTGCAAGGACAAAAATCGATTCTGGGGCGCGCCGCCTACTACTTTCGTCTCGCCAATGCGCCGGTATTGCTGCGGGGGCTGTACCTGGGCCTATCGCTCGAACTTGGGCAAGTCTATGGTCGGCTGGACGGGTCTTCGTCCGCGGGATTGCTGCCCGCTGCGGCCGTATTCGTCGGCGCGGACACGGCACTGGGCCCGGTCTACTTCGCCTATGGACACGCCTTCGAGGCAAGCCAGAGTGCACTCTATTTTTATCTCGGGAAGTTCTACTGATCGATCGCTCCGCCGCAATCGCGCATCATCGACTCCGGCCTACCCCGCCGCATGAGGCGCCGGAGCAAAGCGCGCCAAAACATGGCTAGCCATTCCCTTGGCGAGCTCCTCTTCGCCAAAGAAGACCGTTCCTACTTTTTCATTGCGCAATAACTGCAGTTCGTCCTCGCTATGCGTGCGCAATACGATCTCGATATCCGGGTTGAGCCGGCGTGCAGTATCGGCCATGCGCCGCACGTTGATCGGATCGGGCGTGGCAACCACCAGCATCGCCGCTTCCGCGATGTGTGCCTGAATCAACACAGCCGGCTCGGTCGCGTCTCCTGAAACGGCAACGATTCCCTTCTTGCGCAAGCCTTCGACCAACTCTCGGTTCTGCTCCGCAACCACGTAGGGGATACCGCGGGCGTCCAATGCTTTGGCAACGCGCCGCCCTACCCGGCCGTAACCGACCAGCACGACTTGCCCTTCGAGATATTTGCGTTCCGTACTCATGGGCAGCTCGGCGTAGGGGTCTTTTCGCTGTTCCAGACGACGGGCCAAGTCAGACCGTTTGAGCACCCAGCGGCGAAATGGCTCAATGGCAGCGAACAGAAAAGGATTCAGTGCGATCGAAATCAGCGCGCCAGCCAGCACCAGGCTCATCCCCTCCGTGGGCAGCAGCCCGAGTGACAGACCCAATCCCGCCAGAATGAAAGAGAACTCACCGATCTGAGCCAGGCTCGCGGCGACCGTCAATGCAGTGTTGAGCGGGTAGCGCAATGCGATCACCAGTACCAGCGCAGCGAGCGATTTGCCCAGAATGATGATGGCGACCACGCCGAGCACGTGAAGCGGTTCCTGCATCATGATTGCAGGATCGAACAGCATGCCCACCGACACAAAGAACAGCACCGAGAAGGCATCGCGCAACGGCAGAGATTCTTCCGCCGCTCGGTGGCTGAACTCGGATTCGCGCATTACCGTACCGGCAAAGAACGCACCGAGGGCAAACGACACGCTGAACAGAGCCGCCGCACCGTAGGCGATGCTGATGGCGGCGGCAATCACGCAAAGTGTGAACAACTCGCGCGAGCCGGTGCGTGCGACCTGCCATAGCAGCCAAGGCAGCACCCGACGGCCGGCAATCAGCATCAGCGCGATGAAGGCCCCGACCTGTAGTAGTGTCCATCCGATCGTTGCCCAAAGTGTTCCGATCTCTACGGCGTTGGCGTCAGCGCCGCCTAGCACGCTCGCGAGCGGCGGCAGCAGTACCAGAACCAACACTGTGGCGAGATCCTCTACCACCAGCCAACCTACAGCGATCCGCCCATTCATCGACTCGAGCACGCCACGACCTTCGAGGGCCTTGAGCAGCACCACGGTACTCGCGCACGACAGCGACAGTCCGAAGATCAGCCCACTCCCCCAACTCCAGCCCCACCACCAGGCCATCGCCATGCCCAACGCCGTCGCCAGCCCCATCTGCACCACCGCCCCCGGAACAGCGATGCGTTTTACCGCCAGTAGATCCGAGAGTGCGAAATGCAGTCCGACACCGAACATCAGCAACATGACCCCGATTTCCGATAGCTGAGACGCGATATGCGCGTCCGCCACGAAACCGGGCGTTGCCGGACCAATGACGATGCCCGCGACGAGGTAGCCTACCAACGCCGGCAGCTTGATCCGCTCTGCAATAAACCCGAGGATCAAAGCGACGCCGAAGCCGGCGGCAATCGTAGTGATTAGAGATACGTTGTGATCCATAGTTTTCCTTCCGATCGTCCCGCTGATTTATACCATTGGATCGAGAATGGAAACCGCCGCGGGTGTCCAGCCGCCCGGTATGTTGTCAGACACCGAGGGCATGGAATCTTCCGTTCCGAGGAAGATTCGCGTCAAGACTCGGAGGGGGATGTCGCTAATTCTTGATAGCGCGAATGGAGCTGAGGTCCAGGTACGGCTCCCGCGTATCTCGCACGCAATTGCTTTGAAGTTGGGTGTCGAACAGGAGGTCCGTCGTGCCTATCACAAGGGGATTTGCAGGCGCTTTCCTTGGTGCGCTAGCGCTATTTGGATGCGGAATGGTTCAAGATATGGTGAACGTCCAGAAGAACTCCGATGCGATAGCAGTCGCGCTTGAGAAGGAGTTGGGCGCTAAACCACTGGTCGGTTGGAACATACAGAACGGCACTGTAACCAATGTGAGTGTCACGTTCCCGTTGGAAGCGGTATCGAAAATTCCGGTTGGAGAGCTCGAGACAAAAGTGCGTGCGTCAGTGCTTAAGACCTTCGAGAAACCTCCAGGCCAGCTGGTTGTGTCGGTGATCTCGACGGAATGATCTTGATTCCCTGCAACTAAGTCCGTCGGCACATCCAGCGGCGGGTCCGGCTGGCACGAAGCAACCTATACATCTAATGACCAGGAGTGCAGATGAGCGTATTCGTTGATCTCCTTCAAGACCGCGATCGATTTATCAAAGAAATCGTCGATGGTGTTGCAGTCGGGCGGAAGATCTTGGCACTGACTTTGGTGTCAGTCGCCTGTCTCGCTCTGTACGGCGTAATCATTGGAAGCCAGTACAGCTGGCTTCAGGCACTTTCCTCCGGAGTGAAATTACCCATACTTTTCCTGCTTACCAACGCGATCTGTCTGCCAACGCTATTCATCTTCGGGTCTTTCTTCGGCTCGAAGCGTTCGGCAATGCAGACCGCGGCGTTGCTTCTAGCAGGAACCGCGGTAATTGGTATCGTCCTTGTGGGATTCGCGCCGGTAACGGTCTTTTTCACCGTCACTACCAAAAACTACCAGTTTCTGAAGATCCTAAACGTGGGCTTTTTCTCTATTGCAGGAATACTCGGAATCCTATTCTTCAATCGATTCCTGGCAGAGTCCATGGAGGCTGGCGCGCAACCAGTGCGCGCCAGAGGGCTGTTCTTACGCTTCTGGTTTTTGCTGTACGCCTTCGTCGGAACTCAGCTGGCGTGGACGCTGCGACCGTTCTTTGGAGCACCCGACATGCGTTTCGAGTTCCTTCGCGAGCTAGGCGGAAATTTCTACTCGAACGTCTTCCAATCGCTTGGACATCTGTTTGGGGCTCAATAGCAGTCTGCCAATGCGCAACGATCATGGATCACCTGCGAGTGTCTGAAGGCCGCCGGCGTTCCGGCCATCGTTGTCGACTCCCATCTTGTTCAGACTAATTCTCTCTGGGCAATTGCAGTCGGCGGCGCTCGGGTCCAAGTGCCCGCTGCGCGCGTTGATGAGGCGAAGGAAGTTATCGCAGCTTATGCCCGCGGCGACTTCGCACTCCCCGATGATGACGTCCCTTCTCGGGAGGACATCTAGTCGCCATTTGGCCTCCTGAGGTTCGCGCTTGAGCTTAGATAAGTTCGTTATCGAACCAGTCATCGAATCGATAGACCCACCCTTCCTGGTTGTTCCTCGTTCCACCAAATCATGAACGCCCTGCCGACAAGGTTGTCCACCGGGACAAAGCCCCAGTAACGGCTATCGCTGCTGCTGTCGCGGTTGTCACCCATGACAAAGTAGTGATCGGCGGGGACCTTGCAGGTGAAACCCAACTCACTGTGCACGCAGTTTCTTCTATGTGGGAACTCACGCACACCGATCAATTGCACCGGAGGAACGTCTGGGTTGATTAGAATCACATGCGGGCGTTCGCCCAGCCACTCGGTGAAGCCTTGTAGCCGGACCGCGTTTCGGTCATCCATGGACTGATAGTCGGGCTGCAGCTCGGTCGGAACCGGCGCCCCATTGATGATCAGCCGCTTGTCGCGGTAGATGATCTCGTCTCCCGGGAGACCCACTACTCGCTTGATGTAATCAACGGACGGCTTCTCCGGGTATCGGAACACCATGACGTCCCCTCGCTTCGGGTCGCTCACGCTGAACACCTTGACTCTAGTAATGGGCAGTCGGACCCCGTAGGTGAATTTGTTCACGAGGATGAAGTCGCCCACAAGAAGCGTGGGGATCATGGCCCCGGAGGGGATGCGAAACGGTTCCACAATGACTCGTACGCTCAGCGTAAGCGAGACAAATGCCAAAAAAACGCCGAGCAGGCCATACCATCGCGAGTACCACGGCGCCGAGAAGGACTGATTCCTGTCAACAATCCGATATGCATCTACTGCGCCGGCTATCGACACGACAATGCTTAGAACCGACCATTCGACGCGTCTCGGCCATAAGCCCATCGCCGCCAAGCATACCGCGCCGACCAGCGAGAGAACTGTCAGAGCTAAGTAGACAAGGCCGCGTCGCCATCTTCCCAAGTACAGCATGCTGAAGAACGGAGAGGCAAAAAGGGCAAGCAGAATTGCGACCCAACCACGCCGCTTCCTCGTGGTCGTTACTGCTGCCTCGCCTTGGGAGTTCTCGTAGGTCATCGCGCCGCGAAGCCGAGTGAGCCTGGAGTGTAATGGAAGCGCCCGGCCTTGCGTGGACGCCACTCGCGATTACTTTGCCGCATCGCACGTCTCACGAGAGCGCGCACTCTCGCCGCCTGCGTTAATAGCGGTCAACATAGCTCGTACTCGCTGGGCCGAATTGCCGTGGGGACGATGCGCAGGGACACGAAGAGCCAGGCGAGAGCTAACTGGGTTGTCGTCTCAGCTCCGCAGATTGCCAGAGCGACCAACTATCCTATGCATTCTCCGAGAGTCGGATCAGCAGGTCCACGACAACGCGCGGCGTCGGTAGGTCGGCGGTCCGCCACACGAGTTGGGCATCGCGACGAACCAAGTAAACCTGGCCGCTGTGCGTGTCGGGTAGCGCTGCGCGTCCGTTGAACAGCGTAGTTATTTGCGTCAGCGCCGCCATCGCCGGCGCGGCGGCAATCCAACCTTCACGCGCGTCGAAGCGTTTGAGCCACCCGGACAACGCTTTCGGGTCGTCGCTCAACGGATCGATGCTAAGCGAGAGCAACTGTATATTGCGCTTCGCGTGATCGGTTAAGTAGGACTGTACGCGTGCATACAACGCACCCTGCATCGGACAGATCGCGCTGCAACCGGTGAACATCAACTGCACGGCGGTAGTCTTGCCATTGAGCAGCTCGAGCAGCGTTGTCGACCTGCCGTCGCTGCAAACGCACGCCAGCCGAGGAATGGCGATCGCAGGGTCGACCAGCCCCAGCTCGTGGGCTCGTGTTCTCTGCGTCAACAAAGGAAGCATTGCTACACCCAGCATCGCTTCGACGAAGCGGCGGCGTGCGAGCAAGACTTCGGTGCGCATCAATCCCTCGGGAGGATCACGTAGTTCCAAAGATCTAGGCATTGTGCATCGTCTAGGTCATACCGCGGCATAGTATGCACGATGATGATTCGCGCTGGATCGATTCCGGTCCGCAGAAGCATGCAAAACGACGAGAGCTCGTAGCGCGACGGCGGACCGCCTCGACGAGGCGCCGCGAACAGAAGTGCTGATCGCGTGAGGACGATCTGGGAACTGTCTGCCGGCCCGCTCGTCGTACGATGGCAGTTGCTGCATTTACTGGCGAATGCAGGCAGCGCCTCGTCGTGACCGGGGAGCATGCCTTTGATCGGTTCGTCGCCGTCGAACAGTTGCTCGCCACGCCGTGCTGAAGACTCGGATGGTGCTTGGGCGGCGGATGTGAACGGCGGCCACAGCATGCCAAGCGCTATAAGCAGGTGCGTCACGATCCGGCACGGACGGCTCACAAACTTGACGCCGCTACCAATGCTTACCTCTTTGTGGTGATCTGCACGCTCTTAGCTACCGAGGGCACTCCCTGGTTGTCGAGCGCGAACAGCATGTAGTAGCCCGGGAGTGCAACGCCAGGATCGCTCGGAATGGTGACGGAATAGGCGTTCGATCCAACGGATGTAGATTTCAGAGGAACACGCCGCTGATCCGTATTGACCGAATGCGTCGACGAACCCATGCGCATAAGGACGAACGAAGTCACGGCCGAGTCTGTCGTCACCCTGATGCTCTTGCCTAGAGCCGCTGACGAGGGCGCAGACACGATTTTCGGCTGGGTCGCCGGTGTGCCATCGAAATTTAGAAGATACGGAGGCGTAAAGATCTGCGCATCGTAATGATTGGTCGCGCAGCCTCCGCACAAACCCCCGCCGGCCGAGAACACGCGGCCGTCGAGCAGCAGCAGCGCCACGCTGTGGTAATTGCGCGGCACCTGCATCGGCGCCATAGTGGTGAAGGTCTCGCTGGTCGGATCCCACAGCTCGGGTACAAGTACCGAACGGTCGTCGGAGAATGGTATCGGCACGGCCTGGCCGCCGACTACCACCACTTGGCCACTGGGGAGTACTACACTATTGTGCATCGCGCGCGAGTATGCCATCGGCTCCACAGCGCGTACCCGAATACCACTGTTTATATTGATCACGTAAGCGCTGTTCGTCGCATTCGCATTCTGGTACGCAGGCGCGCCGCCGATCTTGAGGAGCTTGCCGATGTCGTAGAGGACCGCATTGCCATTCATGCTGTAGGCGTCATTACCGCGGCTGCCGGCCGAGCTGATACCGCCCTTGCCTCCGGTATCGATCCAATGCATGTCGGCGCTCGGTCCGGCTTGGAGTACCCGGTTGTTGGCGACCGCGAACAGCCACATGTGATTGTCCGCTCGGTAGATTCCAGCTGGGTCGGGCCCCAGCAATGGATCGTCGAGTACGCCGGGCAGCAGCTTCCAGCCCGCGCCCGATGTCCACACCTCGCCATTCTTGTTGCCCAGGCCGCCGCTCCAAGAGCCGCCTACCGTGAATACGCCGCCGTTCGGCAAGGTAGTGCTCGCTTGATAGCCGCGCGGGATATTCATCTGCGGACCGGCGCTCCAGCTGTCGGTTGCGGGATTGTAGATGCTCGTCTTCGCGCTGCTGAGGCCGCCTGTTACGAACACACCACCGTCGAACAGCAGGCTCACCCCGGGACAGAACATGTCATGGCCGGTTTCCGAAACCAGCCGTAGGGTCACGCTCGAATTTGCAGGATCGAAGATCGCTGTGTAGGTCCTGCCCCCATCGGCGCCAAAGCCCGTGCGTTCCTCGGCCGCCCAGACCAGTATTCTCCCGTCCGGCAAGTTGGCGGCGGCCGCCGGAACCAACGGAAACGCGATGACGGGGCCCCAGACGCCGATCCCGCTGCCGGCGATACTTAAGAGTTGATCGGCGTTGTGGGCACAAGTGAACTGAACCACTTGTGCCCCGTCGCTCTGCGATGCGTTGCTCACCGCGAGACATTTACTGCTGTGCCTGGCAGCCAGTTCGAAGCCGCTCCCGTATCGCCATGCATACCACGCCTGACTGTCCTGATTTGTACAGGAGAGTTGAATCGCTTTTGCGCCGTCGGATTTCGAGGCGTCCTGCACCGCTAGACATTTGCCGCTATGTTTGGCGATCAGCTGGTAGGCGTCCAGATAGGGACGTAACGTCCATTGTTGGTTCGCGGCCCCGGTGCACGAATGTTGCACGATCGGCGCCCCGTCGGCCGTGGACATGTCGCTTACCTCGAAGCACTTGCCGCTGAACGCCGCTGTAATACTCGCGGGTGTGTTTGTCGTTTGGGCGCTTGTCGAACCGGGGATGCAGCTAGCCGACGAAACGATCGTGGCTACAAACACAATCCAACGGGATCGACCGTGTTCGCGTGAATGCGACGCCCGGCCCGCGTTGATTTTGATTAACGGGATAATGCAAGACGCGAATTGGTGCATGTGTGACCCTTTTCTAGTGTACCGCGACCACCTCGATAGTTACTATGGGCCGTCGGGGCTGGAAGGCGTAATCCGGTCGACTACGTACGCCGATGGCATGCGGTTATGATGGAGCAATAGGGTCGTCGAGATCGGACTGATCGGCATCTGATACGGCAAAGTGACACACGTGCCGTTTATGTGCGGAATATTCTTTTCACAGGTTTGTGCGGACGCCCGATTCGAGTGAAAGAAAGCAATGACAGCGAGCAGAGCCACGCAAATTAGTATTTTTCGTTGCATCACTTTTGTCTCCAGATCGCCAACGATGTATGTCGTTGTCGGCATGCAAGCTAATCGCTAGTGCGGAACGTCGCGCAGCCACGCCATCTTCATGGCGATCTGAGAGTCAACTAGAGTTCAGGCGAACGCCAATATCAACGCGACCAGATTTCCTGCGCGCGTATGTTGACGCACCATCGAGAGTGGAGGCGCACCTCCAGTGAGTGGTCAGCCGGCGGCGCATCCCTGCATGCGTAGCGAGCGCATTGGAGGGCGGCGTACGGGACGTATCGAGGTGATGCATGGAGATCCTCCTGACAGGATCCATAAGATGCTTTCGATACCCTTTCGCCGGACTCTAGATACTCGGGCTGTGCGAAGTCCACAATTGTTACAAAATGGTAAATTCCACCAATTGGGGCCTTTTATCGCCCTTGCCTCGCAATCAGACCCTAAACTGAAGATCGCGAGTCGACGATATCCTTGCCGAATCCCAGCG
>Ga0207689_10002942_pt1 | contig 15737 bp, 14 predicted proteins | sample KBSMisM52_FD_184312 | JGI IMG/M metagenome (GOLD analysis project Ga0207689, IMG submission 184312) | Miscanthus rhizosphere microbial communities from Kellogg Biological Station, Michigan, USA - KBS Miscanthus M5-2 (SPAdes) (version 2) | ecosystem: Host-associated > Plants > Roots >... | reverse complement strand
AGGTTCCGCACCGCGATGGGCTTCGACGACCCGGTGGCCGTCCAGTACCTCCGCTTCCTCAAGGGCGCGGTGCGCGGGGACTTCGGCGAGTCGTTGCGCCACGGTGAGCCCGCGATGCCCCTCGTGGTCGAGCGGCTGCCGCCACCTTCCAGCTCGCGGGGGCGGGCCTCCTGATCGCGCTGGCCCTGGCGATCCCGGCCGGCATCATCTCCGCGATGAAGCGCAACACCGCGGTGGACTACATCGCGACGGTGTCGGCGCTGCTCGGGCAGGCCATGCCCACCTTCTGGCTCGGGATCATGCTGATCCTGGTCTTCTCGGTGCGGCTGAACTGGCTGCCCTCCTCGGGCCGCGGCGGCCTCGAGCACCTGATCCTGCCCGCGATCACCCTCGGGCTCTTCACCACCGCGCGCATCACGCGGCTCACCCGCTCGGGGATGCTCGAGGTGCTCGCCCAGGACTACATCCGCACCGCGCGCGCCAAGGGGGTCGGCGAGTCGCCGGTGGTGTGGAAGCACGCGCTCAAGAACGCGTCGATCCCGATCGTCACCATCGTGGGGATCGACCTGGGCACGCTCCTCGGCGGCTCGGTGATCACCGAGACGATCTTCGCGTGGCCGGGGGTGGGGCGGCTCTCGGTGCAGGCCATCTTCAACCGCGACTATCCGGTGGTCCAGTCCGCGGTCTTCCTGCTCGCGAGCACCTTCGTGATCGTCAACTTCCTGGTCGACATCGTCTACACCTACCTCGATCCGCGCATCCGGTACCGCTGATGGCCGCGCTGCCGCCGTCGACTCCCGCCGAAGGCGCGCACCTCCATCGCGCCGCCGAGATCGCGCCGCCCGCGCGCCCGCGTCCCTGGACGGATCGGGAGTGGGTCACGCTGCTCCGGCGGCTGGTGCGGCGCCGCACCGCGCTCTTCGGCATGCTCGTGGTGCTGGCGGTAATGCTGGCCGCGCTGATCGCGCCGATCGTCGCCCCCTTCGATCCGCTGGAGCAGGACATCGGCCAGCGGCTGCGGGAGCCGGGCTGGCAGGACGCGCAGGGGCGCGTGCACCCGCTCGGCACCGACCACCTCGGGCGCGACATCCTCTCGCGCATCGTCTTCGGCTCGCGCATCGCGCTGGTGGTGGGGCTCGCCGCGGTGTTGATCTCGGGCGTGCTCGGCATGGTCATCGGGCTCGTGGCCGGCTACTTCGGCGGGCGCATGGACGACTTCCTGATGCGCCTGGCCGACGTCCAGCTCGCCTTCCCGTTCATCCTGCTCGCGATCGCGATCATCGGGGTGCTGGGTCCGAGCCTGCGCAACATCATCATCGTCATCGGAGTGTCGTCCTGGGTGGTCTACGCGCGGGTCGTCCGGGGCGAGGTGCTCTCGATCCGCGAGCGCGAGTACGTGCACGCGGCGGTAGCGCTCGGCAGCCGGAACTGGCGGGTCCTGGTCACCCACGTGCTCCCCAACACCTTCACCCCCTGGCTGGTGGTGGCCACGCTGGACATGGCGCGGGTGATCGTGATCGAGTCCGCGCTCTCGTTCCTCGGACTGGGCGTGCAGCCGCCCACGCCCACCTGGGGCGGCATGCTCGCCGACGGCCGTGTCTACCTCTCGACCGCCTGGTGGCTGGCGACCTTCCCGGGTCTCGCGATCCTCATCACCGTGCTCGGCATCAACCTCTTCGGCGACGGCCTGCGCGACACCCTCGACCCGCGGCTGAAACTCTGACCCGAGGCGCCATGGACCGCTCTGGAACGCTGGTACTCAGTGGGGCGCGGATCATCGACGGCACCGGAGGGGAGCCGGTGCGGGGACGATCCGTGGTGGTGGAGGGCGGCGTGATCACCGCGGTGGTCGACGACGCGCGGGCGCCGCGGGGCAACGGGCTGGACCTGGCCGGCTACACGCTCTTGCCCGGGCTCATCAACTGCCACGTGCATCTCTGCTTCGGGGCGGAGGCCGATCCGGTGCGGCCGCTGCGCGAGGAGCCCCTGGCCCTGACCGCCATCAAGGCCCTGCTGCGCGCCCGCGAGACGGCGCGCGCCGGGGTGACCACGGTGCGGGATCTGGGCGGCCGCGAGTACGTGGAGATCGCCGCGCGCCGGGCGATCCAGGAAGGGCTGATCGACGGGCCGCGCATCCTCGCGGCCGGCCGTCCGGTGTGCATGACCGGCGGGCACGGGCACTGGCTCGGCCGCGAGGCCGACGGGCCCGACGACGCGCGCAAGGCGGTGCGCGAGCAGCTCAAGGCGGGTGCCGACGTGATCAAGATCATCGCCACCGGCGGCGTGATGACTCCGGGGGTGGAGCCCGGCTCGCCCCAGATGACCCTCGAGGAGATGCGCGCGGCCATCGAGGAGGCGCGCAAGGCGGGGCGCCGCACCGCGGCCCACGCGATGGCCGCGACCGGGATCAGCGAGGCGATCGATGCGGGGATCACCTCGATCGAGCACGGCGTCTTCCTCACCGAGGAGATCGTGGCCCACATGCGGCGCGACGGAACCTTCCTGGTGCCGACCCTGAACGCCCCCACCGCCATCGCGGCGGGCGGGCTCGCGGCGGGGATCCCGCAATTCATGGTCCGCAAGTCCGAGCAGGTCGTGCCCGCGCACGTGGCGAGCTTCCAGCTCGCGCACCGCGCGGGGGTGCGCATCGCGGCGGGCGCCGACTCAGGCACCCCGCTCAACTTCCACGGCTCCCTGCTGCCCGAGCTCGCGCTGATGGTGAAGTACGGCATGACCCCGCTCGAGGCGATCCGGTCCGCCACCGTGACCGCGGCGGACTGCCTGGGCCTGGGCGAGGTGACCGGCCGCGTGGCTCCCGGTTACGCGGCGGATCTGATCGCGGTCGCGGGCGACCCGGCCGAGCGCATCGAGGCGCTCGCGGATCTGAAGCTCGTGCTCGTGAACGGCCGCGCGGTCGGCGGGGTGTAGCTCAGCGGCCCGACGCGGACAGCAGCCCGAGCCGGGCCGCCGTCGCGAGGAGCGCCAGCGCCGCGAAGCCGATGCCCCCCACCGCGACCACCGCCTCGCGCCAGCGCGGCGGTCGCAGGGCCTCCGGCAGCAGCGCGCGATTCAGGCGCAGGGTGTGGAAGGACAGCACCGCGAAGCTCACCGCCGCGATGTCCGCGCCGATCACGATCAGGGTGAGGGGATCCGCCACCGTCATGGCGAGGCACCCCGCGATGACGAAGAGCGCGAGCACCGGGTAGTAGACCCGGCCCGCGCTGACCGGCCGCACCCCCGCGGTCCAGAGCATCTCGGTCACGTTTCGCGTGAAGCCCTCCACGATGCCGACCTGGGTCGAGAAGAAGATCCAGAGCGTGGTCAGCAGCGCGGGCAGCCAGAGCAGGGCCGAGTAGCGCCGGGTCAGCTCACGCGCGAAGACCGCGCCCGCCCCGAAGCCGCCCATGTCGGTCCCCGCGGGCACCGCGTCGAGCGCGAGGAGCACCGGCAGGCCCATGCCGATCAGGCAGCCCGCCGTCCACAGATAGGAGAGGTCCGCCCGGAGATACCGCCACCACTCGCGCCACTTCGCGAGGTTCGCCTCGCTGGGCGGGAAGATGGCCCCGTCGCGCGGCAGCAGGATGGTCTGATCGCCCACCGGCGTGGGCTGCGCCCCCACGGTGCCCGCCATGCCGAAGCCCTTGTCGCGCAGCCAGTAGGTGAGCATGGCGTTGATGGTCCCGCCCGCGCCGGAGTACGCCGCGAAGGCGGTGACGAGCGCCCAATCGATCGTGGCGGCGGGGAAGCTCGTCGCGACGAAGCCGGGCTCCCACAGCGGCCGGCCCGCGAAGCTCCAGGCGAGCCGGGACCAGGCCGCCCCGGGGACGAAGCGGACGGCCAGCGCGACGAGGAACCCCAGCATCCACGCCATCATGATCCACTCGGCGATCTCGAACGCCCGCTGGGCGCGCCGGCCGAGCAGCACGAGCCCGACCGCGGCGAGGAAGATCAGGTACCCGAAGCCCACCACCGCGTCGCGGTCCTCCGCGCGCGGCACGCGGCCGAGCAGCAGCGCGGCGAGGGCGGAGCCGCCCGCGAGCGCCCAGCCGGGCCAGCCCACCTGCGCGAGATGGAGGAGCGAGTAGCCGGCGGCCCAGAACCCCGCGCCCGGCCGCTGGCGCATGAAGCCGGTGAAGATGGGCTCGCCGGTGGCCAGCGTGTAGCGCGCCATCTCCGCGTTGAGCGCGGCCTGGAAGAGGATCGACAGCGTGCAGACCCAGAGCAGGGTCGGGCCGTAGGCGGCGGCGATCGCCGGGCCGAGCAGCCAGTCGCCCGCGCCCAGCGAGAGGCCGAGCAGGATCGCGCCCGGTCCGATGACCCGGACCAGGTTGATGGCGGTGTAGGCGGGCGCGTGGGGCAGGTCGCCCTGCCGCCACGCGGGCAGGTCGCTCACGCGCGGGCGCGCCTCCGTCGCCAGATCCAGAGGGTGAGCCACGCGGCGGGGACGCTCCACCAGAGCCAGCCCGACGGCGCGGCGGCGGCCAGATCGATCGCGAGCAACACGGTGCCGCCGGCGGCGGCCGCCCAGAGCAGCAGCCACGCGAGCCCGTCGGCGGCCCGCCACATCCCGCGCGCGGCCACCAAAAGGGCGGCCGCCGCCGCGCCGCTGTCGAGCAGCACGTCGGCGATGCACCCTTCACGCGTGGGGGTGAAGGCCTGGTGCGTCTCGTCGAGCCCGCCGGTGAGCACGGCGAGCGCGAGCGGCCACCGCCAGGGTGCGGGCGTGTCCGGGCCGGCGAGGGCGCGGCGCCAGAGCAGGGCGAGCACCGCGTACTCGACGACGTGGCCGGTCTTCCGAAGGAGCCAGTGCACGCCCGCGATCTGCTCGGGGGTGGCCCAGGGCAAGAGCCCCCGCAGCCAGGGCTCGAAGAGCGGGGTCGTGGCGCCGCCGTGCCACCGGGCGCCCGAGAACCACGCGATCAGCACCGACCACGCGAGCGGCGGCAGGAACCGGAGGGCCGTCGTCACGGCTTCCTAGCGTGGCACAGGGGATGCGAGATTGACAACCTCGGGGGTGGTGCGGCTCAGGCGAACGCGCGCTCGACGAACAGCACGAGCCCGATGACGAGGATCGCGAGCGAGGCGCTCGCGACGGCGCGTCCCTCCCAGCGGGTGCGCCGGAGCAGGAGCAGCAGTGGGAGACATATCGCGACCACGAGGGCCTGCCCGGTCTCGACGCCCGCGTTGAAGCCGAACAGCGAGAGCAGCAAACCCTGCGCGGGCAGGCCGAGTTCGCGGAGTGCCGTGGAAAAGCCGAACCCATGCACGAGCCCGAAGGCGAAGCTCACCATCCAGCGCCGCGAGGTGGTCGGGCGGAGCCAGAGGTTCTCGGCGGCGACGAACGCGATCGACAGACCGATCACCGCCTCGATCAGTCGGTCGGGCAAGCTGACGATCTGCAGCACCGCGAGGGTGAGGGTCACGCTGTGGGCGACGGTGAACGCGGTGATGATCTTGGCGAGGGCGAGGAGGCGGCCGCCCGGGAGGAGGAGGCAGAGGAGGAACAGCAGGTGGTCGTAGCCACTCAGGATGTGGTGGACCCCGAGAAGGAAGAAGCTGCCCGTCGCCCGAACCCCGCGGTCCGGGTCCTCAACCGAGAAGTGAGCCTGTCGGGAGCCCGGCTCGAACACGAACTGCTGGACGCCCGCCGGCGTCTCGACCTTCGCCAGGGTGTGGTGATCGGGGCCGAGCGCGTCGAAGATGTCGTCCTGGACGGTCAGCTCCCGGACCGCGTTGCCGCAGGCAAAGTCGACCGACATCGAGACCGCGGGCGCGTCGAAGGCCGACGGCTCGATCTGGCCGGGGCCCGGCTCGCATCGCGTGACGCCGGCGTGAAGGACGATGCGGGTCCGCAGCACATCGAGGAGCTTCTCCCGATTCGCCGAGCTCCCCTTCTGCGCGAGCCGGAGCGCCTCCGCCAAGTCCGACGGGAGGGCGGCCGTCGGCAGCGTCAGGGCGTAGCGCACGGTGCCCCGGGCGATCGTGATCGAGGCGTAGCCGGTGCTGCCGCCGCCATGGGCCCACGCGGCTCCGGCGATCGCGACCGCGAGAAGCGCGGCGCGCCCGAGCGGGACCCGGGACCGGTTCATCGTGCGGCCGCCTCGCGCAGGGCGCTCTCCCAGGATTCGCCGATGAAGCGCGACATCAGGTAGACGCGATCGCCGCCTCCGAGCTTCATGTACTGGAGAACCTTCTGGGGATTCGGCGCGCCGAACTCGGCTTCGAGCGCCGGCGCGTCGCGGCGAAAAAGGATCGCGGCGTAGCCGGGCGGATCGAGCCCGAACTCCCGCAGTCCAACCGGATCCCACTCGGATCGCTCCATGATCCGGATCGGCGCCGAGACGTGCATGAACTTGATCGATTCGTCGAGCGAGGTGACGAGCGCGACGGGCGCCGCGCGGCCATCGGGGACCGTCTGCCATCCCCCGAGACCGCGAGCGAACACCCACCTCGCGTCACCCCGACGTAGCTCGACCCGGTCGATCTCCGCAGGTTCCTCGGGCATGACCCCGGCGGGTACGAAGCGCACGAGCTGTCGGCTCTCGCGCACGTGGCCCGATAGCGCCATGGCGGCCAGGAGGCCCACCGCGAGGAGGGCGGCCGCCGGGGCCGGCCACCGGCGGCGCCGGGCTACCGGCGTCTCCACCACACCACCCCGCCCACCGCGATAACCGACAGCGGCAAGAGGATCTCGATGACGAGGAAGATTCGCTGCATCTGGCCCTTGGTCAGGAGAACCAGGGGCGGCACCGGCATGCGAACCGCGACCACGGGCGCCTGCTCCTCGCGGACCGCCCAGCGGACCATCGCGAGGGCCAGGTCGCTGTTGGCCATGTAGGGGAGGAAGGAGTTGCTGGCGAAATCGCCGTCACCGACCACGACCAGGCGGAACGGCTTCGAGGCGGCGGTCGGGTCCGGCCACGTGCCCTCCACGGCAACCGCCAGGGGCCGGCGCCCGGCCGGAGTCTGTCGGGTCGGCGCGGGTGCCACGTCGCCCCGCCCGGGACGGCGCTCTGCCAGCTCCCGCACCTCTCGCGCGTAGCTCTGCGGACTGCTGAGGAACAGCGCGGCGCTCGTGACCCCGGCGGGGGGGGCCGATAGCGCGAGCGAGCGGATCCCGGGGAAGAACGTCAGCGCGATGTTCCGGGTGATCGGATGCCGCTCGTACACCGGCATCGCCACGATCTCCGGATCCGTCGAATAGTGATCGAGCGGGTCGATCACCACGTTCTGCTCGACCGCGACCCCCACGCGCGCGAGGGCGGCCGCGAGGCGAGTCTCGAGGACGAAGCCGAGATCGTACATGAGAACGGCCGAGCCGCCTTGCGCGAGGTAGGACGCGAGCGAGTCGCTCTCGCCCGGCAGATAGGTCGTGCGTGGGTTGACGTCCAGCACCGCCGCGCAGTCGGCGGGGATCGCGGTCAGGGTGGCCGGGATGATCTTGCGGGCCTCGTAACCGAATGACTCGAGGGCCCGTCTCAGCCGCCCGGCCCCGTGGAACCGCATCTGGACGACCGCGGAGGCTCCCTCTCCGTGGCCGTGCCCCGCCGCGCCCTCGAAGTGCGTGTGGAACTCGAAGTTCTCCATGGGATATTCGTCGTGCCCTTCCATGAAGCAGACGGTGGTGACTCGCTCGCGGGTCACCCGGAGAATGCCGAGCGCGATCTGGTTCTCGTCGGTGCTCATCACCTGGATCCGGCGGCCGTCGGCTTCGAGCACGGCCGCGTTGTAGATCCGGATGCCGTACGTGTCGGCGACCGAGGGCTGCTTGTCGGGGTCGACGGTGCGGACGCGCAGGCGCGGATTGCGGCGCCCGAGCACCTCCACCATGTCCTTGGCCCGACGGCCTTCCTGGTGCTGCGACTGGTAGAAGTAGGTGAGGGTCACGTCCCGGCGGAGGTGGTCGACGACCTGCTCGGCTTGCTTGGACGGCGTGAACACGCCCTCGCGGGTGAGGTCGAAGTGCGCATCGTGCAGGACGAGGGCGACGTTCGCGAGCGCCGCCACCGCGAGCGTCACGATCACCACGCCGCTCACGTAGCCCGCCGCGGCAAGCCGGCGCAGGCGCGGCTGGAGCGGCAGGCGCAGGCCGAGGGCGAAGAGCACCGCGAGCGCGGCGAGCCAGCCCACGAACCAGATCGTGTTGACCGCGTCGGGACGGTCCATCGCCGGCCTACCGCCGCGCCAGCGCGCGGACGCTGAGGAACACCGCGGCGAGCACGATCGTGAGGAAGAAGCCGACGTCGGAGAGGAACATCGCGCCGGTAGCGAACGGCGTGAAGTGAGCGACGAGGGACAGGTGAGAGACGATCTGATCGAACGGGTCGGGGAGCAGGTAGCCGAGCGTGTCGATCATCCAGAGCAGGATGCCGGCACCGAGGGACACTACCGCGGCGACGATCTGGTTGCCCGCGAGGCCGGACGCGAGCTGACCGATCGCGGTCAGCGCCGCGGCGAGCAGGAAGAGACCCAGCATGCCGCTGTAGATCGGCCCCCAGTCGGGGTCGCCATAGATGCCGAGGACGACCGCGTAGCTGCCGGTGAGCACAAGCATGACCGCCGGGATCGTGAGGCCGGCGACGAACTTCGCGAGCACGATCTCGATCTCCCGGACGGGGGACGTCAGGAGCAGCTCCAGGGTGCCGCCCCGCCGCTCCTCCGCGAAGAGCCGCATGGTGATCACCGGCACGATCAGGAGGAAGAGCACCGCGGCCTGGAAGAATACCCGCACGAGCTCCCCGGTACGGTTGAGGAAGAGGATCGCGGTGAAGGTGTAGCCCATGAGGAGCAGATAGACCGCGACGGTGACGTACGCGATGGGCGACGCGAAGATCGCGCGCTCCTCCTTGAGGAGGAGGGTGCCGAAATGGCTCACGCGGGCGCCTCCGAGTCCCCGCCGGTGAGGCCGAGGAAGAGCGTTTCCAGGTCGACGGAGGTCGGGCTCATCTCGAAGAGCCCGAAGCCGGCGCCGACGACCGCGGCCGCGAGGGTCTCGGGGAGGTCGGGCGAGGCGTCCGCATCCACGACATACCCGGCGACATCGGACGGTCCCTCCGGCTCGACGCTGACCCGCCGGACGCCCGCGAGGCCGGTCAGGCGGGCGTGGACCGCGTCGGGTCGGCCGCGCACCCGAAGCCGGAGCCGTTGGCCCTCTCCAGCCGCGCGAAGCGCGTGGACGCCGAGGAGGCGGCCGCGCAGCAGGACCGCCACGCGATCCGCGACGCGCTCGATCTCTCCGAGGATGTGCGACGTGACGAGGACGGTATGCGCTCCCGCGAGGGCCCGGATGTGTCCCCGCATTTCGATGATCTGCCGTGGATCGAGGCCGTTGGTCGGCTCGTCGAGCACCAGCAGCTCGGGATCGCCCAGCAGGGCCTGCGCGATCGCGACGCGCTGGCGATAGCCGCGCGACAGCTTGCCGATGAGGAGACGCCGGACGTCGCCGAGGACCAGCCGCTCGATCACGGTGCCCACCGCGGCGGCCGCCGACCGTCGCGGCAGGCCCTTGAGCCGCGCCATGAAGATCAGGAACTCCTGGACCGCCATCCACCCGTAGAGCGGGGCGTCCTCGGGGACGTAGCCGACGCGCGCTCGTGCCGCCAGGGCCTCGTCCACCACGTCCAGTCCCGCGATGCGGGCGGTGCCGGAGGACGGCCGCAGGTAGCCGGTGAGGATACGGAGGATCGTGGTCTTGCCGGATCCGTTGGGGCCGAGCAATCCCATGACCTCGCCGGACTCGACCTCCAGAGAAACGCGGTCGATGGCGAGGCGTGATCCGTACCACTTGGTGAGCTGCTCGGCGACGATGACCGACGGCATTGGAGGAGAGACGGCGCCGCCGGACGGCCCGGCCGTCCGGCGGCGCGTACTACCTCGGGTCCCTGGTGACGGGACCCGCTATTCGAAGACCTGCGGGGTGTGCGTCGAGCGGGCCTTCCCGGCGGGCCCGTCCGGGTCGTGCGCGGTCATGAAGCTCGCGTTCTCGCGCCCCTGCAGCATGCGGATGTACTCGTATGCGTTCAGGATGCCGGTCGGATAGTAGGCGAGCGAGATGTCGGGGAGGAGATTCTTGGTCACGTTCTCGGAGAAGTACACGTTGTCGCTCGTCAGCACCACCGTCCCCGTCTTCGGCAAACGGACGATCGCCATCTGGCTCCCCGGCGTGTGGCCGGCCCAGCTCTTGATCACGACACTTCCGTCACCGAACACGTCCAGGTCGCCGGTCAGCTGCTCCATCTTGTACTTGTTGGCGAGCGGCGTGCCCAGGTCGCTGCGCAGGCAGGCCACGTCCCCGGGAATGTAGGGACCGGCGGTACCCGGCTCGGGCCACGCGGCATTCTTCATCTCGTCCCTCTGCACGAGGAGAGTGGCCTTGGGGAACTTGCAGACGTTCCCGCCGTGATCCAGGTGCATGTGACCGACCGCCACGTACTTGATGTCGTCCGGGGTCAGGCCGATCTTCTTGAGCTGGGTGTCGATGGCGACGTCCGGACCCCGCTCGGGGGTGAGGCCCTTGATGAACGGACCCCAATAGGTGGGATCGCTGATGATCTTGTCGTTGTTGCCGGTGTCGAAGAGTAAGTTGCCCTTCGGGTGTTTGACCACGAAGAAGCCAACCGGGACGGTGATTGGATTGCTCGACGCACCGGACTGGAGGGCGCTCTTGGCGATCGTGAGGCCTCCGGAGCTGAACGCGTACATCTTCATTCCGGCAGGGCTGGCCGTCTGTGCGAACGCGATCGAGCTCGCGAACAGAACGGCGATGGCGATAGCGCACGCGATAGTAGAAATTCTTCGGGTCATTGGCTCTCCTCAGCGGTCCAATACTTCCGCTCTGAAGATGTGACGCGCAGGGACTATTCCGGTCGGCTACGACCCCCTTTCCGTGGTGCCGTCGACTGGGCGGGACCATAGCGCAATAGTTTCGCGGCTGTCAAGGCCGGCTGCGGCAGGGCCCAGGGTGCGGAGTCGCTGCAAAGTTGACAACTTGCGCCCACTAAACATAGGCTGAGCCCCATGCAGATCCGGGAGCTGCTCGACGAGCTCTTGACCTCGCTGGAGACCGGGCCCCAGATCACCGCGGTCCGTCACTTCGACGCCAAGCCGCCGGTGTTCGCCCCGTTCCCGTCCTCGCTGGACCCCCGCATCGTGGAGGCGCTCAAGTCGCGCGGGGTTCAGCAGCTCTACTCGCACCAGGCCAAGGCCTTCGACACGGTGGCCAAGGGGGAGCACCTCGTGGTGGTCACGCCCACCGCCTCCGGCAAGACCCTCTGCTACAACCTGCCCGTGCTCCAGGCGCTGGTTCAGCAGCCGGAGGCCCGGGTGCTCTACCTCTTTCCGACCAAGGCCCTCGCCCAGGACCAGCTCGCCGAGCTGCTGGAGCTGTCGAAGTCGCTGCCCGACATGCGGATGTTCACCTACGACGGCGACACCCCGCAGGACGCGCGGCGCTCGGTGCGGGCGCGAGCCAACCTGGTGCTGACCAATCCCGACATGCTGCACTCGGGGATCCTGCCGCACCACACCAAGTGGGTGAATCTCTTCCAGAACCTCAAGTACGTGGTGATCGACGAGCTGCACGCCTACCGCGGCGTCTTCGGCAGCCACCTCGCCAACGTGCTGCGGCGGCTCAAGCGCATCTGCCGGCACTACGGAGCCACCCCGCAGTTCATCATGGCCTCCGCGACCATCGCCAACCCCGGGGACCTGGCCCAGCGGCTGACCGGGGAGACGGTGGTCGAGCTGAACGAGAGCGGGGCGCCCACCGGCGAGAAGACCTTCATGGTCTACAACCCGCCGGTGGTGAACCCGGAGCTCGGCATCCGCGCGCCCTACCTCGGCGAGGCCTCGAAGCTCGCGACGCGCTTCCTCAAGCAGAAGGTCGCCACCATCGTGTTCTGCCAGAGCCGGCTGTCGACCGAGGTCGTGCTCGCCTCGATCAAGAAGGGCGTCGAGGACAAGACGGGCGACTCCGGCATCGTACGCGGCTATCGCGGCGGGTACCTGCCGCTGCGGCGGCGCGAGGTGGAGCAGGGGCTGCGCTCGGGCGACGTGCTGGGGGTGGTGTCCACGAGCGCGCTCGAGCTGGGAATCGACATCGGGCACCTCGACGTCGCAGTGCTCGCGGGCTATCCCGGCACCATCGCGTCCATGTGGCAGCAGGCGGGCCGTGCGGGCCGGCGCAGCGGCGAATCCGCCGCGGTGATGGTGGCCACTAGCTCGCCGATGGACCAGTACCTGGCCGCGCATCCCGACTACCTCTTCGGGGCGTCGCCCGAGCACGCCCGCATCAATCCGGAGAATCCCTTCATCCTGATCAACCACGTCAAGTGCGCGGCCTTCGAGCTGCCGATCGGCGCGGAAGAGGCCTTCGGCGGCGACGTGTCGAGCCACCTGGCCGCGCTCGAGGACGAGGGCGTGCTGCACCGGGCGGGCGAGCACTTCCATTGGAGCTCGGAGACCTACCCGGCCGATCACATCTCGCTCCGTACCGTCACCTCCGACAACTTCCTGGTCATCGATACGACCTCGCGCGACGCGGCCCAGGTCAAGCGGCGGCAGATCATCGCGGAGGTGGACTGGAAGAGCGCCTTCGCCATGATCTATCCGAAGGCGATCTACATGGTGGAGGGTGATCCCTTCGAGGTGCAGGAGCTCCACTACCGCGAGGACGAGGAGAAGGTGGCCTATGTCAAGCGGGTGGCGGTGGACTACTTCACCGACGCGATCAGCGCCAAGGGGGTCTGGATCCTCCAGCGCCTGGCCCGGCAGGAGACGCCCGGCCTGCTCGCCGAGCAGGGCGAGGTCCTGGTCGCCGAGAAGGTCGTCGGCTTCAAGAAGATCAAGATGGGCACGCTCGAGAACGTGGGCTCGGGCGAGGTGGAGCTGCCGCAGCAGGAGATGCAGACCACCAGCGTCTGGCTCACCCTCCATCCCGGGCTGCTCGCCGAGATCTCCCCGCGGCGCGACGATCTGGTGGACGGCCTCCGCGCCCTCACCCATCTCCTCCACAGCCTGGCCCCGATCTTCCTGCTGTGCGACATCCGCGACGTGGGGGCGTGGCTCGGCGACGGCTCGCCGTCGCAGGCCGGGCAGGTGGTGACGCGCGAGACCATGCGGGCCCAGCTCCTCCAGGGCGAGACCTTCACCCCGACGATCTACCTCTACGACAACCAGCCGGGCGGCATCGGCCTGGCCGAGCGGATCTTCGAGGTGCTGCCCGAGCTGCTCGCGCGCGGGCTCGACACGCTCGAGGCCTGCGGCTGCCGGAGCGGCTGCCCCTCCTGCGTGGGGCCCGTGAACGAGGTGGGCCGTCAGGCCAAGCCGATCGCGCTCGGGGTCCTCAAGCGGCTCGTGGCCCGGCGCTGACCTCTCCGCTCCCGTGGCGCGCGATCTCACCGAGCTGACCCGCATCATCCGCCGCATCGAGGCGAAGACGCGGACCTCGAATCCGCGCGCCTCGCCTTCGGCTGCGGCTCGCCCAACAATCGAAGCCCTCCTCGACGGCGCGGTCGAGGAGACCGAGCGCGGCAAGCTCCTGGTGGTGCGCCGCCGGTTCCCGGTGGGACACCGGCACGGTGACCAGTCGCTGCTGGCCGCGCGCGAGGCGTCGCCCGCCGCGCTCGCCCTGCTGAGCCGCGGCGATCTGCCGGTGGCCGACGGGCGCCGGCTGCTCTACCTCGACACCGAGACGACCGGACTCGCGGGTGGCACCGGTACCTACGCGTTCCTGGTGGGCGTCGGCTTCTTCGACGGCGACGAGTTCGAGGTGCGCCAGTTCTTCATGCGCGATCTCGACGAGGAGCCGGCGCTGCTCACCGTCCTCGAGGAGACGTTCCGGCGGTTCGACGGCTTCGTCACCTACAACGGGGCCGGCTTCGACCTGCCGCTGCTCGAGACCCGCTTCGTGCTCGGCCGGCGCCGGTTTCCCGGCGACGTCTTCCACGTGGACCTGCTCGGCCCCGCGCGCCGGCTCTGGAGCGCGCGCCTCGCCGACTGCCGGCTCGGAACGGTCGAGCAGGACGTGCTCGGGTTTCTCCGCGACGACGACCTGCCGGGGGCGCTGATCCCCACCGTCTACTTCGAGTACCTGCGCCGCAAGCGGCCGGACGAGCTGCCGCGGGTGTTCGAGCACAACCGGCACGACATCCTGTCCCTGGCCGCGCTGACTGGCTGGGTCGCGGACGCGGTGGCGCGCGCGCCGCATCCCGAGCTCGATCCGGAAGCCCTGGCCGGTCTCGGGCGCATGCTCGAGGCGGCCGAGCCGGAGCGAAGCCTGGCCTGCTACCGCCTGGCGCTCGACACCGGCCTGCCCACCCCGTCGCGCGAGCGCCTGCTCCTGCGGCTGGCCCACCGGGAGAAGCGGCTGGCGCGGTGGGATGAGGCGCGTGCGCTCTGGGAGGCGGCGGCCCGCTCGCCGCGGGAGTTCGACCCGCGCCCGTGGGAGGAGATCGCCAAGGTCCACGAGCATCGCCGCCGCGATCTCGCGGCGGCGCGGCAGGTCGTGGAGGAAGCGCTCGCGCTCGCCCGGCGGCACCGCGCCTCCGCCCGCGTCCAGGCCTCGTTCGAGCACCGCCTGGAGCGGCTCGGCCGCCGCCTCGGGCGGATCGCGGGCCTCAGCGCCGCTCGGCAGCCAGCCTGACCCCGAGCGCGATCAGCACCGTCCCGCTCGCGCCTTCGAGCCGGGCCCGCCAGAGCCGGCTCTCGACCAGCGGACGGATCCGCACGAGCGAGAACGACAGCAGCGAGAGCCAGACGACGCCGATCCCGACGTGCAGCCCGCCCAGGAGGAGCGACCGCGCGAACACCGGTTCGCCCGGCCGGATGAACTGGGGCAGGAAGGCCAGATAGAAGAGCCCCACCTTCGGGTTCAGCACGTTCGTGAGCAGGCCCTCGAGAAAGGACCGCAACCGCCGGGATCCCGGCCGCTCCGGGTCCGCCGTCGCGGCGGTCGGGGCCGCGTGGTCCGCCCACCACCACCGCCGGATCGACTGGACGCCGAGGATCACGAGGTAGGCCGCGCCGGCCCACTTGAGCGCCTGGAAGGCCTCGGCCGAGCGCACCAGGATGAGCGAGACCCCGACCGCGGAAAGCGTGGCGTGGACGAAGCAGCCGGCGGCGATCCCGGCGATGGTCGCGAGCCCGGCCGTCCGGCCGCGCCCGAGGACGTTGCGCGCCACGAGCAGGGTGTCGGCGCCCGGCGTCACCGCGAGCAGGGTCGCCACCAGCAGGAAGGCCCAGAGCTGCGGGTCCACGGGGACCATTCTAGCCGCATCCGGCCGCCCTTCGCAGGCCGGGGTTTAGGGTTGACACACTTGGATGATTAGGTTAGCCTCACTCCCCGCACCACCCACCACGGCACCGCGAGGGAGAGACCGGCATGGCGACACGGCAGACGAGACGAGGCGGAGCCCGGATCCTGGCGGTGGCGCTCGGCCTGGCCGCTCTGGGCCTGGCCGCCCCGGGCGAGAGCGCGGAGGTGATGGTGTACTCGGCTCGCGCCCACTACGGGCAGGAGCCCGCGATGGAGGCCTTCACCAAGAAGACCGGCATCGTCGTGAAGAGCTTCGGGGGCGACGCGGGCCCGCTCTTCGAGCGGCTGAAGGCCGAGGGCGACAAGACGCCGGCCGACGTGCTGATCAGCGTGGACGCGGGCAACCTGTGGAACGCGGCGCGAACCGGGCTGCTCGGCAAGGTGGACTCGCCCGAGATCCAGGCCAATATTCCCGGCCATCTCC
>Ga0207689_10002940_pt1 | contig 15740 bp, 10 predicted proteins | sample KBSMisM52_FD_184312 | JGI IMG/M metagenome (GOLD analysis project Ga0207689, IMG submission 184312) | Miscanthus rhizosphere microbial communities from Kellogg Biological Station, Michigan, USA - KBS Miscanthus M5-2 (SPAdes) (version 2) | ecosystem: Host-associated > Plants > Roots >... | reverse complement strand
TTCGCGTACCTCGCGGTCGACTGGAAGCAGCTGTTCGGCGCCGAGTCGATGCGGCTGATGGCGAAGTTCGTCGCCGAGTTCTTCCCGCCCGACCTCTCGCCGGCGTTCCTCGCCAAGGCGACATGGGGAGCGCTGCAGACGTTTGCCGTCGCGGCGATCGGCACGCTGCTCGCGGCCGTGGCCGGCGGCGTCCTCGCGCTGCCGGCGTCCGGCCGCTTCGGCCTCGCAGCGCAGCTCGCCAGCCGGCTCGTGCTCAACTTCCTGCGCAGCGTGCCCGAGCTCGTCTGGGCGGCGCTGATGGTGATCGCCGCCGGCCTCGGCCCGTTCGCCGGAACGCTCGCGCTCGCGCTGCACACGATGGGCGTGCTCGGTCGGCTCTACGCCGAAAGCCTCGAGAACGCGCCGCGCGCGCCCGAGCAGGCGCTGCGCGACGCTGGCAGCGGCCGCGTCGCGGCGTTCGCGTACGCGACGCTGCCCCTCGTCGTCGCGCAGGGCATCGCCTACGCGCTCTATCGCCTCGAGATGAACATCCGCATGGCCGCGGTGCTCGGCTTCGTCGGCGCCGGCGGGCTCGGCCAGCTGCTCTACTTCCACCTCTCGATCTTTCAGCAGCCGCAGGCGGCGACGCTGCTGATCGCGATGTTCGTTCTCGTCTTCGCGGTCGATTCGCTGAGCGCGTTCGTGCGCGGCCGGATGCTGCCGGCGCACGCCTGAGCGCAAAGGGAACGCGGGCAGCGTGGCTCAGGGCCCGGCGCCGGCCTTGGTCGGATAGCCGGCCTCGCGCCACGCCTTCATGCCGCCGTCGAGCGCGACCGCGCGCTGAAAGCCCATCGCTCGCAACGTCGCCGCGGCGAGCGTCGAGATGCGGCCGAACTCGCAGCACGTGACGATGCGAGCGGTCGGATCGGGAAGCTCCTTGTCGACGCGCAGCTCGAGCTGGCCGCGCGGCAGCAGCCGCGCGCTCGGGATGTGGGCGCGTTCGTAGTCGTCTCTCTCGCGGACATCGAGGACGATGACGTCGCCGTCGCTGCCCTCGACGCGACGCCGCAGCTCGGCCATGCTCATGAACGGGACGATCGCGGCCGCCTCGGCGAGCATCTCGCCGACCGTCTTGCCGCCGCTCATGTTCGTGCGCAGCGCCTCGGTCAGATGGGTCGGCATCGACAGGTCGAGGCTCTTCATCATCGCAACGAACGCGACGCGATCGCGCTGCTGCAGCCGCGGATTGGCCGCGAGCTCGGCGCCGATCGTCGAGTGGCTACGGCCCTTGTAGTCGTGCGCCGGGTAGACGAGCAGCGCCGGGTCGAGCTTCAGAAGCTTGCCGAACAGGCTGTCGTAGAGCGCCTCGGGATCACCGGTCGGCAGGTCGGTGCGGCCGGTGCCGCCGATCAACAGCGTGTCGCCGGTGAAGACGCGGTCGTCGCCGACCAGGCACATCGAGTCGGCAGTGTGGCCCGGGGTGTGCAGCACCTGCAGCCGGAGCTTGCCGATCACCATCGACTCGCCATCGTCGACGCGCATCGCGATCCCCGGCGCGGGACTCTTGCGGTGCATCACCGTCATCGCGCCGAGCCGCTCGGCGATGCGGCGCGACGCCGAGAAATGGTCGGCGTGGGTGTGGGTGTCGATGACGAAGCGGATGCGCAGGCCGTCGCGCGTCGCCAGCCCGAGATAGCGGTCGACCTGGCTCACCTCGGGGTCGATCAGCGCGCCCGCGCAGGTGTCGGCGCAGCCGACGAGGTACGACTGGCATCCGCCGGTGGCGACTTGCTCGAAGATCATGATGCGATCACCTCCCTGCGACGGTGCGCGATCCCATCGACGCGCTGGCATTGTGGCCGACCTTGACACAAATCCTTCGCCTTCCGTAAGGTCCGGTGGCGGAAACAGCAGCGGAGAACTGCATGCGCATGCCCCATCGCACAGACCGGCCGGTGCGAATCGATTGAGCTCAGCGGCGACCAACGCGGCCGTGCCCGGCCGCCCGAAGAACGTGTTCATCAGTTATCGCCGCGACGATAACGCGATGACCGTCGCGGTCCTGAAGAAGGCGCTCAGCGATCGGCCCGACATCGCCAACGTCTTCCGCGACATCGACAACATCGCCTACGGTGACGATTTCGTCTCAGTGATCGACGATGCCCTGAAGGCCGCCAACGTCGTTCTCGTCATCATCGGCCCACGCTGGGTCGACGCGCTCAAGGCGCGGCTCGGCGGCACCGACTGGGTCCGCCACGAGGTCGCGGAAGCGCTGCGCTTGCGCGCGGCGGGCCTCGCCGATCCGGCGCTGGCGGCGACGCGCCTGCACGTGGTTCCGGTCCTGATCGCCGGCGCGGCGCCGCCGCCCGAGGACGTGTTGCCGGAGAAGATCGCTTCGCTGCATCGCCTCAGCATGCTGTCGTTCGACGAGCATTCGGAGCAAGCGAGCATCAACACCTTGCTCGAGCGAATCCAGGGCGAGACCTTCGAGCAGAAGGCCAGGCGCCTCGAGGCCGAAGCGAGGCAGCGCGCGGAGCAGGCCCGCATCGAAGCCGAGCAGCGCGCGGTGGAGGCGCGGCGCCAGAAGGACGAGCATGAGCAGGAAAGGCAGGACCGCATCCGGCGCGTGCGGGCGCTGCTCGCCAGCGCAAGCGCGGGGCTGGCGCTGTTCATGGCGAATTTGTTCAGCGCGCTCGACTACTTCAACATCGACACCCGCTTTGCCGGCGCGACCATGCTGTTTGCCAGTCTCGCTGGACGGCAAGAAGCGCCATGGAGCGGCGAGGTCGTTCTGGTGGGCATCGACGAACGAACAGAGCAGGCAATCAAGCGCAAGTTCGACACGAGCTGGCGCGCGGAGCATGCGACGCTGATCAGCAACGCCGCGTCCGCGGCAGCACGCGTCGTGGCGTTCGACCTGGTGCTCGAGGACGAAGGATCCGCAGATGCCAACGCGGCGCTCGAGCGCTCGCTGTCTGCAGCGCGCGACAAAATGCAGGTCGTCTTCGGCGTCCAACGCAACGCGGGCAACGGCACCGGACTCATGCTCGCGCAGTTCGCCCCACTGGTGCGCCAGGGAATCAACTGCGCCGGAACGAACCTTGGCCAGACCGGCTCGATGCCTCTTGCCGTGCGCCGCGTCGACACGGCGGCGAGCGCCAGCGACGGCCGAGCGCTGGACAAGCTGACTCCATCGTTCGGCCTCGCTGCCTTCAGCGGCGGCGGTCGCGTCGAGCTCGTCGACGAACACACGCAGAAGGCGACGGTCCAGCTGCGACGGCAGCAAAAGTCGCAGGCCATCTCGTACTACTCGGGAGAGACGATCGACGACCCGCAGCCGGCGTGCGACGTCATCGCCAAAGGCGATCGCGTCTTCAACCAGCTGATCGATCCGTTTGTCCTGCCACCGCTGCGCACACCACCGCAGCGCGTCGCCTACGAGAACGTCGTCGCCGGCGATCCAGCGACGCTCGCGCTGCTGAAGAACCGGATCGTCTTGGTCGGGGCGCTGCTGCCCGGAATCGACATGATCCCGTTGCCGTGGCCGGCGCAGGACCGCTGGGGGGTCGAACTGTTCGCGACGCAGATCGACGCGATGGCGCGCGACTTCGCGATCCACAGGATCGGTCCGGTCACCGAGCTTGTCCTGATCACGTCGATGGCGTTGCTTGGTGCATTCACGGTGCATCGCATGCGTCACCGGTCACGGATCGCCCGCACGATGGTGTTGCTGTCGATCGCTGTCGTGTTCGTGATTTTCGCGATCGCCTGGTATCGCTTCGAGCGACGGCTCATCGGCGTACCCTACGATCTGCTCGCACTGGCACTCGGCGCCTGGCTGGCGCGCAACGCGATGGGGAGGAAGCCGACGTGAATCCGTCCCGAACGAGCTCGTTGTGGCGTGTCACCGCGTGGGCGGTCATCGTCGCCATGCTGCTGCCGACCGTGGTCGCCTGTACCACCCCCTATCCGGAGTCGGCCGCCGCACGCCTCGACGGCATCGTGGTCGACGGCAACCGGCTCGCCGGAGCGCGCGAGGCGGGTCTTGCGGTCATCACCCGCAACGGCGCGCGCGAAGAGGCCTATGCGGGAATGGCGTTGCAGTCCGGGGACCGGATCGACACTGGGCCGCGGGCGTATGCAGTGATCCGCTATCCGTCGGGCACCGAGCTGCTGATGCGGCCGAGCAGCGGCGGCACGATCGGCTCGCTGACCGACTTCGTCGGCGAGGTGTTCGTCAAGGTCAAGGGCTTCTTTTCGGTCGACACACAGTTCGTCAAGGCCGGCGCGCGCGGCACCGCCTACCTCGTCCGCACGTATGCGGGCGGCACGACGTCGGTCGTGGTTGTCGAGGGCATCGTCGATGTCGGATCGACGACCGGCGCGTGGCCGACGGTGCCGCTTCGCGCGGGGACGATGACGTTCGCGCACCCGCGCGCGCCGCAGCCGACGGCCGCCAACGTCGACGAGCTCGCTCGCACGCGCGAGTGGGTCGAGCGCGTTGAGCGGCTGGCGCCGCCCCCGAGCGGAGTCTCCACCTCCGCCATCGTTGGTGCTGCCCTAATCGCCGCTGCCATCGCGGCGATCCTGGCGAGTGGCGGCGGCAAGGGCTCTTCGGGCACGCCGCCGTCGTCGACAACTCCATCAACGACGACGCCATCGCCGCCATCGACGACGCCGTCGACGACGAGGACGCCGTCGACGCCCGCGGGAGTGCCGCGCGATCCACCGCCGCCGCGCTAGCCAACGCGTCGACTAGCTCGCCGCCAGCTTCAAGTCCGCACGCGGCGTCCACGACGCCTCCTCGCTCGCCGTCTTCGGCGAGCCGAGGAAGAGCCGCTCGGCGGCAATGTCGCGGCCGACGAGGTAGTCGCGCACCGCGACGCCGCGGCGCGTTGCGAGCTGCTGCATCGCGTCGTTGTCGACGGTCATGCTGGCGAGCAGGAGCGCTTCCATCTCCGCCGGCGGCAGATCCTTCGTCAAGCCGAGCACGTTCTTCGGCTTGACGATGTCGGCGCGCCGGTAGACCTCCTTCAGGAACGTCGCATATTCGGCTTCGGAGACGGTGATGCCCGCCGCCGACGCGGCGCCGCTCGCGGCGATCGCCTGCCGGCGCTTCTCGGAGCGCACGAGCTGCGCGAGGCGTTCCTTCTTCCACGCGTCGGCCTCGCGCTCGAGGCGGCTCTCGCCGGCGATCGTCACCGTCAGCCCGGGCCGCTCGGCGAGCGCCTTGGCGACCTTGTCGAGCGCCTCGCGCTGCGCGTCGCCGAGCGTCGCCGTGCCGGGCGCGAACTCGATGTACGAGCGCTCGCCGCTGCTGCCGCCGCCGAACGCCGAGGCGAGGAGCGTGAACGGCGCGCTCACCGCCTTGACGAAGATGTTCGTGATCGCCTTCCAGACGATGCCGCCGATCGAGAAGTGCGGATCGTTGATCGAGCCGCTCACCGGCAGGTCGAGGTCGATCACGCCGTGGCTGTCGGCAAGCAGCGCGACCGCGAGCTTCACGGGCAGCGTCGTCGTCGCGCCCTCGGCCTTCTCGCCGAAGACGAGCTGATGGAGGACGATCTTGTTGGTCGCGGTCAGCTCGCCGCTCGGCTGCACGACGTAGGCGAGATCGACGCTCATCTTGCCGCGCTCGATGCCGTAGCCCGCGTACTTGATCGCGTACGGCGAGAGCGGCGGCAGCTCGAGGTCGCGCACCTTTGCCTTGAGGTCGAGCGCGAGCGGCTTGGCGAGCGGGTTGATCTTGCCGGCGATCTCGAGCGTCGCCGTGCCTTCGACGCGGCCCTTCACCGCGAGGTCGGCAAGCTGCGGCGGCTGCCCCGGCGCCGGCGGCTCGGACGAGAACGACTCGAGACGGCCGCTCACCTCGCTCAGATTGGCGTTGTAGTTCGGCTTGACGAAGCGGTCGTCGTAGTTGATGCGGCCGCCGACGACGACGATCGGCCCGGAGCGGATGATCGCCGCCGGCCCGGAGGCCGCCACCGTCGGCGCCGACGCCTGCGGCGCTGCCGCCGATGCCGCGGCGGACGCTGCGTCGGCCGCAGGCAGCACCGGCCCGGGCGCCGGATGCGTGACGTCCTGCAGGTTGAGGTGGCCGCTCTCGTCGAGTGCGATGCGCGCGAAGAAGTCGCTGAGCGTCGTTTCGCCGACGGTGAAGCGCGTCGCCGTCCCGGGCGCCATCGCGAACTCGACGCCGCGCAGCGACAGCGACTTCCAGTTGAGGAGCTGGCGGCCGCCGCCGCCGTCGCGGACCAGCGCGAGGCCGCGACCCGGCGTGGCGCGGTCGGGCGAAGCGCTCGACGCGCGGAAATCGTCGATCGTGAGATCGCCCTTGACGCCGGCGCCCATCCCGGCGGTCGAACGCGTCCAGCGCGCGTCGCCCTTGAAGCTCGCCTGCGCGCGCTGAATGTCGAGCCCGAGCACGTCGTCGAGATAGGGATCGGCGATGTAGAGCGGCAGGTCCTTGAGCAGCAGCGTCGCACGGCCGCCGCCCGGAACGCCGGCAGCGATCCCCTGCAGCTCGCCGCGGATGTCGGCGCTGCCGACGATTCCGTTCGACGGCCTGCCATTCGGGGAGGTCGGCACCGCGATGCGGCCGCTGATGTGAAACGGCGCCGAGGCAGCGGTGAGGGCGAAGCCGCGCAGCTCGACCGCGAGATCCGAGACGTCGACCGCGACCGGAACGGCGTGCGCGCGGTCGGCGATGCCGACGCGGCCGCGATCGACCGCGAGCTCGCCGAGCGAGACGTTCCACGGCGCAGTCGATGCGGCGCCGCTGGCCGCGGTCGCAGCGCCGCTCGCGGCGTTGGCGACGACCTCGGCGCGTTGCGCCGGCTCCCCGGGCGGCGTCGTCCAACGCTCGTGCGCCCAGCGCCTGACCGAGTCGCGCTCGATGCGCACGCGTGGCGCGTGCAGCGCGAGACGGCCGATCGCGAGCGTGCGGGCGCGGGTATCGATCTTCGCGTCGCTCGCCTCGATGCGCTCGGCGGCGGCTTCGGGCGCAGCCGGATCGCCGAACGCGAGCTGCGCAAGTGCGATGCTGCGGACCAGCGCGCGAACGTTCGCAGGGCCGTCACCGGCGCGCCAGTCGACGTCGAGGTCGGCGCTCAGCTCGCCCGCGAGCTGCGGCACGACGACGGCGCGCAGGTAGGGTCGCAGCGGCGTCAGCGGCAGCGAAGCGAGCGACACCGTGAGCTTCGCTCCCTGGGTATCGCCCTGCCCGGAGAACGCGAGCTTGCCTCGCGCCTCGCTGCCGCCGAGCGCGGCCTCGCCGCGAAAGACGACCGGCGCGGCGACCGGCCAGGCGATCTTCTGCGCGTCGAGCGCGACGTCGCGGAGCGCGAGCGCGGCTGCAGGCGTCGTCGACGCGTCGTTCCAGTCGAGCCGGCCGGCGCGCAGCGTCAGCGCCTCGACCGCGACGCGCCACGGCGTCGTCTCGACCGCCGCCGTCGGAGTGCTCGCGGCGCGGCGCGGCGCGGACGCGGCCGAGGAAGCGGCGATGCGCACGTCGCTCGCCGCGGCGCTCCCGCTCGTCGTCGGCAACGGAACGCGGGCGACCGGCACCGCCGCGCCGCGCGGGCTTTCGGCTGCGAGCAGCAGGTTGACGTGACCGGAAGCATCGCGTGCGGCGAGGACGTGCGGCGCGTCGATCGCGACGCTTTGCAGGCGGACGAGCCGCTCGAGCGGCCGCAGCTCGTCGATCTTGACCTGCACGTTGCCGACCTTGAGCAGCTCGTGCGCCGCGGCATCGACGACCTCGATGTCGCGCGCGCCGACGCTTCCCGCGACCTTGATCGAGAGCTTGGGCCGCTGCTCGAACGCGACCACGACGTCGGCGTTCAGGGTCGCCGCGCGCGGCTGCGCCGGCAGGTCGCGCGGCAGGTAGCCGAGGTACGGCTGGACGGCGAGGCCGTCGATCTTCAGGTGCAGCTCGCCGTTGCCGCGCTCGGCGAACGGCGTCGCCTCGCCGGCGGTGTCGAAGCGGCTGTCGTCGAGCGTGAACGAGAGGTGCGGCTCGACGCGGATCGCGCGTTCGGAAGGCAGCGAGCTGAAGAAGGGAACGCCGAGCGCGAGGGCGCGCAGGCGATGCGTCGCCGCCAGCGGCCGATCGACGAAGTCGGCGCCGCCGTCGCGGACGACGATGTTGTGCACGGCGTAGCGCGCCGGCGGCTTGCCGGCGCTCGCGGCGATGAAGGCGGCGATGTGGGCGACGACGTCGTCGACGTCGTAGCGGTCGTCGGCGACGCGGGCGACACGCAGCATCGGCGCATCGACGTCGAGCGCATCGACGATCGGCGCGAGGCGAAGGAGCGACGTGATCGCGACGTCGGCGTGGAGGCGCTTGGCCTCGAAGAGCGGTGGCGCGCCCGCGGCTGGCCCGGCCAGCGCAGCGTCCTCGATCGTCAGCTCGAGCGTCCACGGCTGGAAGGTGACGCGGCCGAGCGTCAGCTCGCGGCCGAGGATGCTCTTCGCCGCGTCCTTCGCCTGCGCCGCGACGATCGGCGGCATGTAGAACCAGGCGGCGCTCCAGAGCAGCGCGATCACGACCACGGCGAGTGCGATCCGCAGCCACGTCGAGCGACTGCCGAAGCGGCGCGGGGTGCGCGGCATGGGCTCCATCGGCCAGATTCTGCGCGTCGGAGCCTTCCTACGTCGTGGCTGCGCTACGTCCGGCAACACCCCGAACGCGGGAACGCTGGCGCAGTCGGCCGCGCGGCGCTACGCTCGGCCGCGCGATGGAGGAAGACACCGCTGCACGGATCCGCGAGCTCGAGGCTCGCCTGGTCGCGCACGGACTCGTCCTGAAGGCGATCGCACGGGTGCTCTCGCCGGAGACGGTCGCCGAGCTCAAGGCCGCAGCGCAAGGCATCGACGACGAAGGCATGCAGGAGGCCAACCCGAACCTGCACCTGCGACTCGTCGCCGAGGAGATGTGGAGCATCCTCGAGATGGTCGGCTGACCGACGCTCAGGGAGCGTCGGCGCGGTGGTGATCGGTCGCGAGCAGCTGCCACGCCGTGAGGAACAGCGCCGCGATCACCGGCCCGATGACGAAGCCGTTGATGCCGATCACCGCGAGGCCGCCGATCGTCGAGACGAGGATGACGTAGTCGGGCAGCTTGGTGTCCTTGCTGACCAGGATCGGCCGCAGCACGTTGTCGATGAGGCCGACGCCGAACATGCAGAACAGGAGCAGTCCGATGCCCTGCCAGGTCTGGCCGACCGCCAGCAGGTAGAGCGTGACCGGCACCCAGACCAGCGCGCCGCCGATCGCGGGCAACAGGGACAGGAACCCCATCAGGACGGCCCACAGGACCGGCGCGTGGACGCCGAGCACCCAGAACGCGATCCCGCCGAGCGCGCCCTGCGCGGCGGCGACGACGAGGTTGCCCTTCACGGTCGCGCGCACGACCGTCGTGAAGCGCTCGATCAGCCGCTCCCTGGCCGGCGTCGCGAGCGGGATCGCGGCGCGAATCTCGCGCGCGACAGTTTCACCGTCGCGCAGCAGGAAGAAGAGGATGTACATCGCGATGACGAAGGCGATGATGACGTCGAGCGCGTCCTGGCCGAAGTCGAGCGCGCGCGAAGTGAGCGCTTGGCTGCGCTGGGTGATCGCCGCCGTCAGCTTGGCCTGCGCCGCGCCGAGGTCGTCGACCCCGAGCCAGGCGAGGAGCTCCGTTGCCCAGGCCGGCAAGACGGCGATGAAGTGCGAGAAGTAGCTGCCGAGGTCGAGCTGCCCGCTCTTGATGCGGTGATACAGGCCCGCCGCCTCGCGCACGAGCGAGAACGAAACGAGGATGACCGGCAGGATGACCATCACGAGGATGACCGCGATCGTGGTCAGCGCGGCGAGGTTGCGCCGCCCGCCCATGCGCACCACGAGCCGCAGGTACATCGGCTCGAACAGGAGCGCGAGCACCGCGGCCCAGAACACGCCGCCGTAAAACGGCAGAACGATCCACGCGAACGCGACCGTCAGGACGACGAGCAGGACGAGAAAGGCGTTGCGATCGAAGTCAGCGCGCGCGGTGGCCGGGTCCGGTCGTTTCATGGCGGGCCGAGCGGGCTCGGCGGGATTGCAGGCGCGCCATCGTATCGGCTGCGCCGCCCCGCGGGCGCACCGGCGGCCGTCAGAGCAGCTTGTCGAGCGTGATCGGCAGGTCGCGGATGCGCTTGCCGGTCGCGTTGTAGACGGCGTTGGCGATCGCGGCGGGAACGCCGGTGATGCCGATCTCGCCGATCCCCTTGACGCCGAGCGGATTGACGTGGGGATCGCTCTCGGCGACGAACGCGACGTCGATGGCGGCGACGTCGGCGTTGACCGGCACGTGGTACTCGGCGAGGTTGGCGTTGACGATGCGGCCGTCGCGGCCGTCGCGCAGCGACTCCTCGAAGAGCGCCATGCCCATTCCCCAGACGATGCCGCCCTGCATCTGGCTGCGTGCGAGCTTTTCGTTGAGGACGGTGCCGATCGCATAGACGGCGGTGATGCGCGGCACGCGGACGACGCCGAGCGCGGCGTCGACGCGGACCTCGGCGAAGACCGCGCCGAAGCCGTGCATCGAATACTGCTCGCGCTCTGCGCCGGGTGCGGCTTCGGCACGCGTCTCGAGCGGCGTGCCGCCGTTCCTCGCGACGATCGCTGCGATCGGCTCGCCGCCCGCGCCCGCGGCCGCGATCGGGCGGCCGCCCGCGGGCAGCGCCGACGCGAGCCGCAGCCAGCCGTCGACGACGGTCAGCTGTTCGGGGTCGACGCGATACGCGAACGACCGCGGATCGGCGATCGCGAGCTCGATCACCTTCTTCTGCATCGCCTTGCACGCCGCGTGCACTGCCGGCGAGACGCTCGCCGCCGACTGCGAGCCGCCGGCGCCGGGGGCCTTCGGCAGCCGCGAGTCGCCGAGCTCGAAGCGGATGCGCGCGATCGGAACGCCGAGCGCGTCGGCAGCGACCTGCGACATCACGGTGTAGGTGCCGGTGCCGAGGTCGTGCGTCGCCGAAGCGACGACGACGCTGCCGTCGGGAAGCAGCCGCACGAGCGCTTCGGCAGGGCTGCGGTTGGCGGGATAGGTCGCCGTCGCCAGCCCCGAGCCGACGAGCCAGCGGCCGTCGCGGCGCGCGCCCGGCGTCGCCGCACGGCGCGACCAGCCGAAGCGCTCGGCGCCGACGCGGTAGCACTCCCGCAGCGACTTGCTCGAATACGGCCGGCCCTTGCTCTCGTCGCGCTCGGCGTCGTTGCGCAGGCGCAGCTCGAGCGGATCGATGCCGGCGCGCGCGGCGAGCTCGTCGATCGCGCTTTCGAGCGCGAAGTTGCCGCTGGCCTCGCCCGGCGCGCGTGTGAACGTCGGCGTCGCGATGTCGAGCTTCAGGATCCGATGCGACGACAGCACGTTGGCGCACGCATAGAGATGGCGCGCCGGCAGCGACGACGTCTCGACCCAGTCCTCGATCGTCGAGGTCTCGGAAATGGTCGCGTGGCGCACCGCGACGAGCTTGCCGGCGCCGTCGGCGGCGAGGCCGAGCGACTGCTCGGTGTGCGGCCGGTTGCCGACCGGCCCGAACATCTGCGGCCGTTCGAGGACGAGCTTCACCGGCCGGCCGACCGCCTTCGCGGCGAGCGCGGCGAGCGCGACGTGCGACCACGCCGAGCCCTTGCAGCCGAAGCCGCCGCCGACGTACGGGTCGAGCACCGTGACGTTCTCCGGCGCGATGCCGAAGATCTTCGCCAAGGTCGTGCGCACGCCGCCGACGTTCTGCGTCGCGTCGTGCAGCGTCAGCTTGTCGCCCTCCCACGCCGCGATCGTCGCGTGCGGCTCCATCGGGTTGTGGTGCTCGACCGGCGTCGTGTAGACGACGTCGACGCTCGTCGCGGCCTGCGCGACTGCGGCGGCGACGTCGCCGCGCGCGTGGTCGGTCGGTTCGCGGTTGGCGCGCTGCGGTGGAAATGCATTCGGCTTCGCGGCTGCGAAGTCGAGCTTCGCCGTGCCGCTCGCGTAGACGACGCGAACGAGCCGCGCTCCCTGCGCAGCACGCTCGAGCGTGTCGGCGACGACGACCGCAACCGGCTGGCGGTTGTACGCGACGAGGTCGTCCTGCAGCAGCGAGAGCACGCGGCCCGCGGGCGGATTGACGCCGGCCTTGCCGCCCTGCGGCAGCCGCGGCGCGTTCATCGGCGTGAGGACGGCGACGACGCCCCGAACCGCGCTCGCGCCGGAAATGTCCATGCGGACGATGCGGCCGCTCGCGACCGTGCTCGTCACCAGCACCGCGTGCACGAGCCCTGGCACCGCGAACTCGGCGGCGTACGGCGCACGGCCGGTCACCTTGAGGCGGCCGTCGACGCGGTCGATGCCCTGGCCGGTGATCATGCAGCGCCTCCCGCGGTCTGCAATGCGCGCGCGATTGCGCGACGCGCGAGCTCGACCTTGAACGCGTTCTCGCGCAATGGCCGCGCGCCGGCGAGCGCCCGCTCGCTCGCGGCAGCGATCGTCGCGTCGTCGAGCGGCCGGCCAACGAGCGCTTCCTCGGCGGCGACGACGCGCCACGGCTTGTGGGCGACGCCGCCGAGCGCGAGCGCGGCGTCGCGCACGCTGCCGTCGCGCATGTCGAGCGCGGCGGCGACCGAGACGAGCGCGAACGCGTAGCTCGCCCGGTCGCGGACCTTGAGATAGTGCGAGCGCGCCGCGAACGGCGACGGCGGCAGCTCGACCGCCGTGATCAGCTCGCCGGGCGCGAGCTCGGTGTCGCGCTCGGGCGCGTCGCCGGGCAGGCGGTGAAAGCGCGCCATCGCGATCCGCCGCTCGCCGCCGACGCCCTGCACGACGACGTCGGCGCGCAGCGCGGCGAGCGCGACGCACATGTCCGACGGATGCGTCGCGACGCAGGCGTCGCTCGCGCCGAGGATCGCGTGGATGCGGTTGCGCCCTTCGAGCGCAGCGCAGCCCGAGCCGGGCGAGCGCTTGTTGCACGCAGCGATGTCGGCGTCGTAGAAATAGTGGCAGCGCGTACGCTGCAGCAGGTTGCCGCCGACCGTCGCCATGTTGCGCAACTGCGGCGATGCGCCCGCGACGAGCGCCTGCGCGAGCAGCGGATAGCGCTCGCGCACGATCGGGTGGTTGGCGAGGTCGCTGTTGCGCACCATCGCGCCGATGCGGATGCCGCCCTCGGGCCGCATCGTCACCGCGGCGAGCGGCAGCCGGTTGACGTCGACCAGCCGCGTCGGCAGCGCGACGTGACCTTTCATAAGGTCGATCAGGTTGGTGCCGCCGGCGACGTACGCGGCGCCCGGCTCGGCGCCGAACCGGATCGCTTCGGCGACGCTCGACGGCCGTCGATAGTCGACGTCGTTCATGCTTTGCCTTCGGCGACCGCGCGCACGGCGGCGACGATGTTGACGTAGGCACCGCAGCGGCAGACGTTGCCGCTCATGCGCTCGCGGATCTCGGCGTCGCTGATCGCGATCGTGCGCGGCACGGCACCGGCCGGTGCGGCCTCGAACGTTGCCGCGCTTAGCGCCTGCGCTTTCAGCTCGCCGACGAGCGCGACCGCCGAGCAGATCTGTCCGGGCGTGCAGTAGCCGCACTGGAACGCGTCGCGCGAGAGGAACGCCGCCTGCATCGGGTGCAGCGCATCGGGCGTGCCGAGGCCTTCGATCGTCGTGATCTCGCTGCCCTCGTGCATCACCGCGAGCGTCAGGCACGCGTTGATGCGGCGACCGTCGACGAGGACGGTGCACGCGCCGCACTGGCCGCGGTCGCACCCCTTCTTGGTGCCGGTGAGCGCGAGCACCTCGCGCAGCGCGTCCAGCAACGTCACGCGCGGCTCGATCGTCAGCTCGCGGTCAGCTCCGTTGACGCGCAAGCGCACGACCCGCTCGGTCGTCGTCTTCGCCGCGGATGGTGCGCCGAGCGGCAACGCATCGCGCATCGCCGGTTGCGCCGGCACGCCGTTCGGCACGACTGCCGCGGCAGCGCCAGCCGCCTGCAGGAAGTGACGACGGGACAGGCCAGAGTGGTCGACGACATCGGAGCTCATGGCGGCTTGTCGGCAATCGGCGTTCCGACCCGCCGTCGGCTGCTCAGCGTTTCTTGCCGGTGCGCGCCATTTCCTTCTCGACCTCTTCTCGGGTGACCTGCATCACGCGTTGCATGAGCGGACCCAGCCGCTGCTGCATCAGCTGCATCGAGCGCTGCGTCAGCAGCGGGGTCTTCTCGATCAACGCGCTGCCGATCGGGCCTTCGTAGAACACGATCAGCCCGTCGACCTCCTCCTGCGTGAGCGTCTCGGCGTAGATCGCGGCGAAGTCCGGCTTCAGCTTCGCCCAGCCGAACTCCTCGAGGAGAACCGCGTTGACCCGGGGCGTGACGATGTCGTACATGCGCTGCGCTTCGGCCGAGCCGCCTCCCGCGGAGATCGCTTGGCGCATCGCGTTCTGCATCACGGGCATCGTCTGGGCGTAGACCGTTTCGAGCTGCATCTGGACCTTCATCACCTGCATCAATCGCTCGACCGACTCTGGCGACGCGGCTGCGCGCGCACCGACGCTGCATGCGAGAAGGACGAAGGCGACGACGATGCGACATGGCGACATGCTGTGCTCCTGAAACAAGACCGAAGGCTCACCGTGCGGCGGCGGCGCGGCCGGCGCGCGTGCCGTGGAAGAACGCTTCCTCGAACACCGAATACGACGACAGGTCGGCGTGCGCGAAGTGGACGCGGCGTTGCGGCGCGGCGAGCGCGGCGAGCGCGGTGCTGCTGCGCACGCCCGGCGCGGGGATCGACATCGCGTGGCCGTAGCGCATCAGGTCGATCCGCTGCAGCTTGGCGGCGAGGTCGGGATGGGCGGTCGCGAGCTCGGCGACGACACGCGTCGCGCACGTCCGCCAGTCCTCCGCGAGCAGCCGGCGCCGTTCGCTGCGCAGCGTCTCGGCATCGGCGCTGCCGTACGCGAAGTACGCCGTCAGCACCGTCGGCCCGGCGAACGGCCGCGTGCTCTGGTGCATCGCGTCGACGTAGCCGAGGCCGGTCGAGCCGTAGAAGACGTTGTCCCACGACGGCGGTGCGCCAGGACGATCGTCGAGCGCGGCGTCGAGCTGCAGGTTCGCGACCAGCCACGGCGCGTGGCGAAGGGTGGCCGCGGCGTCGCGCAGCGCCGGTGGCGGCGAAGCGAGCACGCGCGCCGCAACGAAGAGCGGCGTCGCGAGGACTACGCTGCGCGCGAGCCAGTGTTCGCGCTCGTTCGTTGCGGCGTTCCATGCGTCGACCGTCACCGCATCGCGGCCTTCCTCGACGGCAACGACGACGCGTCCGGCATGCAGTCGCTCGCCGAGCGGCGCCGCGAGCCGCTCGGCGAGCCACGCATTGCCTTCGGGCCAGGTGAGAACGCCGGACTCGCCGCCGTCGCGCGTCTCGTCGCCCGGCGCGCGAAAGCCATGCCGGCTCGCGAAGTAGTGCAGCCCCGCCCACGCCGAGACGTCGGCGCTGGCGGCGCCGTAGTCGTCGCGGCAGGAGTAGTCGAGATACCAGCGCAGGGCCGGCGCGACGAGGCCGCGGGCGTCGAGCCATGCTGCGAACGTCGTGCGGTCGAGGGCCGTGAGCGCGTCGCTCCAGCGCGCCCGCGCGGTCGGAATCGTGAACGCGTCGGCATCGCCGGCAGCGGCAACGGCGGCGGCGAAGGCGCGGTACTGCGCGAGCGTCGCTGCGCGCTCGCTCGCCGGCAGCGCATCGACCGGCGGCAGCACGCCGTCGCGCCAGCCGCCG
>Ga0207689_10002938_pt1 | contig 15742 bp, 14 predicted proteins | sample KBSMisM52_FD_184312 | JGI IMG/M metagenome (GOLD analysis project Ga0207689, IMG submission 184312) | Miscanthus rhizosphere microbial communities from Kellogg Biological Station, Michigan, USA - KBS Miscanthus M5-2 (SPAdes) (version 2) | ecosystem: Host-associated > Plants > Roots >... | reverse complement strand
CCACTTTACTGATGTGTGTCATCATCGCGTTTCCCAGACAGATCTTATCGGTGCTCGGCAGCCAATATGCCAACCTGCAATCAGAGGGAATTCTTATGGCGGCCAGCGCGGTTTTGGCGGCCATCGGTGGGTTGCTGTGGACTGTAAATGCGGCGCGAGCCTGGATTGTGCCGCCACACATTCTTATCCCGTGCACGATTGTTCTTCAGGTTGTGCTCGTCATGATTCTTGACCTCTCAACTGTCAGGGGTGTGTTGCTATTCTCAATTTACTCCGGACTGCCAGGAATCATTTTGTCAATGTGGTGGGCTATGAGGCGGATGTGGGCACTGCCGATGACAAGTCATGCCTCTAACTATGGCGTATGAAACTCTCAGTCATTATTCCGTCTTATCAGCGCCCGTTTGATTTGAAGCGATGCCTCATGGCTATTGCAATTCAGAACAGACCTGCCGATGAAGTGGTCGTCGTCGTACGCGACCGAGACACCGGGACTTTGGAACTGGTCTCCGCTTGTCGAGAAATCATGAAATCGCTGGGTGCCATACAAGTAGAAAAGCCAGGGTTGATCGCTGCTCTCAATTGCGGTATTGAGGCCGCCACAGGCGACATTTTGGTGTTCACTGACGATGATTCCGAAGTACAACCGAACTGGCTGGAGCTGATCGAGGCCAGCTTTGCTGAGCCCGAAGTCGGAGCGGTGGGGGGGAGAGATTGGCTCCAGTTTCCAGAAGAGATCCCCCGATTCCTCAGCCCCCAAGTTAAACGGGTCGGAGTTTTGAGTTGGTATGGCAAATTACACGGCAACCATCATCGTCCGCTACGTAGCCATAGAAGAGAGGTCATGTTTCTCAAAGGTGTAAACATGGCGTTTCGCAGGGATGGATTAGGTACGTATCGGATCGACAGCAACCTTCGTGGATTAGGTTCTCAGGTTGGTTCGGAGATTGACCTTTGCGGGCACGTGCGAGAAATGGGGTTGAAGATTCTGTTCGACGATCGAATTTTGGTAAAGCATTATTCTGCACCTCGGCCGCAAGGCGATGTCAGAACAGATTTCACCGGGCCTGTTTGGAGAGACGCCTGCTTCAATACTCATTATCTAATTGCCAAGCACTTCGAAATTCGTTGGTCGTTAGCCTATTTCTGCCACGGACGATTGGTGGGATCGCGCTACATGCCCGGTTTATTTGCGTCTTTGAGGGAGAGTCTTAGAGGGGAATGGTCTATTTGGAAACGCTTATGGCAAATGACCTCAGTCGCGTTGGCGGGCTTCCTTGCCGGCAGACGCATGAGATCTGCTGCCAATCAAAGAATTCGTGATTTACAGCCATTTACTCAGCAAGGTAGCACTGCGTCGTAACTCTGTTTCGGGCTATGAAAATATTGTTGTCTTCTTACGCATTCTCTCCCAGTGTCGGGGGGATTGAAGCTGTGTCCGCGATGCTGGCCGACGAATTTGTTACAGCCGGACACGAACTCAGAGTTGTGACTCTAACCCCCAGCCACGAAGAGAATAAGCTTCGTTATGAAGTCCTCCGACAGCCCGGTTCGATGGAACTTATTGAGCTAATCGACTGGTCCGAAGTGGTTCTCCACGTCAACATCAGTTTGCACACAGGCTGGCCACTCCTATTCAAAACGAAACCATGGGTCATCTCGCACCACACCTGGGTTCCAAGAAATGTTCGAGGGTTTGTAAAGCGCCGCTGCACATTGACCGCCCACAATATTTCGATCAGTCAAGCAATTGCACAAAGTCTGGATGTGCCATCGGTAGTTATCCCCAATCCATATGACCAGGAATTGTTTCAAGAGCCCGTGGACAACATACGGGATCGAGAGTTGATCTTTGTCGGGAGGCTGGTCAGCCAAAAAGGGGTGGATTGTGCCTTGAAAGCTTTGAGTCTGTTGAAAAAAAATCACTTCACTCCTAGTTTTACGGTGGTGGGTGCCGGACCTGAGGAGTACAAGCTTCGCGAGCTGACACATGAATTTGGCCTTGAAGATCAAGTTAACTTCGTGGGCATGAAACGGGGTTCGGAGCTTGTGAGAGAGTTGGCTCGACATCGAATTCTTGTAGTTCCGACCGTGATTGAAGAACCTTTTGGGGTCGTCGCCTTGGAAGGAATTGCTTGCGGTTGCGTAGTCGTTGGTTCAAGCGGTGGTGGTCTGAAAGACGCGATTGGCCCATGCGGTGTGACGTTTCTCAACAATAGCGCATGGTCACTTGCTGCTTGCCTAATGGAGATGCTTACCGATCCAGAAAAACTAAATGCATACCGGATGCCTGCCAAGGCCCACTTGGCAGGTTTCGCCAAGCCGGTCATTGCGCAGAAATATTTGAATGTCATGAAATCTGCACTGAACTCGTCTGACCTGTCTATAGCAGCCTAAATCGCTGGATCATTCATGCTGATACTCAGCCATCCTACCGGCAATGCAAACGTCCGCCAAGCGGCGCGTGCATTGAATGAAGCTGGATTGCTTTCCGAATTTTGGACATCAATATGTTGGCAACAAGAGCAGAGGCTGAATCGGGTACTGCCTGATTCAACGGTACGTGAGCTAAACCGTCGTAGCTTCTCCGAGGTGCGGCCGGAGCAGATCCACACGGTTCCGTGGCGAGAAGTTGGGAGACTCATGTCTGTCCGGCTTGGGCTTTCAAGTTTAAGTCGCCACGAGACCGGGGCATTCTCAGTTGACGCTGTGTATCGCAGCTTGGACCATAAAGTGGCACGGAGACTACAGAGTAGACCAAACGTCACCGCCGTTTATGCCTACGAAGATGGTGCACTGTCCACTTTCCGTGCTGCTCGCGAGCTTGGAGCAAAGACAATTTATGAGTTGCCAATCGGCTACTGGAGGGCCCACCGCGAATTGTTGGAAGAAGAGGCAGCATTGGAGCCGGAATGGGCAAACACTTTGCGGGGAAAGTCTGACAGCGAACACAAGCATCATCGCAAAGATGAGGAACTCAAGTCCGCTGATCAGATTATTGTGCCGAGCCAATTCGTGCGGCGGACTCTATTAAAGGCTGGTCCACTAAAAGGCTCGATTCACGTAATTCCATATGGTGCACCTCCAATCCATACCACTCAACAGAAACGTCCAACGACAGGCCCCAAAATAAAAGTCATTTTTGTCGGCATGTTAAGCCAAAGAAAAGGCCTTGGCTATCTGCTCCGCGCAGTTGAAAAGTTGGGACCGAACGTGGAACTCACTATGATTGGAAAATATGTCGGGCGGTGTCGAGCTCTTGATGCGGCTTTGCGCGTGCATCGTTGGATTCCGTCGCTTTCGCATGACGAAGTACTGCAAGAAATACGCTGCCACGACGTCATGGTCTTCCCATCTCTGTTTGAAGGGTTTGGACTTGTCGTTCTTGAAGCGATGTCGTGTGGTGTTCCTGTAATTGCCACTGCACAGAGCGGCGCCCCAGATTTTCTTGAGGACGGCAAAGATGGTTTTCTGGTGCCGATCCGGAGCGCTGAAGCGATTGCAGAAAGACTGGAATTGCTTATACGTGACCGCGATCGTCTTGGTGCCATGAGTCAAGCCGCAGTACGTAAAGCGGCACGGCACTCGTGGGAGAGTTATCGTCAACATCTTATACACACTGTCAGACGTGCACTAGCCGAAGACGCGCTTGCTCCTTTAAGCGCGACTTGGTCGCCCGAACTTCAGGTATCCAATCCGTGCTGACTCAAGGTTCCATAGTCGAGGCCATCCCACATGCGCAGCTTCCTCTACGTTATGAGGCTTTGCCCTCTTTCGAAGGCCAGCATGCCATTGCATTACGCCGCTTGATTTGGCTCTATTTCTGGTTACTGATTTTTGAGGGCGCGCTACGGAAATGGATTGTCCCATCCCTAAGTACTCCACTGCTTGTGGTACGAGATCCGCTGGTCATCTTGATCTACCTGCAAGCAATGCGGTGCAGGCGCTTTCCTCTCAATGGCCCTATGCTGGGCTGTTTCCTCTTGCTTGTCGGGTTCATTCTGCTGGCCCTGGTGCAAATCACTACCGGGGTTGGCGGCGGTGTATTAGTCGCCGCGTACGGCTTGCGGACAAACTTTTTACACCTCCCACTTATTTTTGTAATTCCGCAAGTGTTCTCCTATGCGGATGTTCTGAAACTCGGCAAATGGATACTTATTCTTGCCATTCCGATGACTGCGCTGATGGTCCTTCAATTTGAATCATCGGCTGGGAGTTGGATGAATGCGGCAACCCGCTCCGATGTGCAGCAAATTGAATTTGCGATGGGCAAGGTCCGGCCGTCTGGCACCTTCAGTTTTGCTACAGGCGCTGCTCACTTTTTTGTTTTGGCAACCGCATTTATGGTTTATGCACTCGCACAGAAACGCATGATCTATCCGCGCTGGCTGGTCTGGAGCGCACTGCTGAGCGTGCTGATTGTCCAACCTGTGTCAGGTAGTCGATTGCTGGTGTTGGGTTGCGGTCTAGTGGTGGCGGGCACTATTGCGTTTGGGATGATAAACCTGGGCCGCGCGCAAAAAATCTTAGGTGTACTCGTATTGATAGGAGTTGTGTTCGGTGCGCTGTCGTTTACCGGCTTTTTCCGCGAAGCATCTGATGTCTTCATGACACGTTGGAATGATGCCAGCGACGCCGCGGGAGGAGTTCAGCAAGGCATTGTTTGGCGCTTCTTCGGCGGATTTTTCGAGCCATTTACGCTTTTGCCTCAGGCCGGACTGATTGGCAAAGGCATTGGCATGGGTACAAACGCAGCCTCGGCAATGATGACAGGCGCGCTGGTATTTCTTCTTGCGGAAGGCGAATGGGCACGGGTCGTGCTCGAGGCGGGGCCTCTGTTGGGTTTTTCTTTTCTTTTTTATCGCGTCTGGGTTGCGGGTACTGTTGGAGTCCGTGCATGGTCTTCCGCGAAACAAGGAAAGTTGCTTGCCTGGCTGCTTGCCTGGGATGCCTGCCGAAGTTTGGTGACCGAGCAAATCTCGCAGCCGACAAATTTAGGTTTCATGGTGTTCGTCGGCGGATTGTGCCTGGCCGCTTTAGCAGAGGATCGTTTCAGCAATAGGATCGCAAGCGAACCAAGCAGTAGACATCCACTGCATAACCTCGGAAAAGGCCCCGATTCTCGTCGGCGATTCCGCGGCAGTCCACTTCCTGTTTCCTAAGATTTATTTCACCTGTATCTGGCAATGAAAAGAGCGCTCATAATCGGAATTTCCGGGCAGGACGGCGCCTATTTGTCCAAGCTGCTTCTGGACAAAGGGTACGAAGTCTACGGCGCTTCGCGCGATGCCGAAATAACTTCTTTTAAGGCTCTTCGCCGTCTGGACTCACTGGACAAAGTGCAGTTGTCTTCCATGTCACTCACAGATTTTCGAAGCATTCTGCAAGTCCTAACCCGTACCCAGCCGGACGAAGTGTACAACCTGGCCGGGCAAAGTTCGGTTGGCCTGTCGTTCCAGCAGCCGGTCGAGACTATCGAGAGTATTGCGGTGGGAACGTTGAATTTGCTTGAGGCTCTTCGATTCCTGGCACGGCCCATTCGTTTCTACAACGCGGGGTCGGTGGAATGTTTTGGTGATACACACGAGGTCATCGATGAGCACTCTCCTTTACGGCCAATCAGTCCCTATGGTGTGGCTAAGACAGCTGCATTTTGGGAAGTTGCCAACTATCGGCAAGCATATGGATTGTTCGCCTGTTCGGGAATGCTTTCAAACCATGAATCACCTCTGAGACCCGAACGCTTTGTGACACGGAAAATTGTGGCTGCCGCTTGTCGGATTGCGCGCGGCAGCACAGAAACATTGTCCCTGGGCAACATAGGAATTGTGCGTGATTGGGGCTGGGCTCCGGAGTATGTGGCTGCCATGTGGCTTATGCTTCAGCGCGATGAACCCCAAGACTACGTAATTGGCACGGGAATGAGTTATACGCTTCGCGAATTCGTGGAACACAGTTTTAAGAATTTGGGACTCGATTGTCGTAACCACATACAGATTCGACCTGAACTTCAGCGGCCTTCCGAAATTTTTCAGTCAAGAATTGATCCATCGAAAGCACGCATCGAACTAGGCTGGCAAGCCGAATCAACTATGCCAGATGTGGTTCGAATGATGGTTGCCGATGAACTCGGATCTCCTGCCGAACCCGAACAAGCCGTGGTTGTACCGGCTATTGCCTGAAGTTAATTCATTTTCTGGTGACAAGATTGAAGATTCTTTTGGTTGGTAATTATCTACCGGATCGTCAGCACAGCATGCTGGGGTTTACCGATCTTATGGAGCAAGGGCTGAAGAAAGCCGGCCACGACGTCGAAACTCTATGTCCACCGGTTGTCTTTGGAAAACTCGGACAACGTCTTCCCGCTGCCAGCAAGTGGTTGGGGTATGTCGACAAACTGGCGCTACTTCCGCCGCTGTTGAACCAGGCTGTTCCCAAAGCTGACATTGTTCATATCTGTGATCATTCCAATGCGGTTTACGTTCCCGAGAAAAGACGCACGCCATATGTTGTAACTTGTCATGACCTGCTGGCAGTACGCGGCGGTTTGGGGGAACAGACCGATTGTCCCGCAACGACCCTGGGTTCGCTGCTGCAACGTTGGATCTTGCGGGGTCTAGCACGTGCTGACGGTTTGGCGTGCGATTCGACGGCAACGCTGAACGACGCAACCCGCTTGCTTCCATCCAGGGAGCAGCCGCCGGAACTCTTGCCAATCGCATTGAAGTACGACTATCAGCGGCTTTCGGAAGACCAATGCAAACGGCAATTGAAAAATGTGCCGGGTTTGGATTTGAGCAAACCCTTTATTCTGCATGTGGGATCGAGTCTGCGTCGCAAGAACCGGGAAGGAATCCTCCGCGTCTTCGCTAAGGTCCGAGACAAAATCAACGTGCAGTTAGTATTCGCCGGCAGGCCACTCGACGCCTCACAGAGACAATTGGCGAATCAACTGGGCCTGCATGATCGAATTTTGGAAACTGGAGAAGTTTCCAGCGAATTGCTGGTTGCCCTCTACAGTAGCGCGCTTGCCTTCTTTTTCCCTTCACGCTTCGAGGGATTTGGCTGGCCGATCATCGAAGCGCAGTACTGTGGATGCCCGGTTATTTGCAGCACCAGCGGACCGCTTCCCGAGGTAGCGGGGGATGGCGCACTCATGCATAACGTGGAAGACGAAGAGGGTTTTTCAGAGGACATTGTGCGGCTGGTCAATAATGCCAAATTGCGTGCCGCTCTGATTGAAAAGGGAGCGGAAAACGTTCTGCGTTACCAACCGGAAACAATGATTTCCAGATACTTGGCGCTCTATGAGCGGGTCTTGAATCATCCATCATGGTCCTGAAGCTCTTAACCTTATTACTACCGTGGCGGCTGCGCCGCTGGGTTCTCAGCGTAGCTTTTGGCTATAAGCTTCATCCCAAAAGCCGGATCGGATTCGCCTGGGTCTTCCCCAAGCAATTGGTCATGGAAGCACACAGTCATATCGGACATCTCACGGTGTGCAAAGGGCTCGATCTGTTACAGCTCGCTCCTTATGCAAGCATTGGACGAGCAAACTGGATTACAGGACTTCCCGTGGGTTCTTCTAAACACTTCGTTCACCAGGATGACCGTCGGCCACGGCTATTGATGGGGGAGCACGCCGCGATTACGAACCGTCATTTGATTGATTGTACAGACACAGTTTCGATTGGAGACTTTTCAACCTTTGCTGGTTTTCGTTCACAAATTCTTACCCACAGTATTGACATTGAAGCTTGCTGCCAGACCTCGGCGCCCGTTTCCATTGGGAGATATTGCTTTGTTGGAACCGACTGCGTCGTGCTTGGCGGCAGTCTGCTTCCCGACAACTCGGTATTAGGAGCAAAGTCTCTTTTGAACAAGCAGTATCACGAAGAGTACTGGCTGTACGCGGGTGTCCCAGCAAGACCAGTCAAACAACTTGCCAGCGACCTTGCCTATTTTTCCCGTCCGGTAGGTTTCGTTCACTAAGAGTTTATCGATCCACAATGAAACTGCTTTACACAATTCACTCGGTGAATCCGGCTGCTGGGGGGCCAATCGAGAGCCTGAAGCAAATCACACCTGTGATGGCCGCGCTGGGGCATAGTACAGAGGTTGTCAGCCTGGATGCATCCAATGCTCCTTGGGTCCGGGGCTTGCCATTTCCGGTACATGCGGTCGGCCCAGGTAAAGGCACCTACGGATACACCCCACATCTGGTGCCGTGGTTGCGGAAACACGCAGGGGAGTACGGCGCGGTCATCGTGCGTGGAATTTGGCAATACCACAGTTTCGCCACTTGGAGAGCACTACGCCATTCCAACACACCTTATGTCGTCTTTCCGCATGGCATGCTCGATCCGTGGTTTAAGTACACATTTCCTCTAAAGCACGCTAAAAAATGGATGTACTGGCCTTGGGCAGAATACCGAGTACTGCGCGACGCCAAAGCGGTACTGTTCACCTCTGAACAGGAGCGAGTGCTGGCGCGCGAATCATTCTGGCTCTACCGGTGTAAGGAAGTTGTCATCAATTATGGGACTTCTGAGCCGGTGGGGGAAACCGCAACCCAGAAAGAAGCATTTTTCGCGAGATATCCAGATCTACGCGATAAGCGCTTGGCACTGTTTTTAGGACGTATCCACCCCAAAAAAGCTTGCGATGTGTTAATCGAGGCGTTTGCTACTGTGCTGGGGAAAAATCCAGAATGGCATTTGGTTATATCGGGCCCAGACCAGGTTGGCTGGCAGCAGAAACTGATCGCGCTGGCGCACGCACGAGGAATAGAACACGCGATTACGTGGACGGGCTTGATTACGGGCGACGTAAAATATGGTGCGCTCAAAGCCGCTGAAGTTTTTGTCCTGCCATCGCATCAGGAAAATTTCGGCATTGTTGTTGCCGAAGCGCTGGCTTGTGGCACGCCGGTTCTGACCTCAAAGAAAGTAAACATTTGGCGAGAGATTGAGCAGGATGAGGCTGGAATCGTTGCGGATGACGACTTCGAGGGCACCTGCTACTTACTACGGACCTGGCTTGCACTTCAAGGCAACGAGAAACGGCTCATGAAAGAGCGCGCGCTCCAGTGTTTTCGGAACCGCTTTGAAATTAAAAAGAGCGCAGAAAGTATTGTGGATGCGATCACACCCTTTGTTACTCCGGCATCACCAATAACCATGGTTGGACGCACACCGAAACCAGCCGTTAATTTTGCTGTTCTTAGTTCCACACAACAAAACAAGAATCGTATGTGAGCTGCTATTTAGCTCCGCTTTCACGTCAGTTGGAAACAAATTGTCATGGCACCCCAATCTGTAGCGCCACCATTTACTGAGACGGCGCCTCGAACTGTCGCATCAGAGTTTGGGGTCAGACGCCCGGTGCAAGACTTGGCAGCGTTTCGGGTGCCGGCACATTTCCGGGGCAGGCCAGCGTGGTTTGTGCAGTTGTGGTGGGTTGTGCAAGCCACATTGTTTCGTTGGTCTCCTCAAGTACTTTTTGGTTGGCGACGATTCTTGGTTCGCCTTTTTGGAGGCACCGTTGGCAAAGGGGTGCTGATTCGTTCCACCGCCAATATCACCTATCCCTGGAAAGTGTCGATCGGGAATTTCTCCTGGATCGGCGACGACGTGACTTTGTACAGCCTGGGGGAAATCCAAATCGGCAACAACGTTGTAATTTCGCAACGCTCATATTTATGTACCGGAAGCCATGAAATGGAAAGCCTAGCTTTCGAAATTACGGCGCGACCGATCGTTATTGAAGATGAAGCATGGATTGCAACTGACGTCTTTGTCAGTCCCGGGGTGCGAATCGGCCACGGTGCAGTAGTGGGAGTTCGAAGCACAGTACTTCATGATCTTCCACCAATGCGGGTTTGCGTTGGAACCCCGGCAAAATCAATCAGGCCCCGACTGGCTCACGAAAACTGACGATATATATGCGAATTCTCGTATTGAGCATTAATTACTGGCCTGAGGAGACTGGTATTGCCCCTGTGGTCACCTCGCGTTGCGAATATCTTGCGTCTCGCGGTCATGAGGTCACGGTTTGCACCACCATGCCGTATTACCCACAGTGGCGTGTTAACGAGCGTTATCGCGGCTGGTTTTGGCGGCGAGAGACGCGCAAGGGAGTTGAAATCCTGCGCTCCTGGGCGTGGATCCCATCACGCCTAAGTGCGCTGAAGCGGATTCTGTTTGAAGCCTCATTTCTGGCTGGCAATTTGATTCGTACAATTTCTGCACAGAAACCAGACCTGCTTTTCGTGGTATCGCCTCCCCTAGGGCTGGCACTTACCGCGAAGCTGTTGAGACGAGTCTGGAGAATTTCTTACGTGTATGACGTGATGGACCTGCAACCTGACGCTGCGCTCGAACTGGGAATGCTCCGCTCAGGAGCGCTGCTACGCGCTTTATACCGGCTTGAAAAGAGTGCCTACGAAAATGCCAGCTTTGTTTCTACTTTGACTGAAGGCATGCGTCAGCGAATCATTAGCAAGTCAATCCCGGAAAACAAAGTCACATTGTTTGCCCTGGGCGCTGACGAAGACTTATTTCTTGTCCATCGTGGTGTTGATGGCGATCCTTTCCGCCGTCACTATGGACTGGAAGGCAAGTTCATTGTTGTGCATTCGGGAAACATGGGCGTGAAGCAGGGTCTTGATGTGATCCTCGATGCCGCCGAGTTAACGCGAAATCATCCGACGATTGTCTATTTGTTGGTGGGCGATGGTGCGACGCGGGGCGAACTGGAAACACGAGTGGCGGCGAGAAACCTCAGAAATGTTAGGTTTCTCCCAGTGTTAGCGGGGGATCAATTTTTTGAAATGCTTGCCGCAGCGGACATAAGCCTGATCACCCAGCAAGCTTCGGTGGCGGATATTGTGTTTCCCTCGAAAACTGCGACGCTGATGAGTGCTGGATGTCCACTTGTTGCCTCCGTCAATCCGAACAGTGAAGTGGCGCGAGTTGTACGAGAATCTGGGGCCGGTATAGTCGTTCCTCCAGAAAAGCCACAGCCACTGCTCGATGCAATCACCAATTTGCTAAACGATCCTCGCAGACTTGCAGAGATGAGTGCGGCCGGACGGCATTACGCACGGCAACATTGGGATGAACGCATCACCCTAGCAAGGATGGAATCAGAGCTTATCGAGGTTGTGCAGTCTACCAAGCACCAGGCATCTCCAACCGCTATCACTGGTGTGTCTCCAGACGTGACCGCGATCAAACCATGAGTCACTTAAATCAAATTGTCCAAACATCGGTATCGTTCGCACTTCGGCATACGCCGGAAATGCCAGGTAGAGGACGGATTGCGCGGGTTGTTAACAAATACTTTCCTCTTCCTGCTTCACGTGTCGCACGTGTCCGGATGCGTTTGGGACATAAGATGCTGGTAGATCCGAGGTCGGCAACGGAGTTCGCAGCTTATTACACCGGAGACTACGATACGGCCGCCATCCGCAGCGTGATGCGCCTATTGAATCCAGACTCCATTGTGCTTGATGTGGGAGCCAACATTGGTTTTTGGTCCATCCCACTTGCTCATTGTCTTACTCAGGGAGGGCGTCTTCACTGCTTTGAGCCAGTCCCAGGAAATTGTGAACGTCTAACAGAAAACATTCGGCAAAACTCGCTGGACCGGGTCATACGCGTCCATCAGCTGGGACTTTCCGACCACAATGGACGGGCACAGATTAGCTTGCGCGATGGTTTTGGCGGGGAGACGGGCAATGCAGCTATCGTCATCGAAGAAGAAGACCTGAAGTTCGTATGTGTAGAAATCCAAATCCGCGCTCTGGACGATATTTTCGAATCATTTGGCGAGAAGCGCATTGACTTCATCAAAGCTGATATCGAAGGTCACGAGGACAAGTTTCTATCCGGAGCCTCAAAAGTTATCCGCCGTTTCCGACCAATGGTGTATTTGGAAATTAATGAACCGTACTATCATCGCCGCGCACTAAATCCAACAGACATATTTGAGCGATGGTTGAAGGCGAACTCATATCGGTCAGCTCTTCGATCAAAGACCAACTGGCAATTGGAGTCGATACGAAAGCGCCGCGCCGTCATAGACAACGCCTTTTTCTTTCCTGAAGAAGTAGCTACAGACTGCATCGCAAGACTAAATGGCTGAACCAACGATTAGCCACTCAAGTGTGTTGTAAATCGCCATAACGGTTAGTTTCCTCTGCGACAAACCAACCTCCACAAATACAAATCTGGAGAATTTCAATGAAACGCGCTTTGATCACCGGAATTACCGGGCAAGATGGATCTTACTTAGCCGAGTTGTTGCTCTCGAAGGGGTATGAGGTTCACGGCATTATTCGCCGTGCGAGTACATTCAACACGCGCCGGCTGGATCCCATCTATCAGGATCCGCACTCGCCCGGTGTAAGGTTGTTACTGCATTATGGCGATCTCTCGACTAGCGATCAGCTTACCAACCTGATCTACAACATCCAGCCCGAGGAGGTGTACAACCTGGGGGCGCAGAGCCATGTGATGGTTAGTTTCGAAACGCCAGAGTACACGGCAGACATCACCGGCGTCGGTACTGTCCGCTTGCTTGAGGCGATCCATCAGAGCCGTATCAAGACCAGGTTCTATCAGGCCAGTTCTTCGGAAATGTTCGGGGCAGCAAACCCTCCCCAGAATGAGAACACCTCATTCCACCCACGCAGCCCCTATGCGGCGGCCAAGGTTTACAGCTACTGGATGACGGTAAATTACCGGGAAGCCCATGGGATGTTCTCGTGCAACGGGATCTTGTTCAATCACGAGAGTCCGAGGCGCGGCGAAACTTTTGTGACGCGCAAAATCACCCGGGCAGTCGCCAGCATCGTGGTGGGCCGTCAGGACAAACTTTACCTGGGAAATCTCAAAGCTCGGCGCGATTGGGGCTATGCGCCGGAATATGTGGAAGGTATGTGGCGGATGCTCCAGAGGGACAAGCCTGGAGACTATGTGCTCGGTACAGGAGAGTCGCATACCATAGAAGAATTTGTCGAGGAAGCATTCGGATATGTGGGCCTGGATTGGAAAGAGCATGTTGAAATTGATCCCAAGTACATGCGACCGGCGGAAGTGGATTTTCTTCAGGCTGACATAGGCAAAGCCCGCACCCTGCTTGGATGGGAACCCAAAATTGGTTTTAGAGATTTAGTGCGCATTATGGTGGATGCGGATCTGGACGCGCTCTCATCGGAACCTGTGGGTGATGGAAAGCGCATTCTGCAAAACCGGTTTGGGGAATGGCACCAGTGGGACAAATCCGTGTCGCATCATTTGGTTACTGCGAGCGATGGGCTCGACTGAGAGGGGCGACGACATGCACTTCGAGAAATCACCAATCAACCCTTCGACCAAAATTTATGTCGCGGGACACACTGGCTTGGTTGGTTCAGCATTGGTCCGGGTTCTGCGGAACTCGGGTTACAACAACCTGGTTCTTCGCTCTCACCGTGAGCTCAATCTGGCCAACCACGCGGCAGTAGCCCAGTTTTTTTCTCAGGAATGCCCTGAATATGTGTTTTTGGCAGCAGCAAAGGTTGGCGGTATCCTGGCGAACGACATGTATCCCGCAGATTTCATCGAGGAAAATCTTGCGATTCAGAGCAATGTAATCCAGCAAGCACACAGAACCGGTGCGAGGCGGCTATTATTTCTTGGCTCTAGCTGCATTTATCCGAAACATTGTCCACAACCTATTAAAGAAGAGTACCTATTGACCGGCCCTCTGGAATCGACCAACCGCGCCTATGCAGTGGCGAAAATCGCCGGTATCGAAATGTGCTCCGCTTATAACCGCCAGCATGAAACACATTTCCTCGCCGTCATGCCGACAAATCTATATGGAGAAGGTGACAACTACGACCTGAAAACTTCCCATGTGATTCCCGCGCTCATCCGCAAAATGTCAGAAGCGAAACAGAATGACAGCCAGACAGTGACGATCTGGGGAACCGGCCAGCCCCGCCGGGAATTCCTGCATAGCGATGATCTGGCAGATGCATGTTTGTTTCTCATGCGACTGGCCGACGACAAGTTCTCTGCATTGCTTTACGCCATACATGGCCCAGTCATTAACATTGGCTGCGGCGAGGACCTTACGATACGCGAGCTGGCGGAAACCATCGCCGACATTGTGGGATTTCGAGGAGAGTTGTTTTTTGATACCAGCAAACCAGATGGTACTCCCCGCAAACTGCTCGATTGTTCCCGAGTGAATGCGCTAGGCTGGCGACCTGCCATAACACTTCGCGCTGGCTTGTTGCAGGCCTGCCAGAGTTTTTCTCAGCGGAGCGATAGGGAACTGTCCCCAGTCGGCGGTCCAGCGTAAGTCGGAGCAAAGCTGCGCGCATCGCGCGTTTCTAATCCGTTTGACAATAGCCCTGACAGGCAATTCTCTTTCTAACGTTGACGATTGTATTTTCTGTGAAAATTTTTTCCGATCCCGCTTACATACCGCCTCAGGTGGACCACATATGGCAACTCTCTCCTTTCTGGGGGCTAACCGAACTGGAAATAAAATCGCTTCAGCCGCAACGACTGTCGCGATACATGCGCGATGGCAAAGCCATTCTCCAGATGACCAGCCTAGAAGAAGCAGACTTTGCGGTTTTTCCCGCCGAATATCAGCAGTGCCATAGTGAGGACCGCCGCGGATTCTTTCACAGGTTTACTCAATTAGCAGCCGCAGCAGGAAAGCCTACCATCGTTTTTACGGGCGGAGACCTGGAGCACGCGCTTCCCGAGTTCACAGGCTATGAGTTTCATACCTCGCTATATCGTTCAAATAAGGCTAAGTGTACATTTGGCATGCCTCCGGCGATTGGAGACTTGGTCGATGAAGAACTCGGAGGCTCACTTCCTGTCTTAGCCAAACAGCCAATGGCGAGCCTGGGTTTCTGCGGATCTGCACCTCCGTTCGGCATGTCCTTGGGAAAAGAAATGCTCAAGGAAACATTGCGCGACTTGCTGTATGGTGCGGGATTGCTTTCAAGAACCCATGTCGGCTATGCCCCTCGAGCCAAGGCAATTCGTGTCCTTAGAAGGACCAAGGCCATTAAGACAAACATCTTGATACGCGGCAACAGCCGCTTTACATGGGCGTTCGGATACCTGCTCAAAGACAATGATGAAAGGACTCTCACCAAGCAAAGGCAAGAGTATCTCGCTAACCTTCTCGGTTCACCCTATACCTTGTGTGTCCGAGGAAGAGGGAACTATTCGCTCCGGTTTTATGAGGCGTTGTGTTGCGGAAGAATTCCGGTATTAGTCGACACAGACTGTGTCCTGCCCTTTGAAAAGCAAATCAACTGGAAAGATTACTGCGTTTGGGTAGAAGAGTCCGACATATCTCACATTGGTGAGATTGTTTCGGACTTTCATGCCAGAATTTCTGATATAGAGTTCAAGGAATTGCAGCTTGCTTGCCGAAGGCTCTGGCTTGATTATTTGTCTCCGGAATCGTTCATGCGTAATCTGTCCATGAATTTCTTAGCTTGTCATTTTGACCCAGTCCGCCCCTCGCCTACACAGGCTCAACACGATAAACACGAAATGGATCTGACCTTGAAATAAAGGCTGCTACGCGCTGCAAATGATGAGAAAGCAACTGGTGGCGGCTATGAGAGGCAATGATGCTAAGATTTGCTCAAAGCACGCAATTGCTTTGGTCTGGCCAAGGACCGAATAAGCTCTCGCGCTGGATCAATCTTTTTCGG
>Ga0207689_10002937_pt1 | contig 15742 bp, 14 predicted proteins | sample KBSMisM52_FD_184312 | JGI IMG/M metagenome (GOLD analysis project Ga0207689, IMG submission 184312) | Miscanthus rhizosphere microbial communities from Kellogg Biological Station, Michigan, USA - KBS Miscanthus M5-2 (SPAdes) (version 2) | ecosystem: Host-associated > Plants > Roots >... | reverse complement strand
TATTACACCGGCTACTCGAACCAGGCGCTGTGGCCGGCGCTGCACTACCGGCTCGACCTCGCCGACTTCGGCGCCGGCTATTTTGCCGGCTACCGGCGCGTCAACAAGCTGTTCGCGCGCAAGCTCGCGCCGCTGCTGCGCGACGACGACATGGTCTGGGTGCACGACTACCACTTGATTCCGCTCGCGGCCGAGCTGCGCGCGCTCGGCTGCCGGCAGCGCATCGGCTTCTTCCTGCACATCCCGTTGCCGCCGCCGCCGATCCTGGCCGCGATCCCGGGCCACGAATGGCTGATGCGCTCGTTCTTTGCGTACGACCTGGTCGGGCTGCAGACCCAGGGCGACGCCGACCACTTCACCCGCTTCGTGCAGGAAGAGGCGCAGGCGGAGGCGCTCGGCGAGGGGCGCTTCGCGGCGTACGGCCGCAGCGTCACCGCGCGCGCCTTCCCGATCGGCATCGACGTCGACGAGTTCCAGCGCCTCGCCGACAGTGCCGAATCGCGCTCGACCGCGGCGATGCTGAAGTCGCAGTACGGGCACCGCCGGCTGCTCGTCGGCGTCGACCGGCTCGACTATTCGAAGGGCCTGCCGCAGCGGCTGCGCGCATTGCGCGAACTGCTCGAGCGCTACCCGGAGAACCGCAACAGTGCGACGCTGATCCAGATCGCCTCGCCGACACGCGAGTCGGTCGACGCCTATGCCTCGCTGCTGCACGAGCTCGAGGCGCTGACCGGCGAGATCAACGGCAACTTCGGCGAGCTCGACTGGCTGCCGATCCGCTACCTGCACCGCACCTGGGCGCGGCGCCGGCTGCCGGCGCTGTACCGCGCCGCACAGGTCGCGTTGGTCACGCCGCTGCGCGACGGCATGAACCTGGTCGCAAAGGAATTCGTCGCGATGCAGGACGAGGCCGACCCCGGCGTGCTGGTGCTGTCGCGCTTCGCCGGCGCCGCCGAGCAGCTGCGCGACGCCTTGCTGGTCAACCCGTACGACGTGTCGGCGACCGCGCAGGCGATCGAGCGCGCACTGCGCATGCCGCTGGCCGAGCGGCGCGAGCGCCACGCCGCGCTGCTGAAGCAGGTCCGCGAACACGACGTGCACGCCTGGCGCAGCGAATTCCTGCGCGTGCTCGGGCAGGTGGTGCAGGACCCGCCGGTGCGTTGAGTTGCGTGGGGCCGCCGCCCGCCGCGCCCGTTCGGCAGGGCGCACGGCGTGGGCGTCGCTGACCGTCGCTGAAATCGCTCAGGCGGTCGGAATCAGCCGCGGCTGGCCGTCGCGGTCGATCGCGACATAGGTCAGGTTCGCCTCGGTCACTTTCACGACCTCGAGGTTCGCCGGATTGCGCTCGGCATAGACCTCGACGTTGACGGTCACCGAGGTGCGACCGATGCGTTCGACCTTGGCGTAGAAACTCAGCAGATCGCTGATCGACACCGGCTGCTTGAAGATGAACTGGTTCACCGCGACCGTGGCGATCCGCCCCTTCGCAATGCGCGACGGCAGCACCGCGCCGGCGATGTCGACCTGCGCCATGATCCAGCCGCCGAAGATGTCGCCGTTGCCATTCGCATCGGCCGGCATCGGCATCACGCGCAACACGAGCTGGCGATCGTCGGGCAGCTGCAGCGGCGCGATCGACCCGTCGGCAGCGCGGTGGCGCGCGTCACTTGAAATCTCGGGCATATTGCGTCACCTGCGGCTGAGTTGAATCGCCGCATTCTTCCATCTTTGAACTCGTCTGCGACCCTGCCCGATGCGCCGTGCCTCTGTTGTCGATCTGCCGCCCGTGGCGCCTGCCGGTGCGGCGCCGTTGCCCCGCTCCGATCTGGCGACCTTGAAGCGGCTGCTGCCCTACCTCTGGCAATGGCGCTGGCGGGTGGGGGTGGCGCTGAGCTTCCTGGTCGGCGCGAAGCTGGCGAACATCGGCGTGCCGCTGCTGCTCAAGCAGCTGGTCGACGCGCTCGACCTGAAGCCGGGCGACCCGCGCAGCGTGCTCGCGGTGCCGGTCGCGCTGCTGATCGCGTACGGGCTGCTGCGGCTGTCGATCACCCTCTTCACCGAGCTGCGCGAGTTCCTGTTCTACCCGGTGGCGGCGCGGATCGCGCGGCGCGTGTCGCTGCAGGCCTTCGAGCACCTGCTGGCCCTGAGCCTGCGCTTCCACCTCGAGCGCCAGACCGGCGGCGTCTCGCGCGACATCGAGCGCGGCTCGCGCTCGATCCAGTCGCTGCTGAACTACCTGATCTACAACATCCTGCCGACGCTGGTCGAGATCGCGCTGGTGATCAGCCTGCTGTCGGCCAAGTTCGACGGCTGGTTCGCCGCGATCGCCTTCGGCGCGCTGATGCTGTACATCGGCTTCACGATCACCGTGACCGAATGGCGCACGCACTTCCGGCGTGCGATGAACGAGCAGGACAGCAAGGCCAACACGCGCGCGGTCGACGCGCTGATCAACTACGAGACCGTCAAGTACTTCTCGAACGAGCATTTCGAGCAGGCGCGCTACGACGACAACCTGCAGCGCCTGGAGCGCGCGGCCATCAAGTCGCAGACCTCGCTGTCGGTGCTCAACCTCGGCCAGAGCCTGATCATCGCGACGGCGGTGACGCTGCTGGTGTGGCGCGCCACGCTCGGCGTGGTCGAGGGCACGATGACGCTGGGCGACCTGGTGCTGGTCAACGCGCTGATGATCCAGCTCTACGTGCCGCTGAACTTCCTCGGCGTGATCTACCGCGAGATCAAGCAGTCGATGATCGACATGGAGAAGATGTTCGGGCTGCTGTCGCAGCACCGCGAGATCGACGATGCGCCGGGCGCGCGGCCGCTGGTGGGCGCCGGCGGCGCGGTGCGCTTCGAGAACGTGCGCTTCGGCTACGACCCCGACCGCACGATCCTGCACGACATCAGCTTCGAGATCCCGGCCGGCAAGACGGTCGCGGTGGTCGGGCCCTCGGGCTCGGGCAAGAGCACGCTGGCGCGGCTGCTGTTCCGCTTCTACGACGTCGACGCCGGGCGCATCGCGATCGACGGCCAGGACATCCGCAGCGTCACGCAGCAAAGCCTGCGCCAGGCGATCGGCATCGTGCCGCAGGACACGGTGCTGTTCAACGACACCGTCGAATACAACATCGCCTACGGCCGCACCGCTGCCGGCCGGGCCGAGGTCGAGGCCGCGGCGAAGGCGGCGCACATCCATGCCTTCATCGTCTCGACGCCGAAGGGCTACGACACGATGGTCGGCGAGCGCGGGCTGAAGCTGTCGGGCGGCGAGAAGCAGCGCGTCGCGATCGCCCGCACCTTGCTGAAGAACCCGCCCCTGCTGATCTTCGACGAGGCGACCTCGGCGCTCGATTCGGCCAACGAGCGCGCGATCCAGGAAGAGCTGCGCAGCGCGGCGCGCAACAAGACCGCGCTGGTGATCGCGCACCGGCTGTCGACCGTGGTCGACGCGCACCAGATCCTGGTGATGGAGCTCGGCCGCATCCTCGAGCGCGGCACCCACGCCGAGCTGCTCGCGCGCGGCGGCCGCTATGCCGAGATGTGGCGGCTGCAGCAAAGCAGCGAGCAGCGCGCGATCGCCGCGCCCGACCTGACGATGGCGGTCTGAGGCTGGCACACGGCGCGGCGCGGCCTCTACACTGCGCGCCGTGGACACCAAATGGTTTGAGGACTTCGTCAGCCTGGCCGAAACCCGCAGCTTCTCGCGTTCGGCGCAGCTGCGCCACGTGACGCAGCCGGCGTTCTCGCGCCGGATCCAGTCGCTCGAGGCCTGGGCCGGGCTCGACCTGGTCGACCGCTCGTCGTACCCGACGCGGTTGACGCCGGCCGGCGAGACGCTGCACGGCCAGGCGCTCGAGATCCTCGGTGCGCTGCAAGCCACGCGCAACATGATGCGCGGCCACAAGTCGGCCGGCCACGACATGATCGAGTTCGCGGTGCCGCACTCGCTCGCGTTCACGTTCTTCCCGCACTGGGTGATGGACCTGCGCAAGCGCTTCGGCGCGATGAAGAGCCGGCTGACCGCGCTGAACGTGCACGACGCGGTGATGCAGCTAACCGAAGGCAGCTGCGACCTGCTGCTGGCCTACCACCACCCGTCGCAGCCTCTGCAGCTCAACCCCGACCGCTACGAGATGCTCAGCCTCGGCCACGAAACCCTGGTTGCCTACGCGCGCGGCGATGCCGACGGCCGGCCGATGTTCAGCCTGCCGGCCGCCCCCGGGCACAGCGTGCCGTTCCTGAGCTATGCGCCGGGCGCCTACCTCGGCCGCCTGGTCGAGGTCATCGCGAAGCTCTCGCCCGAGCCGCTGCACCTCGAGCCGCTCTACGAGACCGACATGGCCGAGGGCCTGAAGGCGATGGCGATCGAAGGCCACGGCCTGGCCTTCCTGCCGGCGAGCTCGGTCAAGAAGGAGCTCAAGAGCAAGCGCCTGGTGCGCGCTGCACCGCCCGGGGTGCATGAGCTCGAGATCGATATCCGCATCTACCGCGAGCGCCCCGAGATGGCGCGGCACAACAAGCCCGGCGCGCTCGCGCTCTGGGAGTTCCTCGCGACCCGTTAGCAGGCGCCGCGCGCTGGCGGCCGTCCAGCGCGGCAGGGGCGCATCAGGGGCAACCTCGGGTTTTCCCTGAATCGCTATGCACGGCATGCATGAGGTGCCGGAGATTCAGCATTGGCACGCCGCATGCGTCGGTTCTACAGTTCGCCCCGCCGCGCCGTGAGGCGGTAGATCAACGACGACAAGAGAGACGACACCCATGACTAGGAAACTGCCGCCTGCGGCCTGGATACTGATCGCGATGGTGCTGGGCATCATCTTCGGCTACATGATCTTCGCCAGCTTTCCCGACAAAAAGAGCGCGGCACAGATCGCCGGTTACGTCTCGATCATGTCGGACGTGTTCCTGCGCCTGATCAAGATGCTGATCGGCCCGCTGGTGTTCTCGACCCTGGTCGTGGGCATCGCCCACATGGGCGACGCCAAGTCGGTCGGCCGCGTGTTCGGCAAGGCGCTCGGCTGGTTCATCACCGCGTCGCTGATCTCGCTGATCCTCGGGCTGATCATGGCCAACCTGCTGAAGCCGGGCGAGAACCTCGGGCTGCCGCTGCCCGACATCGGCGCCTCGGCGAACCTGGCGACCTCGAAGTTCACGCTCAAGGATTTCGTCAGCCACCTGGTGCCGAAGTCGTTCGCCGAGGCGATGGCGAACAACGAGATCCTGCAGATCGTCGTGTTCTCGATGTTCTTCGGCGTCGCGCTCGCCGCACTGGGCGAAAAGGCGAAGACGCTGGTCGCCGCGATCGACGAGCTCGCGCATGCGATGCTCAAGATCACCGGCTACGTGATGAAGCTCGCACCGCTGGCGGTGATGGCGGCGATGGCCGCGACGGTCGCGGTCAACGGCCTGGAGATCCTGCTGAAGTTCGCGGTCTTCATGGGCGACTTCTACATCGGCCTGTTCCTGCTCTGGGCGGTGCTGATCGGCGCCGGCTTCCTGTTCCTCGGGCCGCGCGTGTTCAAGCTGCTGGTGCTGATCAAGGAGGCGTTCCTGCTGTCGTTCGCGACCGCGAGCTCCGAGGCCGCGTACCCGAAGATCCTCGACGCGCTCGACCGCTTCGGAGTGAAGCGCAAGATCTCCAGCTTCGTGATGCCGATGGGCTATTCGTTCAACCTCGACGGCTCGATGATGTACTGCACCTTCGCGGTGCTGTTCATCGCCCAGGCCTACGGCATCGTGCTGCCGATCGGCACGCAGATCACGATGCTGCTGATCCTGATGCTCACCTCCAAGGGCATGGCCGGCGTGCCGCGCGCATCGCTGGTCGTGATCGCGGCGACGCTGAACCAGTTCAACATCCCGGAAGCCGGGCTGCTGCTGATCCTGGGCGTCGACACCTTCCTCGACATGGGCCGCTCGGCGACCAACGCGGTCGGCAACTCGATCGCGACCGCGGTCGTCGCCAAGTGGGAGGGCGAGCTGATGACCGAAGACGCCGCCGCCGCGAACGTGCGCGTGATCGATGCCGAGGCCGCGGCGCTGGCGCATGCGATCCCCGGGTGAGCCGGCGATGAAGCGCATCGGTTTCCACGGCGTCGGCATCGCCGGTCTTGTCGGCTTCGCGCGGTCCCTTCGCACTGCCGTCGGGCGGGCCGCGCTGGCCGGGCTGGCGACGTTCGCGGCGCTCGCCGCGCTGCCGGCCGCCGCGCAGAACGAGCCGCCGCCGGCGCAGCTCAGCGGCACCTTGCAGAAGGTGCGCGAGACGGGCGCGATCGCGCTCGGCCACCGCGAATCGTCGATCCCGTTCTCGTACCGGTCGGCGCGGGGCGAGCCGATCGGCTACTCGATCGACCTGTGCAAGCTGCTGGTCGAGGCGATCGGTGAAGCTGTCGACCGCGAGATCGCGATCAAGTGGGTGCCGGTGACCTCGGCATCGCGCATCGACGATGTGGTCTCGGGCAAGGTCGATCTGGAGTGCGGCTCGACCACCGGCAACCTCGAGCGCCAGAAGCGGGTCGCGTTCTCGCCGACGATGTTCGTCTCGGGGACCAAGCTGCTGGTGAAGAAGGGTTCGGCGATCAAATCGTTCCGTGACCTCGGCGGCAAGCGCGTCGTCGTGACCGCCGGCACGACCAACGAGCAGACGATGCGTGCGCTGGCTGCGCGCTTCAAGATCGACATGGTGATCAGCGTCGCGCCCGACCATGCCGCGTCGTTCGCGCTGCTGGCCGCCGGCCAGGCCGATGCGTTCGCGACCGACGACGTGCTCCTGTACGGCTTGCTGGCGCAGCACAAGGCGCAGGCCGACTATGTCGTGACCGGCGACTTCCTGTCGTACGACCCGTACGGCATCATGTTCCGCAAGGGCGACGCCGAGCTCGCGCGGCTCGTCAACGACACCTTCCACCGGCTCGCCGAAGACCGCGAGATCGAGCGCCGCTACAACCGCTGGTTCCTGCGCAAGCTGCCGTCGGGCGAGAGCCTCGACCTGCCGATGAGCGCGCAGCTCGAGACCATCATCCAGACGATGGTGGCGCGCACCGAATAGCGCGGCCCCGGGGCCGCATCCGACACCCTATTGCCATGCCGCTCAGCGCACGCCATCCGGCGTGTCGCCGGCCGGCCGTTTTGTCCACGTCCAGGAGAGAAAGACCCATGTTCAACGTCCAGACCCTGATCCGCGGCGCCGTCGCCGTCGCGCTCGCCGCGTCGCTGAGCGCGTTTGCGCAGAGCGCCGCCAAGTCCAATGTCGTCGTGCTCGCCACCGGCGGCACGATCGCCGGCGCCGGCGCGAGTGCCGCGAACAGCGCGACCTACCAGGCCGCGAAAGTGCCGGTCGACAAGCTGATCGCCGGCGTGCCCGAGCTCGCCGACATCGCCAATGTGCGCGGCGAGCAGGTGTTCCAGATCGCTTCGGAGAGCTTCACGAACGAGAAGCTGATCACGCTGGCCAAGCGCGTCAGCGCGCTCGCGAAGGACCCGGGCGTCGACGGCATCGTCATCACCCACGGCACCGACACGCTCGAGGAGACCTCGTTTTTCCTGACCCTGACGGTGCACACCGACAAGCCGATCGTCGTGGTCGGGTCGATGCGGCCGGGCACCGCGATGTCGGCCGACGGCACGCTGAACCTGTACGACGCGGTCGTCGTCGCCGCCGACAAGGAGTCGCGTGGCAAGGGCGTGCTGATCGCGATGAACGACGACATCCTGTCGGGCCGCGATGCGGGCAAGCGCATCAACGTCAAGACGAACGCGTTCGGCAGCCAGTGGGGCGCGCTCGGCCAGGTCGTCGAAGGCAAGACCTTCTGGTTCCGTGCACCGGTGAAGCGCCACACGATGGCCAGCGAGTTCGACATCGAGACGATCGCCGCGCTGCCGATGGTCTCGATCGTCTACGGCTCGGGCGAGATGGGCACGGCGCTGGTCGAGGCCGCCGGCAAGGCCGGCGCGAAGGCGGTCATCCACGCCGGCACCGGCAACGGCTCGGTGCCCGACTACGGCGTCGAGCCGCTGCGCAAGCTGCGCGCCAGCGGCGTGCAGATCATCCGCTCGGCGCGCGTGCCCGACGGCATCGTGCTGCGCAACTCGGAGCAGCCCGACGACAAGTACGACTGGGTCGTCGCGCACGACCTGAACCCGCAGAAGGCGAAGATCCTCGCAGCGCTGGCCTTGACCAAGACCGGCGACCCGAAGGAAATCCAGCGCATCTTCTGGACGTATTGAGCCCACCATCATGAACACCGCCACCACCCGTATCGAACATGACTTCCTCGGGGAACTGAACATCCCCGCCGACGCGTACTGGGGCGTGCACAGCGCGCGGGCCGTCGACAACTTCCCGATCTCGGGCCAGACGGTCGCGCAGATGCCGGAGCTGGTGCGGGCGCTGGCCTTCGTCAAGAAGGCCGCCGCGCAGGCCAACGGCGAGCTCGGCGTGATCACGCCGGCGCAGGTGCAGGCGATCGTGCAGGCCTGCGACGACCTGATCGGCGGGGCGCTGCACGAGCAGTTCGTCGTCGACGTGATCCAGGGCGGCGCCGGCACCTCGACCAACATGAACGCGAACGAGGTCATCGCGAACCGCGCGCTCGAGCACATGGGCCTCGCCAAGGGCCGCTACGACGTGCTGCACCCCAACGACCATGTCAACGCGTCGCAGAGCACCAACGACGTCTACCCGACGGCGCTGCGCGTCGCTGCGTGGGTCGGCATCGAGGGGCTGCTGGTCGCGATGGCCGACCTGCGCCACGCGTTCGAGGCCAAGGCGCTCGAGTTCGGTCAGGTGCTGAAGATCGGCCGCACCCAGTTGCAGGACGCGGTGCCGATGACGCTCGGCCAGGAGTTCCTGGCCTTCGCGATCATGATCGGCGAGGACGAGCAGCGGCTGCGCGAGGCGCGCTCGCTGATCACCGAGGTGAACCTCGGCGCGACCGCGATCGGCACCGGCATCAACGCGCCGGTCGGCTACGGCGAGCGCGTGATCCCGCTGCTGGCGCAGGCCAGCGGCGTGCCGGTCGTGAAGGCCGCCAACCTGGTCGAGGCGACCCAGGACACCGGCGCCTTCGTGCAGCTCTCGGGCGTGCTCAAGCGCGTCGCCTGCAAGCTCAGCAAGGTCTGCAACGACCTGCGGCTGCTGTCGAGCGGGCCGCAGGCCGGCTTCGGCGACATCAAACTGCCGCCGCGCCAGGCCGGTTCGTCGATCATGCCGGGCAAGGTCAACCCCGTGATCCCGGAGGTGATGAACCAGGTCGCGTTCGAGGTGATCGGCAACGACGTGACCATCACGATGGCGTCGGAGGCCGGGCAGCTGCAGCTGAACGCCTTCGAGCCGATCATGGGTTATGCGATCCACAAGAGCGTGCGTCACCTGACCCAGGCCTGCAAGACACTGCAGGTCAACTGTGTCGAAGGCATCCAGGCGAACCATGCGCTGCTCGCCAAGCGGGTGGCCGAATCGGTGACGCTGGTGACCGCGCTGAACCCGATCATCGGCTACGAGAAGGCGGCGCTGATCGCGAAGACCGCGCTGGCCAGCGGCGGCACGATCGCCGAGGTCGCCGAGTCGCTGGGCATCATGAGCCGCGCCGAGATGAACGCGCTGCTGGTGCCCGACAAGCTCACGCAGCCGGTGCGGCTGGTCGTCTGATCGCCGGGGGCATGGGGCTTGCGAGGATGCTGGCCGCTTCGGTAAAACCCTCGGTTCGCGGGCAACTACGCGGTGGCGTGTCGGCCGCCCTCCCTAGAATTTCGTTTTGTTGCTTTCAACTTCGTAGGAGTTCGTGATGAAGAAATCGATGTTCGCAAGAACCATCGTGTTGGCGGCTGCGGTGTTTTCGATCGGGGCCGCGCAGGCCCAGGCGAATGACACGCTGAAGAAGATCAAGGACACCGGCAGCGTCACGATGGGCGTGCGCGAGTCGTCGGGCGCCCTGGCCTACACCTTGGGCGACGGCAAGTACACCGGCTTCCACTACGATGTCTGCCAGAAGGTGCTGGCCGATATCCAGAAGCAGCTCGGCCTGGCCAAGCTCGACATCAAGTACCAGCCGGTCACCTCGCAGAACCGCATTCCGCTGGTGCAGAACGGCACCGTCGACCTCGAGTGCGGCTCGACCACCAACAACGCGACGCGCCAGAAGGACGTCGCGTTCGCGCCGACCCTGTACGTCGAGGAGGTGCGCATCGCGGTGAAGGCGAATTCGGGCATCACCAGCATCGCCCAGCTGACCGGCAAGACCGTCGCGACGACCACCGGCACGACCTCGGTGCAACTGCTGCGCAAGCATGAGCGCGCGAAGAACGTCGACATCAAGGAGCTGATGGGCAAGGACCATTCCGACAGCTTCCTGCTGCTCGAATCGGGCCGCGCCGATGCGTTCGTGATGGATGGGCAGATCCTCGCCGGCCTGATCGCCAAGTCGAAGAACCCGGCCGACTTCAAGATCGTCGGCGAGGTGCTGAGCGTCGAGCCGATCGGCATCATGATGCGCAAGGACGACCCGGCCTTCAAGAAGGCGGTCGACGACAGCATCAAGGCGATGATCAAGAGCGGCGAGGTCGCGAAGCTCTACGACAAGTGGTTCATGCAGCCGATCCCGCCGACCAACACCAAGCTGAACATGCCGGCCTCAGAGGCGACCAAGGCCGCCTGGGCGAACCCGAGCGACAAGCCGCTCGAGGAGTATGCGGCGAAGTGATCGCCCGCGGCGGTCTGGCATCGGTGATCGCCTGAGGTAAGCCCTAGCGCCCGCGGGCGCAGACTTTGCTTACATTGGCGATCCATGAGCGCGGCGTGAAGCTCTTCGCGTCGCGCTTTTCTTTTCGGGAGAACGAGCTTGGGAAAATGGGACTGGCAGGTGTTCCTGCAGGACACGGGCGGGGGCCGCACCTACCTCGAGTGGCTGATGTCGGCCTGGGGCTGGACCTTGTCGGTTTCAATCTTGTCGCTGCTCGTCGCGCTCGTCGTCGGCTCGCTGATGGGCATTCTGCGCACGACGCCGAGCAAGGGGCTGGTGCTGCTCGGTGAGGCGTGGACCGAGCTGTTCCGCAACATCCCGCTGCTGGTCCAGATCTTTCTCTGGTACCACGTGATCCCGTCGATCTTTCTCGTGCTGCGCGGCGTGCCGAGCATCGTGCTGGTGGTGTTCGCGCTCGGTTTCTTCACCTCGGCGCGCATCTCCGAGCAGGTCAAGGCCGGCATCCAGGCCTTGCCGAAGGGCCAGCGCTACGCCGGCCTGGCGATGGGCCTGACCCTGCCGCAGACCTACCGCTACGTGCTGCTGCCGATGGCGTTTCGCATCGTCATCCCGCCGCTGACCAGCGAGTCGATGAACATCGTCAAGAACTCGTCGGTCGCGTTCGCGGTCAGCATCGCCGAGCTGACGATGTTCGCGATGCAGGCCCAGGAGGAGACCTCGCGCGGCATCGAGGTCTATCTCGCAGTCACCGGCCTGTACTTCATCTCGGCGTTCGCGATCAACCGGCTGGCGATCCAGATCGAGCACCGGCTCCAGGTGCCCGGGATGATCGGAGGTGGCAAATGATGACCGCCCTCGACTTCACGTTCCTGAACTGGAACGTCATCGCCAACTTCATCGCGAAGGGCTTCATCTTCTCGGTGCAACTGACCCTGATCTCGATGTTCGGCGGCATCGCGATCGGCACCGCGCTGGCGCTGATGCGGTTGTCGGGCAGGAAGGGGCTGGTGCTGCCGGCGGCGTTCTACGTCAACACCCTGCGTTCGATCCCGCTGGTGATGGTGATCCTGTGGGTGTTCCTGCTGATCCCGCTGCTGATCGGCCGGCCGATGGGCGCGGAGCTGTCGGCGATCATCACGTTCACGATCTTCGAGGCCGCCTACTACTCCGAGATCATGCGCGCCGGCATCCAGAGCGTGCCCCGGGGCCAGGTCCACGCCGGCTATGCGGTGGGCATGACCTACAAGCAGTGCATGCAGCTGGTGGTGCTGCCGCAGGCCTTCCGCAACATGCTGCCGGTGCTGCTGACGCAGACCATCATCCTGTTCCAGGACACCTCGCTGGTCTACGCGATCGGCGCCTACGACCTGCTCAAGGGCTTCGAGGTCGCCGGCAAGAACTTCAACCGCCCCGTCGAGACCTACCTCGTCGCGGCCGTCGTCTACTTCATCATCTGCTTCAGCCTGTCGATGCTCGTGCGCCGGCTGCAGAAGCGGATCGCCATCATCCGCTGAAGAGGAGCTGCACCATGATCGACATCAAGAACGTTTCCAAGTGGTACGGCAGCTTCCAGGTGCTGACCGACTGCACGACCACGATCAAGAAGGGCGAGGTCGTCGTCGTCTGCGGGCCGTCGGGCTCGGGCAAGTCGACCCTGATCAAGACCGTGAACGCGCTCGAGCCGTTCCAGAAGGGCGACATCGTCGTCGACGGCATCTCGATCGCCGACCCGAAGACGAATCTCCCCAAGCTGCGGGCGCGCGTCGGGATGGTGTTCCAGCACTTCGAGCTGTTCCCGCACCTGACCGTCACCGAAAACCTGACCTTGGCGCAGATCAAGGTGCTCGGCCGCAACGACGTCGATGCGAAGGCGCGCGGCCTGAAGATGCTCGACCGCGTCGGCCTGATGGCGCACAAGGACAAGTTCCCCGGCCAGCTCTCGGGCGGCCAGCAGCAGCGGGTCGCGATCGCGCGTGCGCTCAGCATGGACCCGATCGTGATGTTGTTCGACGAACCGACCTCGGCGCTCGACCCCGAGATGGTCGGCGAAGTGCTCGACGTGATGGTGCTGCTGGCCAAGGAAGGCATGACGATGATGGTCGTCACGCACGAGATGGGATTCGCCAAGCGCGTCAGCCACCGCGTGATCTTCATGGACGCCGGCAAGATCGTCGAGGACTGCACCAGCAAGGAGTTCTTCGGCGATCCGGACGCGCGCACGCCGCGCGCGAAGGACTTCCTGTCGAAGATTCTCCAGCACTGAGGCGCCCGTTCCGGCCCGCCAGCAACGCGCCTTCGGGCGCGTTTGCATTTTGTGGGTGCGAGAATCGCAGCTCCATGACCGACACCCTGACCCTGACCCGCCCCGACGACTGGCATCTGCACGTTCGCGACGGCGCCGCGCTCGCGGCGGTCGTGCCCGACACTGCACGCCAGTTCGCGCGCGCGATCATCATGCCGAACCTGAAGCCGCCGGTCACGACGACCGCGCTGGCGCTCGCCTACCGCGACCGCATTCGTGCCGCGGTGCCGGCCGGCGTGTCGTTCGAGCCGTTGATGACGCTGTACCTCACCGACTCGACGCCGCCCGAGGAGATCGCCCGCGCGAAGGCGGCCGGCGTCGTCGCGCTGAAGCTGTACCCGGCCGGTGCGACGACCAACAGCGATGCCGGCGTGACCGACTTGCGCAAGACCTACCGTACGCTCGAAGCGATGCAGCGCCACGGCCTGCTGCTGCTGGTGCACGGCGAAGTCACCGACCCGGAGATCGACCTGTTCGACCGCGAGAAGGCCTTCATCGACACGCGCCTGATCCCGCTGCGCCGCGACTTCCCGGAGCTGAAGATCGTGTTCGAGCACATCACGACACGCGACGCGGCGCAGTACGTGAACGAGGCCGATGCGAAACTCGGCGCGACGATCACCGCGCACCACCTGCTCTACAACCGCAACGCGATCTTCGTCGGCGGAATCCGCCCGCACTACTACTGCCTGCCGGTGCTCAAGCGCGAGGAACATCGGCGCGCGCTGGTCGAGGCGGCCACTTCGGGCAGCACGAAGTTCTTCCTCGGCACCGACAGCGCCCCGCATGCCGCGCACCTGAAGGAACACGCGGTCGGCTGCGCCGGCTGCTACACGGCGCTCAGCGCGATCGAGCTCTATGCGGAAGCGTTCGATGCGGCAGGCGCACTCGGCAAGCTCGAAGGCTTCGCGAGCCATCACGGCGCCGACTTCTACGGCCTGCCGCGCAACACCGGACGCATCACGCTGCGCCGGGAGAGCTGGACGCTGCCGGAGAGCCTGCCGTTCGGCGAGGCCGAACTGAAGCCGCTGCGCGGCGGGGAGTCGCTTGCATGGAGGCTGCAGTGAGCGCCCAGGTGATGCTCTTCATCGATGCCGACAACGTGTCGGCCGACGTGATCGAGCAGGCGCTCTCGATGGTGCTCGCCGAGCACGGGGCCGTCCATGTGCGGCGCGCGTATTGCACGGCCGAGGCGGCGGTCAGCCACGCCAAGTTGTTCAAGCGCCTGTCGATTCGCCCGATGGTCAACCTCGCGACCGGCAAGAACTCGACCGACATTGCGCTGGCCGTCGATGCGATCGACCTGGTCGGCGCGCAACGCCCCGAGCTCGCGGTGATCGTGTCGTCCGACTCCGACTTCGCGCCGCTCGTGATCCGGCTGCGCGAAAAGGGCTGCCGCGTGCTCGGCATCGGCCAGAAGGGCAAGACCGGCGAAGAATCGGTCGGCATCTACGACGCATTTGTCGACCTGGCGCATCGCGGTGCCGCGCGCACGCCTGCGCCGCCACCGGCCCGCCAGCCCGCGCCTGCACCGGCCCGCCAGCCGGCGCGCAGCGCTGCTCGCACCCGCCAGCGCCCGCCGGCGCCGCCGCCGTTGCCCGACGAGGTCGAACGCGTGCTGGCGGCGATTCCGGAGCTGCGCGAGGGCGTGCCGTTCGAATTGCGGCATGCGGCCGAGCGGCTTCGCGGCGCGGGGCTGCTGGCCAAGAGCGCGCCGTCGACAAAGCTGTTCAAGAAACATCCCGAGTTCTTCGCGCTGACGCCGCAGCGCCAGCCGAACAAGGTTCAGTTCCAGCTCTCCGCGGCGTGAGCCGGCCCGTGCCGACGCCTTGGCACACGTTGGATCTGTCGCCGCCATGGCTGCGGCCGTATCGACCTCAGGCGCAACACGTCGTCGCGTCGATCGGGCGCGGCGCAAGTGTTGCGCAAGCCCTCAACGACGCACTGGCGGCGGACCCGCCGATCCGGCTGGCAGCAGGGTGCCTGTGCTTTGTCGATGCGGCGCAGTGTCCCGTGGACCGGGCCTATGAATCGCACATCGCGCTGACCGCCACGGTGCCCACCCGCGACAACCGGCACGATCTGTTCAACGGGCTCGTCTGGCTGCGCTTCCCGGCCTTGAAGCGCCGGCTCAACGAACTGCAGGCCGCCGAGATCGCGGCGCGCGGGATCGGGTCGGCGCGTGGGCCGCTGCGCGATGCGCTGACGCTGTTCGATGAGAACGGCGCGCTGCTGAGCGCGCCCGCGCGGCTGGCCGACGCGCTGCGACGGCGCGACTGGCAGCGTCTGTTTGTCGGCGAGCGCGACGCGTGGCGCGATGCCGAGCTGACGCTCTTCGGCCACGCGCTGCTCGACAAGCTGACGGTGCCGCGCAAACCGATCACCGCGCACGTGCTGATCGTCGATCGCGACAGCGACGTGCTGGCGCCGTTCACGGCCGACCGCCTCGCCGCCAAGCCGTTCGCCGCGTTGCCGGTGCTCGGTGTGCCGGGCTGGTGGAGCGGGAACGAAGCGCCTGGCTTCTACGCCGACCCGGCGGTGTTCCGCACGGCTCGATAAAAACGAAAACAGCGGCCGAAGCCGCTGTTCTCGTGGTTCCGATCTGCCGACCCGAGGGCCGGCATCGCGGAGCAATTTACTTCTTCGGGGCGTCCGAACCTTCGCCAGCCGGCGTGGTCTTGCCTTCCTTGACGGCGGCCTTGGTTTCGGCCTTGCGCTCGGCGCGGGTCTTGGTCGACTT
>Ga0207689_10002936_pt1 | contig 15743 bp, 28 predicted proteins | sample KBSMisM52_FD_184312 | JGI IMG/M metagenome (GOLD analysis project Ga0207689, IMG submission 184312) | Miscanthus rhizosphere microbial communities from Kellogg Biological Station, Michigan, USA - KBS Miscanthus M5-2 (SPAdes) (version 2) | ecosystem: Host-associated > Plants > Roots >... | reverse complement strand
CCGCACACCGAGTTCGAGGGCCAGGTCTACATCCTGTCCAAGGACGAGGGCGGCCGGCACACGCCGTTCTTCAACAACTACCGTCCGCAGTTCTACTTCCGGACCACCGACGTGACCGGCGTGGTGTACCTCCCCGAGAACACCGAGATGGTCATGCCGGGCGACCGGACCGACATGCGCGTCGAGCTGATCCAGCCGATCGCCATGGAGGAGGGCCTGCGGTTCGCGATCCGCGAGGGCGGCCGCACCGTCGGCGCCGGCCGGGTCACGAAGATCATCAAGTAGCTGTCGCGCGACGGCGGGTCCGGCCGAAGGTCGGACCCGCCTCGCACGACAAACGGGGGGGTCGCCTTGGGGGCGGAGCCCCCGGGCAGAGCACAGCGGCTGACTAAGAAGCGAAGGACACCGAGGCCAACATGGCGGGACAGAAGATCCGCATCCGGCTCAAGGCATATGACCACGAGGTCATCGACAGCTCGGCGCGGAAGATCGTCGACACCGTGACGCGTACCGGCGCACGGGTGGCCGGCCCGGTGCCGTTGCCAACCGAGAAGAACGTGTACTGCGTCATCCGCTCTCCGCACAAGTACAAGGACTCGCGCGAGCACTTCGAGATGCGCACGCACAAGCGGCTGATCGACATCATCGACCCGACGCCCAAGACGGTGGACTCGCTGATGCGCCTCGACCTGCCGGCCGGCGTCGACATCGAGATCAAGCTCTGAGGAACGCACCGACCATGGGCAAGCAGATCAAAGGGATCCTGGGCACCAAGCTTGGCATGACCCAGGTCTTCAACGACGCCGGGCAGATCGTGCCGGTCACGGTGGTCCAGGCCGGACCGTGCGTGGTGACCGGCGTACGGACCCCCGACAACGACGGCTACTCGGCCGTGCAACTCGGCTTCGGCGAGATCGATCCGCGCAAGGTGACCAAGCCGGTCAGCGGGATGTTCGAGAAGGCCGGGCTGACCCCGCGCCGGTACGTGGCCGAGCTGCGGACCGATGACGCGTCCGAGTACACGCTCGGGCAGGAGGTCACCGCCGAGGTGTTCGCCAGCGGGCAGCACGTCGACGTGACCGGCCGGAGCAAGGGCAAGGGCAACGCGGGTGTCATGAAGCGGCACGGCTTCAAGGGCCTCGGCGCCGCGCACGGCACCCAGCGCAAGCATCGCTCGCCCGGTTCCATCGGCGCGTGCGCCACCCCGGGCCGGGTGTTCAAGGGCGTGCGGATGGCGGGCCGGATGGGCGGCGTGCGCACCACCGTGCAGTCGCTCACCGTGCACGCCGTCGACGCCGAGCGCGGGCTGCTCCTGATCAAGGGCGCGGTTCCCGGTCCGAGCGGCCGTGTCGTGCTCGTCCGCAGCGCGGCCAGGACGCTAGGAACTGAAGGGGAGGTTGCCTGATGACCGCGGTCAGCGTGATAGGCGCTGAGAAAAAGACGGTGGAACTCCCCGACGAGATCTTCGCCGCCAAGGTGAACGTGCCGCTGATCCACCAGGTCGTGGTGGCGCAGCAGGCGGCGGCCCGCCAGGGTACCCACTCCACCAAGACCCGCGGCGAGGTGCGCGGCGGCGGCAAGAAGCCGTACCGCCAGAAGGGCACCGGCCGGGCCCGCCAGGGCTCGCTGCGCGCGCCCCAGTACGCGGGCGGCGGCGTCGTGCACGGCCCGCAGCCGCGTTCCTACGTGCAGCGGACGCCGAAGAAGATGAAGGCCGCCGCGCTGCGCGGCGCGCTGTCCGACCGGCTCAGCCACGGCCGGGTCCAGGTGGTCAGCGGCTTCGTCGACGGCGACGTGCCGCGGACCAAGGACGCGATAGCCGTGCTGGCCACCGCCATCGGTGACTTGGGACGCCCTGTTCTCGTGGTCGCGCATCGCGACGACGAGATCACCTGGAAGTCCCTGCGGAACGTACCTGGCGTGCACGTGCTCACCGAGGACCAGCTCAACACGTACGACGTGCTGGCCAGCGATCACGTGGTCTTCACCGAGCAGGCCCTGACGGCGTTCGTGTCGAGGTCGGCTAAGGAGGCCAGCAAGTGAGCAGGATCAGCAACCCGAGGGACGTCCTGCTGCGGCCGGTGGTCTCGGAGAAGAGCTACGGGCTGCTCGACGAGGGCAAGTACACCTTCGTCGTCGCCCCCGGCGCCAACAAGACCCAGATCAGGCTCGCGGTCGAGGCCGTGTTCGGGGTCAAGGTGACCGGGGTGAACACCCTGAACCGCCCGGGTAAGCGCCGTCGCACCCGGTACGGCTGGGGGCAGCGGCCGGACACCAAGCGGGCGATCGTGACCCTCGCCGAGGGCGACAGGATCGACATTTTCGGCGCCTAAGGGAGACGCGACCAGACATGGCTATCCGTAAGTACAAGCCGACCACGCCGGGTAGGCGCGGCGCGAGCGGCTCGGACTTCTCCGAGGTCACCAGGAGTGACCCGGAGAAGTCGCTGGTGCGCCCGCTGCACTCGCGGGGCGGCAGGAACGTGCACGGCCGCATCACCGCCCGGCATCAGGGCGGCGGCCACAAGCGGTCCTACCGGCTGATCGACTTCCGGCGGGCGGACAAGGACGGCGTGCCGGCCAAGGTCGCGCACATCGAGTACGACCCGAACCGCACCGCGCGGATCGCGCTGCTGCACTTCGCGGACGGCGAGAAGCGCTACATCATCTGCCCGACCGGCCTGTCGCAGGGCGACCGGGTGGAGAGCGGTCCCGGCGCGGACATCAAGCCGGGCAACTCGCTGCCGCTGCGATTCATCCCGACCGGCACGGTGGTGCATGCCATCGAGCTGCGCCCGGGCGGCGGCGCGAAGATCGCGCGCTCGGCCGGCGCCGGGGTCCAGCTGCTCGCCAAGGAGGGCGGCTTCGCCCAGCTGAGGATGCCGTCCGGCGAGATCCGGCGGGTCGACGCGACCTGCCGCGCCACGGTGGGTGAGGTCGGCAACGCCGAGCAGGGCAACATCAAGCTGGGCAAGGCCGGCCGCAACCGGTGGAAGGGCAAGCGCCCGACCGTCCGCGGCGTGGCTATGAACCCCGTTGACCACCCGCTTGGCGGCGGTGAGGGCAAGAGCTCGGGCGGACGCCACCCGGTCAGCCCGTGGGGCCAGCCGGAGGGCCGGACCCGCCGGGCGAACAAGCCGAGTGACCGGCTGATCAGCCGTCGCCGCGGCAGGAACAAGCGGTAGGAGCAGCACGCGATGCCTCGTAGCCTTAAGAAGGGCCCCTTCGTGGACGACCACCTGATGAAGAAGGTGGACGTACAGAACGAGAGGGGATCCAAGACCGTCATCAGGACCTGGTCCCGGCGTTCCATGGTCGTCCCGGCGATGCTGGGGCACACGATCGCCGTGCATGACGGCAGGAAGCACATCCCGGTCTTCATCACCGAGTCGATGGTGGGCCACAAGCTCGGCGAGTTCGCGCCTACGCGGACTTTCCGATCTCACGTCAAGGACGACCGGCGCAGCCGTCGCTAGCCGGACCCAGGAGGAATGATGGAAGCCAGGGCAATGGCGCGGCACGTCCGCGTCACGCCGCGGAAGGCCCGCCGGGTGGTGGACCTGATTCGCGGGCTGCCCGCCGACGAGGCGAAGGCCGTGCTCGCGTTCGCGCCACAGTCGGCCAGTGACCCGGTCGGCAAGGTGCTCGCCAGCGCGGTCGCCAACGCCGACGCCCGCGGCGGGCGCGGGGACCGGGGCATGCTGTGGGTACGCCGCGCCTGGGTCGACGAGGGACCGACGCTCAAGCGATTCAGGCCGCGCGCCCAGGGCCGCGGCTACCGCGTGCTCAAGCGCACCAGCCACATCACGGTAATCGTCTCCGACGATTCCGAAGGAGGGACCCGCTAGTGGGGCAGAAAGTGAACCCGCACGGGTTCCGGCTGGGCATCACCACCGACTTCAAGAGCCGCTGGTACGCCGACAAGCTGTACAAGGAATACGTGGCCGAGGACGTGGCCATCCGCCGCATGCTGCAGCGCGGCATGGAGCGGGCCGGCATCTCCAAGGTCGAGATCGAGCGGACCAGGGACCGGGTGCGGGTGGACATCCACACCGCCCGGCCTGGCATCGTGATCGGGCGGCGCGGTGCCGAGGCCGACCGCATCCGCGGTGACCTGGAGAAGCTGACCGCCAAGCAGATCCAGCTGAACATCCTCGAGGTGAAGAACCCCGAGATCGACGCTCAGCTGGTCGCGCAGGGGGTCGCCGAGCAGCTGTCCAGCCGGGTTTCCTTCCGGCGGGCCATGCGCAAGGCGATCCAGAGCGCGATGAAGGGCGGTGCCAAGGGGATCCGGGTCCAGTGCTCGGGGCGTCTCGGCGGCGCGGAGATGTCGCGGTCCGAGTTCTACCGCGAGGGCCGGGTGCCGCTGCACACGCTGCGCGCGGACATCGACTACGGCTTCTACGAGGCCCGCACGACCTTCGGCCGGATCGGCGTGAAGGTCTGGATCTACAAGGGCGAGGCGCCGACCAGCCGGGCCGGGCGTGAGGCACAGGCGGCCGCATTGCGGGCCGCGGCCCAGCAGCGGCCGCAGCGTCCTTCGCGTGAGCCGCAGCGGCGGCGCCGGGCCCCCGAGGCCGCTGGCGCGGGCGCGGGCGAGGAGGGCTGAGGACATGCTCATTCCGCGTAGGGTCAAGCACAGGAAGCAGCACCGTCCGCACCGGACCGGCAACGCGACCGGCGGAACCCACGTGAACTTCGGCGAGTACGGGATCCAGGCGCTCGAGCACGCGTACGTGACCAACCGGCAGATCGAGGCCGCCCGTATCGCCATGACGCGGCACATCCGCCGTGGCGGAAAGGTGTGGATCAACATCTACCCCGACCGGCCGCTGACCAAGAAGCCGGCCGAGACCCGGATGGGCTCGGGCAAGGGCTCGCCGGAGTGGTGGATCGCGAACGTGAAGCCCGGACGGGTCATGTTCGAGCTCTCCGGGGTCGCCGAGCCGGTGGCCAAGGAGGCGCTCCGCCGCGCCATCCACAAGCTGCCGATGAAGTGCAGGGTAATCAAGCGTGAAGTGGGTGAGGGCTGATGGCTAGCGGCCTGACCGCGCAGCTGCGCATCTCCACCGAGGAGGAACTGCACGCCAAGCTGGCGGAGGCCAAGGAAGAGCTGTTCAACCTGCGCTTCCAGGGTGCCACCGGTCAGCTGGAGAGCCACGGCAGGCTCCGTGCGGTGCGCAAGGAAATCGCCCGGATCTACACGGTGATGCGGGAGCGCGAGCTCGGGATCATCACCCTGATCGAGGATTCCGGCGAGCCGGAGGACGAGGCACCGGTGGCTGTCGCCGCGAGCGGCTCCGCTGAGGATGACGAGGAGGCCGGCAAATGAGCGAGAACGCCACCGGCGGTACCCCCGAGACCAGGGGCAACCGCAAGGGCCGTGAAGGGCTCGTGGTCAGCGACAAGATGGACAAGACCGTTGTCGTCCAGGTCGAGGACCACGTCAAGCACCCTAAGTACGGCAAGGTGCTGCGTCGTACCAAGAAGTACCAGGCGCACGACGCCACCAACGCCTGCGGCGTGGGTGACCGCGTGCTGCTGATGGAGACCCGGCCGCTGTCCGCGACCAAGCGCTGGCGGGTAGCCGAGATCCTCGAGAAGGCCAAGTAGTAGGACAGATCCGCCTGGCTCCGGTGCCCGGCGAGAACTTCAGGAGTTGACGTGATCCAGCAGGAGTCGCGGCTCAAGGTCGCCGACAACACGGGTGCCAAGGAGATCCTCTGCATCCGTGTGCTCGGCGGCAGCGGCCGGCGATACGCGGGCATCGGTGACGTCATCGTGGCGACCGTGAAGGATGCCCTTCCCGGCGCCGGCGTGAAGAAGGGCGATGTCGTCAAGGCGGTCGTGGTGCGCACCCGCAAGGAGCGCCGCCGCGGCGACGGCTCCTACATCCGCTTCGACGAGAACGCGGCGGTGCTGATCAGGGACGGCGGGGACCCGCGGGGGACGCGCATCTTCGGCCCGGTCGGTCGCGAGCTGCGGGAGAAGCGCTTCATGCGGATCATCTCGCTAGCGCCGGAGGTGCTCTAGATGAAGATCAAGAAGGGTGACACCGTGATCGTGGTCGCGGGCCGGGACCGGGGACGCACCGGTCTGGTCGTCGCGGCCTACCCGGACCGGGGCAAGGTCCTGGTCCAGGGGGTCAATGTGGTCACGAAGAACAAGAAGGTCAGCTACCAGGGCCAGCGCGGTGCCAAGGAAGGCGGCATCACGCACGAGGAGGCCCCGATCGACGTGAGCAACGTCCAGCTGGCTGATCCGGACGACAACAAGAAGGCCGCGAGGGTCGGCTACCGGTTCGACGAGGACGGCAACAAAATCCGCGTCGCCAGGCCGAGCGGGAAGGACATCTGATGGCCACCGAAGCGCCGCCGGTACCGCGGCTCAAGGAGCGCTACCGCTCCGAGATCGCGCCCGCGCTGAGAGACGAGTTCGGTTTCGCCAACGTGATGCAGGTCCCCGGCCTGGTCAAGATCGTCGTGAACATGGGCGTCGGCGAGGCGGCCAGGGACGCGAAGCTGATCGAGGGCGCGGTCCGCGACCTGTCCACCATCACCGGGCAGCGGCCGGCCGTGGCCCGGGCGAAGAAGTCCGTGGCCCAGTTCAAGCTGCGCGAGGGCATGCCCATCGGCGCGCACAGCACGCTGCGCGGCGACCGGATGTGGGAGTTCCTCGACCGGCTGCTGACGATCGCGCTGCCCCGGATCCGCGACTTCCGCGGCCTGTCCGACCGGCAGTTCGACGGGCACGGCAACTACACGTTCGGCCTCGTCGAGCAGGTCATGTTCCACGAGATCGACCCGGACAAGGTGGATAGGCAGCGCGGGATGGACATCACCGTGGTCACCACGGCAAAAAACGACGCCGAAGGCCGCTCGCTGCTGCGACGGCTCGGCTTCCCCTTCAGGGAGGGGTGAGTAATGGCGAAGAAGGCGCTGGTCGTCAAGCAGAAGCGGACTCCGAAGTTCCAGGTCCGGGGCTACACGCGGTGTACCCGCTGCGGGCGGCCGCGGGCCGTCTACCGCAGGTTCAGCCTGTGCCGGATCTGCTTCCGCACGATGGCACACCGCGGCGAACTGCCCGGTATCACCAAGTCCAGCTGGTAACAACCGAGAACGAGCACACCGCAGGTCCCTGGAAACAAGGGAAACCGCGGTGAGGAAGGCCTCAAGGCCATGACGATGACCGATCCCATCGCGGACATGCTGACGCGACTGCGGAACGCGAATTCGGCGTACCACGACACCGTGGGCATGCCGTACTCCAAGATCAAGTCCCACATCGCGGAGATCCTCCAGCAGGAGGGCTACATCGCGGGCTGGCGGGTGGAAGACGCCGAAGTCGGCAAGAACCTCGTGGTCACCCTCAAGTTCGGGAACCAGCGCGAGCGCTCCATCGCCGGCATCAAGCGGGTGTCAAAGCCCGGCCTGCGGGTGTACGCGAAGAAGGACAACCTGCCCAAGGTCCTGGGCGGCCTCGGCGTGGCGATCATCTCCACGTCGGGCGGGCTGCTGACCGACAAGCAGGCCAAGAAGCGTGGCGTGGGCGGGGAAGTCCTCGCCTACGTCTGGTAAGGAGAGCTGCAATGTCAAGGATCGGGCGGCTCCCCGTGACCATCCCCAGCGGGGTACAGGTCGAGATCGACGGGCGCCAGGTCACCGTGCAGGGCCCGAAGGGCACCCTGCAGCACACCGTGGCCGACCCCATCGACGTCGCGCGCGAGGACGGGGTCATCAAGGTCACCAGGCCGAACGACGAGGGCCCGGTGCGCGCGCTGCACGGACTGTCGCGCACGCTGATCGCCAACATGGTCACCGGCGTCACCGACGGCTACCGCAAGACCCTGGAGATCGTCGGCGTCGGCTACCGGGTGCAGGCCAGGGGCAGCAACCTGGAGTTCTCGCTCGGGTTCAGCCACCCCGTGGTCATCACCCCGCCCGAGGGCATCACCTTCCGGGTCGAGGCCCCGACCAGGTTCGTGGTCGAGGGTATCGACAAGCAGCAGGTGGGTGAGATCGCCGCGCAAATCCGCAAGCTCCGCAAGCCCGACCCGTACAAGGGCAAGGGCGTGCGGTACCAGGGCGAGCAGATCCGCCGCAAGGTCGGGAAGGCTGGGAAGTAAGTCATGGCTGGCACCAAGACCAGGTCGCACGCACGGGCCACCGGACGGGTGCGTCCGCACACGCACGCCACCGCGGCCGGGCGCGTCCGCCGGCATCTGCGGGTCCGCAAGAAGGTCACCGGCAGCGCGAGCCGTCCCCGGCTCGTCGTCAACCGGTCGGCGCGGCACATGTTCGCGCAGATCATCGACGACAGCGCGGGCCGCACGCTGGCCGCCGCTTCCACCCTGGACGCGCCCATCCGGACCGCCGAGGGCGACAAGACGGCCAAGGCGCGTCAGGTCGGCGAGCTGCTCGCGCAGCGCGCCAAGGATGCGGGCATCGCGGCCGTCGTGTTCGACCGTGGCGGCTACCGCTACCACGGCCGCATCGCGGCGCTCGCGGACGGCGCCAGGGAAGGCGGCCTGCAACTGTGAGCACGACAGCTGTGAACGAGCACGGTAATACAGAGATGAGGAAGGGCTAATGCCAGGAGGACCGCGGCGAGGCGGCGGCGGCGAACGGCGCGATCGCCGTGAGGACCGGCGCGGCAGCGCGGCCGAGAAGCAGGCCGCCTACCTCGAGCATGTGGTCACCATCAACCGGGTGGCCAAGGTCGTCAAGGGCGGCCGGCGCTTCAGCTTCACCGCGCTGGTCGTGGTGGGCGACGGCAAGGGAATGGTCGGCGTCGGGTACGGCAAGGCCAAGGAGGTGCCGGCCGCCATCGCCAAGGGCGTGGAGGAGGCCAAGAAGCACTTCTTCCGGGTGCCGATGATCGCCAGCACCATCCCGCACACCGTGCAGGGCGAGGACGCGGCGGGTGTCGTGCTGCTCAAGCCGGCCAGCCCGGGAACCGGCGTCATCGCCGGCGGCCCGGTGCGCGCCGTGCTGGAGTGCGCGGGCATCCACGACGTGCTGTCCCGCTCGCTCGGCTCGTCCAACCCGATCAACGTCGTGCACGCGACGGTGGCCGCGCTGAAGAGCCTGAACCGGCCCGAGGAGATCGCGGCCAAGCGCGGCCTGCCGATCGAGGACGTGGCCCCCGCGGCCATGCTGCGGGCGCGTGCGGCCGCGGCCGGCGCGTAAGGAGACACCAATGGCACAGCTGAAGGTGACACAGATCAAGTCGAAGATCGGCGGGAACAGCGCGCAGCGGAACTCGCTGCGCTCGCTCGGGCTGCGCCGGATCGGCCAGGTCGTGGTCAAGCCGGACCGGCCTGAGTTCCGCGGCATGATCAAGACCGTGCGCCACCTGGTGACGGTGGAGGAAGTGGACTAATGCCGGACGAACAGAATGCCTCCGGGCGCGGGCTGAAGCTGCACCATCTGCGGCCGGCCCCGGGAGCGCACAAGGCCAAGACGCGGGTCGGCCGCGGTGAGGCGTCCAAGGGCAAGACGGCCGGGCGCGGCACCAAGGGCACCAAGGCCCGCACCACGATGCGTCTCGGCTTCGAGGGCGGCCAGATGCCGCTGAACCGGCGGGTGCCGAAGCTGAAGGGCTTCTCCAACGCGGGTTTCGGCACCAGCTACCAGGTGGTGAACACCGGCCGGCTGGCCGAGCTGTTTCCCGAGGGCGGCGACGTGACCCCGGAGAACCTGGTCGCCAAGGGTGCGGCCCGCAAGGGTGAGCTGATCAAGGTGCTCGGCACCGGCGAGATCGACGTGGCCCTGCGGGTGACCGCGCACGCGTTCTCGGCCACGGCCGCGGCGAAGATCGAGCGGGCCGGCGGTACCGTCACCGAGCTCTCCTGACACAGAGCGAGCTCTCCTAACCAAGGGAGACAACCCATGGCGTGCCGGGTAAGATACGTGGACTGCCCGACCAACCGAACCGAGGACTGCGCATGCTGACGGCCTTCGTGCGGGCGTTCCAGACGCCGGACCTTCGCAAGAAGCTGCTGATCACCCTCGGCCTCATCGCGTTGTTCCGTTTCGGCGCCTCGCTGCCCACACCGGGCATCAGCGAGAAGAACGTGGCGTTCTGCTCGAACGCGGCCAGCCAGGGTTCGACGGCGGGCGTGCTCGCCATCGTCAACCTGCTCAGCGGCCAGGCGCTGCTGCGGCTGTCGGTGTTCGCGCTCGGCATCATGCCGTACATCACCGCCAGCATCATCCTGCAGCTGCTCACGGTCGTCATCCCGCGGCTGGAGACGCTGAAGCAGGAGGGTCAGTCCGGGCAGGCCAAGATCACCCAGTACACCAGGTACCTCACCGTGGGCCTGGCCGTGCTCCAGTCCACCGGGTACGTGGAGCTGGCGAAGTCGGGCACCTTGTTCAACGGCTGCGGGGCGTCGGGCACCGCCAATCCGCTGATCCCGAACGCCTCGACCTTCACCATCGCCACGATGGTGATCACCATGGTGGCGGGCACCACGGTCATCATGTGGATGGGCGAGCTGATCACCGACCGCGGCGTCGGCAACGGCATGTCGGTGCTGATCTTCACCACGGTCATCTCGGTCATCCCGGGTGAGGTCCTGGCCATCTACCGGGTCAAGGGGGCGTTCTACGCCGCCATCGCCATCGTCGTGGTCATCGCCATCGTCGCGTTCATCGTGTTCATGGAACAGGCCCAGCGCCGCATCCCGGTGCAGTACGCCAAGCGGATGGTGGGCCGCCGGATGTACGGCGGCACCTCGACCTACATCCCGATGAAGGTGAACCAGGCCGGCGTCATCCCGGTCATCTTCGCCTCGTCGCTGCTCTACATCCCGACGCTGGCGGCCCAGCTGTTCGGCAACCAGAACAAGCCGCAGGGCTGGGTGGCCTGGGTCGCCCGCTACGTCGAGCAGAGCAACTCGGTGTTCTACATGGCCGCCTTCTTCCTGCTGATCGTCGGCTTCACCTACTTCTACGTGTCGATTACCTTCAACCCGACCGAAGTAGCCGACAACATGAAGAAGTACGGCGGGTTCATCCCCGGCATCAGACCCGGCCGGCCGACCGCCGAGTACCTCCAGTACGTGCTGAGCAGGCTCACCGCGCCGGGTTCGGTTTACCTCGGGGTAATCGCGCTGTTCCCGCTGGTGGCGCTCGGCGCCGCCGGCGTCGCCAACCAGTTCCCGTTCAGCGGAATCAGCCTGCTGATCATGGTCGGCGTCGGGCTGGACACGGTGAAGCAGATCGAGAGCCAGTTGCAGCAGCGCAACTATGAGGGTTTCTTGCGATAGTGCGCATCGTCCTCGTCGGGCCCCCCGGTGCGGGCAAGGGGACACAGGCCCAGTTCATCGCTTCGCACCTGGCGATCCCGAGGATCTCGACAGGTGATATTTTCCGGTACAACGTCACCAGCAACACCGAGCTCGGCCGTAAGGCCAGGGAGTTCATGGAACGGGGCGACCTGGTACCGGACGAGGTAACGGTGGCGATGGTCCGGGACCGGCTGGCCGAGGACGACGCGCAGGAGGGTTTCCTGCTCGACGGCTTCCCGCGGAACGTGCCGCAGGCCGAGACGCTGAAGAAGCTGCTGCTGCAGGAGTGGGACGCCCGGCTCAGCGTGGTGCTCGAGCTGGTCGTGGACGAGGACGAGGTGGTGCGGCGGCTGTCGGGCCGCCGGACCTGCCGTCGCTGCGAGCGGGTCTGGCACGTCCTGTACGACCCGCCCGCCCGCACCGGCATCTGCGACGACTGCGGCGGCGAGCTCTTCCAGCGGGACGACGACTCCGAGGAGACGATCAGGCATAGGCTCGAGGTCTACGCCGAGCAGACCTCCCCGCTCATCGCCTTCTACGCCGACGAGAACATCCTGATCGGCATCGACGCGACCGGCCCGGTGGAAGAGGTCACCAGCCGGGCCATGGCCGCGCTCCGTCCGTTCGTACGCTGAGATCGGCCCGGTATATGTGGCCTGGTAGCAGAGGCATGAGTATCGAGATCAAGACCCCCGAGCAGATCGCGGTGATGCGCGAGGCCGGGCTGGTGGTCGCGCGCACCCTGCGTGTGCTGGCCGCCGCGGCCCGGCCCGGCGTCACTACCGCGGAGCTAGACGCGATCGCCGAGGCCGAGATCCGCGGAGCGGGCGCGACCCCGTCGTTCAAGGGATACCACGGCTACCCGGCGACGATCTGCACGTCGGTGAACGAGGAGATCGTGCACGGCATCCCGAGCCCGCGGCGGAGCCTGGCCGACGGCGACATCATCTCCATCGACTGCGGTGCCATCGTCGGCGGGTGGCACGGCGACGCGGCCCTCACCGTCGGCGTGGGCACCATCTCCGCCGCGGACGCCGCCTTGCTCGAGGCGTGCGAGACCGCGCTGTGGCACGGACTGGCCCAGGCCCGCGGCGGGCACCGCCTGGGCGACATCTCCCACGCGGTGCAGACCAGCGTCGACCGATCCGGCCGGTACGGCCTGGTCGAGGAGTACACCGGCCACGGCATCGGCAGTGCGATGCACATGGACCCGCCGGTGCCCAACTACGGGCCCGCGGGCCGCGGGCCGCGGCTGCGGCCGGGCATGGCGCTGGCCATCGAGCCGATGGTGGTGCTCGGCGGCGCGGAGACCGTCCTGCTCGACGACGACTGGACGGTGATCACCGCCGACGGGAGCCGGGCCGCGCACTTCGAGCACACGGTCGCGATCACCCCCGACGGACCCTGGGTGCTGACGGCCGAAGACGGCGGTGAGTCCGGATTCGCCGGGCACCCGGGCATAACGGAAACACGCCTCGGCGATACTAGGAAGAAGGAGAAGGACCCGGAAAGCGTTCCGCCGACCTAGGAGGGTGCCCGGTGCCTGGTGACCCGCGAATTCGCGCCTCGGACGCGGATCGCGACCGCGTGGCAGCGCTGCTGCGCGAGCACCACGCCGCCGGCCGGCTGACCGCGGAGGAGTTCCACGAGCGCATGGACCGCGCCCTGGAGGCCAGGACGCTAGGGGAGCTCGACGAACTGCTGGCGGACCTGCCCGCCATCGACCTGTACCAGCTGCCCGACGCCTCGCTGCGGCGCGCTCCGCCGCACCTCGGGCAGTCGCTGCTGCCGACCGACCTGGGCGGCCACGGCCCCGCCAGGTTCACCCCGGGGACGGTGGCCATGGGCGTGTGGGCGGCGGTGACGTCCGCGCTGGTCGCCGTCTGGGCGGTCGCCGCCGTGGTCGGCGGCGGCACCTGGTTTCCCTGGTGGGCGCTGATCGCGCTCCCGTGGATCTGGGCGATAGTCCGCCGTTCGCAGCGTCACGGGGAATAGCGGAGCGCCCCGCGGTGTCTTATAACCTGGGCGGTTCGCGCCGGGGCGCGGGGTCGAGTACACTCGTCTCCGGCCCATCTGCTGGGTCCTGCCTGGCCGGCGCTCGGGGGTTCGCGTACGCGACCACGATACCGACCTAAGAATGCCCTTCCGGTCTTCTCGTCCGCTGTCGTAAGCCAGCACGGCGTGAGCCGGGCCGGACGGGCGAGCAGAACACAGCACGGCCAGAACAGTACGGATAGAACACAGTACGGCCAGACCAGACCGCGCTCAGGCGCGGGCCATCACCACAAAGCGAAGCGCGGAGGACATGCCCAAGAAAGACGGCGCCATTGAGATTGAAGGCACGGTTGTCGAGTCACTCCCGAATGCCTTCTTCCGGGTGGAGCTGGACAACGGGCACAAGGTTCTCGCTCACATCAGCGGGAAAATGCGGATGCACTACATCCGCATCCTGCCTGACGACCGCGTGGTCGTGGAGCTCAGCCCCTACGACCTCAGTCGCGGGCGGATCGTGTACCGGTACAAGTAATAGCAAGTAATAATAGAATCAGATTTAGTGGAGAAAGCACCGTGAAGGTCAAGCCGAGCGTCAAGAAGATCTGCAGTAAGTGCCGGATCATCCGTCGGCACGGCCGCGTCATGGTCATCTGCACCGACCCCAGGCACAAGCAGCGCCAGGGCTGACCAGATAGATAGACGCGTACCGCAGGCAGCCATCCGTGGCTGCGACCCCCGGTCGGAGGCCGGGGCCGTGTCCGGGCAGGGCGCGGGGGCGGCGCGAAGGACCTCCGCGAGACGAAGGAGAACTGCCCGCACATGGCCAGGCTTTCTGGAGTGGACCTGCCCCGCGACAAGCGGGTCGAGGTCGCGCTCACCTATATCTACGGCATCGGCCGCACGAGGGCGCTGCAGACGCTGGCGGCGACCGGCGTCAGCGGGGACACCCGGGTCAGCAACCTCAGCGACGAGGAGCTGATGAAGCTCCGCGACTGGATCGACGCGACCTACCAGGTCGAAGGTGACCTGCGCCGCGAGGTCCAGGCCGACATCAGGCGCAAGGTCGAGATCGGCAGCTACCAGGGCATCCGCCACCGTCGCGGGCTCCCGGTGCACGGGCAGCGGACGCAGACCAACGCGCGCACCCGTAAGGGCAAGAAGAAGACGGTGGCCGGCAAGAAGAAGGCCGGGAAGAAGTAGTCCGTTCCGCGGATCGATCACCTCACAAGGAAGCCACAGAAAGATATGCCGCCAAGGAGCCGTCAGCAGGCCGCCAAGAAGGTGCGCCGCAAGGAGCGGAAGAACGTCGCTCACGGGCACGCCCACATCAGGAGCACGTTCAACAACACGATCATCTCGATTACCGACCCGACCGGGAACGTCATCTCGTGGGCGTCCGCAGGTCAGGTCGGCTTCAAGGGTTCGCGCAAGTCCACGCCGTACGCCGCCCAGATGGCCGCGGAAGCCGCGGCGCGGCGCGCGATGGAGCACGGCATGCGCAAGGTCGACGTCTTCGTCAAGGGTCCGGGCTCGGGCCGGGAGACCGCCATCAGGTCGCTGCAGGCGACCGGGCTGGAGGTCGGTTCGATCCAGGACATGACCCCCGTTCCGCACAATGGCTGCCGGCCGCCGAAGCGGCGCCGGGTCTGAGGAGATAGCGACAGATGGCTCGATACACAGGCCCGGACTGCAAGCTGTGCCGCCGGGAGAAGACCAAGCTCTTCCTCAAGGGCGCTAAGTGCGACTCGCCGAAGTGCCCGATCGAGATCCGGCCCTACCCGCCGGGCGAGCACGGCCGGAACCGGCCCAAGGAAGGCGACTACCTGACACAGATCCGGGAGAAGCAGAAGGCCCGCCGGATCTACGGCATCCTGGAGCGGCAGTTCCACGGATACTACGTGGAAGCGGCCCGGAAGCACGGCCGGACCGGCGAGACCATGCTCCAGCTGCTCGAGCGCCGCCTGGACAACGTCGTCTTCCGCGCGGGCTTCGCCAAGAGCCGCGACATGGCCCGCCAGCTGGTTACCCACGGCCACTTCATGGTGAACGGCAAGAAGGTCGACATCCCGTCCTACCGGGTCAGCGAGAACGACATCATCGAGGTGATCCCCAAGTTCCTCGAGATGACGCCGTTCGTCATCGCGCGGGCCGAGGCCGGCGAGCGCACCGTGCCGGCCTGGCTCGAGGTGGTGTCGGACAAGATGCGGATCCTGGTGCACTCGCTGCCCGTCCGGGCGCAGATCGACACCCAGGTCCAGGAACAGCTCATCGTCGAGTACTACTCCAAGTGAGGCCAGCCGCCAGGCTGGCCTATCCTGCCCCCGGCCCCAGCGGGCCGGGGAAGGGAAAACCCCACGGGACCCCCATGGTCTTGGGGGGTATGCGGGGGGCGAAGCCCCCCGCGAGTGTCGCGATAGTCATATAGCGGGCATCGCGGAAGGGAAGAACAATGCTCA
>Ga0207689_10002934_pt1 | contig 15747 bp, 13 predicted proteins | sample KBSMisM52_FD_184312 | JGI IMG/M metagenome (GOLD analysis project Ga0207689, IMG submission 184312) | Miscanthus rhizosphere microbial communities from Kellogg Biological Station, Michigan, USA - KBS Miscanthus M5-2 (SPAdes) (version 2) | ecosystem: Host-associated > Plants > Roots >... | reverse complement strand
CTGTAAGACAAAATCGGTGAAGTCGAATCTATGCCCTTTTTGTCATCGCCGGGCTTGACCAGGGCTTGACCCGGCGATCCATCTGCACCAGCGCCGCTGCGCTTGGCTGTTCCGTGAGCGAGGCGGCTTCCCTGGATCGCCGGGTCAAGCCAGGTCAAGCCCGGCGATGACAACTGAGTGGTGCGCACTGAATCGCCTCGCTGAAAAACAAAGGAGGCGCACGATGCGCCTCCTTCATTCGTTTCGCCGCTTGCAGAGCGCCCTTGTCGGGACGCCCGGAAGGTTGGGGTATTACTTCTGGATGCAGGTGTCGACGGTGTCCTTGGTGCATTCGTCGAGGCCGGTGAAGACCGGGTCCTCGACCTTCTCGCCCTCGATCAGCGAGATCATCACCGACGGCGCCTTGTAGCCCATCTCGAACGGTCGCTGGCCGACAAGCGAAGTAACCAAGCCTTCGCGCGCGATCGCAACTTCGCCGATCCGTTCGTTCACCACCGCCGCCGGCTGCGGCGTCGGATCGTTCGACACGATCTCGCCCGCGGACAACGCTCAGAATGCCGGCGATGCCACGGGTGTCGTGCTGACATGGCAGGCCGCCGACGGCGCTTCGAGCTACGACGTCTATGTTGGGAACACGAATCCGCCGACGTTGGCCGCCTCGGTCACCACAACGAGCTACAAAACGACGGTTACCGGACGGACTTACTGGTTCGTCGTCGCGCACGCATCGTGCGACCCCACCAAAACGTCGTCGACGCGTGTCCGCTCCTATGCGGCGAGCGTCACCGGCGTCTCCGGCTGCGACGCGCCCGCCGTCACCCTCGGTCTGCCGGCAGCAGGTGCAACGAATGTTTCGACGACGGTCGATCTGACCTGGACCACGAATCCCAGCTTCGACGGCACGTTTGACGTTTACTTCGGCACCGTGTCGCAGCCGCCGCTTCTTCGCGATCATCTCGCCGGCAGCACGCGCTCGATCACGCTGCCGGCGCTCGCCAACGGCACGACGTACTTCTGGCGCATCGTCGCAGCGAGCAGTTGCGTGCAGGGCGGTGCGGCGACGACACCGGTTGCTTCATTCACGACGCGCACCGCCTGCGTCGCTCCGGGAACGCCTGTCTTCCAGTTCGTGCCGACGACGGCTGCATCCGGATCGACCTACGCCATCGTCTGGTCGCCGGCCGCGGGGCTCGATGCTGATGGCGGATATCTGGTCGAGCGGTCCACGTCCTCGGCGTTCAACGCCAACGTGGAGACGCAGGTCACGACCTCGGCGGCCGCGGCGTTCGTTGCCGGCAGCGCAGGCACGTTTTATCACCGCGTTCGCGCGCTGCCGTCGTGCGATCCGAATCTCGCCGGGCCCGCGTCGGACGTGAGAGTCGTCAGCATCATCGAAGCGGCGCCGAATGTGATCTTCACGCTGCAGCCGCGCGCCGTCGTGACCGCGATCGGCGACCGGATCGAGGATCATCCGACCACCTTCGCGCTGGAGAACCTTTCGTCGTCGAACGTGCAGATCTTCATCGGGCAGCAGGAGTTGGGCAACTCGCCGCCGTTCTTCCGCATCGCCGAGGATGCGGCGTTCGTCACGCTGGAACCGAGGAAACCGAAAACGTTCACCATCCGCTTCGGCGGGCCGCCGAACAACGTTCAGGCCTCGTATCAGGCCGTCATCTTCGTTGCATCGACCGGCACCGGTCTGGCGCTCACGCCGTACACCTTCGTCAATCTGAAAGTCGGGGGCGGCGTCTCAGTTGCTCCGCAATTCGAAGTCGACGGCGTGCCGAGCGACTATGCCGCCTTCAAAGGATTCAGCGGCGATGATGCGACACGTCCGCCGCTCCAGGTCACGATCCGCAATCCCGGGTCGTCGACGATGGATCTCGCCGCGGAGATCGGCCCCGAGGCCTGGCTCGTGCCGGAGACCGGCTGGAACGCGCCGCTGGCGCCGAACAGCGCGCGCACCGTCAACCTTTTCACGCGCCGCACGCTGGCGCCGAACGGCTCCGCGCTCCCGCGCTATACCTACTTCACCGTGCGAACGAAAGAGGGCGCCTCGGCGCGGCTGCTCGTTCAAGACAACGACGGAATTGCAGTCAACTCCGGGCGCGCAACGAATATCGACGTGAGCGGCCGCTCGTTCATCGTCCCCGAGGTCGTCAGCGAGACGTCGGCGGGCGGTCATCGAAGGTTCACGCGTTTGCGCCTGACAAACCTCGGCGGCGATTCGGTGCAGGCGGAGCTGATCTACACGCCCTCGGGCTCCGACGGATTCGACGCCAGCGCCGTGCAGCGCGCGGTGGTCGTCGTGCCCGCGAACGACGTCGTCACCATCACCAATCCGGCCGAGCAGCTTTTCGGGAGGACGGCACCGCAGTCGGGCCAGATCGAGGTCCGCCTGCCGAAGGAGCGCGTGGGATTAGTCAGCGTGCGGGCCTCGATCGTCGTCCCCGGCGGCAGCGGCGGATTCGAGACGCCGGTGTTCTCTCGGGGCGATGGGGCGCGCATCGGTGCGCCGCAGGTCATTTATCTCTTGCCGCAATCGAACGTGTCGCTGGTTCTTGCGGAAACGAGCGGCAGCGATGCCGCTAGCGTTCGGCTGACGATTTACGACGCCAATGGCAACGTGACGTCCTCGCAATCGCAACAGCTCGCGCGTTACGGAATGCTGCATCTCAACAATCTGACCGCCACGCGAATCGACATCAGCGTCGAGTCGGGCGGCGGATCGGTCGCCGGCGTGGCAACCATCGCGGCAGCGAATGGGGAGTCGGGCGCGACGGTGCTGAGCCGCGCGGTCGACGAGCGCGTGGCCGGCGCCGCGCTGGCTCAGGCGATGTGGAAGACGGCGCTCGACACGACGCCGTCGATCACCACCGTCGTGCCGGTTTTGTCGACGCCCACCTCGGCCGGTGCCTCGCCGTCGTATTCGACGGCACTCGAATTCATCGCATCGTCGTCTGCCGCGACGACGTTCAGCGCCTCGTTCCACAACAGCGCGGGAACCGGAGCCGTGCCGAAGGTCGACATCCCGGTCCCCGCGGGCGGCAGCCGCGTGTTCAACGACGCCGCGAAAGAGATGTTCGGAAATGCAGCGGGGCAGGGAAGCATCTTCGTGAGCGCGCCAGCAGGCGCGAAGGTTTACGCGGTACTGCAAGGCGTCAACGGGACGACGTTCACGCCGATTGCGGCGCTGCCGTTGTTGACCACGCTCTCCGAAGCCATCAGCGGCGCGGCCTCGTCCGCGCAGAAGCCGCTCCAGTTCGACGGCCTCGAACAGTCGCTCGATCCAACCCGCGGCAGCCGCTGGCTCCTGATCCTCAACGAAGTCGGCGGTGGCATCGGCGTGGTCAGGGTCCGCCTCTACGAAGCGGGCAATCGCAACGTGGCCATCGCCCAGAAGGATGTATCGGTGGGCGCGTTTCAACAGCTTCGCCTCGACACCGTCTTCAGCGAGCTGGGCCTCGACGCCCCCGACCGCCGCAAGGACCGTACGAATGTCCAGGTGGTGGTCACGGCAACCTCGGGGAGCGCGCGCGTAACGGCCTCGGCGATGTCGGTCGACAACGTCAGCGGCGACACGCACGTGTTCTCACTCCTGCCGGTCGTTGGAACAGGGACGCCGAATGTCGTGTCGGTCGCGCCGGTGATCACGCCGCCTCCGCCGGTGAATGTGCCGCGGCGTCGAAGCGTGAAGCACTGACGCTTTTGCGGGGACAGGCCCTTGACAATCTCATAACGGATCGCAATATTGTCATAGCAATTTGCTATGACCGTCGGCGAGAAACTCCGTTACCTCCGTACGATCGAAGGAACCCTGCGCGGGTTCGATCGCGAGATGACTCAGCAGGCGGTCTCCGAAGCGATCGCCGGCGAGCTCGGAGCCACCATCAGCCAGGGGTACCTCTCCCAGATTGAGCGCGGACAGCGCCGGCACCTCACCAACAGCACGCGCATGGCACTGGCTCGTTTCTTCAAGGTTCATCCCGGCTATCTGGTCGACGATCCCGAGGGTTACCACGACGAGCTGACCTCGGACGTACGTGCGCTCGAAGACAAGCTCGACCTCTGGCTGATCAGCGGCGCCGAACGTTTTCACGACGATCCCGAAACACACGATGCCCTGATCAAGCTGGCCAAACACCCCGACACGCGCCGCTGCCTGGCCCTTGTCAGCGCCATTCTCGATGCCCCCGATCTGGCGCAGCGCCTTCTTCAGGTGCTGCGCCCCGAGCTCGCGGACGAGACGCTCGTACGCAGGAGGGTTCGTTCATGACCTGGGAATCGTTCTATCTGACCTGCTTCCTCACCGGATTGCTGCTGACGATCGCATCGTTCGTCTTCGGCTCGCATTTTCATCTGCCGTTCCACCTGCCGTCCGCGCTGCATCTGCACGTAACGCACGGGCATCACGGAGACGCGACGTCTCCGATGAACCTTACCGTCCTGCTGATGTTCGTTACGTGGTTCGGCGGCGCGGGATACGTGATGACGCACTCTCGCAGTGCGGCCGCCGGCGTGGCCTTTATGGTTGCGACGCTGCTCGGATTCGCCGGCGGCGGTCTGATGTACCTCTTCATGGGACGCGTTCTGATCGCCAACGAGCATCCGCTCCGCGAGCAGGATTTCGAGATGGCCGGCATCCTCGGACACGTCTCCAGCACCATCCGCGAAACGGGAACCGGCGAAGTGATCTACACGCAGCAGGGAACGCGACGCAGCTGCGGCGCGCGAAGCGAAGACGGCCACGCCATCGAGCGCGGCGCCGAAGTCATCGTCATGCATTACGACAAAGGAATCGCCTACGTGCGGCGCTTTGAAGATCTGCACGGCCAGGCCCAGGAGGATTGATGCTTACCGCTCCCATCGTCATCGCAGTTGCTTCCGTCGCGGCATTTCTGATCGCCATGTCGATCATCGCCACCTGGTTCCGCAAAGTCGGCCCGAACCAGGCTCTCATCGTCTTTGGTTTCCGAGGAACGCGCGTGGTCAAAGGCCACGGCACTGTGGTGCTGCCGATGCTCGAACACGCGCACGTGCTCTCGCTCGAGCTGATGTCGTTCGACGTCGCGCCGCAGCAGGACATGTACACCAAGCAGGGCGTAGCGGTGACGGTCGAAGCGGTCGCCCAGATCAAAGTAAAGAGCGACCCGGCCTCGATTCAGACCGCGGCCGAACAGTTCCTGACCAAAGAACCGCAGGAGCGCGAGGGGTTGATCCGCCTGGTGATGGAGGGTCACCTCCGCGGCATCATCGGCCAGCTCACGGTCGAGGAGATCGTGAAGGAGCCGGAGATGGTGGCCGACCGCATGCGGTCGACCTGCGCGGAAGACATGACCAAGATGGGACTCGAGGTCGTGTCGTTCACGATCAAGGAAGTGCGCGACAAGAACGAATACATCACCAACATGGGCCGCCCCGACGTCGCCCGCATCAAGCGCGATGCGGAGATTGCCGCCGCCGAAGCGGAGCGTGACACGGCCATCCGCCGCGCGCAGGCGCAGCGCGAGGCCGCCATCGCCAAGGCCCAGGCCGACCAGGCGCGCGTCGAAGCCGAAACGGCGTCGCTGGCGAAACAGGCCGAGGCTCAGCGCGAGCTCGAAGTGAAGAAAGCGCAGTACAACGAAGCGGTCAAACGGCAGCAGGCGCAGGCCGACAAGGCCTACGAGATCCAGACGAACGTGATGCAGCAGCAGGTCATCGCCGAGCAGGTGAAGGTGCAGCAGGTCGAGAAGCTCGAGCAGGTGAAAGTGCAGGAGGCGGAGATCTCCCGCCGCGAGAAGGAGCTGATCGCCACGGTGCTCAAGCAGGCTGAGATCGACCGGCAGCGCATCGAAATGCTCGCCGCCGCGGAACGGCAGCGCCTCATCTCCGAGGCCGAGGGTCACGCGGCGTCCACGCGCACGCAGGGCGAGGCCGAGGCGGAGATCATCTTCAAGAAGGGCGAGGCGGAAGCCAAAGCGATGAACGTCAAGGCCGAGGCCTATCAGGAGTGGAATCAGGCCGCTGTCGTCGACAAGCTGATCACCGGGTTGCCGGAGGTCGTGCGGGCCATGTCCGCGCCGCTCTCGCAGGTCGACAAGATCACCATCGTCTCGACCGGCGACGGCAACGCCGCCGGCGTGAACAAAATCACCGGAGACATGGCCAAGATGGCCGCGCAGGTTCCGGCGCTCTTCGAAGCGCTCAGCGGCATGGATTTGAAAGACCTGCTGTCGAACATCCGAACGATCGGCGACAAGTCGCCGAAAGCCGTCGCCGCCGATGCGGCGAAGGTGCCCATCAAACCGGCGCATCCGAATGCGTAGCAATCGTCAACCGTCAAGCCAATCGTCAACCGGTGGAGGGATGTCATGGCACTCATGGAACGCGTTTCAACTCTGGTCCGCGCCAATCTCAACGACCTTGTCGACAAAGCCGAAGATCCCGAGAAGATGCTCAAACAGGTGATTCTCGATATGGAGAATCAGATGATGCAGGTGAAGACGCAAGTGGCCGTGGCCATCGCCGACGAGCATCTGCTGGCCCGAAAGCAGAAGGACAACGACGCCAAGATCGCCGAGTGGATGCGCAAGGCGGAGATGGCTGTGGACAAGGGGAAGGATGATCTGGCGCGTGCCGCGCTCGACCGCGTGGAGACGTTCCGGCGGATGGGCGAGGCCTTGGAGGAGCAGACCAGCGATCAGCGTTCCCACGCGGAGTCGCTCCGGACCGCGCTGCGCAAGCTCGATACGAAGCTGGCCGAGGCGCGCCATCGCAGCGATCTGCTCATCGCGCAGCATCGCCGCTCCCGCGCGGTCTCCAAAGCCGCCGAGGCTCATCTCGCCATCGCCTCGGATCAGCACGCGTCGACGGTCGAACGGATGCGCCGCGGAATCGCCCAGGCCGAGGCCGTCGGCGTGGCCACGGCCATCATGGCCGAATCGATCGACGATCAGTTCGAAGTGCTCGAGCGCGACGATCGGATCGAGCTGTTACTGACGGAGCTGAAGTCGAGACGCGCGCTGGCGCAGTGATTACGACTGGATCACCGTCCGCAGATGCTTCGTCCCCTGGTCGAGGTCATCGAGCACCTCGTTGATGGCCGCGGCATTGAGGGATACGCGTCGTGTGATCACGCTCGAGATGTCGATCACCCCTCGATGTGCGAGCTGCAGCAGCTCGACCAGCTCCTCGCGGGTGTGATCGGAGACGCCGATGATGTGGCGCTCGCGGGCCAGCACGTCGCGATAGGGATCGATGGTCAGCTCGCGCAGATTGATGGCCACGATCATGATCCGGCCGCCGCGGGCTAGCGCGCGGAGGGCTTGCAGAGTGGTCGGAGGATGGCCGGCGAAATCGAGAACGACATCGATGTCGCGGAGCTCGTCCGCCGAAGCCGGGATGGCGCCGAACGATGCGGCGAGATCCAGCTTCTCCGCGACGCGATCGACGGCGAACACACGCGCGGCCCCCATGATCTTCGCCAGCTGCGCCGCCGATGCCCCGAGCCCGCCGAAGCCGAGGATGGCCACCGATTCGCCAGGCCGCAGTGCGGAGAGTCGGAGGGCGTGATACGCCGTCGCGGTCGAGCACATCATCACCGCCGCGGTCTCGAACGAGACGCCGTCGGGAATCGGCACCGCGTTCGCGGCGGGAACGACGATGCGCTCGGCGTACCCGCCATCGACTTCCTTCCCCAGCATCCGGCCGTCGTCGTGGAGGTAGTGCAACGCCACGCGCTGGCCGGTGCCGCGAACGACGCCGGCGATCTCATGTCCCAACGTCAACGGCAGCGTGACGGATCCGCCGCCCGCGCGGTAATGCGCGTCGCTGTGGCAAATGCCGGCGGCGCGGATGTCGATGAGGATTTCGCCTGCTTCTGCAGACGGCTCGGTGATCTGGTCATCAATCAGGGGTGTCGCGAGTTGCGTAAGGCGAACGGCGTGCATTTGAGACAGTCTAAGCAATGGACGCAATGCCGCGCGATGATCCTGCGTTCCTCGGGTCCAGAAAGAAGACCTATCGACATGCCATTTTCCTCATTCGGACTCCACGCCGACCTCCTGCGCGGAGTCAAAGAGCTCGGTTTCAAACGACCGACCCCCATTCAGACCGATGCAATGCCGCCGGCCATCGCCGGCAAGGACGTGCTGGCCTGCGCCATGACCGGCAGCGGCAAGAGCGCGGCCTTTCTCCTTCCGATCCTCAACCGCCTGATCGGCAAGAAGCGCGGCACCACGCGCGCGCTCATCCTCACGCCGACCCGCGAGCTGGCCGCGCAGATCGATGAGCACCTGCGCGAGCTGGCCGTCCACACGCCGCTGTCGGGCGCCGCCATCTACGGCGGCGTCGGCATGGGGCCGCAGGAGCACGCCTTCCGCAACGGCGTCGACGTCCTCGTGGCCACGCCGGGACGACTGCTCGATCACTTCCAGTACGGCTACGCCAAACTCGATGGGCTCGAGATCCTAGTGCTCGATGAAGCCGACCGCATGCTGGACATGGGATTCCTCCCCGACATCCGCCGCGTGCTCCGTCATCTGCCGCCGAAACTGCAGACGCTCTTCTTCTCGGCCACGCTACCGCAGCCGATTGTCGAGCTGTCGAAAGAGATGCTGAAGAACCCGGCCACGATCTCGATCGAACGGAAGTCGGCACCGGCCACCGGTATCACGCAGTCGGTCTTCCCGGTTTCGCAGGATCTGAAGCTCCCGCTGCTGGAGACGCTTCTCAAACGCGGCGAGATTCAGAACGCCATCGTCTTCACGCGCACCAAGCATCGCGCCAATCGCGTGTTCGAACAGCTCGAACGGCACAAGGTGCGCGTGGCCCGCATTCACGGCAATCGCAGCCAGGCCCAGCGCACCGACGCGCTGGCGGGATTCAAGAACGGGCGTTATCAGATCCTCGTGGCTACCGACATCGCCGCCCGCGGCATCGACGTCGAAGCGCTCTCGCACGTGGTCAATTTCGATGTGCCGGGGATGCCGGAGGATTACATCCACCGCGTCGGCCGCACCGCCCGCGCGGAGCTGACCGGCGATGCCATCACGTTCGTCGCTCCCGACGAGGAGAACGATCTCCGCGCCATCGAGCGCGCCATCAGTAAGCGCCTTCCGCGCATCACCGTCCCCGATTTCGATTACGCGCAGAAGCCGGCCGAGAAGCTGGAGATCCCGATCCAGGAACGGATCGCCGCCATCCGCGCGCGAAAGGCCGACGATCGCGCGCGCGCAAAAGCGAAAGCGGAGCGACGCGGCGCGCCGCCGGCTCCCGCCCGAAAACCCGCGCCCGCCCGCCCACCACTTCCCAGCCGCAGCCCAGCTTCGACGGGACGACCGCGAACGGATCGTTCCACCAGCTCGCCGAGCACGAGCCACCCCGGCGGATCGGGGCGAGGGAGTCGGCGCCGCTAGGGCGAACCCCCAATTGGGGTCAGACCTTCGGTTCTTGCCGAAAAGGGAAGGTCTGACCCACTCCGCGGGGTAACAATTGGGGTCAGACCTTCGTTCTCGCCGAAAAGCGAAGGTCTGACCCCACTCCGAACTTATCCGTGACCGTTGGTCTAATAACAATCGGGGTCAAACCTTCGTTTTTGCCGAAAACCGAAGGTCTGACCCCACTCGGAAGTCCCGTGACCGTTGGTCTAATAACAATCGGGGTCAGACCTTCGTTTTTGCCGAAAACCGAAGGTCTGACCCCACTCGGAAGTCCTGATGGCTGTTTGTTGAGCTAATGCCCCTTCTCGATGAACGCCACGATGTCCTTCGACAACGCCTCGAGCGACGGGCGATGCAGATACATCATGTGTCCGCCGGGGTAATCCTTGATCGTCAGACGATTCGTGTCGATGCCGCTGTGCTCCAACATATAGCGCATCGCGAAATACGACGTCGTCAGGTCGTTGTAGCCGGCGGCGGCGAAGACGCGCAACGCCTCGTTGTCCTTCGTTCCCTGCGCCAGCGCGCCCGTCACGTCGACGTAGCCGGCGAACGCGCCGCGGCCGTTGGCGGGACGCTTCCACTTCTGGTTCGCCTCGCCGCTCTGCGCCGCGTAGCGCTTCACCAGGTCGACGCCGAGCTCATTGCGGAGATAACTCTGGAAGAGAGAGATGTAGATCGGCCCGGTCTTGGCGTTGAACGCGTCGTTATCCGGGAACTCCGCCACGCGGTCGATCTCCGTCTGCACGTAGCGCCCGTCGAGGATGCCCACCGACTTCCCTTCGTCGCGCAGCAACTCCTTGGTGAAGCGCGGCGCGTAGATCCGCAGATCGGCGCGGAGGATGTACTCCTTCGATACGCCCGTATAGCGGTGAATCCGATCGGCGATCCGTTCCTTCTCCGCTTTCGGCAGCTCGTCGCCCTGAAAGAGCGCCACCAGATACTCCGTCCCGGCGAACTTCTCCACTTCGCGGAGCAGCGTGTCCAGATCCTTCCACTGATCGGGAAGCTTGTGGTGGTAGTACGCCGTCGCCGACAGGGCAGGGAGTGAAGTCGCGTACGTCAGATCGTTGCCGTTCACCACGAACGGGAGTGTCCCCATGTTGAGCGCCGGCGAGAGCAGGACCACACCATTGAGGCCGATTCCCAGATTCCCCTGCAGGCGCGGTACAAGAAGCGCCGAGCGGATGCCGCCATAGCTCTCGCCGAGGAGGTATTTGGGGGAGTTCCAGCGATTGTGCTCGGTGATGAACGTGCGGATGAACTCCGCCACCGAGTCGGCGTCTTCGTCGTAGCCCCAGAAATCCTCCCCCTTCTTGTCGCCCATGGCATGGCTGTAGCCGGTGCCGATGGGATCGATGAAGACGAGATCCGTGGCGCGGAAGATGGTGTCGTCGTTATCGCGCAGCTTGTAGGGCGGGCTGCCCGGATCCGCGGCATCGCTGGGGATATCGATGATCCGCGGGCCAATCAGTCCGAAGTGCAGCCAGATCGACGCCGATCCCGGTCCGCCGTTATAGACGAACGTGAGCGGCCGGTCCTCCTGCTTGGCCACGCCATCTTTCGTGTACGAGATGGTGAAGAAGCTGGCGGTATTTTTCCCGTCCGCATCCTTCAGAAAGATCTCCTCGGCGGTGGTGGTGTACGAGACGTCCGCACCGCCGAGCTTCATCTTGTGCTGCCGGACGAACTTGGCCGGCTCGGGAGGCTTCTCCGCAGCCTTGTCTCCAGGCTTCTCCGCTGCAGGTTTGTCCTTCGGTTTTGGATCGTCCGCACGGAGCGGTGCGACGAACAGAATGAGAGCTACCAGCGACGCCATCAAAGGCGCGGTCGTTTTACGCATTACGAAGTCCCTCGTTTGCTGCCAGAATTGCTGCAGATTGGACGCTGCGCGGACTATACGCGTTAGTCCGCGAAGAGTTTTTTCGAAGGGACCCAGATGCTCGCGCACCGAATCACACCGATTCTCAACGTATCGAACATCCAGGAGAGCTTCGCCTGGTTCGAGCGACTCGGTTGGAAGAAGGGATGGGATTGGGGCGATCCGCCGACGTTTGGCGGCGTCTGCTCCGGCCATTGCGAGATCTTCCTCTGCCAGGATGGGCAGGGCGGCCGAGGAAAGAACGATCTACCTACGACCTTCGGTGTTTCAGACGCGGAGAACAAGGGCGTCTGGATGTCGATCTGGGTCGACAACGTCGACGAAATTCACAAACACTGTATCGAGCAGGGACTGGAAATCACCTGGCCGCCGACCGACGAGCCATGGGGTGTTCGCGAGATGCACGTCCGACATCCGGACGGACACGTCTTCCGCATCAGCCAGAGTATCGAAGGCGAGGAGTAGCCACGAGTACGCTGCATTCATTGGTGGTGGAGTCGCAACCCTTCAGCGCCAGCTACGCGAACGGGATGGCCAATCATCTGGCCATGGCCCTCGTCGCCCTCGATCGCCTCGGCGCGAGCGATGACCGGCTGCGCGAGTTCGCCGCGATGTATCAGCAGCGGCTGCGAGCGAAACCTGAAGCTGAAGCGAAGCAGGCCGCAAAGTTCGCGGCCGAACTTCAGGAAAAGGGGAGGGAGGCGTTTCTTCGCGATGCCGCATGTCGGCTGACTCCCGGTCTCGCCAGCGAAGCGTTCCATGGTCTCATTCGCACTGCTTACGCGGTCGATAGCGGAGATGATACCGATCTCCCCGATGCCATCACGTCCTGGGTCCTCGGCTACGAGGAGTTGGGAAGATTCGAGGAGCTGCGATGGGACAAGGCTGTCGACGCGTTCACGGCCATTAATCGCGATGATCGTTTCCCGAGAGATCTCGCCGGCCGAAGCATCACCGGCCGCATACGGAAGATCATCGCCATCCCCGCCTTCGACGACTATCGATTCGGCATCAGGAATCTCGAGCTCGGCGACGTTGCGAAGATTGCGGCGTTGCTTTTCCTAGCCACCGGCGACTTCACCATCCTCCATCTCGTCACCGCCTGTCACGCGACCAGGATTCTTCGACCGTATCTCGCCGTGGATGCCGTCAGCCACCTCGGCGTGGCCATGATCGCCGCTTACGCATCGATCGGCCGCCCGGACTTTGATGCCGATCTCCAACCAGCCCGCGATCTTCCCGATTGGCCCTCGCTGGCCGCGCGGACAATCTTGAGTGACGACGAGCACGATCTGAAACTCGTCTACAGCTGCCTGCAGGAAGAGGCGGAGTACGGGTGGGGTCTCCACCAAATGGCCGCGTCAACGAGAGTGGGGTCAGGCCTTTGATTTTTCTATTGCCAGACAGAAATCGAAGGTCTGACCCCCACTCTGCGAGGCAGGCAACGAGGGTGGGCGCATGATCGTTCACCTCATCGACGGCACGTACGAGCTGTTCCGCCATTTTTACGGGATCCGCCGTTTCAAGAAGAGCGATCCTCCGTTCGGTGCCGTCGCTGGAGTCCTGGGCACCGTCGCGCAGATGCTCGAAGGCGGCGCCACTCACATCGGCGTAGCCACCGATCACATCATCGAGTCCTTTCGCAACGATCTCTGGCCCGGCTACAAGACCGGCGCTGGAATCGAGCGCGCACTATGGGCGCAGTTTCATCCTCTGGAAGCATTACTCGTAGCAATGGGCGTGGCCACGTGGCCGATGGTCGAGCTCGAGGCCGACGATGCCCTCGCCTCGGCCGCCCACCTCGCAGCCGGCGATCCGCGCGTCGAGAAGGTGTGTATCTGGACGCCGGATAAAGACTTGGCGCAGTGCGTAGTGGGAGAACGCGTCGTCCAAGTCGATCGCAGGAGCGGCAACATTCGCGATGATGCAGGCGTCCGCGCCAAATTCGGCGTTACTCCCGCGCTGATTCCTGACTATCTCGCCCTCTCAGGCGACGCCGCCGATGGCTATCCCGGTATCCCGCGCATCGGAACCAAGACCGCTGCCCGAATGGTGATGCAGTACGGTCCCATCGAACAATTTCCGAACACCGTTCTCAACGGCCCCAACCGCGAGCTCGGCCTGCTCTTCAAAACCCTGGCAACCCTGCGAACCGACGCCCCGCTCTTCGACGATGTTGACGACTTACGCTGGCGCGGCCCCTCGCCGTTGTTTGCGAAGGCAGCGGAAACAATCGGAGACCCCCGCCTGGCAAAAAGGATGGAGGCGCTGGCTAAGCGGTTGTAACACCGAGGCTTAACAGCGAGACACCGCAGGTTACCGAAGGGGTCAGGCCGTTGATTTTCTTTTCTTGAATCAAGAATCGAAGGTCTGGCCCCAGGTCCAATCAGAAGTCGAGGGTCTGGAAGCAGCTCGCGGCCATTGATTCTTGATTCGATGCTTCTCGAATTCGCCGACTCGCGACGCTCTACTGCCTGTGGTGCGATCTTCCATTCCGAGGAGTTTTTCGCCTCAATCCGTCCGATTTTTGCTATCGGATGTGGATTTCCTCGGGAAATCGAATCGGCCGAGGGATCCTCGGCGGCACTATGGCACGACCGTTAAGAATTGAATTCGCTGATGCTCTCTACCACATCACTTCCCGCGGCAATGAGCAGCGTCCTATCTTCCGCTCGAACCGCGACCGCCTGACGTTTCTCCTCTTCCTCGGAAAGGCCGCGAAACGGTTCCGATGGTCCGTCACTGCGTGGGTGCTGATGACGAACCATTTCCATCTCGTCATCCGGACGTTGGACCCCAATCTTTCGAAGGGCATGCAATGGCTCAACAGCACCTACGCCAACTGGTTCAACCGCATCCATCATCGATGCGGTCATCTCTTTCAGGGGCGATTCAAAGCCCTTTTGATTGACCAGGAGGCGTACTTCGCAGAAGTCTTGGGATACGTCGTGCTCAATCCGGTGCGAGCGAACATGTGTGAGCGCCCCGAGCAATATCGCTGGTCCAGTTATCGCGCCACGGCTGGACTGGAGATCGCGCCGGACTGGCTGGATGTTGATGCGGTTCATAACCTCTTCGATCTCGATCATGAACCAGCCCAGGTGGCCTACGGCGAGTTTGTTCTGGCGAAGATCGGTTGCGAGGACCGGTTGTGGGACAAGCTGACGAATCAGCTCTACCTCGGAACCGAGGCGTGGGTGAAGACGATGCGGGAAAAGGTCGAGGCGAAGCCTCGGTCGACCGATCATCCGCGGACGCAACGCGCCGTCGGGCGGCCGAAAATGCCATCGATCGTCGACGCCGTAGCCAAGGTTGCCGGCGAGACCGCAGAGTCTATTCGCGCGATGCGTGGGAGCATGCTTCGAGGACTGATCGCTTGGATTGGATGGCACGAAGGCTTGGTCACCTTGCGCTCGATTGCGGCATCGCTCCGGCTTCGGAGCGAAGGTCATATCTCGAATCTGATCAAACGATGTGAGCGATCTTTCGCTGACGATCCGTTGCTTCTCGCCCACTACGACCTCGCGATCGCGACTTTGCGCGCCTGAATCCCAACAAGAAACGTCTTACCAGTTCGCGTCGGCGACAGCTTACTATCGGTCATCACCATTCTTCACCCCGGGATGATGACTATGAAGGTGAGCCCCCTGCCGGCCACAGCGAGTTTCTTCATCTACTCGACGTTCTCTCGACCAACGCGTCTCGAGGTCTCAGCCGGCCCTTTTCGAACCTTGCCGTCTGCCATGGGGTCAGATCTCTAGGTCATGCTATAGGGTCAGGCCTTTGATCTCTGGCCTAAGACATCAGAAGTCGAAGGTGTGACCCTAGGGGTCCCGCCAGGGGTCCCGATACGGGGTCAGGCCTTCGACCTTCGGATCGGTAAGGTGAGAAATCGAGGGTGTGGCCCCAATTCAAGACAGCGGCACCTTCCGCAGCCGCAGAGCGTTCCCAATTACCGTCACGGAGCTGAACGTCATCGCGGCGCTGGCGATCATGGGGCTTAGTAGCAATCCGAAAAATGGGTAGAGCAACCCTGCGGCGATGGGGACGCCGAGGATGTTGTAGATGAAGGCGAAGAAAAGGTTCTGGCGGATATTGCGCATCATGGCTTCGGAGAGGTTGCGGGCGCGGACAATGCCGCGGAGGTCGCCTTTGACGAGGGTGAGGTGGGCGCTTTCGATGGCGACGTCGGTGCCGGTGCCCATGGCGATGCCAATATCGGCACGGGAGAGGGCGGGGGCGTCGTTGATGCCGTCGCCGGCCATGGCCACGCGCTTTCCTTGCGCTTGAAGTTTTCGAATGACGCTTTCCTTCGCGGCAGGAAGGACATCGGCGACTACGTCGTCGATCCCTAGTTGATGGGCTACCGCCTCCGCGGTGGCGCGGGCGTCGCCGGTGAGCATGGTGATCGCGATGCCTTTCTCCCGCAGCGCGCGCAACGCC
>Ga0207689_10002933_pt1 | contig 15748 bp, 10 predicted proteins | sample KBSMisM52_FD_184312 | JGI IMG/M metagenome (GOLD analysis project Ga0207689, IMG submission 184312) | Miscanthus rhizosphere microbial communities from Kellogg Biological Station, Michigan, USA - KBS Miscanthus M5-2 (SPAdes) (version 2) | ecosystem: Host-associated > Plants > Roots >... | reverse complement strand
GCAGTCCTTCTACCGCGCGGGGACGCTTCCGCCGTAGCCCGGCGGCAGCGTGTCCGCGGGTTCGATCGCGGCGGCCAACGCGTCGGTTGAGTATCGGCTCCCGGGATTCCACAGCATCCAGCTCTTGATGCCGTTGTCATACCCGGCGCGCATCTGCGCCCGGACCTCCGCCGCGCCATATCGGGGCGGCCCGAGCGTGAAGTCCTGATACCAGGGCACGAGACGAGCCGCGTTCGGCACCCCGCGACTGCGGCGCGCGGCATCTTCGAGCGCGTGGTCGATGGTGGCGTACGGGGCCGCGTTAGGGTTCGCGAGCTTGTACGTTCCCGGCGCGAAGTGGGACGGGTAGACCATGGGTAGCACGGCGTCCGCCTGGTCGACGAATTTTTCCCACTGTTGGCCGATGCCCATGTCCGTCGTGTCGGTGGCTGTCAGGCCGAACACGTCGATCGTCATCGGAACCCTGGTCGAGCGCAGCTCACGCCGTGTGAAGCCGAGCTGCTCGCGGATGACCTGGGCCCGGATCCGACCGTTCGCCAGCGGGAACGTAGCCTCGCTCACCAGCCGCTTCTCATCGGGGAACCGCACGTAATCGAACTGCACCTCGCTGAATCCAAGGTTCACCGCTTCCTTCGCGAGGTCGGCCGCATACTGCCACACCCCTCGCTGATGCGGGTCGAGCCACGGCCTTCCGTTCTTGTCCAACCACGGCTTCGCCGAATCCGACCGCCGTTTGATCGACCATTCGAGCTTTTTCTCGGCGAGCAGTGGATCCTTCGCGACGACGATGCGGGCGATGGGATAGATCCCGTAGGTGCGCATCGAGTCGAGCACGGCGCGCACGCGGCGATAAGACATCGGTCGCGTGGTGTCCGCACCGATCTCGCGGGCAAGCGGTACGGTCGAACGGTAGAGAACGAATCCGCGATCGTCTTTCACGTCGATGACGAGCGCGTTCACCTCGGTGCGCTTCGCGACATCGATGAGGTCCCACATCCGCTGCCCGAGCGCCGCCCAGCGATTCACATACAGGCCCCTAACAACGCGTGGCGTCGCGACTCGAGGCTGCGGGGGCCGCGCGATGGAGTCGGGCGGGGCTGGCGGGGCTGGGGTCGCAGTCGAAGCAGTTGGTCGCGTTTCACCGTTGGGCGTCGGCCCAGACTTTCGGTCACACCCACCGGCACCAATCGCGGAGCATGCGAACGCCACGTACGTGGCGGTTTGAAATCGTCGAAGGCGGCAATTCATGCTGTCGAGAATGTAGCGACCACGATTCGGCAAGGACAAATCCGAGTGCGGTTGTGCGGCGTACAGGTGGCAACGGTCACACGTTGTGACTCGCGACCCTCGCGCTGGCCGGCCGGCAGCGTTGGGAATCGCTCCCACGCCACTGCATCGCCGGAGGTTTCATGTCGTCTCGACGCTTTTTGCCGCGCAAGGTCGCGATTTCAATCGCGGCGCTCGTGATCGCGGGCGCGGGCTCGCTCGGTGTTGCCCTGCGAAGCTCTCTCGCCTCGGATCACCAGGACACGCCGGAGGTCGAGCTCCACCCGCGTCTCGACATCAACGATGTATATGCCTTCCCGGGCTCGAACGCGGATCGCATCGCGCTCGTGCTCACCACCTCATCGCCACTTACGCCCGCGGCGTCAGTCGGAGCCGCATTCGACCCCGACATCCTGTACCAGATCAAGGTGGACAATACGGGCGACGGCGTCGAGGATCTCGTCCTCCAATTCACTTTCGACGGCGACGGCGCTGGTCAGCACGTGACGATGCATGGACCTGTCGCACCGGACCAGTCGGGACGGTTGAACACGATGGTTGCCGGTGGCCCGACACTGACGGGCGCTACGAACACCGTGCTCGGCTCGGCCAGCGGTGTGCAGCTCTTCGCGGGCATTCGAGACGACCCGTTCTTCATCGATTTGGAGCAGTTCTTCAAGATCATTCCCGATCGCGCGCCGGTGGAGGGTCCGCTCTCCAAGATCGGCCCGAAGCCGGAGGCGACCGCCTTCCGCAATCCCGGTGTCGATTTTCTGCGCGGCATCAACGGCCTTGGCATCGTCGTGGAGCTCCCGGAGTCCATGTTGCTTCCGCCGAACGCTGGTGCCGATCCGAAGCTCGGGATTTGGGCCACGACGAGTCGCTGACCACCACGATGCCTAACGCTGAACACAAGGAGCTCTCCATGGTTCCCTTCACCATTCGCCGTACGGCGACCCTCGCAGCAGTACTATTCCTCACCGCATTCACGTTCGCGTGCAGCGATCACCCCGACAACGGTCTCATCACGGGCACTCGGGCAGCCTCTTCACGCTCGAGTCGGGTCTTCACGCAGCGCGAGCGTCTCGGGAATCCGCTCGTCAGTGAGGTCATGATCCGCAAGGCACGGCACCATGACCATAACACCGGTATCCCAAGCACTGACGTCGCCGAATTCACCGGCGATCTCACGGGGTTCGTCACCGGGGTCGCCGGCCGCGACGCTGCGTACGCAAACACGATCGCAGGAGCGCTGCTCCCCGATATGCTCGTCACCTACCCCCGGCGTGACAACGCCAATCCGGCGACGCCCGTGTTCTGGTTGAGCTGGGTGTTCGGCGGGTATGGCGGCCGAAGCTTGACGGACGATGTCGTGGACATCGGCCTCGGCGCGATCTTCGGCTCACTGCTCGGCAACACCACCAACGTTACGCCAGGCCTAACGACGGACAACGTCAACAGCAACGACGTCGCATTCGGCTCGACGTTCCCGTATCTGGCGGCGGCACACTGACAGCCGGGAATCGGGAATCGGGAATCGACCCCCTTCGGGATGCCTCTCATTGGCGAAAGTGACATTCCGAGGGGCTTCCGATTCCCGATTCCCGATTCCCGATTCCCTATTCCCGCACCTGCTTCGCCGCTTCGAGCACGTGGCCGATGTCTCGTGACAGTGCCCGCGCTTCCTGCGTTGCCGAAGATGCGTCATCGATCGACGACTGCACCCCCGCCGCTCTCAGCGCGATGAGATCGATCCGGATGTTCTGCAGCATCAGCGACGCGCTCTCGAACTGCGAGACGAGCGACTCCCGGCGGCTGAGCAGGTCATCCAGCGTCGCGCGCTGGCGACGGAGCAGCGCCAGTCTCTTTTCGCGTTCGCTCGTGTCCGGCTCGGCCGACGCGGCGGAGATTCGCGCGTCGATGCGCGACAGCGTCTCGGGGGTTACGTCCTGATCGAGCCGCTGGAGCGCCTGCGCCAGCGCAGCGACCCGTTCGACCAGCGACTGCACCGTCGGGCGCACATCGGGAATCATGTCCCGATCGGCCTTCGGCAGCTTTTCAATGGCCTCGATGATCTCCGCTTCGTCCTCGGCGGCGCGCATCACCTTGGCCCCGTGGGGCCCGTCGAGCACTTCGCGGGGAACGAGGCCCGCGGCGCGTTGCGGCGCACGACTCGCCGCCGGCAGGCCTAACGCCTGTCCCGCAGCGCCGCTCGCGCCTCTGGCGGGGAGGCGTGCGTCCTTGCCGAAAATGTCGCGAAGTCGGACGCCCTCGGCCCATAGCGCGCCGCCTCGCCGCAGCACCGACAAGGACATGAACGCGGCGGGCACCAGAAACCACGGAACCATGGGTGAAGTAACGATGTTCACCCCAGCGAGAATCGCCGCAGTCGTCCCCAGCCGCGCAACATGCATCCGAAACGCGCGAATGCGGTACTCGATCGGCACTTCCTGACCTGGCGAGAAACCGGGCGGCATGACAGCGCCGCGGGCGTATGCTCGGCGCTGCTCCCGAATTTGCTCCTTGAGCAAGCGGCGCTGGTCCTTGTTGTACTGCCGCCACTCGTTCCGCACGTCGCGCCACGAGCTGGGCATCCAGGGTGGTATCGCCGGCTGCGAACCATCAGCCGTCCCCCGCGGCTGCAGCCATGGTGGAACCGGCGCAGCGAGCGGCGGTGCAGGAGGCACGTACCTGCCGGCCAGCGCGACGTCACGCACGGCACGGTGCGTGGCAGGGGGCTGATCGTTCGACTGACCGGCGTTAGGCCGAGGAGCGTCGGTACGTGCAGGCATCACGTCTCGCATGGGCGCTGAGCGGACGGAGTTGTCGGAAAGGGCATCACGAAAAGCGGCTGCGTCCGACCACCGCTGATCGGCCTTCTTCGCCATGGCGCGTTCGATGGCTCGATCCAGGCCAGGCGGCACGTCGGGACGCAGGTCGCGGATGGGCCGCGGCGCCTCGTTGATGTGCTTCATGAGCATCGCCGGGGTATTGTTGGCGGCAAACGGTAGCTCACCAGTGAGCATCTGATAGCCCACGACGCCTAACGAATAAAGATCGCTCCGCCCATCGACGTCTCGCTCGCCGATCGCCTGCTCGGGGCTCATGTAGGCCGGAGTTCCGACCGCGATGCCGGTCACCGTGAGGCGGGAATCGCCCTCGGCGGCGCGCGCGATCCCGAAATCGGAGACCAGCGTACGGCCGGTCATCCGATCCATGAGAATGTTGTCCGGCTTGATGTCGCGATGCACGATCGATCGGCCGTGCGCGTACGACAGAGCGTCCGCGACGTCCCGAAGCACGCGGTGAGCGAAGTCCAGCGGGGCACGGCGCTCGCGCTTCAGATGGAGGCCAAGACTTTCGCCCTCCACCAACGCCATCACGAAGAACACGAGCCCGTCGACCTCGTCGACGCTGTAGATCGGCACGATGTTCGGGTGACTGAGCTGCGCTGCCGTCTGCGCCTCACGGAGGAAGCGTGACCGTACTTCGTCGCGAAACGCGAGCTCCGGCGGGAGCAGCTTGATCGCCACCGAACGCCGGAGCCGTATATCGCGAGCGCGGAACACGACCCCCATGCCGCCACGCCCGATCTCATCCGAGATCTCGTATCGGGCACCAACAGCAGTGGAAAGGCGAGACTGCAGCTCGTCAGGCATTCTGTTCACCCAACGACCGACGCGATGGCGTTGGCCGCGATCTCACGAGGTCCGCCGGTTCACGACTCCCGAGTCGCGAATCCCGAGCTTCCGCATCTCCTCGGCCACGTAGACCGCGTTGTCGACCTCCTGAGCGAGCACCATCGCGCGTTCGGCAAGCTGGGTCACCTGTTGGAAGCTCTGCCCACCAGTTTTCAGCTTCAACACGTCATAACGCATGTTCTCGAGTGCGAGAACACAGTTCTCGAACCGGGCGCTCTGGCTTTCGCGACGCTTCTTGAGGTCTCGCAGCGAGATCAGCTTTCGCCGCAGAACCGAGAGCCGCCGAATTCGCTCTTCGCTTCGACCATCCAATGGGTTGGCCGCGGCCTCGAGCTGCTCGATCTCTCGCTCGACCTTGTCGCCGTCATCGGAGGCGAAACCGCGATCGAGCTCCGTGAGATCTCCGGCAAGCAGCTCGATGCGGCGGTAGAGCGCATCGGCCGTCGCCGGCACCTCGTCCACCTGCTCGCGCTCTCGCTTCGGGAGTGTCTCGATCAACCGCAGGATGTCGTCACGGTGCCGTGCCGCGTCCCGAACCTTCGCCGCGTATGTCGGCGAAACGCGAGCGAGATTCGCTGCAGGAATCTCGGATGTAGCCAGCGGTCGCGCCGAGCTGTCAGCGAACAGGCGTCGGTTGGACCGGCGCGCTCGAACGCGATCGCGCTCGAGGACTTCGGCACGCTTCTTCTTGTCGAACAGCGCGCGGAAATCGTCGATCGATTCCGCCACCACATCGAAGAACAGCCGATCCTTCGGCTGCTTGAACACGTCGTGCCAGTCGAACCCGTCGGTCCAGAGCTTGGCGTACTGGTAGGCGAGGTACACGCTCCAGATCCCGACTACGCCCATGGCGTTGAGTACGCCGAAGATCGCGAGCACGGTGATGACCGCGCTCACGGCGAAGAACGGCGCCAGCTTCTTTCTGAACGCGACAACCTTCGCGTCCCGCCAACGCGCCATTTCTTCCGCGGTGACATCGGTGCCCATTTCACCGGAAACGGACCAGGAGTCGCGTGACTGCGTCGGAATGCTCGCGAGCCGGTTCGGCTCGTGCGTCATGTTCGACGACGGGAGCTCGGGTACATTGCCGGTATCGAGCGCCGTCACGAGCGCGTCTGCACTTGGGAACCGATTCGCCGGGTCCTTCTCGAGCAGCATCATCACAGCACGTGCGAGATCGGCCGGCGCGTCAGGGCGATGCACGTCGATCGGCGTTGGCCGCTCACTGATCTGTTTGACGAGCAGAGCCGGCGTGCTTGGCGCGTTGAACGGCAGCTCACCCGCGAGCATTTGGTACCCTACGACACCGAGCGCGTAGAGGTCCGACCGGCCATCGATGTCTCGCTCACCCATTGACTGCTCGGGGGACATGTACGCCGGCGTTCCGATTGCCATCCCCGTAGCGGTGAGTCGGGAATCGGATCCCTCGCTCACGGCTCGTGCGATGCCAAAGTCAGTGACCATCACGCGGCTGTCGTCATCCGCGCAGAGCAGAATGTTGTCCGGCTTGATGTCGCGGTGAACGACGCCTCGCTCGTGGGCGTACGCCAACGCCTCAGCGACCTCTTTGAGGATGCGTCGCGATTCGGTCGCGTTCAGCCGGCCTTCTGAATGAAGCCGCGCGGCAAGGTTCTCGCCGTCGACGAACGCCATGACGAAGTACACAAGCCCGTCACGTTCGTCGACGCTATAAATGGGAACGATGTTCGGATGGCTGAGCTGCGCGGCGGTCTCGGCCTCTTTCAAGAACCTCGACCGAATTTCGCCGCGGAACGCGAGCTCTGGCGGGAGCAGTTTGACCGCGACGTGGCGCTTCAGCCGGCGATCCTTCGCCTTGTAGACGATTCCCATCCCGCCTCGGCCGATCTCACGGTCGAGCTCATAGTTGGCACTGAGCACGCGCTCGACGTGCGCGCGCAGCTCAGCGTCCGAGGACGAGACGACGGGATCCGGCACCGAGATTATCCGTTGGTGGGAGAGGCGAGTGGAGTAGTGTAGCACAGCGACGGACATCTGAAAAGACGAGTAAGGTGGCGCGCTGATTTGAGATGCATCACACGACCGGCGTCCACACGAGAGTCGCTTGGTCAACGTCTCACTGCCGTTTGCGCCAACCCCTACGACATAGCGGCCGCCGAAAGTTGCAATCCCCGCCAGGTTGGCGTAACTCACGTGCCCGATCCATGCACACAGGCGGCCCAATGCGACTGCGCAACGAGTCGCAACCCGGTTTCGCGGCGCGCGATGGTTCGCTGAATGCCGTGGAATGGAGTGTGCGCCGTCACACCCGGCCCGCCGGACGCGGGACGCTCTCTCAGAACAGGTACTTCGAATGGCTCAACGCCAAACCCTTCCGGTCCTTCCGCTTCGCGGAACCGTGATCTTTCCGGGCCTCACCGCGCCGATTGCGGCTGGTCGACCGGGGACGCTGCGCGCGATCGAAGCGGCGTTGAAAAGCGACCGCTTGGTCTTCGCGGTCGCGCAGCGCGACAACACGGATGAACCGACGCCGGACATCCTCTACTCGATGGGCGTGATAGCGCGAATCGGGCAGATCCAGCGCGGACTTGGTGGCGTTCAACTCCTGCTTCAGGGTGAGCAGCGCGCCACCGCCCTCCAATATTCGACGTCGGAGGGCTACCTCACTGCCGTCGTCATGTCCACCGAGGAGATGACGCCGCTCAACGACCACGACCCGGCATTCGAGGCCCTTCACAAGGAGATCCGCGAGCGCGCGGCCGAGCTTGGCGAACGTCGTGGGCTACCCGAGGAGGTCGTTCACCAGGTTCTCGACTCAGTCACCGAGCCGGGACGGTTCGCAGACCTCGTTGCGGGCTACATCGAGCTTCCGGTCGCCGAGAAGCAAGGGCTGCTCGAGACCTTGAGCGTCGAGGAGCGCCTCCGACGTGTCCTCGTACACGTCCAGCGTCAGATCGGGCTGCTCGAGGCACAGGAGGAGATCAAGTCGCAGGTCCAGGAAGAGCTCGGAGAGCGCCAGCGGGAGATGTATCTCCGCGAGCAGCTCAAGGCGATCCAGAAAGAGCTCGGCGACGACGATCAGGCGAAAGAAGTCAGCGAGCTTCGCGACAAGCTCACGAAGCTCAACCTCCCCAAGGAGGCGCGAGCCGAGGTCGAGCGCGAGCTCGGGCGCCTAGAGCGGTCCGGGCGGGAGTCGATGGAAGCGCAGGTGATTCGCACCTACCTGGAGTGGATTGCCGAGCTTCCATGGAATACGCGCTCCGACGACCACCTGGACCTCCGGCGTGCGACGGACGTATTGGACGAGGATCACTACGGGCTTCAGGACGTCAAGGACCGGGTCCTCGAGTTTCTTGCCGTTCGGCAGCTCCGGGCTCTGCAACTCGCGGAGGAAGTCGAGAAGACCGGCGAGCTGCCGGCGTCGAAGATCAAGGCGGCCAAGGAGGACGCGACGCCGGCGCTGAACGTCGTCGATGACGACGAGCGGACCATCACGGACGCGAAGGAGGCGAAGGCCCGCGCGATGGCCAAGGGTCCGATCCTGCTCTTCGTGGGCCCGCCGGGAGTGGGCAAGACATCCATCGCGAAGTCCATTGCTCGCGCGCTCGGTCGAGAATACGTCCGCGTCGCGCTGGGTGGTGCTCGCGACGAAGCGGACATCCGCGGACACCGCCGCACCTACGTAGGCGCGATGCCCGGCCGAATCATTCAGGGAATGAAGCAGGCCGGAACAAAGAACCCCGTTTTCCTGCTCGACGAGGTAGACAAGCTTGGCGTCTCGTTCCAGGGCGATCCATCGAGTGCACTGCTCGAGGTGCTCGACCCGGCTCAGAACGACAGCTTCACCGATCACTATCTCGGTGTTCCGTTCGACCTGAGCGAAGTTCTCTTCATCGCGACGGCGAACTTCATCCAGAACATTCCAGGGCCGTTGCTCGACCGAATGGAAACGGTCGACTTCGCAGGCTATACGGAACGAGAAAAAGCGGAGATCGCGAAGAAGTACCTCATCCCGCGTCAGCTCGAGGACGCCGGGCTTGCCGACAAGAAGGTCAGCTTCACCGACGACGCGGTCATGTCGGTCGTGTCCAACTACACCCGCGAGAGCGGCGTGCGGCAGCTCGAGCGGCAGATCGGCGCCGTCGCACGGAAGGTGGCGCGACGAATCGCCGCGGGCGACAGCGGAGTGATCGACGACGGCAAGATCGACGCGAACGAAGTCCGAGAGCTCCTCGGCCGTCCGAAGGTTCATCCCGAGCGCGCGGCCGAGACCAACGAGGTCGGCATCGCGACGGGTATGTACTACACGCCAGTGGGCGGCGACATCATGTTCGTGGAGGCGTCAATCCGCCGGTACTATGGCGGGGCGCCTAACGTCGACCAGTCGATGCAGGTCGGCCCGGGCGGCGCGGTCTCCCTCATTCTCACCGGCCAGCTTGGAGACGTGATGAAGGAGTCGGCACGCGCAGCGTTCACCTACGCGACGAACAACGCGGCCAAGCTGGGCATCCCCAAAGACCGTCTGGGCGCCATCGAGGCGCACATACACGTGCCGGCGGGGGCGATTCCGAAGGATGGGCCGTCAGCCGGAATCGCGATCGCGACTGCCCTCGTGTCGGAAATGTCGGATCGGCCGGTTCGCCGGGACGTCGCGATGACCGGGGAGATTACGCTGCGAGGTCGCGTGCTACCCATCGGCGGTCTCAAGGAAAAGGTGCTCGGCGCTCACCGGGCAGGCATCAAGGTCATCGTTCTTCCGAAGGAGAACGAGGCCGACATCGAGGACATTCCGGAGGAGGTGCGCTCGCAGCTGAGCTTCCACCCCGTGGAAACGCTGGAAGAGGTGCTCAAGATCGCGCTCGTGCCGGAAAAGGACGCCGAGGCATCCGAGGAGAAGAAGGAGGCGATGGTGGCGGCGTGAGTTCGCCGGGTCCGTCGAGACCCTGCCCAACCAACCTGCAACACACGACCGCGCTGGCTCGTACGAGAGCCAGCGCGGTTCTTCTTGCACGTCCCCCTGACCCGAGTTCGATGCGTTTTTCGGTTGTCGCCGCTTCGCGCGTTGGCATGGACGCGCTTCGAGTGAACCCATTGAGGACGGCGCTTTCGACCCTGGGGGTCATCATCGGGGTCGCTTCCCTCGTGGCCGTGCTGTCACTTGGTGACGGGATGGAGCGAATGGCGCGGGCAGAAGTCGAGCGCACAACAGATGTGCAGACGGTAAGCGTCACGTCTCGGACCACGGAGACCGTGGACGGGCAAACGCTTCCGGTTCGAGACTATCCCGTCTTCACTCTCGCCGACGCCACCGCCGCGCGCGACGAGATCGACCGGGCGATCGGCGTGTCGCTCTCATTATCTGGACGTGCGACGGTGGAATCGCCGCAAACAGGGAAACGTCGGTCGACCGGAGTGACGGCCACGCTGGCCGACGCCGATCAATTCATGCACCTCAAGTTCACGGATGGCCGGTACTTCTCGCCGGTCGAAGCTGCGCGAAATGCTCCGGTGGTGGTTCTCTCCAACAAGCTTGCGCAAGAATTAGCCGGGGGCCGATCGCCATCGTCCATGCTCGGCAGAGCGGTTCGAGTGAACGGCAATCCGCGTGAGGTGATCGGAATTCTGGCGCCGTACAAGGGTGAGTTTGCGCTGAACCTGTACGTGCCGTTCGTTGCCGCGAGCACGGTCCTACCGGCGACGACGGCGCCTCGAACTCCCACGCTGCTCGTGAAGGCGCAACGTCTCGAGGAGGTAGAGCTCACCAAGAGCCTCGTCGAGGACTGGGTTGCTCAGCGCTTCGGCCGCTGGGAAGGCCGTATCCAGGTGCAGACGTCTTCGCAGCGGTTGGCTCAGGCGACGGATGGGATCTTCGTCTTCAAGCTCTTCATGGGCGCGCTCACCGGCATCTCGCTGCTGGTCGGCGGCATCGGCATCATGAACATCCTGCTGGCCTCGGTCACCGAGCGCACGCGCGAGATCGGCGTTCGAAAAGCGTTAGGCGCACGTCGGCGCGACATTCTGTGGCAGTTCCTGGCGGAGTCGGTGGCGATCTCCGGCGCGGGTAGTCTACTCGGTGTGGCGCTGGGACTTTCCGGAGCGTTCGCGATCGTCGCCGGAATTCGGGCGCAGGCGCAAGCCATCTACCTCGATGCGACGTTCTCGTGGTCGACGGTGCTCTCGGCCGCGCTCTCGGCCATCGTGATCGGGCTGACGTTCGGAACGTACCCGGCGCGGCGAGCAGCGCGCTTGAGCCCGATCGACGCGATACGCCACGAGTGATCCGGTGAATGGGTCGGTTGACTCGTTAGGCGTTCGCGGGATCAGAACACGATCGGCCCGTTCTTGAACAGCTGCCAGCCGTTCACGCGCAACGGGAGCGGCTCGGTACCCTCGAGGAAATACTCCGTGTAACGGCGCTCCGGCGGCGTTGTGGAGTCCGCGAGCTGGCCGCTGACACGGTCTAGCTGTGCAGCGATGAGTCCTTGCGGCGCCGTCCACTGCGCCGAACTCCGCGCCGCGTAGTATTCCGCCATCATCTTGCCGAAGATCGGCGCGGCGAGCGTGCCTCCAGCGGCGCCGGCCGTGATCGTCTTCGGTTTGTCAAAGCCCAGCCAAACGCCGGCGACGAGCTCGGGCGTCATGCCGACGAACCAGACGTCACTGTTGTCGTTGGTCGTGCCAGTCTTTCCCGCCACGGGGATGCTCTCGGGCAGGTAGCGTCTCACCGACGTTGCCGTGCCGCGTTCGACGACCTCGCGCATCATGTCGCGGACGATGAAGGCAACCTTCGGATCGATCACCGCCCGCGGCGCTGCCGCCGGATTGGTGAACACTGCGTTCCCTGCGCGGTCCTCGATCCGGTAAATGAAGCGCGGGTCCACGTGCGCGCCGAGGTTGGCGAACACCGTGTAGGCCCCGACGAGGTCCAGCGGCTGCAGCGCGGAAGCGCCTATCGCGCTCGCGGGGTATGGCGCCACGGGGGCATCGATGCCGAACCGGCGTGCAAGCTGTACGATGGTGTCCATCCCAACGCGCTCGGCGAGCTGCACCGCGACGACATTCCTCGATTTCGCCAATGCCTCACGCATCGTGATCGGACCGAGGAACTGGTTGTCCGAATTATCCGGCCGGTAAACTCGGCCACGATCCAGCTGGATGGCGATCGCCGTGTCGGGAATGATGGTGCTGGCCGTTAGGCTGTCGGCAATCGCGGCAGCGTAGACAATCGGCTTGAACGCCGAGCCGGGTTGGCGCATCCCGTCGATGACGCGGTCGAAGGACGATTCGCGGTAGTCGCGGCCACCGATCAATGCCCGGACGTCACCCGTGGTCGGATCAACCGCCACCAGCGCGCCCTGAAGATAGTCCGTGCTGCCCTTTGGCCGCGACGCGAACTTGACGTGACGGTAGCCTTGCTGGGACTCGACGTCCTGAATTCCCGCGACCAGCGCGTCGTTCGCGGCGCGTTGCAGTAGTGGATCGAGACTCGTATACGCGCGGTACCCGCCGGTTGATACCGGAACCCCAGCGCGCTCGGCCTGGATGCGTACGACGTCCAGGAAAAACGATGCGTCCACCGAGAAGCCCGCGTTAGGTACCGTTTTGAGCGGAACGCGCTTCGTGCCTTCAGCCTGGGCAGGCGTGATGTATTTTTGCTGCGCCATGAGCGTCAGGACGAGGTTCCGGCGCTCCGTCACGCGGTCCGGGGCCTTGACGGGATCGTAGATCGCCGGGCCCTTCGGCATCGACGCGAGCGTCGCCGCCTCGGCCAGCGTCAGCTGGGCCGCCCCCTTCCCGAAATAATGTCTCGACGCCGACTCGATGCCGTACCAGCCGTGCCCGAAGCTGATCTGGTTCAGGTAGGCTTCGAGAATCTGCTCCTTGTTATAGTGCTTCTCCATCTCGCGTGCCGCGCTCTGCTCGCGAAGCTTGCGCATCGGGCTCTTGTCCCGCCGGTCGACCAGGTCGGGGTGCATGTTGCCGACGAGTTGCTGCGTGATCGTGCTCGCACCCCGTGGGTCCCCTCGCACGGCATCCTTGAGCGCGCCGGCAATCCCGACGACATCCACGCCGTCATGCTGGTAGAAGCGCTGGTCCTCAACCGCCACGAAGGCCTGGCCTACGTAGCGAGGCAGCGTCCGGATCGAAACGATGGTGCGCTTTTCCTTTCCGAGCTCGCCAATCAACGAGCCGTCGCGAGCAAACACGAGCGACGACTGTGGCGGCACGATGATCCGCCAGGCTTCGTTCGATTCTCGCTCCTGCGCCGAAAGTCGGGCCGCAATCGACAAGACGATCGCAACGACGACTGAGGTGCGCCGGAACATTCGCGGGCCAACCATAGCGCGTAACATACACCTGACTGCCTCGAACGTACCTTGCCAGCGACCCAGGCTCCGGCACTGTGACAGCGATCACGCGTTTGGCATTCCGATGGCTGCGAGACGATGGCACCTTTCAGCATGGCATCGACGCTCGACCTGGCGATCGTCCAGTTCCGGCCGCGTAAAGGCAACTACGCCTCGAACATCGCGCGCATCGGCGGCCTGCTCGCGCGCGCCGCCACACTGTCGCCCAGGCCGGCCGTGGTACAGTTCCCCGAGACCGCGGCGACGGGATACTTCGTGGAAGGGGGCGTTCGAGATCTGGCGGTCACCGCCGGCGAGCTCGCGCGTGACCTCGATGCGGCGTATCGCCAAGCGCTGCGCGAGCCGCAGCCGGTGGACGTCGTGCTGGGCTTCTACGAGAAGTGGCGAGACACGCTGTACAACAGCGCCGCGTACGTCCGTCTCGGTCGCGGGGAGCCTGAAATTCTCCACGTCCATCGGAAGAACTTTCTCCCAACGTACGGGCTCTTCGACGAGGAGCGGTTCGTAGAGCGTGGCCTTGAAATGCGGGCGTTCGACACGCCATGGGGGCGTGCCGCGATTCTCGTCTGCGAAGATGCCTGGCACAGCCTTTCGGGGACCGTGGCTGCCCTCGACGGCGCCCAGCTGATCTTCCTTTCGTCGGCTGCGCCGGCTCGCGGTGTGTGGCCGCGTGAGGACGCAACTCCGGGCCCGGCGTCAGTGGCGCGATGGGAGCGCCTAGTGCGCGACATTGCCGAAGAGCATGGCGTGTTCGTGACGTTCTCGAATCTCGTCGGCAGCGAAGGCGGCAAGATGTTCCCCGGTGCGTCGATGCTGATGGGTCCGCGGGGCGATATCCGCAGCCGCGCTCCGGTCTGGGAGGAGGCAATGCTCCTCGCGACGATCGACCTGGGGGATCTCGCGCGCGCCCGGTCCGACGTGCCGCTGCTTGCGGACCTCCGGACCGCGCTCCCGCATTTGCGGGACCTACTGGACGACGTCGATCGCGAACACGTTAGGCCGCCGGTCGAGTGGGACGCGGTTCCGTCGAGCGACAATGGGGCCCAGGCCCCCGTCACGTCCGGTACGGCGCCGGCGTCGTCGCCACCGTCGTCGCTCGGAGCAGCTACCGACGCAGCTACGAACGGCGCCACCGTCGACGTGTGCATCGTTCACGGCGGCGAGGTAGCCCGCGGAGCGCCGCCGCCTCTCGACATCGATCCATCGCTTGTCGAGCAATGGTTGATTGCCTTCATTCGCGACGAGATGAAACGCCGCGGCTTCCAGCGCGCCGTCGTTGGCCTGTCAGGCGGCGTGGACTCCGCCGTGACGACATATCTCGCCGCACGCGCGTTGGGACCAGCCAACGTCGTGGCTGTGCGCCTGCCGTATCGCACCTCGAATCCGTCGAGTCTCGAGCATGCGCAACTCGTGATCGACGCCCTCGGCGTCGACGCCCGGACGATCGATATCACGGCTGCGGTCGATGGCTACCTGGCGACCGAACCCGATGCGGATCCGGCGCGACGCGGAAACGTCATGGCGCGAGTCCGCATGATCGCGCTGTTCGACCTCTCGTCCCGGTATCATGCGCTGCCGCTCGGCACCGGAAACAAGACCGAGCGACTGTTCGGCTATTTCACCTGGCACGCGGACGATTCGCCGCCGATAAACCCGTTGGGAGACCTGTTCAAGACCCAGGTGTGGGCACTCGCGCATCATCTCGGCGTTCCCGAGGTCATCGTCACCAAGCCCGCGTCGGCAGACCTCATCACCGGGCAAACCGACGAGGGCGACTTCGGCATCAGCTACGCCAAGGCAGACCAGATCCTGAACTGGCTGTTGTCCGGCTACACGCCGGGTGAACTGGCCGGCCGCGGGTTCGACGAGGCCGAGGTGGCCCTGGTTCAGCGGCGCCTCGCCAGTACGCACTGGAAGCGGCGCCTTCCCACGGTCGCGATGCTCAGCGCCACCGCGATCGGCGAATCGTATTTGCGGCCGGTGGACTACTAGGGCGTCACCGCGTAGTCGGTGTCGGCGCGGCTGCACCGGGCTTCAGCACGATCGTCACGATGCTGACAGCGTTCGGTGCAAGCGTGCCCGGTGCGTGCTTGGAAACATCAACCGTTGCGATGTCGTTAGGCTGGAGCGCCCCGACGCCCGACGGGAGTGCCGGCGGCCGAGCGGATGGCGTTTTGAGCAGGACAACCTTGTGTTCGGCCGAACCGGCCGGGCGAACCTCGGCGACGTGCAGCTCCGTCCCCGTTGTCGCTCGCTTCTCGAGCTCCCCTGCGGCTGTTCTCTCGCGCACCGAGCCCCTGTCCTCGACGGTCGGGGCTCCGCCTGGCCGCTTCATCGGTCCGCCTTCGCCCGCCGGTTTGGCCTCGGTGAGCACGACCGCGCCGGTAGCGGCCTTCACGATGAACAGGATGGTGGGCCCACCCTCCCCTCGCG
>Ga0207689_10002928_pt1 | contig 15760 bp, 5 predicted proteins | sample KBSMisM52_FD_184312 | JGI IMG/M metagenome (GOLD analysis project Ga0207689, IMG submission 184312) | Miscanthus rhizosphere microbial communities from Kellogg Biological Station, Michigan, USA - KBS Miscanthus M5-2 (SPAdes) (version 2) | ecosystem: Host-associated > Plants > Roots > Rhizosphere... | reverse complement strand
CCCAAGCGAGTCGGCCAGGTCCCCCATGTCCGCGGTGTCACCTTTGACCTCGAGATCCGGCTCGACTCGCTTCCTGCTCAGGTCCAACACCGTCGCTCTCAGGTTGACGCGATCTCTGGTTTTCCCTACGCTCCCGAAGACGACCAGCCCGGCACCGGTGCGGTGGCCGAAGCTCTCGGCTGACACTCGATCGGCCCGGCCCTGCCACCGCTTGAGTCCCACCGTCTGCGGGACGGTGCGGAGTGGTCCGGCGCCGTCCAAGTCCCGAGAGAGGATGTCCACCAACCCCTCATGCCAGAGCGCGAGTGACGGGTCGAGCACATCGAACGGGGCGACGGCGAGAAGATTGGGATCGGTCGGTGAAACCGTCCGGTTCCCCAATAGGAGGAATCCTGCCGTCGCCAGCCCGGCCAGGCCGAGAGCCGGCCACCAGCGCCATACCGTGATTCCCCAGCGGCGAGGTGGTGCGGCGTCCGGCTGGCTCGGCGCACTGGCGAACTCCTCGTCCCGTGCCAACCGCCCGGCCGGAGCGGGACCGGCGGCTGGCGGATGGTTCGACGGTCTCGCCCCGCTCGCATCCACAGAGCGGTGCTGTTCGATCCACGCGGACAGCTCCAGCGGCGGGTCGGCGCCCAGTTCCACACGCACCAGCTCTCCGTAGGCCTGTCCGCGGCGCAGCGCCTCGGCATGCTCGCCGGCGTTGTCCAGGGCAGTCATGAGGCCGAGCGCTGCATGGGAGCTGAGAGGGTCGAGCTCCAGAAGCCGTCGCCACCACTCCGCCGCCGCTCGGTGCTCGCCCCGTTTGGTCGCTTCGGCAGACAGCAGCTCCAACGCAGCACGGTATTGGCTAGCCAGCCGGGCCCGCTCGGTCTCGGCCCAGGCTTCAAACTCCCCGCCTTCATTCAGGTAGAAGCCGTCCAGAAATGGTGCGGTGTAGAACGAGACTGCCTTGCTCGGATCATTCTGCTCCAGCGCAGAAGCGAATGATTCCACATCGCTCGAGATCACTGCGGGATTGAGGCGGAGCTGGATCGACCCGAGGAATAGGTCGTGTGCCTGAAGATCACGGCGGAGGGCGTAGCAGGCCTGCTTGAGGAGTGCGTGACCGTGCCCCGCGTCGGTTTCGGGCCACAGGGAGGCGATGAGTTTGTCGCGGCTCAGCCCGCGGTGACCCGCGGCAGCAAGGAGGGCGAGCAGTGCCAGCGTCTTTCGTTGCTGGGCCGCGCCGGTGGCAGGGATGCCGTCGATTTCTACGGAGGGTCCGCCGAACGTCTTGAGGTGGAGCATGTTGCCCCGTTTGACCGGTCTTTGACCGGCCTCTCACCGAGTGCCTTTAACGTAGCCCCCGTACCGTGAAGTAGCGAATCTCGCCGGGTACCCACTGAGGGCCCGTTTCTCACTCAGGAGTCACCTTATGATCCCCCGCATACCGTTCATCACCACCGCGATTATCGCTTCTGCCGTCATCACGGCCTGCTCGGAGACGACGAGTCCGGATCAACCCATACCGGCAACGTTGTCGTCGAGGCCTTCAGAGCCAACGGCGGAGCACTCCAGGAGAGGCGGAACCTTTCATGTGGAGAAGGAGTGCTCGCAGTACACGCGCCTAGCCGGTGGCTTTTGCACGATCACGTCCTCCACCCTCGAGGCGATCAAGCCAGGCACGAGGGTCGTCTATGCAAGCGCCGCGGTTCCTCCGGTGCTGGACACTGACATCCTGCTCGATCCACCGGGCCCGAGCGAGAATACCGCGTTCGGCCACGTCGTACTCAACCTTACGACCCTTCAGGGAGTGGTCACAATCTCGGGCGGGACCGGGAAGTTCACCTGGTTACATGCCAGCGCTGTTGTATCGCACCTGACCGGCCCCAACTTCGCCTGGGACGGGACTTACAGCTTCAGTGACCGCAATTGAGCCGAGGTCTGCTGCGCCGCGCGGAAGTCGCGCGCCACAGACATCGACAGGAAAACCAGACTCGGAGAGGTAGACCTATGGGAACTTCATTATCAAGAATCGCCGCCCTGCTGATGGTGGCGGCGACAAGCGCAGGGTGCGGCAGCGATGGCGGGTCCGGCCCGGAAAAGAGCGTGCTCACCACGGTCGAGGTAACGCCTGCGACCGCCACACTCTTCACCGTGGCACCCGGGAACGCGGTGACGCTCACGGTGGTGGCCAAGGATCAGAATGGCCAGACCATGGTCGGCACGCCGAGCTTCTCGAGCGACAACGCCGCGATCGCGGATGTCAGTATTGGTGGAACGGTCACGGCGGTGGCAGCCGGAACGGCGCGGATTACGGCATCGGTGACCATAGACGGCGTAACCAAGACCGGTACCAACACGGTGACGACTGAAGTCGCGCCGGCGAATGCAACGGTGGTCGCACCGGGGAACGCATTCCAACCGGCGACCGTGGACGTCCGGGCGGGCGGCACGGTGACCTGGTCGTTTGGATCCACTGCCCACATGGTCAACTTCACAACCCCAGGTGCGCCGGCCAATATTCCAGCGCTCCAGAACGGATCGGCATCCCGCACCTTTCCGAACCACGGCACCTTCGGTTATCAATGCTCCGGACCGCAGATGAGCGGCGTCGTGCGGGTGCACTGAACCGCCTTGCCGACCTCACTCCCTAGCCCCTCTCAGTCAACCTCACCCCCCTGTCCCCCTCTCCCTCGCGGGAGAGGGGGAACGCCTACCTAACCCCCTGTCCCCCTTCCCTATTGGGAAGGGGGAACGCGTTCTAGGCTATCAGCGGCAACGGCGCCCTGACACCTGACACCTGATCCCTGACACCTGCTCATCCGGTCGGCGGCGTCCTCCTCGCCTCATCGTAACGCAATCCGCTCGATCCTTCCCCTCGGCCCACGCCTTTGCGACGCGCAATCCAAAGATGAGTTTGCCCCAACAGCCAGCGGCATCGCACAACCTCTCGAACCACCTTGAGTCCGGTTCGGGGAACGGCTTCCTCTCGAACTCGGTACGGTCCGTCCGGTGGCGCCTGGATGATGCGACCGATGGGAGCCGGGCTGGTGATGCCGTCGGGTCGAATCATCTGACCGCGTTCGAGCGCCGTCTGGCCGGTAAACGCGTCGAGTGAGACGGGCAGCATTGGAAACCAGTGCCACGGCACAAAGCTCTGCAGGCGATAGAGCAGCGGCGCGGTGGTCACCGGCACCACCTGCGGCGGTTCCGCGGCAGTAGAGGCGACGTGGCGTTCTCGTCCTGGCCAGGGCCGTCCCTCGCCGCCCTCGGTAGTCTGCTCGATGGCCCACACCAGGTTGGCCTGCTCGTCGCGCACGAAGCGAACGTCTTCGATCTGATCGCCTACCAGCCGGGCAGGTCCGGCGCTGGGCGGCAGCAGGAGAAAGTCAGCCGGCCGCCCATCCTGATCCGCAATCGAGGTCGAGAAACAGGTCCAGCGGGCGTCCGGCGTAGTGGGCGCGGCGTCGGCCCGATCCACCAGCGTGATGCCGCCGAAGACGTCATGCACCAGCAGTTCATCTATCCGCGCGACTCGGCTCACCGGAAAATCAAAGGGGACGACGAAGTAGTCGTTCCCATGAATCAGCATGAAATCCATCACCAGGAGCTTGGCGAGATCGCGCTTGTCCGGTATCACACTGCCGAAATCACTGGACCCGCGCTCGAAATCCCACCAGCGATGGTTGGGCATGCCGCGGAAACGAACGAAGGTGGGCAGCCGGCTCACACTCGTCGCCTCCGGTGCAGGCACCGGGACGCCTTTCGGCGCTCCGGGATTCTCGGCCCGGGAGAGCAGATCCATCGTGAACCACTCGAAGGTGGCGTCACGGTCCGGAGTAGAGCGGAACAACAGGGTCCCACCCGAAGGACCACCGGCGACCGCGTCCACCTCGTACTCCAGCCGATCACTCCGCCACGAGGTCCCGCTGTCCCCTCCGATCTGACCCAGGGTCCGGGAGATCGACTCTTGCAAGGCGGTGATCGCGGCCTTGAGCTGAGCAACGAATGGCACCACCGCGGGGTTGGCGAGCAGTGCGGGTGTCGCTCCCTTGGCCGCGAGTTCGACCCCATTCACTGCCCGCCCGTCGCACACTCCGAGAAAACGAAGGGCTCGCGCATCGCTGGGATCCACCCGTGAGGAGTCGAGCGGGAATACATCCCGCACTGCGGCGAGCACTGCGGCGCGCTGGCTCGCATTGAGACCCTGATCCTCCAGCGCCGAGGCCAGGGCCACTCCCCACTCGGCCTGTGTCGCCAGATCGGGCGCGAAGCTTTCGGTCTCGACCAGCTCCTCGAGCGGCGCCGTGATCGGCTGGAGCGGCGAAGGCTCGCCATCATCGGCATGAGGCCGCCAGCCCAGGAAGGGCGTCGTTCGCGCGCGCATCTGTACCCAGGCGGGCGACCCGGCATCCTCGCCCTGGAATTCACCGAATTGCCACTGCCGAGTCAGCATCCAGAGCGGATCTCGAATCTTCGCCGCGAGTGTGTCGGCGACCTCGGGCGAGCGCGGCCGGGGCTCCAACCGGTTCCACCAGGTCAGCGCGAGCAGTCGGCTCTCGAGTGCTGCGGGTCCGATGGGGAGGGCGACACCCATATCAGGTCCTCCTTACCAGCGCGACTTCGAGCGACAGCGCCTGTGCCCAGTTGCTTCGCACCGTCACGTCATCGGTACTGTCAGCGAGACAGATCGCGGGAAGCAGCTGGCTCAGGAGCCCAAGCAGCTCCCCATCGACGGCGCGGATTCTCGCCATCTCGGTTGTCTCCTTCAGCGCTTCCGTCAACCAGGAGAGCGACCACTGCTCCGCCTCGGCAACCGGGGGAACCAGCAGAAGCACCGTCTGCGGTGCCTCGGCGCCGGGATCGTCATAATGGAAAGCCACGCCGGTTTGTTCGTCGGGAAACGGGATGACTTCGGTCCAATGATCGAGCAGGAGGCCGGCCCATGGCACGTTGACCGCCGGGGCATCGGCCTGATAGAACAGGATCGAGATCCGCCCCGGCGGGGGCCGGTCGTTCTCGCTCGCGAAGGGGAGTGCTACCCAACGGGCGCCTGCGTAGTAGGGAAGCTGCGCCAAAGCGCGCGGGGCCCGGTCGCGACCCAACGAGCTTGCCACAATCTCCAGTCGCCGCCAGGAGTCCAACGGAGGACGAACTCGCAGGGCGGTTCTCTCGAAGTCCTGTAGCGCCGTCTTTCGGACCACCGGATCGGCGTCGATGAACGCCGCCGTGCCGCTGTGAGCGATCGCATTGGTCAGCTCGGCCTGCGCCGGGGCATCGAACAGCGGTGCAAACGGCAGATCCGCCCCGCATACAATATCCAGTACCTCTCGCGCGGCCCCGAGCAGGAAGCGCGTGTCGGCAGCGTGTTCCGGCTTCGCCGCCTCGGTCAGCACAGTACCCGACCGCGTCACCCGTCGCGTCGCTTCTGCGTCCACCCGCACTGCCTGCGCAATGAGCTGCTGGCGAAGCACCAAGTCGTGGCCGAAGGAAGAAGCCGGATAAGCCCCCGTTACTCCGATGGCCGAAACCGCCCGCAGAGCCTTGCGAAGGTTGGTGAGATTGAACGGCGCTCCTTCGGGTGCCGCCTCCGCCAGAGCCAGCTCCTGACTCAAGGACAGATTGGCGGCATCCAACGCCTGCCGAGCAGCCGTCGCGCGCCCGATCGCGTCACCGGCTCGGTGATCGGCCGCCTTTGCGTCGTCAGGACGATCTTCCGCGACGAGATCCTCGGGCGTGAGCGGGCGGCCCTTGGCGATGATGTCGGCCGCCGTGCGCGCCAGCTCGAGCAGGTCGGTAAAGGAGCGGTCGGTCGCCGGATCGAAGCCCGCATCGGGCCTTCCATAAGTGATCCGGCCCGGCGTCTCCTCGGTGAGACCCAGATTGGCATGCGCCACTTCGAGGATGCGCCGGTCCAGCTCAGACGCTTCGGCACGCGTGGCGTCGGGTTGCGGTTCGCCTCGCGCCTTCGCCAGCACCAGCACATCGATCGGTCGCAGCTTCAGCTTCTGCAGTGAGACTGTGGTGATGCCGGTTGGCGCGTCCTCGGGTCCGAACTCGACTCCACACTCATAGTCGGCGGCTTTCCCGAAGAGCTGACCCAGCCAGGCATCGATGAGAGGCTCGATCTGGGCGCGTGGGGTGGGCGCCGGATATCCCGGGGGAAGAGGCTTCCCACTACCGCCGAGCAGCAGGGCAATCTTGTGGGTGAGAGGAGTTCCGCGACGCGGCTGAGTGGCGATCTCAGGATCGGGAGGACGAACCACGCCTTGCGCCATCGCATCCAGCGTCGCCGCGGCGACGTTGGGACTTCCTTTGACCAACTGATAGACCGCCTCGCCGAGCAGAAGATCCGAGGTCGCATCGACAGTCTGATCCAGCCGTACCAGCTCGGCTTCTACACCCGCCTGGTCGGCACCGCCGTTGGGGAGACCGAACTGGCCCCAGGGGATCTCTCCCGCCTGATAGGCTTGTCGCAACGCGAGACCATCGACCACGTTCTGGGCCGCGATGTGTTCCTTGGGTTGATCGGGATCGTTGGGATCGAAATCCTCGGGGTCACCGGATTTCCCAGCCACCAGCGGATAGCGAGCCCGGAGCGGAGCGATCCACTTGTCGAGATTATGATCGTGCAGCCCCCGCTCCATCTGATAGCCGAAGACTGCGCCGACCGGTTGTCCTTCCCGCACCGCATCGAGCACGAACCGGCCGGCGCGTACTCGGGCCGACGAGAGATCCACCGCGTACTTCTTGCGATCGTCTCCGGTTCGGGAGAGATACCCGTTGCGAAGAATCGCCGCGGCGGCCGCGTGGGTCATCGACGGCGCGTGCACGTAGCCACCGTTACCGTCTTGCCGTGACGCGACTGTCCCGTCGGGGAGCTGGACCGGATGCGCGCTCGAGGCAGGGCGAGGCCGAAGGTCCTCGACCCAACCATAGGCGCCGAGGTGGCAGCCGAGTGGCTGAGTCGCGCGCATCTGTTCGAGTCGCTTGGCCGCGAATCCGGTGATCCAGGCATCGAGCCGATGTGAGGTGACATCCAGCGTCTCTCCCAGCAGCCGTTCCAGCTCTGCGGTGCTGGCGCCCGAGAGTGCCGCCAACGCGTCCCGAAATCCGACGACCGTCTCATCGGGCAGCAGACTGCGAATGATGGCGGTGTTGGCCGGGTCGGAGAGAAAGGTGTGCACCGGAGCCGAGCCGCTGAGCTGCCCGATCGGCTGCATCATTTGCTGAACCCGGTTCGGACGTGGCGCGCTGCCGGGCAGTCCGACGATCTCCCGCTCCGCCGCGACTCCCACCTCGAGGGTCGCGAATCGGACGCCGAGCAAGTACGACGCGTTCTGATATTCGAGCAGTCCGCCGTGGCGGAGCAGACGATACAGCAGTGAGACGGGCTTGTCCCAGTCGGCCGGAACCGATTGGGCGATCAGATCAGGTACCGAAGCGGTGCGGATCCATTCGATGTAGTTCGGGGTGAGACCCAGCGTCTCCGACAGCGGATCTTCGGTCACCAGGTGATACCGGAAGGGCCAGGCATTGGGGTCGTAGTTGAGCTTGGCAATCCGAGGTCGCCATTCAGGATGACCGATCAGCGTAAAGACCTGGTTGGCCAGTGCCTGACCAGCATCCAGCCAAGTGGACCATGCGTCGTTCCAGCCCCAAAATCCGAAGAGATTCCAGGTCGCATCTTCTCCCAGCACCGGCCGGACTCTGACCTCACGAGTGCTCGCGTCGAGGCCGAGGATCTCCAGCAGGTCCTGATCGGGATCACCGGTGCGGCCGACTCTGGGAACCTGAGCACTCTGGTTGAGCCAGATCGCTCGCAGCGTCCGCAGCGACGCGGGGAGTGCGCGGTCAACGGCATCGCTCTGCCGTGACGGCTGCCAACTCTTGAGACTGGAGACCGGGAGCACTCCATACGGCGTGCCGCCGATCCGAAATGCCGAATAGGGTCCGCGGCCCCGAACATGATTCACGAACAAGCGTTGAGCGGTCTGGATGTCATCCGCTTCGAACACCGGCTTCATGAGCTCGGTCAGGAAGTAGCCCCAGGTCACCGGCCAGAGCGCCCGCGCCATGGCCGACCCCCGCTCGGCTTCTCGTCCGTCGGCGCCATCGAGATGGACTGCGGTGTCACTCGACAGTCCGAGTGCCGTGGTCAGCCGGGGACCGTCCCGGCCGGCGACGACGGGGAGCCCGGTTCGCTGGACCGCGAAGCTTCGCTGGCCGTCGCCATCACTCGGTGGAAATGGAGTAGTGGCGGCGGAGGTGTTGTTGGTCGGTGTCCCCTGCGGCAGCAACGCGAAGCCCCGGCCGTGGCGATGGTGTCCCAGCAATTCTTGCAGCCCGCCGGCACTGACGTCGGGAGCCAGCGATGACTTCACGCCAAACACGATCACCCGGCTGAAACCCCCATCACGCTCGGCCGCAGAGACCGGAATCCGGATCCCCATCCCGACCTTTTCGGCCTGATCGAAGTCCACCGTCCAGAGCACATCGGAGGAGAGCCGAAGCCCGTCAGGGCCCAGTGGATCGGTAGGATCGCCCGGATCGGGGGAGAAGGTGAGCGTCAGCGGCTCCTGGATCGCAGAGCCCGAGACGATTCGCTCGCCACCACCGGACTCCAGCAGGACATGCCATCGATCGGGAAGCAGCTGGGCTTCCGCGGGTCGAGTCCAACTCGAAGCACGACGCGCAGGCGGCTTATAGGCGGGAGTACCGGCCGGACGGCTGGCGAGATTGGTCGGGGTCATCGCCTCGACTACCCACGCTGCGCGCGGCACACCGATCTTCTTGACCAGAGCCCTCCACGCCAAGAGCTCTTCGGTCTGACCGGGCCAGCCCGCATCCCAGTAAGCCTGGCCGTCGGCGACCTCCTCGTCGGTCAACTCCGGCTCGAAGCTGTCGGCCAGTATTTCGTCAGGATACACCCGAAGCAGCAGCTGGTCCGCCGTGAAGCGGGTCTCGATCCGGATGGGAAGCAGCACGATGGGATAGCCGGCGGAGAGTCGCGCGACTTCCTGCTCGGGCGTCGTGATGAAGTTTCCCAGATCCACGCCGAGCGACGCGTATTCCGCCCGGCTCCTTCTCCGGATAGCGTCGAGCGCGGATGCCGCCTGTTCCGCATCCGCCTGGGCTTCCTCCATCGCGCCGTCCGCGTTTGGACCCCCGTTCCGCCTGATCGCGTCCAACCTCGCCGCTGCGTCGGCGGCGGCGATTGCAGCGCGGCGAAGCTCGCGTCGCGCGTCCTCCAGCAGAGCGCGCTGGTGATCAACCGGGGTGGGACCGTCGTTGGGACCTGGTCCGATGAACGGTGCTGCCATCAGGGAATCATCTCCGAGGCGTGAATCGCGATCCGCATGGGCCGCTGCAACGTGATGTAGGCGAGGTCGGACGAGCGGCTTCCGTGTTGCCCGGGTCCCTGGTCCGCATGCCAGCGGGTGGTCGTGGAGTCGGAGACCTGCGTGGTATCGGGGAGCGTTGCATCGAGATTCATGCTCAGGAAACCGTTCAATGCATCACGGCTTCCGGTCAGGTTGGCCCAGCCGAGATTGTTCCAGCCTCCGCTCACCGGCAGACCAAATTGTGAGTCAGGAGTATCCGGTTCGGGCTCGTCCAGGCCGAAGCGCGGTTCTCCCGACGGCTCGGCGAGGACGAAATACCAGCCCGGCTTGGCGCCGTTCCGAATCCCGTCGCCCAACACCTCTTCCTTAGTAAGGGCGAAGCCGAAGAAGTTTGCGTCCGGATCCATGAAACCCGAAAAGAGCGGATGCGCGATCTTTACTTTGGCCTCGTCATCGTTGGCAGGGTCATCGATGATCCGGCCGTCAGCCGGCCCGCCCCACTTGGCCTGCACGGCGTAGACTTCAGTGTTCGGGTAGCGTCGCAGCAGGTCGCCCCGGATGAAGAGGACCAGATAGTCGGAGTCGCCGCCCGGCACCGGAGGACGGGGACTGTGTTCCTTGAGATCGCTTGGTGGCCGCCAGGTATGGATGGGAACGATGTCCTTGAGCTGCTCCGGAGTGAGACCGCCGCCGGGTGGCGCGACGTACCCGGCAGTGTCCCAGAACTGGCGGAAATAGGTCGCGCGCTGAGTCGTGGGATACTCCCGCCAAAGCAGCTCGCGCGCCATTTCGTGATTCACGCCCACCATGTAGGCCTCGATCATTCGCTGATTGGTCTTGAGCAGCGTCGCGGAGTTCGGCGGGATCTTGTCGAATCCCGGCAGCAGCCACTCGTTGTCGAGCTGAGCCAGCGGCCGGTACATCGGCTGGGGAAATTCGGGCGCGGCGAGCAGTGGCTCCAGCGGATCGAACGGCTCCCAGATTGCCGCGCCGGCGACGGCGTAGCGTCCGGTGTAGGCCTGCGCGATGGTCAGGGTGGGATCGAGCTTGGTTTTGAGCGTCGCCGCGATACCGTCCAGATCGGCTTCCACCAGAGTCGCGATCGGCGTCGTGGGCCGCGCCATGCGATCGAGCATGGTGCCGTATGCCTGGCGGAGCTTGGCCAGAATCTCCGGCGAGGGAGCCGGCGAGCCCGCGGGAATCGTCGGCAGCGTGCGCGGCACACCGGTGGCTGGTGCTTCGAGCGGTGCGTAGTTGGCCGGAGGCTCGACATCGCGGACCAGGTCCCCCGAGAGCCGCCCTTCCTGAACTTTGCTTCGACGGTTGCGCTCGGCGTCCTCGCGGCCTTTTTGCTCGGTGAGTGCCTTGGCCTGGGCGGCCTGGTTGTTGGCAAGAACCTGAAGCCCGCCGCCTATCGCAGCGGCAGCGAGCGCCACCGCCCATAGTCCGAACACGAGCAGCACCAGTGCCACGAACAGCACCAGCCAGCCGAATAACCGCGTCCCCTTCGCTCGCTGCTGGGCGGATTGCACTTCGGCGTCGGTCACGCCACCCGGCACAGGCTGATCCGCCACCCGGCTCATGCTGGGAAGAGAGGGTGAGGTAACCGGTGGCTTCGCGGCTTTTAGGTCGCCCCGGTTCAGACGGCCAAGCAGTGAGCCACGGACCAGAGGTGGTTGTTCCGGCCGACCCTGGCGGCGACCCAGCGGTCCCAAGGGTCTCGACACCCGGCGGAACGCACCTTCAAGGACGCCGTGGGGAACCGGACTCTGATTCAGCACCGAGCGTACGGTGGTCGGGCTGGCCATGACTCTGGCATGTAAGGGCGCGGAGAGATAGAGCACATTTTGCGTCCCGTCGACAAACACATGGCGAGACGCAAGCCGCAGCGCCAACTCCCGAGCCAGCTGCGCCTGCCGCAGCTCCTCGTTCAGTTGCCGCACCCGTTCCACCTGATCCCATGCACTCGCCATCAGAGCTTCCTGATTGGCCTGAATCACCCGAGTGCCGAGGCCACCGCCGACCCGGAGCCGCGGATCGACCGACAACTCCTGGAACCAGAGAGGTCGCTCCGGTTGAACATCGGCTTCGCAGCGGTCGGTGGCCGCCGGCCATTGACCGTAGAGTGGAGGGGTAACGGTGCGCGGCGTGTTGGGAATCGCCGCCCGGTCGGCGGGGAGATTCAGCAGCGCCTTCAACTTGGCGATCCAGGTCTGTCGCGCCGCAGGGTTCCACACGGTATCCGGGGTATTGAGTGCGGTCAGCATGCCACGCAGGCCAAGCGGGCCGGTATTCGCCGGAGGGAATGCCGGTGAGGCGGCGGACACGTCCATGTCGCGGATGCCGATGGAATCGGGCGCCTCGAAGGGTTCGATCAGCCGCGCCAGCGATTCGAAGTCTCCATCGGGACCGGTGCCGAAGCGCCATAGATAGAACACCGGCAACGTCAGCGGACCGCCGGGCGAGTCGCTCCAGGCCGGGGCCAGCGCATCGTTGGTCCCCGGGTCCTGGCCCATACCCGCGAGCACGCCGCGCTTGAAAGTGGGAACGAGGAGCGCAGTGTAACCGTGATTCGGTTGCATCCGCCGCGGAGCGATGAGCCGCGACCTGATTGCCGGAGAGCGGGCTGCCATCAGTGCGGCAGCCCTGGCTGCATCCACACTGGTTTCTCCGCTTACCTGCACATGGGCCCAGGCCCAGAGCTGCTTACTGCTCGGCAATGCCTTGGCGTCGTTGATCTCGACCGAGCCCAGATGCCCGTCACCAGTAGGCGGCACCAGGCGCTTGATCTCACTGTCTTCCAGAACGATGAGCGTGATCCACGGGGTGAGCCGGTCGCCGACCGTGGCCCGTGCCGGCGTGAAGCGCCAAGGCAAGTCCGCCTGATCGAATTCGATGATCGGGAAATAGTTGCACTCGGCATCCATGACTCCTGGCCTGGGCCAGGTGCGCACCACAGTCCTGGGATCGAAGCCGGTGACCTCGCCAGGACCGAACAGTTCCAGGGTGACGCCATCACTCAGACCGGGATCGCCGTTGAACCGCACCTGAATCGGCAGCGTGACCCGCGGCTCGGAGCCCGGGGTGCCATCAACCCGGGCGATCTCGGCGCCGACGCCAGTCTTGAGCCACGGCAGATAGGCGAACTGACCGACGGTAAGCGTCACACTTCCTCCAGTTCGTGCATCGGGACGACTTGGAACTGCCCACGTTCTCCCGGGCGCCCGGCGACGTACTCCTTCAATGCCTGCAGGGCCGCGCCCTTGGTGGTCGGCGCCGTCACCTCGCCCTTGATGGAGAGGTCCAGGGTCGAGACGACGACGAACTGCTCTTCCGCCTGGGCCAGCTGGGCCGGAGCCGCGTAGGCCCGGGTCCCGGCTGCGATGATGCCGGCTTGACGGGAGGCGCCGCTCGCCAGCAACCCCTGTTGCATCCAGAGCGGCACCGTGAACAGCGGCGCCGGCACTGGTCCGTGCTCCGGATCCTTGTACTCGGTTTCGTAGGTGAGGGGCGCCGAGATGGAAGGACCGGCTCGTACCGAGGCACTCGCCACTTCGACGCCCGCCTGCATTCTCTCGAAGGAAGCCCGCGACAATTTCTCGGCGTCGGTCAGCTCCTCAAACTGAGCAGCCGCGAAGAAGTCGCTCACCGCACTGTACTCGGCGGGATCAACCCCGACGATCACCTGGTCGACGCTGAACTTGACCGGCGCCGGCGTAGTGCTGTTGCCGAAGCGGGTGAGGGTCCGGTCGAGCGGCGCCACCGATTCCTTCCAGGTCATCTTGCCGGAGGGATCGATCACCGTGGCGGTGGTCCCCGCCGGCAGTGCCAGGGTGACGACGCTAAGCGTTCCCGTCGCCGGCACCGCCGACCAATTGCGGGGATCCTTGAGAGCGGCGCGCAGCGGAGGCCAGGGATCGATCGGGTCGAGGGTTGCTTTTTCTTCGCTTCCGAACTTCTTGTCGACATCCACCGAGATGTCGAAGAAGAAGAGCGAAATTGTCGCTTCGCCCCGGACCCGCCACGGCGTCGGACCGCTGAGCGTGCCATCGAGTTGGACACCGGCCATCTTCACACCGCCGGCGCCGATCTCCAATCCGGCGGAGATGTCCACCTCGAAGGAGAACGGTGAGTAGATGATCAGGGCGTCGAAGCCGATCCATCCTTTGACGTAGACACCGGCGTCGATGTACAGCTCGGCCCGGGCTCCGAACTGCAGGCTGTTACTGGTCAGCGCCTGATAGCTGGAGCAGGTAATGCGGATCCAGTCACCGGCGCCGAGACCGACCGTGAGGCGGCGAAGCGCGGGAAAACCGGGAGGCGGCTGGAAATGCGGGTGGAACCCACCCAGGGCGATGGCGAAGTTGGGCTGATCGCCCCAACAGAGCCGGAGCGCCATGTCCCCGGTCAGGGTCCAGACCACGATTCTGGAATCGCGGATCGTGGCGTCCAGCGAAAGCAACTTCGCCCCGAAATCGATCATCGCGACGAAGTCGATGTGGATCTCGATCAGGGCGACACTGCGGTCGGGGAAGAACGCCGCGATCTGCCCCAGCAACGCGATGCGGATCGGGTCGGGCAGCTCGATGACGATTCCCAGGGAAATCTCCACCAGGGTCGGCGTGCCCCATCCGATCTTGGCCATCGGTCCGAAGACGAACTGGCCTTCCGCCGGCGGGAAGATGCGGCTCAAGTCGCTGATGATCTGGGGAGCGTTGCGGATCGGATCGCGCGGGAACATGATCGAATCGAGACTTCCCGCGTACACACCGAGCCGCAACGCTTCTGCATTGATGGTGCGATGAATTCCGCAGATTCCACCGACGCCGTTCAGTGTGAAGCCGAAGCCGAGTTGAATGGGGAAGAATTCGACCGAAATGATGATGAGGAAGCTGTACCCCGGACGCCCGTCGGGCAGCCTGGTGTCGATGAGCCCGATCGCGCTCACTTTCACGCTGAAGACTTCGAGCGCGAGTACTCCGGCGTAGCGGCCGTTGGGTTCGTCGAAGGCGATGAAACCGCCCCCGCTGATCGGTCCGGCATCGATGGCCAGCCCGACACCGGTGGGAGGCTTGAAAGCGAGATCGATCTGCAGCGGCCCGATATTGCCGCCGCCTGGAGGCAGCGAGAGCGTGGCGAGGAGACCCAGCCGGTCTACCACCGCAGTCACCGGCCCGATTTCGGCCGAGATCGCGGCGGAGAGCTCTACGGGAACGGTACCGTCTTTGATGCCGGCGCCGAGATAGGCGCGAATGAAGTCAACCGGACCCAGCGAGAGGTTGAGCGGAATCTGGATCTCCAGCATGCCGCTGCCCTGGAACTGCAGCCCACCGGCCAGACTCCAGGTAAAACCGAGATCGAATGGCGCGTCGATTTTGATGCCGGAAAGAATCCGGGTGAGGAAACCGTCACCCTCGCTGCCATCCACCAGCAGGCGGCCCCCTTTAACCGAGGCGCCGATCTCCGGCTCCACGGCAGCTTTCCCGGTCACACTGTTCCAGTCGAAGCGAACGCCGACCTCGCCATCCACTTGGGCAACTTCAAGCCGGCTCCCACCCGCTTTCCCGAACAGGATGAAAGGCGAGGCGGGGTGACCCTCGATTAGCAGCTTCGCCTCACCAGAGACTTGCGCGTTGGAAGTGATCTCCATCGTGGATGGAGGCCTTAACGTCGCATGGGCGCCGGCCTCGAGCTTTCCATCGAACTTCGCGTGGAACACCCAGGCCGACGTCGGGCCCGGAATCGGAACATCGACGTTTCCGCCGATCGGCAGAAAGACATCGAAGCGAAGACCGGGTGGGGACGCGGTCTTATCCACCGAGATGTCGAATGCAAAGGCGTCGAGCTTGGCGGGATCGCTACCGGACGGAGGGAAGTAGGTTGCCGGCAGATCCAATTTCTCGAAGAGCAGCGCGATGGCCTGCAACAGCACGGTTCCATCGAAACCGGGGCTGCCCCATCCAAAACGGTTGGTGAAATAGTCCGCCGGCTTGCTGGCCAGATCGAGCAGCCGGCCCAACTGGACTTCCGTCTTATCGAAGGAAGGCTTGGTCGGGTTCGCCGGGTCTCCCGGAATCGCCACCTTGTCGACCACGCCGAGCAGGGTGAGCGTACCCCCGACGGCGGGGATGATGTCGAGCGATTCAGCGATGAAGAGGTCGAGGAGTTTCCGGGGAAAACCGGCCACCAGATCGTTGACTTGCTGAGCGGTGACGCCGGGGAGCGTGGGTCCTACTGCCTGCAGCTGGTTCGCGACGTTGGTGAAGCTCGCGAGGGTCTGAGTGGTCTTCGCCAGGACGGTTGCGACTCGGGCGGCGATCTGGACCGTATCGTCGGCGTCGATGGCTGCGAGCAGTGCTGTGACCTCGGGCTCGATGGCCTGGGCAGCCGTCGCGGTCGCATCGGTGGCGGCTACGAAACCGGCATTGGCTAGG
>Ga0207689_10002927_pt1 | contig 15764 bp, 16 predicted proteins | sample KBSMisM52_FD_184312 | JGI IMG/M metagenome (GOLD analysis project Ga0207689, IMG submission 184312) | Miscanthus rhizosphere microbial communities from Kellogg Biological Station, Michigan, USA - KBS Miscanthus M5-2 (SPAdes) (version 2) | ecosystem: Host-associated > Plants > Roots >... | reverse complement strand
GGTGGCCAGGGACGGAATCGAACCGCCGACGCCGGCCTTTTCAGGGCCGCGCTCTACCAACTGAGCTACCTGGCCAGTGGGAAAAGACCGCGTAGTATAGGGACTTAATTAAATCGCTGTCAACTTTGACTATTTGTCGGATTAGTCACAAAAAGTCGTTGACTGATTTCTTGTGCGGTGTATAATTCGGGGCGTTGCGGATGGAGCTGATGCCCAAACGTCAGCTTAGTTTAAAAGACACCGTCCAATTCAAAATTGATAGTGCCCGCCAGTGCCAGCTCGGCCGCCGATCGCGCCCCCCGCAGTCGCTACCTTCGAGCTGGCACAGCTCTTTTTAGGAGCTGTTTTCTCAACAAAACCTACTTCAATCCAGCCCGACCCAGTAGTCTCGCAGTTTCAACCTCTGCCCGGTTGATCACTTCACTTTCATCCAAAGTCAGCAGTTTTCGTTCATTCATCAGGATCCGGCCGTCGACGACTACGCTCCGGACGTCGGAAGCCTCGGCAGAATAAACAATCGAAGACACAACATCTCGGGCAGCCGGTGACGTGTGTATCCCTCCTAACCGAATCACTGCCAGGTCCGCCTTCTTCCCGACTTCGATACTGCCGATATCAGCATCCAAACCCATCGCGATTGCGCCATCGATAGTAGCCATTCGCAGAGCGCGTCTCGCCGGCAGCACTTCCGGCCCGTGCAACGCCTTTTGTAGTAACGCCGCCGTTCGCATTTCAGTAAACATGTCGAGGCGGTTGTTGCACGCGGCGCCGTCGGCTCCCAGCGAAACTGAAACACCTCTTTCCAGTAGCTCTGCAACGGGCGCTATACCTGATCCGAGTTTCAAATTCGACGACGGACAGTGAACGACGTTGGTCTTTGTCTGCAATAACGTCTCAATTTCGTCCTTACTTAAATGCACGCAGTGAGCTAACGCTACGTGGCTTCCGGTTAAGCCGACCTGGTTTAGATAGGCGACGTTGCGAAGACCCGTTTCACTCTCCACCATTTCACATTCGGTACGGTTCTCGGAAGCATGCGTATGAATCATCACGCCTCGCTCGCGCGCGAGACGGCCAACTTGTTCCAGCAACTCGCGCGTACAGCTAACGGCGAAACGCGGTGCGAAGCAATAACGAATCCTTCCATTCGCCTTGCCATGCCACTCTTCAAGCAACGCAACCGATTGTTCTATTGAGTCACTGGTTATTTCTTGCAGGGCCGATGGAACTTCGTCACCTTTGTCCATCATGCACTTGCCGACGGTAGCGCGGAACCCACTCTCTTCGACTACTCGAAAAACTTCACCGGTGTGATTTACAGTCTCCATCGTAAGCGCACACGTAGTACCACCCTTGATCAATTCCGCAATCCCCAATCGCGCCGAGGCAGCAACAGACCCGGCAGTGTGCGCAGCTTCCATTGGCCAGACACGCTTTTTAAGCCAATCAATCAGGGCAAGGTCATCGGCTGATCCACGAAACAACGTCTGGCAAAGATGAATGTGAGTTTGAACGAAACCAGGAATAACAACGCACTCAGACGCATCGACAACAGTATCGCCAGTTTGTCCGTTGCTGCCGATGGAGGCAATTCGATCTCCTTCGATCAATAGATCGCCGCGGACGATCGAGTCGCGTTCGTCCATCGTTACAATCGTTCCCTGTTTGATAAGAATCGACGACATATCTTTGCTACGGTCAGAGACTCCAGCGGCGGATTATCTGCGTAGATACCGATAGTGTAAAGCAGCAAATAAGCGCTCGGAGAAGAGACCATGCTCCTCACCGAGCGCTTTTTAGCTTACTCAAACTGCTACTTATTTCTTATCGGCTGCTGCTGCCTTGGCGTTGACTGGCTCAGGGTCTTCGCGAACAGGTAGACCAAGTTTCACTTTTACTTCCTTCTCGATCTTCTTGAGCATGTCGGGATTGTCTTTCAACAACTGCTTGGCATTTTCACGACCTTGACCAAGTCGCTCGCCTTTATACGAGAACCACGCACCGCTCTTTTCAACCGCTCGATGGAGGACGGCCAAGTCCAATAGGTCTCCCTCTCGCGAAATACCTTCGCCATACATGATGTCAAACTCGCATTCACGGAAGGGCGGAGCTACTTTGTTCTTAGCGACTTTTACCTTCGTGCGATTTCCAACGATACGATCGCCATCCTTGATGGCACCGATGCGGCGGATATCGAGTCTCAACGAAGAATAAAACTTCAGCGCTCGTCCACCGGTAGTTGTCTCAGGACTACCAAACATAACGCCGATCTTCTCGCGAATCTGATTGATAAAAATGAAGCACGTGTTTGACTGAGCAACAATTGCCGTGAGCTTTCTCAGTGCTTGGGACATCAAGCGTGCTTGCAGTCCTGGTAACGAATCGCCCATCTCTCCATCGAGTTCAGCGCGAGGAACCAACGCTGCCACAGAGTCGACCACAATTACGTCGACACCGTTTGACCTGACGAGCGCTTCGGCAATTTCAAGTGCCTGCTCACCCGAGTCAGGCTGTGATATCAGCAACTGAGCTATATCGACTCCGAGTTTGCCGGCATACTCGGCGTCCATTGCATGTTCGGCATCAATGTAAGCCGCAACTCCTCCGGCCTTTTGTGCCTCAGCGACAATGTGAAGAGCCAGCGTGGTTTTGCCAGAACTCTCCGGACCGTAAATCTCAATGATCCGGCCTCGTGGCACTCCACCAACGCCAACCGCGGCGTCCAAACTCAGCGAAGTGGTCGAGATTGCCGGAATGTCCGACACTTCACGCTCGCCCAACCGCATGATGGAACCTTTACCAAATTTCTTTTCAATGTTTGCTAGAGCAGCCTCGATTGCTCGGCCGCGATCTACACTGTTTCGGTCATCTGCCATGGCATAATTCACTTTCTTCTGCTCCTTTTCTCACAATCGCGTCAGGTTCTGCCTCGAAGAGCCGACAGCATAACATAAGCGAAACGGGAATGGAACAGTGTTTCACGCTTGCAACAACATTAGAGGGTGAGGTTTTTGGAGTCCTGCTTTCAACGCGCAATTGGCAGCCCTCTCTGCGCTGTCGAGTCATGGTGAGGCTGCGCGCGAAAGCCTTCGTTAGATATTTCAAACCAACGAACCGTCGTCATCTTTCATCAAGTCGTCAAAACTGAGACCGGTCCGTTGCTCGGCTTGCTGACATAGCGACGGAACTTCTCCAGACGTTTCATCCTTTGCGATCCGCTCAACTCGCCACATCGGAAAGAACATTGAACCTAAACCTAAGAAAGGCTCCCGATGAACGACAGCGCTAATCCAATCGTCGAATGCTTTCAAGTCAAGACCGCGCAAGAATACTCCAGCGCTTGCGATTTCGTCGAGCATGCCCCAACACTTCTCTCGCGGGCTATGCAACACGACGAGAACCGGTGTTCCTTTCTTAAGCATGGTGTTGTGATTATCCACGGTGTCTATGCTCGAGAACTTTTTGCCGGCAACAAATTACCTGAGAACTCACCAATCCGTTTTGCTATGTCCTTTTCACCAGTGACACGTTCAAGTTCCTGAACGATTGCTGATCCGACGACAACTGCGTCCGCATACTTTTGAACATCGACCACTTGATCTCGAGTCGAGATGCCAAAGCCCACTGCAACCGGCAAACTAGAATACTGTCTAAGTCTATTAACTAGTTTCTCAGCCTCAGCACTGACGTTCTCTCGTGTTCCGGTAACACCGGCTCGAGACACTGCGTAAATAAAGCCACTCGCCTGCTTCGCAATTAACTCAAGACGCGCATCCGTGGATGTAGGAGCAACGAGATAAATCATGTCCAGTCCACTTGCACGCAACGCTGATTCAAACGACGCGCCCTCCTCAGGCGTTAAATCCGTCACCAAAACCCCATCGATTCCTGACGACGCCGCCTGCTTCGCCAATCGCTCGATGCCATACTGCAACAACGGATTGAAGTAGCTAAACAAAATGATCGGTGTAGCGATTCGGTCACGAACACGAGACACCATTGCCAGGATTTCATCCAAACCAAAATCGTGTTTGAGCGCTCGTTCGGATGCCCGTTGAATAACCGGACCGTCGGCCATCGGGTCGCTGAAGGGAACGCCCAACTCAATGACTGTTGCGCCAACTTGCGCCAGTTCAATGAGTAATTCTTCAGTCGTCGCGAGATCAGGATCACCGGCTGTGATGAAAGGTATGAAGCCCTTTTCACCACGAGACCGCAAAGTATCAAACGCTGCTGAAATTCTTCCCAAGACTACGACTCCAAGTATGCGCGTGCCGTGTTCACATCTTTATCACCACGGCCGGAGAGGTTAACGATCACTATCTCTTCACGCTTCATCTGACTTGCTACTTTGATCGCATGCGCGACAGCATGAGCGGATTCAAGCGCAGGAATTATCCCCTCCAACTGCGAAAGTAATTGGAACGCCTTCATTGCTTCAGAATCATCGACCGAATCGTACGAGACCCTTTCCGAATCGTGGAGAAACGCATGCTCAGGACCAATCGAAGGATAGTCCAGACCGGCGGAAACGGAATGAGTTGAAGCCACTTGTCCATGCTTATCTTGCAGGACATAACTCATTGTCCCCTGAAGGACTCCCGGTCGACCTCCGCCATTCGTATTGAACCTCGCCGCGTGCTGTCCGAGGAGTTGGCCACTACCGCCAGCTTCAACGCCGATCATCCTGACAGACTCGTCTGCGAGAAACGGATGGAACAGTCCAATCGAATTTGAACCACCACCAACACAAGCGATCAATACGTCCGGCAAGCGTCCTTCCTGTTCCAGAATCTGAGCGCGTGCTTCCTTGCCAATAACACTCTGAAAGTCTCGCACCATTAGCGGGTACGGATGTGGACCCAGGGCACTCCCCAGCAAATAATAGGTGTCTGCAACATTCGTAACCCAGTCACGCAAGGCTTCGTTGATTGCGTCCTTCAGTGTTTGCGAGCCTGCTTTCACTTCCCTGACTTCAGCGCCGAGTAATTGCATGCGAAAAACATTCAACTCTTGCCGGCGCATATCTTCAGCGCCCATGTAGACGATGCAGGTCAACCCAAACAACGCACAAACAGTGGCGGAAGCAACCCCATGCTGGCCCGCGCCTGTCTCGGCAATAATCCGTTGCTTGTTCATTCGACGGGCCAGAAGAACCTGACCGAGGGTGTTATTGATTTTGTGTGCGCCGGTATGTAATAGGTCCTCTCGTTTCAAATAAATCTTCGCCCCGCCGGCATGTTGGGTAAGGCGATCGGCATAAAAGAGCGAAGTAGGACGTCCGGCATAGTTTTGCAGAAGACTGGTCAACTCTGACTGGAAAGCCTGGTCATCACGAGCAACGAAATAAGCTTCCGTCAACTCGTCGAGTGGTGCCACCAGAGTCTCAGGCACAAATCGACCACCGTATGGTCCCCAGTGTCCGAGTTTGTCCGGTTCTGTTTTAGGAGAAGTCATGGGAGGGGGGCTTTCGGAGTGACAAGTTATACGCCGGGCAATTTCTCCTGAAGTAGCGGAGCAATTGACACTCTGTTTCGTCCGCCATTTTTGGCAACGTAGAGCGCTTGGTCGCTGGCAGCATAAAGCGATCTCTCGTCGTTTCCACTGGCGGGACAGCCGGCCACGCCAATGCTCACCGTCGCCACGCCAACTCCTTCCACGGTCCTTCGGCAAATCACTTCGCGCAAGCGTTCAGCAGCAGCAGCAGCTTTTTCAACATCTATTCCTGCCAGCAATAGTCCAAACTCTTCGCCACCCAACCTCGCTGCAGTGTCGTTGTCGCGCGAGACTTCTGAAAGTATGCGGGCGACTTGTTTGATCACTAGATCACCCGACGGATGTCCAAATTTGTCGTTGATGTCTTTCAGATGATCGATATCCAAAATCAGAAGTGCGCACGGTACACGATAACGACGCCAACGCTCCAGTTCTCGCACGAGGGCAACTCTAAAACGCCGTCGATTTGCGAGGCCAGTCAATGCGTCAAGATCAGCGTCCGCACGTAGCTTCTCAATCTTTTGACGCATTGCAATCAACTGGACACTTCGTTCCACCAGCAGGTCCATCTCCGCCGGCAATTCGAAATAATCAAAAGCGCCTTCACGAAGAGCAGCCAGCCGATTTGTGTGATTTGCTGGAATGGTGCCGGCGAGTACGAGCGGAACTCCGTTATCAGATTGCTCGAGCATTTTTGCCAACTCACTAACACTCAACCCAGTGGCTAACGGATTGGCAACGACGAGGTGCGGTCGCGAGCGTTGCAATGAAACAATCGCGGCGGTTCCGGTTGAAACTCCAACTACGTCAATTCCCCGGCTTTGAAGCATTTCAACCAGAGCCGGCTGCTCATGGTCACTCACCAACAACACACGCCCCCGCGAGCGAGTCTTCTTTTCCGGAATTCTCTGTTCAGCGTACGCAGACATATTTCGACGACGCATGATCAATTTAGCTGACGGATTTAAGTGGGGAGGACTACCGAGTATCGAGGGGACACTCACTAGAATACTCTGGACGACAGGCACAGCGTCAAGGTTTAACACCATCTGTTTATGAATTGATTGTAAGTGCCGCAAATTTACCTTCCTAAACGAGCGCGTTCCAAGAAATCTTTGAGACGAACCAAGTCCTTCTTTCCAGGTGCGGCCTCAATCGAGCTGCATGCATCTACTGCATAAGGGCCTACGCTGGCAATAGCTTCCTGTACATTCTCCGGGGACAAACCTCCAGCCAGAAACAATCGCACGCCCAACTCGTTGACGCGCCTCGCAACTGACCAATCAATCACCTGACCGGTACCGCCTCTTAAACTCTGATGACGCGCGTCGAGCATTACAGCATCGACGTCGTACTCAAGCACGTTATTCACGTCGAAGTTTTCATCGACCGCGAACGTCTTGATCACATATCTATCATTCAGCAATTCACAGTACGAAGGCGATTCATCACCATGAAGTTGGAATGCTTCAACTCCCGCTTCATCTGCGATGGACTTCGGATCCTCTTCGTTAACAAACACTCCCACGGTCAAAACCTGCTTCGGAATCTGTTCGATGATCTTTCGTGCTACGACAGGTTCAACATAACGAGAGCTGGGTCGATAGAAGTTGAACCCCAAAGCATCGGCCCCGGCCTCAACTGCAGCTAACGCATCGGGAAGATTGGTAATACCGCAAATCTTGATAAAGGTCATATCTTACGTTTCACTTCAGTAGCTACCTCGACCTAACGGGCGCGCTCTTCTGGGACCGCAGGCGTCCTCGCCTGCTCTTCTTTGACACTGGTGGCGCTCTGATTCCAGAAGCAGGCGAGGACGCCAGAAGAGCGCGCCCATTAAGTCCCGTGATACTACTGAAGTGGATCTGCCTCAAAGCAGTGATCGCAACACCTCATCCGGTCTCTCAGCACGCATTAGTGTCTCACCGATCAAGAATCCCTGGTACCCAACGCCCCTCAACATTGCCAGGTCCTCCGCACTTCGCAGTCCACTCTCACTGATCAATGTCGCGCCTTTTGGAGCAATGTCGGAGAGTGTGACGGACGTCTGCAACGACACGTCGAAGGTGTGCAGGTTTCGATTGTTCACACCAACGAGCTTCGCACCAGCTGCTGTTGCCCTGTTCATCTCTCCCGAGTCATGAACTTCGACTAGTGCGTCGAGCCCCAGGTCGTCTTCTGCAAGTTTCCGAAGTCGACTCAACTGTTCATCGTCGAGCGCCGCGACTATTAACAGAACTGCATCTGCGCCAGCAGCCGCCGCTTCATAGATCTGATAGTCGTCAAACACAAAATCCTTACGCAAGACCGGCAACGCAACAACCGATTTCACACTTCGCAGATCATCCAATGAGCCTGCGAAATAGTCTTCCTCGGTCAACACTGAAATGGCTGCCGCTCCGCCAGCTTCATAACATCGAGCCATCGAAAGCGCGTCGACATCTGCGCGAATAATCCCTTTAGACGGTGACCGACGTTTGAATTCGGCAATCACATTTACTGCGTCTCGTTGCATCGCGGTCAGAAAGCGATGCGATCCCGGCTTAATTCGTTCGCGAAGACCCTCAACCGGAACATTTGCCTTAGCCTCGGCGAGTCGTTGTCGTTTCCGCGCAAGAATTTCCGTTAGAACACTCATTTGTCAGGCTTTCGTCGCGAGTTTCAGCAACTCTAGCTTTTCCCATGCAGCCCCACTCTCAATTGCATTCTTTGCTAGCGCTACTCCAGCTTTCAGATTATCTGCGACATCCGCAATTACCAACGCCGCACCAGCCGTCATCATGATGAGCGACTTTGCTTCGTCTTTACGCTTTCCTTCAAACACTTCTCGAATGATGCACGCATTCTTTTCCGCATCGCCACCTCGCAAGTGATCCAGGGACGCTCTCTCCAGCTCAAAACTCGAGGGTTCGATCTCGAAAGTGTTTACCAAGCCATTGTGTGCCTCAGCCACAAACGTTTTGCCCGCCAGCGTTATCTCGTCGAGACCGTCTTCACCATGAACTACCCAAGCTCGTTCAGTACCTAGCAAAGCCAACACATTTGCCAGTCGCGTGGTTAGTGATTTGTTCCACACTCCAATGATTTGCTTAGGGGCACCAGCAGGATTGCTCAGTGGGCCAAGCAGATTGAAAGTTGTATGCACACCTAGTTGTCGGCGGATGCCGGCAACACGCGCGGTTGCCCCGTGGTACAGCGGAGCAAACATGAAACAGATTCCGATTTCGTTCAACGCCGCCTCTGAAAGCGCAGGCAGCGCCGAAACATTCACTCCCAATGCAGCTAGGACATCGGCGCTGCCCGACTTACTACTGGCAGCCCGGTTACCGTGTTTCGCCACCGGCAATCCACACGCTGCAATCACAAATGCAGCGGCGGTTGAGATATTGAAGGTCTTTGCCGGGCTCGAGCCTGTTCCTGCAGTATCGATAAACGATCGATGACAGCAGTTGACGTGAACAGCTTTCGATCTCAACCCGGACGCCATGCCGGCAAGTTCTTCGACCGTCTCACCCTTCATTGCCAGCGCAACTAGCGTCGCAGCTATTTGTGAGTCCGTTGCCTCGTCGTCGAGCAAAGATTCAAGCAACTCCCGGGCTTCGTCCTGGCCCAGGTCTTCACGACGCAGGAGCCGCGAAAGAAATGCTTGTAGTCGATTGCTGGACATGAAATCTCAGGCAGGACTTTAGAGTTTCAAAAAATTTGCGAGTAGCTTTTTACCGTTGACCGTTAGAATTGACTCCGGGTGAAACTGAACACCTTCGACTTTAAACTCACGGTGACGTAGTCCCATGATGACGTTGTCCGGGGTAAACGCTGACACTTCAAGTGAATCAGGTAGAGTCTCCCTTTCAACAATCAGCGAATGATAACGACCCGCTAGAAAGTGATCCGCTAGTCCTTCAAAAATCGTTCGACCATCATGGCAAATCTCGGATGCCTTCCCGTGCATCAGCTCAGGAGCCCGAATCACTCGCCCCCCGAACACCTGACCGATGGCCTGATGGCCAAGACAAACTCCCAGCAATGGAACCTTACCGGCAAAACGTTCGATAACGGCTAACGACACGCCAGCATCATCCGGCGTGCCTGGTCCGGGCGAAATGACGATTCTTTCGGGACGCAACTGGTTCTCTATCTCATCAACAGTTACCCGGTTGTTGCGCCGGACTTCTACCGTCTCACCGAGTTCACCGAGGTACTGAACGAGGTTGTAAGTAAACGAGTCGTAGTTGTCGATTACCAGCAGCATTCTTTTATCGATGGCTATCGGGCCTTCTTCAAGTCCCTTAGAAGATCTGCCACCTTGTCCCTTTTGTTCTTTTCAGCCCAAGCCAACGCGGTCATACCATCCACGTCTTTCGAGGTTGGATCAGCGTTCTGTTTAAGAAGAACTTGAGCAATCTGGTCGTTACCGTAAACCGCAGCCCACATTAAAGGTGTGCCACCAACCTTGTTTTTAACATCGGGGTTCGCTCCCTTTAGCAAAAGCATTGTGGCAATTTCTGCATTGCCGGTTTGAGCAGCTCCATGTAAAGCAGTATCGCCATCTCCGTCCTGCAAATTCACATCGGCACCGCGAGCAAGCAGCGCCTTTACTGCATCAGCACGATCGCGCCATACGAAACTGATTAACACAGTGACATCGTTCTTACCGCGAGCATTCAAATCGAGACCTGGCTGAGCAACAAGAAGATCCGTAACGTCGTCGTATCGGGCTTCTATCGAATGAAACAATGCGGTATAGCCGGAGTTATCCTTGGCGTTGACGTCTGCCTGAGCGTCCAGCAACAATTTCACAACCAACTTATCGCCTCGGGCGGATGCTGAAATGAGCGCCGTTCGACCATCACGCGGATCACGAGTGTTGATATCAACGCCCGATAAGATGAATGCGTTGATTGCTACCACGTCATCTGCGGCAACCGCAGCAAAGAAGCTTTTCTGATCAAATTCATAACCACAAAGCTTCAAATATCGCTTGCCGGCCTCTGGCGTTGCCACCAATTCGGTTTGCTTCACACATGCTGCTAAGCAACACAGAAGCACAACCAGGCAACCGAATAATCTATGTCGAGACATCTCGCTCATTTTTTACAAGCGGCTACAAGAGCGCGATTGATCCTAACGGGTTTGTTCGGCTTCTCACCGTCAGCAGGAGCCTGGTTTATCTGGTCAGCTATCTCTATTCCTTTTGTCACAGTACCGAAAGCCGCAAACTTTCCATCAAGGTGTGATCCGTTACCTACCAGTATGAAGAAGTGCGTTGTTGCACTGTTTGCTTCGTCAGTGCGCGCCATAGAAACGATGCCGCGAACATGTTTGACGATCCCCGGTTCGTCAGGGATCTTTCGGGCCATTCGTTTCGACAATTCAACACCCCATTTCTCGCTGGTAGTTAGATTGCCACCTTGAATAACGAAGTCTTTAACTGTTCGACTGAACGTTGTCGTGTCGAACGCACCTGTGGCCGTTAAGTTCAAGAAGTTTCTAACACTCTCTGGCGCGATCTCGGGCATCATCGCAATCTCAATCGCGCCTAATTCGGTTTCAAGAGTGACGCATTGCCCAACCATCTTTTCCACGGGCGCACCGTCGTATGGCTCAGGCGCCGGCTTGGGGGTCGGTTCAGGCGCACGCGCATTTGCCTTCCTTGGCCCTTCAAGCGGTCCGTTGAGAGTCCCCTGAGCATTCGCGAACGGAACCCCAAACACGATAACGACCACGATGATGAACACTCTGCACATGACTTGTTACTCGGTCTTTCGATTCCCTTCAGTAGTACCACGGCACTAATGGGCGTGCTCTTCTGGGACCGCAGGCGTCCTCGCCTGCCTTCCTTAAAACTGAGGCGCCCTAGATTCAAGAAGCAGGCGAGGACGCCTGCGGTCCCAGAAGAGCACGCCCAATAGCTCCGTGATACTACTAAAGTGGATCACTACAGTCCTCGCTCCGCCATCTCGATCGCTCTGAACATTGCGCGAGCCTTATTAACTGTTTCAGCATATTCATGCTCCGGAACTGAATCAGCGACGATCCCGGCGCCGGCCTGGACAGTCGCGTCTTCGCCTCGCAGTACCATCGTTCTGATCGCGATACACGAATCAAGATTGTCTGCGTAGTCCATGTACAACACTGAGCCCGCATAGATACCACGCGGGTCGGGCTCCAGTTCACGAATGATCTCCATCGCACGAATCTTTGGCGCGCCGGTAACGGTGCCGGCCGGGAAACACGAAGCCAGGGCGTCGAACCTATCCAGTCCATCTCTGAGTCGCGAGCGAAGAGTAGTCTCCATATGCTGCACATGAGAATACCGCTCAATAGTCATCAACTGTTCAACCTTCACTGACCCGTAGTCAGACACACGTCCCAGGTCGTTGCGACCGAGGTCAACCAACATCATGTGCTCCGCGACTTCTTTCTCGTCCGTCTTCAAGTCTTCACTGAGCATCCAGTCTTCAGTTTCAGTGGCTCCTCGTTTTCTTGTACCAGCAATCGGGCGATAGTCGAGTCGTTGACCATGGCACCGCACAAGCATCTCGGGCGATGCGCCAATAACTGTTTCGTCCCCCATTCGCAAAAAGAACATGTAGGGTGACGGATTGATCGCGCGCAGTGCTCGATAGATTGCTAAAGCTTCACCTTTGAACTTCGCCGAGAACCGCTGCGAAAGTACTGCCTGATAACAATCGCCGGCCTTGATGTAGTCTTGCACTCGACGAACACCTTCTTCAAAGTCACGTCGGGTCCAATTCGATTGAAGACCAATGTCCGGTGATTTCACTTTTGAATCGCGAGGTTTCGCTGGTGCAAGACCAACCTCAAAGATCTTCTGTTCCATTTGCAACGTGCTGGCAACAGCAGCGTCGTACAGCTCGCGCAACTTCTCATGACTGCCCGCAGCTTCTTCAGTCAGAACTATCGACACGATCTCCATTCGCTGCTTGACTCGGTCGAAAGCTATGACCGTGCGGAAAAACATCCAGACTGCGTCGACTGGTGCGTCGAGTGCCTGGGTGCGATCGTCACGAAGCGCTGGCTCAAACCATTGAGCTGCGTCGTAGCCAATGTACCCAACGGCGCCCCCGGCAAAAGGAACAAGGCCCGGGCGTTGCGCCAGGACACGTTCACGAAAATAATCACGCACCCACTCAGTGGCCAAACCGGGAAAGATTTCCGTCTTACCGTTTCGCTCCACTACTGTCTGCATCCCACGCCCACGAACAATCATTTCCGGATCGGCGCCAAGGAAGGAGTAGCGCGCGATTCGTTCGCCTCCTTCAACTGACTCAAGCAGAAATGCGTACGGTGAATTGCCGGCGATACGCATGAAGGTGCCAACGGGCGTGTGAAGATCAGCAAGCACTGAACGAACGACGGGTACCACGTTTCCGTGGCGCGCCTGTTTCTCAAATTCTTCAAATGTCGCTGGTTGAAGATCTAGCATGTCATTTCGTCTCTCTGTGCTCTCTGCGTCTCAGTAACCTCTGCGTTAACTTATGCCCGGCCTCTATGAAACGCAGAGGACACAGCGACGCGAGGGCACAGAGAAGAGTCCTCATAGAACTCTATTACCAGCCAGCCACTGCCCACCATCTACAACAATCGTTACGCCGTTGATAAAACTCGCTGCCTCTGAACAAAGAAACACTGCCGCGGTCTCAATGTCAGCAATCCTCCCAAAGCGACCCAGGGGAATGTTTTTCTTCAATCGCTCTTTGATGGGTTCCGGTACAAGTCGCTTCATTCCTTCAGTGTCTTCGATTGGCCCAGGCGCGATACCATTCACTCGAATGCCATAGCGACCCCATTCAACTGCAAGGTTACGCGTGAGCGCGTCAACTCCCGCTTTTGCAGCCGACACATGCAACTGCATCGGCGTTCCCAGGTAGTGCAATGTCGCACTGATGTTCAGCACTTGACCCTGCGTCTGTTTCAGCTGTTCGAAGGTTGCGCGACATACGTTGAACGTGCCTTTCAGATCTATATCGACGACGGTGCCAAAACCATTGGGAGACAAGTCTTCAGCTTTGCAAAGAAAGTTTCCGGCAGCGCCGTTTACGACAATGTCGATCTTTCCAAACTGCTCGATCGTCGCAGCCACAGCTTTCTCAACGGCTTCAGGCTCTCGAACATCCGCTGCAATCGCGAAGGCTTTGCCGCCATTGGCATTGATTGCTGCGGCAGCTGGTTCAAGATGTTCAACTTTGCGACTAATGAGCGCAACTGATGCACCTGCTTCAGCCAGCGCGCGCGCGACCCCGCCCGTGATACCTGTGCCGCCGCCGGTCACAAAAGCAACGTGTCCATTCAAAACGCCTTCAACAAACACTGATTGGGTCATGTCTAAATTTTACGACGCGACTTGCAGCGCCTCCTCCAATGTGAATCGTCGTTCGTAAAGTGCTCGGCCAACGATAACACTATCGACGAGCGGTTCACTTGCTGCGCGGAGGCGTTCAATATCTTCAAGGCTTGAGACGCCACCTGACGCGGTCACCTGAACATTAGCGGCCCTTGCAAGTGCGACAGTCTGTTCAATGTTGGGACCGGTGAGCATGCCGTCGCGTTTGATATCGGTGTAGATGATTCGTTCCACGCCAAGTTTCCCAACCTCACAAGCAAACTCCGTCGTGTTCAGAGTCGTGGTGGCAGCCCAACCGTGGGTCATTACCAGTCCGTCGCGCGCATCGATGCCAACTGCAATCTTCGACCGAAACCTGCTGACTAATTCTTTTAAAGTCTCAAAGGACTCGGTCGCCAATGTTCCGAGGATAATCGACGCTACTCCGCTGTTAATCAGATCCTCGACATCGGATAAAGTCCTGATGCCGCCGCCAAACTGAATTGGGACACTGAGTCTTTCGGCCATATCCCTAACGACTGCGCGGTTCGTTGACTCACGCCCGTTCAAGGCACCATCAAGGTCCACCACATGAATTCTTTGCGCTCCAGCCGCGGCAAAGTTCTCAGCCACAGCCATGGGATCGTCGCCGTAAATCGTCGCCTTATCAAACTGCCCCTGCGCCAACCGTACGCAGCGGCCGTCTTTCAAATCGATTGCCGGAATGATCAGCATGTGACTCACTTCGAAGTTGCAAAAAAAATTCGAAATCCCCCGTACGGCAGTGCGGGGATTTGTTCAAGACCAACCTACAAGAAGCACCATTGAGAACTTTCCGAATCCCACCTAACGGCAGTTGGTGGATTGTTCAAGTCCAGCCTAGACTCGACTAACAGTTGGATACTTCCTAAAAGTTCGAGCAAAGTTGCAGTTTCCGTCGTTGCAACCGACCGACAGGCTGGACTTGAACAATCCACCAACTGCGGTTGGATGGGATTCGGATATTTCAAACCAGTTCAAGTAGGTCGGATCTGAACAATCCCCGTACTGCCGTGCGGGGATTCAGGACTTTTTCAGCATTCGCCTACTGCCTCACAATCATCATCACTTCATCAAACAGCAGTCCATTCGTCGCAACTGAATTCCCGCCTGAAATCGTCCGTACGCCGCGCCAGTCGGTAAACGTTCCGCCGGCTTCCTCAATGATTGGGAGTAGCGCTGCACAGTCCCACAAATTCATAACCGGATCCAACATCACTTCGGCGCGACCAGTCGCCACTAAAACATAGCCGTAACAATCACCCCAGGTGCGCGTCGCCTTTGCTCGTCGTTGAAGCTCTGCGGCTGCAGCTCCAAACCCGTAACGTTCACACGCTGAAAACTCCGTACACAACACGAGACTTTCTTCAAGACCAGTCGTGACAGAAACTCGTGCGGGTTTGCCATTCAAAAATGCTCCCCGACCTTTCGCACCGTAAACAATTTCATCGAGCGCCGGGATGTTAACCACGCCGACGGTGGGCTCGTCGTCAACTTCCACTCCAATCAACACCCCGTAGAAAGGCACACCATGGACAAAAGCAAACGTCCCATCGATTGGATCAACCACCCAACGTCGACCGCTATTACCTTTCGACTCGCCTTCCTCTTCACCGAGTACCGTGTCATCCGGAAACCGTTCGAGTATTCGTTGGCGAAGAAACTTCTCGGCCTCTCGGTCAGCTATCGTGACAAAACTGCCGTCAGCTTTCTTACTCGTTTCCGGATCCTGCCGAAAATACTTCAAGGTTATTTCGCCGGCACCTCGCGCTATGTCCACGGCGAACTCGAGTAGCTCTGTTGTATCAGCTCTCATTTGTTGCAACTCGTTTGGCTTCTCTGCGGTCTCAGCGTCTCTGTGTTCTCTGCGTTAACTGTTGGT
>Ga0207689_10002925_pt1 | contig 15765 bp, 14 predicted proteins | sample KBSMisM52_FD_184312 | JGI IMG/M metagenome (GOLD analysis project Ga0207689, IMG submission 184312) | Miscanthus rhizosphere microbial communities from Kellogg Biological Station, Michigan, USA - KBS Miscanthus M5-2 (SPAdes) (version 2) | ecosystem: Host-associated > Plants > Roots >... | reverse complement strand
TGATTAATTCAAATAGCCCCTAAATATTATACTTTGTTTAACCAGATCCAAAATTCAAGCTATGGAGGGGTGGTCTAGACTGGTTATGATACCTGCCTTACACGCAGGTGGTCATGGGTTCAAATCCCATCCCCTCCATACCGATAGTTTCTAAATTATATTTGTGATTTGATATGGTAAAATCCAGTCATGGCTAACGCGCGTTCACGGATTGAAACATAATAAATTAAATTAAATACCACGATAAGACAACAACAATATCGAATGACACTAATTTCTGGTAAACTGATGTATATCGGTGTCATATCTGTTATCATAATTGCCGTCGCTTCCTATGGATTATTTTTTTACTTTCAGAGAATCAACGAAACGAGTATAAGAGAAAGTATATTTGAACAGGAATTAGATCGTCAGATAAAGTCGACTACTTCAATTTCTCAACATATTGGATCCGACCTGCGGCTGGTAACCGCCATGCTTCAGCAATTGGCTGATTCCACCTATTTGCAAAATGAAATGTTATCGGGAGATAATGTTACGAAATTACTTGAAGAAAAATTTGAACAGCTTAACACTGTCACTAAAGTTGATAGCCTTTTGATTACGGATAAAGAAGGTATCATAACCAACCAAGAGGTATCAAAGGGTCTGAAAACGTTTGTGAATATTGATATTTCATCTAATGAATATATGAAACAAACAAGAGAAACGCACCAACCTGTATATTCTAATGGTTTTACAGGAATAGATGGTAAATATAGAATAGTGATAACCTATCCGATTATTAGTATACATGATGGTCATTATTGGAACAGTAGCAGCTACTTTACCTTCAATCCAGTTTTTTAAAAACTACGGAAACGTTAATGACATAAACTCGCAATTTTTAGTGGCTTTTGACACGAAGGCAAGTCTTTTGGCAGTTGGAGCAAGTAACGATCTTGTTGGTAAGAATTTTTTTGGAAATGAAACCCAGCGGTTTATCAATTACAATGAGGTTCTGAATAATCTGACTCATCATTTATTGGCGGGAAATACTGGATACGCAATGTATGATTATGGAAGGGGTGAGAGATTAAATACTCAAGCTCCAATTCTAGTGGGATCAAAACCAGTATATTTCCTTCAGATAGTAACACCAACAGATCGAATATATTTAAAGATAAATTCAGTACTTTTTTCAGAAGGAGTAAAAATGTTCTCCTTACTCACAGGAACAACAGCTGCAATAATTGTTCTTGTCTTCCTTTTAAGAAAATGGTATAGTATATTGCAAGATGAGGTCAAAAAGCGAACCAGTGATCTAAATAAATCCAATTACAAACTGATGGCAGCGAATGAATCCCTTAAAACCAAGGATGAAGCTCAAAATCAATTCATCAATATAGCAGCCCATGAGTTGCGGACCCCGATACAACCTATTATTAACGCAATTTACCTTCTTCAATCTCCAAATTTGAGCCAACAAAAGAGAAATCAGTATATGGACATCATAAAGAGAAATACTGAAAAATTGGGAAGACTTGCCGAAGACATATTAGATGTTACTAAAATTGAGAGCAATTCTCTAAAATTAATGGATGAAAAAATTGATTTATATGATTTAATAGTAAATAGTATTGAAGACTTTAAACGAAATATTCAGTTAATCTACAAGGATCTTATAGTAACTTATGAAGGTGTAGACAGACCTATCTTTGTGAAAGGTGACAGATTGAGATTAAACCAGGTCATGCAGAATTTACTTGATAACGCTGGCAAATTTACCAAACAAGGATCGATTACAGTAAGGACACAACTCGAATCAAATATGGTTAAGGTTCTTGTAAGGGATACTGGAATTGGAATACACCCTGAAATATTTTCAAAATTATTTTCCAAATTTGTAACAAAATCCGATAGAGGAACTGGATTGGGTTTATTTATTGCAAGAAGCATTGTTCAAGCACATGGTGGGAGAATATGGGCTGAATCCGGTTCTAATGTTGGCGCAACTTTTATCTTTACATTGCCCCTTTCAGATCAGGATAGTGACGAGCATAATGTCAGGGATTCAACATAAAATCTTGATGCAAAAATTGTCAAGACAAAAAATCTTACTGTCTATAATCTTGCCTGCTGTTTTGGTTACTTGGATTGCAATAATAACGTGCTCTTCTATCTCTATTCAAAGTGCATACGCGCAGACACAAAATAGTTCATCTCAAGCACCTGCTTCTGCAAATCAATCATTAAAGATAGCTTATCTAACCGATGGTCTTTTTAGCGATGCTGGCTGGGGGGCCTTTGCTTATAATGCGGGTCAAGAAATAATTTCCAAGTATGGATATGAAGTAAGTTTCCTAGATAACGTATCAATTCCTAATATAGAAACGACTCTCAAGGACTATGCAGATAAAGATTATGATATTATCATAGCACAGGGATACGAATGGGGAAATCCTGTTATTAAAGTAGCACAAAAATATCCTGACATAAAATTTGTTGTATTCACTGGACAAGTGAAATCTGAAAATGTTGCTTCTATATTCCCAAGACAACAGGAAGCAGCTTATCTTCTTGGCGCACTAGCCGGCATGCTCTCAAAAAACCATACTATTGGTTTTATTGGAGGAGATGAGAAATATCCCAATTTAAAGAATATTTACGAAGGTTACAAACAGGGAGCCTTGCATGCCAATTCTTCAACCAGAGTATTTGAAACTTATTTGGGCGATTGGGATAACGAGTCTAAAGGTAGGTCAGCAGCACTCTCTCAAATTAATGAAGGCGCAGATTTTTTATTGCAGGCAGCTGATACGGCAGGGCAAGGTGTAATTCAAGCAGCTAAGGAGAATGGGGTCTATGCCTTTGGAGCTGTCTCAGATCAGAATAAATTAGCACCAGAAACAGTTGTGACATCTTTTGTCCTAGATCCAATAAAGGCATATGATTCTATATTTAAGATGATAAATGGAAATAACTTTACTGGAATTATCTTTACTCCAGGATTAGAATTGACAAAGAATTCAACTAATGAGGATGGAATTGTATACATTGCACCATTTCATGGATTTCAGAATAAAATCCCTGCAGATATTCAAGCTAATTTCTCTCAATTGATCCAAGATGTAAGGAATAAAAAAATCATAATTCCAGAATGATACCTAAATTAGCAACTTGTTTTATTATTACAAATTGCATATCTTGATGGTAAAAATTAAGAAAATTAAAGGTTCATCATACATCAGCGTACATGGTAAATTCGTGTGGGTGAGGTCGAACAGCAAGTTCCATGTGTTGCTTTGCAGCATCGTCAATTATACGTTCAATGACATGTTTACCAAATATTGGTTTCAGAAAGTCAGAGTCGGACTTTAATTCCTCAATAGATTCTCTTAAACTTGCCGGTAACTGTTTAATTTTGTGTTTTTCTCTTTCAGCGTCTGTCATCTTGAATATATCGGCATCTACATGATCTTCTATCATAGAATTATTTGTTTCAGTTCTCTTCTTTATACCACTAAGCCCAGCAGCAACAATTGCAGAAAAAGCTAAGTATGGATTACATGATGGATCAGGAGCTCTGAATTCTATCCTTTTCAAATGTGCAAATCTTTCTCCCTTATAATGGGCGGGAATTCTAATTATTGCAGATCTGTTACCAGTGCTCCACGCGATATAAACAGGAGCTTCGTATCCGGGTATTAGTCTCCTATAAGAATTTGTGGTGGGGGCAACAATAGCTGCCAGAGCCCTAGCATGATCCAGTATTCCACCGATAAAATACCTCGCTGTTTGAGATAGCTCGGCGTATTTATCATTCGGGTCATAAAACAGATTTTTTCCTTTATTCCAGAGACTTACATTTACATGCATTCCAGAACCATTATCCAATGCAATTGGCTTTGGCATCATTGTAGCTATCATATTATGTTTCTGTGCGATGTTTTTGACAATGTATTTGTAACTTTGAACTGAATCAGCGGTATTAACTAGAGTGTCGTAACGGATATCAATTTCACATTGTCCTGCAGTTGCTACCTCATGATGATGCGCATCACAAATTATACCGAAATTCGAGCTCAACACATCTACACATTCATGGCGATAATCCATGAGTGTATCTCCAGGCGGGCTTGGCAGATATCCTTCCCTCAAACGAAGAGTGTAGCCAACGTTTTCTGTCGACCAGGGTGCTTCACGAGAAGTTATTTCATAGCTCTGACTATGAAAAGAGGTTAATGTATTTACTTGAAGTTTATCAAAAACAAAGAATTCTACCTCAGGTCCCCAGTATGAAATATCATAACCGCTTTCTTTAACGTATTTTTCAGCGTTTTTTGCAATTCCACGTGGATCTGCTAGGTACGATTCTCTTTTCTCACCACCGGATAGGATATCGCATATGAGTCTGGCCGTTGGATACTTTTCTATCCAAGGAATAAATGCATATGTTGAAGGGTCTGGTCTTATTATCAAGTCAGATTCGTGAATCTCTGTGAAGCCCTTTATTGAAGAACCATCAAGTTTGGGAAGCCCGTCCTTAAAATCCTCCTCTCGAAGCATGTTAGATGCCATCGTGGTATGGTGAAATCGTCCAAATAATCCGGTGAACTGTAAATCAACAAATTTTATTCCATCGTCTTTGATTTTAAGAAGAACATCGTCACTACTGAAGGTTAAGGATTCAATTTTTCCATTAACTATTTTATAAGGCAATCAGAACCGATTATATTATTCTCATAATTAAGTTTTAAATTGAGATAAAATGATTTTGGTTGATGTGTAAACTTTCGAAAATTCGTTTTTATTATTAAAAAAATTGCTCTATTAAAATTTTAATAAACGGGTATTTAAATAGAAATTACTAAAAGGTAGAAATTATTGCCAAGTATAGATGCTGATATCAACATTGAAAATAATCCCGAAAACATGATTGGATTGGAGTTCGTACTGGAACTTTTAAAAAAAGAAACGCAGATTCCAAAGATTCAAGCCATATCGCCTGACATTTATAGAAAAATTGCACAGATAATCAGGAACCTTTCCATCCAAAAATACGAAGACTTGGAATTGGACATACATCACGAACTCATCAAATTACTAACACTTTGCACAAAATCACTCTTTGAATTGAGAATCCAAAAGCTCTTGGAAAGTTCTAACGGTCAAAAACTTTCATATCCTTCATTATTGTCTAGTGATGATTATTCAAAAATAACTGATGAAGAAAAATTTATTTTTGAAGAAGAAAGAAAAGTTTCACAAAAAAAGGAACTTATCATACAGTCATTAATCGACGGAAATGTGAACAATTTAGATACAATATCAAAAATCATAAGATCCAAAATGATTATTATCAGATTTTTGGAATCTACGGATCAGTTCATGGGAGTTGATATGGCAAAATATGGTCCATTCATTAAAGAGGATATTGCTGTATTACCCTTTGAAAATGCAAGATCTTTAATCGAAAGAAAAATTGCCATTGAAATAAATGATTCAAGATTTCATGTTAAGGAAACATAGATATTTGTTTTATTTATTTCATGAGTAGTAAGTCTTCTTGCCTCACAATGGAATCGATATTGACACTTATATCCTACTCACAATTTATCCTATAATCACATTTTTTGTAATAGGTTTTGTTGGAAGGAAATTTAATCTAAATGAAGCCCTGAAGTATTTTTTCCAGGGTGCAAGTTGTCTTTTATTTGCTTTATTTTACATTGTCATGATCCCAAGAGGAGGGGCTCAGGGCCTTGCTATAGTTTTGATATTATTTGGGATCTTGTTATTATTTATGGCAAGAAAACACAAGGTGTACCCAAAAGATGAATCTCCATAAATATGAGATCCTGGTTCCAAAATATGTCAGTTTATTTTAAGAATTCTTATTGTATGATTGAGAATACTTTCTTCTTCTGTACTCAATTAGTCCCATTAGCTGATATCCATACTCTAGATTGTGTTTCACATGATTTATCCCGTGCGAACCATGCGGAATGAATTTACCATCTAACACATTCTCAACATACGTCTTTACTTTTCTAATCGAAATAGTTGCGTGTTGCAGCTGTCTTTCATTTAATTTTCTTCCCAATTCTTTTTCAATTTGATGACTAAACTCTGCGGTTCCAATAAGTTTAGAATATTTTTGTAATTTACTATAATTTACACATAAATCAGTTATTTTCTTGTTATCTTGTTCTGGTATCTTTGTGAGCAATTCATTTAATTCATTTTTTTTCCTACCTGTAATAACGCTGAGGCTATTAACAAGGTCTTTCTTACTTAGGGTGCTTTCCTTTAGCACAGCAGTCGAAGTCTGCAGCGCGACGATATCATTTGGTTTTTTCTCATCGATAGTCATGGTTTTTTGCAAATCCTCAACTAAAGATACTGATGGCCCAGACACATCTAATTTATTATCCATGACATAGTTTTTGTTTTTTAGATAATACCTTTCCAATCCATAGAGATTTACCTTTTCTCCCCTAATATCATGACCTGTTCTAATTATTGAAATAACATTCAAAATTATTTTTGGATAATAATTTCTATGGTCGTCATCGACAGTATCATAATTTTCCATTATATCCTTGTATATACTAAAGATAGCGTCGCTGACTACCTTATTCATTAACTGGTTTTCAGAATTCATTTTGGTTTCATATTTTCTACTATCCAAACCTCTTGCTCCAATAGTTAGAAAGTCACAGAGTTCAGCTTTTGAAAAAATATAATTATTTTCGTCGCATGTCACAACTATCGATTTCATAATATTTATCCAAAATTCATCATTGTCAGAAGTTGCCAAATTCTTCATTAATGAGGAAGTATTCTGTTTTATTTTATTATCAGTTATTCGCAACTCATCTAATGTTTGAGAAAGTATTCTTTCTGGATTAAGGACGAGATTTTTGTTTGTCAATAATTGTTCACTTTTATTACGCTATAATACTAATTATAGTATTGCTATTTAAAGTAAAATTTCTAAAAATTAGTTAAAATTGTTATAACTCTAAATTCCTATTTCTATCTAATCTTGATCTAATAATTTTTACCTGCAATAGTCTGTATTATATTATTTTTAGTATTTTTCCATTATTTTTTCGAATCGTTGTAGTTATCTGACTTGAAACTTTTTCAAGCAGACGAACAACCTGTTCTTTTTTGGTCCCCTTTGAAACAATTTGAATTCTTATCGTTGGGATATTATTATTGACATAACCCTGTGGATGGGTTTTTAGATAGAGTTCATCGGATGGTGCAGATGCAACTATTTTTGTTAACCTTGACGAAATCATAGCTTCACTAATGCCTTGAACAAAGTAATTAATCTCGGCTATTGTAAAGTTGCCTATTTCACCTTTGATTTGGGGTAAAATACTTCTTAAGAATATTGCCTTCATTTCTTTTGGGACACCGGGCAAACATATTATCCGTGTTTTTTTAATAAATAGTAGTACAGCGGGGGCATTTCCCACAGGATTTTGAATTGGAATCGATCCGACTGGAATTTTCGCCATCTTCAATCTTGCTTCATTTAATTTCACTTTTTGGCGCCTATCATTATAACTTTTTTTAATCATATCCCGTGCTTTATTGTTCAATACCAAATTTTTTTTCAGTGCTTTACCAATTCCCAGTAGTGTTTTATCGTCATATGTTGGGCCCAATCCCCCACAAACAATTATCCAACTAGGATTTCTTTTAAGAGAAATTGTCAACGCAAAATTGATTTCATTTAGGTCATCTCTTATTACAGTGACCTTTCTTACGAATCCACCAATTCTAGTAATCTTTTTTGATAACCAATGAGCATTCGTGTTTAGGGTAATTCCAGAAAGTAACTCATTGCCAATGCATAAAATTTCAATAATGTGCATTAGACTATCTTGAGGTGCAATTCAATGTACTGTACGCTGAGAGTTACTTATGTAAACCACATATTTGAAATGCAAAGGTAATATATCCAACTATTTTTGAAGATTGTCGAAAAGGGTAGAAATTGTTAGTATCCTTCGGCATTAATTCATACTTTAATGAAGCTGCTTCGGCCTTTGCTACAGAAAGCCGTACCAAGTCACTTCCAAGTATGGAATCCCAAGGCAATTGAACTCCACTGTCCTTGCTTTTGGCAACTATGGATATTATCCTATCTGTATCGAATTTGTCCAGAATTACAGAATATTCATAATCATCATTTTCTTCCAATGGATCGCGTGTTGTGAACGGATCGATTTGAACGAATTTCTTAATCTGTTCTCTCATAGAGACTGACAACTTATTCATCAATACCAGATCTTCTAAAGTCAGTGTCTTTAGTTGACTTGGAGTTGGGGGTTTTATTTCTGTGGATGCCAGCATAGGATGAGATTGATAAACTCATGATTATATAATTTTTGATGTCTATAAATAGCCAAGGGACTCAATATTTATAGAATTATAAAGATTATCAAATAGTAAATCCAATGCCGGGGTACCCAAGCTAGGTAAGACATATGATTCCCTAAAAGGGGTCAGCCTCGAGATCAAAATTACCGATGCGCAAGCTGATGTTCGCAAGAACTCGTGGGTTCGAGTCCCACTCCCGGCGCTCACCGTCATAACAGTAAGAATTCTATTACTACTAAATTGGTCTTGATTTATTCAGTCACAGTATTAGTATTGCTAACCACATTGTGCAATCAGTTCATTTTCATGTGTGAAACATACATGTTCAAGTTTTGTGTAGTCCTGGAAAGAATATTTGCACCCACATTGATATTCTAATATTTTCTTATTTACCTTATATCCGTTCGAAGAAAATAGCTTGGACATAGTATATTAGCGATAAACAGATATATCAACTTTAATAGGATATGAAATATTTGTCCTCTCTTGATTCTCTAAGTTTGTAATCATCCAAAATTTCTTATATGATTAGGTTAAAATATATCTAAACGGATCAAAAAAAAGGAGTGTAAAATAGATTTTATTTTCAGTTTTAATTTTTAAATCATCTAGAAAAGAAATTTCCGTGTTATATATCATGATGTTTTTCTTTATTGGGTTGAGCACAATCTTTGTAAATTACGTGTTCGGAACGACTCAAGCAAACAATACCGATTTTAACTTTGTAGCCGCAGGAGACTTTGGTTGTGGTAAGGACGCGAATAGAACAATAACCAATATGTTACTCAGGCAACCAGAAGTGGTCATAGGGTTAGGAGATTTGTCATATCAGAAAACAGCAGATTGTTGGTTTCAAGTTGTTTCTCCATTAGATACCGATGGTAGATTAAAAATTGCTATTGGGGATAATGAGATGTTTCCATCTAAATTTACTCAATATATGAAACATTTCAAAATGGATAGCCCGTTTTATTCATTTGATCATGGAAATGTTCATTTCCTTTCAATGGCAACAGCTAAAAATAGAGTAATACCATACAATGAAACTTCAGAACAATACAAGTTTGTTAAGGAAGATCTCAAGAAAGCACATGATAATAAGAGTATAAACTGGATTATAGTATATTCATTTAGATCATTCTATTCATCCAATACGACTCATCCGGGGCTTGATGAATTACAGGATCTTTATCATCCCCTGTTTGATAAATACGGCGTTGATATTGTACTACAGGCCCACAATCATAACTATCAAAGGACATATCCTATAAACTACAATGCAACTAAGACTTTTACTCCCATAATTGTAGACAGAAATACAGAGAAATACGAAAATGATCCCAAAGGACCCATATTTGTCACTTTAGGAACCGGTGGAGAAGATATGTATGAATTTACTGGTCAGGCTCCCTATGTTATTACTCAATTTCTGAGGCACGGGTTCTTGAATATAGATATAGTGGATAACGGAAAAAGGTTGAATGCTGTCTTTTACGAAAACAGAGAAAACTCGGACAAAGACCATTTCTCCATTATAAAATAATTATCAAGACTGGATAATATAACAAGTAGAAGGTCCCTGCAACTAAAGGTGTTGAGATATTGATCGGTAAAAGGTTTAGTCGAAAATACTTTTGATCATCCGTTAATTACATCTTCTAGTAAATATTTTGGTATTTTCGCCAATTGTTCCACTTTCCAATGACAGCTCCAGCAAAATCCACAAACAATGCATGTAAATTGTGTCCTTATTTTGCATGACTTGCATTCTTTATACTCCAACTGTATAGTGTTTCTCAAATACTCATGCTTACGGTATTTGTTTTTTTTCCCGATTAGTCGGGAACTCATTTCTATCTAATTAAATTTAGTTCATTCTGAAATATAACTCTTTAACCATTATGTCATAATACCAAATAACATATCGTTCTTTATAGTTCATTCGAAGAATAATGTGCTTTCATAAAATGATATCATGAATTAGTAATATAATGTAGCTTGTAGCTTGAAGATTACTTTGATATTCGCATTCAACACATCAATGAACTGGTGTAAATTGGTAGTTTTAAGATCAAAATCATGAAATAAAAAAATTCGTTTTATCATCAAAATCGTATTAGACTGTGGATTACTTCCACCCTCTTCGATCTCCTTCTAATAGGCCAGAATCGCCATGAATTCTATCAATATGTTTGGATAATTCTTCGTTATTGTTAAATTTCGATGCGCAATAAGGACATGATACTTGAGGACTGTTTGACATGGTGATATATTCGGATCTGTTCAAATTAATTCTTTCTTTTAATTATTCTAGAAAATTGGCGGCAAGTAAGATTGAAAATGAGAAATATCTAATGTTTTTCGTAAGAGGATATTAGATCATCATCTGTTTCTATTATCCACTCTACTAGCGTATCATCTAACTTATGGTATCTCAAGTGCTCTCTACGCTTCTCTTTAATTATTTCTTCCTTACAAATTCCGCATTTCATGAAAAGATTTGGAGGTGGTAATGTCAAGGTACAATTTTAAGATATATATCACTAGTGATATTTCAGAAATGCCTCCCCTTTGTGAATGTAGGATAGTAATAATATTACCTGGAGGCTAATATATCACAAAACTAGGGCTACTGACGTTTATGACTTTGTCACGAGAGTCAAAAAATAAAAAAATGGAATAAAAGGAAAAAAATGAGCGTTTTAAATTCGTGATTCTTTTATTGAAGTTTGTAAAAGCTCGCCGATTTCATTGTGCATTTTCAAGAAGTTCAAGCCTTTCTCTGTTGTCTTGTAGGTTTGTGAACCTTCTAAATATTCTAGTAAATTATTTTCAATCAGTACAGAGAGATACTCCCTCAATTGAGCATAGCTAAGAAAAGCTTTGTACATTATTCTGGTCTTTGTTGCACCGCCGTTTGCTGCTTCTAGGATCATTGCTACTATTTCTGTTCTACTTCTGTATTTCATATCAAGATACACTAAACTTATTTATTTTAATGTATTGGCACAATAATCTAGAACATGAATACATTAACTATATTCTACATTAACTATATTCTAATTTGTTATTATACGAATCTGCGTTTAACCTCAAGAATTTTCAAAAATATTCATAATAAAAAATTTGAGAGTCGTTAACTCATACTGGGGTCATCATGCCGAATCTCTTGTAAGCACTTCATTGAGCCAATTACTCTCTGTCTCGTCATTTTGCACCTCTTCTGATGGCGCTGACTCTTGTTTTTCATTGTTAACTATATTCCCCGATATTGGCTCTGGCTCACTATCTTTGTCAACGACATCGTCACTGACCTCATGATTTTCAATTTGGTTATCTTCTAATTCAACAGGGGGAGCTTCTACGTATGGTTGAGTAATTCTTGAGAGAAAGTTCGTTATTTCATCCTTTTCAAGATTTATTCGATCTAGTAATTCGATTGAATTTGAATGGATTTGTTGATAAGTGTCTTCAGCAATATCATTGCTTCTGTATTGCAACTTTGCATCAAAAATTATGGTTTTGATTGTTGTACTCTGCGAATCCAAATCTTGTAGTCTTATATTCAAGGAGTTTATGACGTCCTGTTCATTGTTTTCCAGATCAACGAGTCTTTTCTCATATATTAGATGCAAAACTTCAGCATCGTCCTTCATTAGATCGTTTTCTTCAACCAAATTTTCAAGCGCTTTTACTCTCTTGATTGTTAGACTCTTCTGTCTAAGCAGTTTTTGTGCTTCCATACGCCACTTTGGTATAAAAATAACATAGTCACCTTGAACAAGCAGTTGTTCGTATAATAGTTGTTTTAGTCCGATTGAACCACAGTCCACCCCGACTGACTCGATAGAACCATCGATATCAGTAACTAAACCAATTACTTTTCCCACGTATGCACCGTACATATCTTTTACTTGCTTTCCTACAAATTCGAGCTTAATATCGCTCATGAGAATGTGTCAATATATGAATATAATGATTGCATTGTTAAAAATAATCAATAATTTAGTAGATGTTTTAAAACTTGATGCACTGCACCGATGCTTGAAAATTACTAGACTGAATAAATATGTATAAGGACTTTTTTGTAATAGTATTATGGATTTCAAATCCACTTATGATTTTTCAGACCAAGAAAAGTCAATTCTTGATCAACACTTTTCAAATACAGATAAGCACGTATTTGCTATTACTACTCCTCGACAAGTAGATAGAGGAGCACTCATGTCGAGATATTCTAGATCAGATAAGACGATGAGGAAGATATTTTTGGATGAGTTTATTACTAACCCGAGTAGAGGAAAGGAATTCTATAGCAAGATCCTATCAGAATATGGTGATGATTCTGTTGCTGAATTAGGAGAAGCACAAATTGCAATAGAATGGGTCTCTAACATTGCAGCCAAAAAGATTGAGGATCAAAGGATTGGGTTATCCTATTTAGAAAAATCATCTCGGTATATACCATTTGATCACAAAGTTGGTAACGTGTATAAATATTATAGGGACGAAAAGATACTTGGATCAAAATATGCAGATCAATATATAGAATCCTGTGATTATGCGTTCGATGTTTATAGTAAAAGTATTAGTGTAATGCAGAAATTTATTTCCGATATAGAACCAATTGATGATTTCATATATTTTGATTCAATTTCAAAAATAGAAAGTCCCTTTTCGAAACTAACCGACGAACAGGATATAGAATCTGCCAAGAAAGTATACAATAGTACTGTCAGATCTAAGACTTTGGATATTCTACGTAATTTATTACCAGCAGCGACTCTTACTAATTTAGGTATAACAGGAAATGGTAGGGCATTTGAATATCTCTTAACAAAATTGTATTGTTCTGAATTAAATGAGCTTAAGGAATTAGCCCGCCTAGTAAATTCTGAGCTTGATTGTGTTATACCATCTTTTATTAAACGTGTAAATGAAAAACATGGGAAATCTCTTCAATCATTTATGATAAATACAAATAAAGAGATTTCAAAATTGACAGATAAATATCTGTACGATATTGAACCGGATTTTTCTCCTATTGATGTGAGATTGATTGATTATGTTGATAATAAAGACGCCGAAGTAAAAGTGGCTTCTGCTATTTTGTATGAAAATGCACGTGGTCAATCACTGCATGATATTATAAAGTTGGTTAGATCCTTCCCACAAGAGAGAATTAATGAAATAATCTTAACTTATACAAAATTTCGAGAAAACAGAAGACATAGACCGGGCAGAGCATTTGAGATGGTCGAATATTTGTTTGAAATGTTTACCAATTTTGGGATGTTCCGTGACTTACACCGTCACAGAATTCTCACTATTGAAAGACAATTACTTTCAACTAAACATGGATATGACATCCCCCAAGAAATTATTGATTCAGGTCTAGAGAAGGATTTCAAGGACTGTATGTCCCTTTCTAAAAATACTTATGAAAATATTGCAGAGACATTGCCTGTCGAAGCTCAGTATGTCGTAAATTTTGCTTATAAATATCCATATTTCATGAAAATTAATTTGAGAGAACTTTACCATATGATTGAATTACGTACTATTGCACAAGGGCATCCTGACTACCGCTACATTTGTCAACAAATATATAAAAAAATCAATTATATTCATCCACTACTTACCAAAGGGATGAAATTTGTAGATTTGAATCAATACGAACTTGGTAGATTTGATACTGAGAAGAGAAAAGAAATGAAGAGAAGAGAATTATTATCTCCTAAGAACTAATAAAACACCACCACTCCTACAACTTAAAAATAGAATAGAATTAGAACCACTTTTCCAATGACTGATTCTTATTCTTATCTGAATCTTGAACCTTCTGTAATGCGGAATTAACACGATCTAACGAAAAATTCCTATCACTGCACAAAAATTGTACTATCTTGTCATATTCAACAGACTCGAATTTAATGTCCTCATTACTCACATTTGCAACTCTTGGTTTCAAGAATATATCCCTAATCTCTTCGTATGGAATATTAGATAATGGTTCTTGAAGTTGGTCTATATTTTCCAATTTTGAATATTTTTGAATTAGTTTCAAAGCAGTTTTGGGACCTATTCCTGATATCCCCCCATAGTTATAATCTGTTCCAATTAAAATTCCTACATCAACCATTTGTTCAATTGTTAATTTAGTTTGCTTGAGTATATCTTCAAGATAATATATTTCTAAAGGAACATCAATGTAGGCGTTCCTATTAGGAACTTTTCTTTTACCACTTATTGTAACATTTCTTACCAGTCGTTTTGCACCGAACAAGATGGAATCATAATCCTGACTTGCGCAAATATGGACTAGATCAGAGTTGGTTAAAATTGATGCTGTTGCTTCTCCTTCCGATGGAGCTTGTATTGTTGGTATTCCTAAAAAAGAGAGTAACCTCTTTGATTCGTCTATCATTTTATCTGTCAGGACGGATGTCCCTTGACTATATTTTCTCGCTTCTTCTAGTTTCCCCTCGACTAGTGCTTTCTCATATTTTTCAGCAGCTACCTCTTTAATTTGATGTCTGCGATGGATTTCATTAACTTTTAGAGGACTAGATATTCCATCAAATACATAAACAAGTTTGATACCTTCTGCCAGCAAATTGATATTACGATAGAATAGGCCGCTCAAGTGACTGGTTACATCCCCTTGAGAATTGGTAAGAAGTTCTCCCGTAGAACCCCGAATTGTAGATAGAAATTGGTGAATAGTATTGAAAGCATCAACTGCAATAATTTTATTTGCAAGATCACTCAACTTTATGTTCGTATAAGTTAGAATTGGTTTAAGATCTAGACCCATTAATGATTAGATTTAACATGATCTTTATTTTATTTTTTTAATTTTAAAGGTAGTCAAATTGGACAGTATTTGGAAAAAAGTAGATAAAGTAATTTGATTATTGTAATTCTCATCATGAGTCTGCTTATGAATATAAGTACCCTCATAAGTGTACTGAACGTTGCGGTCTTACTGACCTTATTGGCGATTTATGCCAAGATATATTTCAAAAGTAAAGCTGCATTTACTATTGGCCTCATGTTCTTTACAGTTATGCTAATGCTTCATAATTTGATAGCTATCTATGCATATTTGGCTATGGCTCCGCTTTATCCTAATGATTTGTTGCCATATTTTATAGCAATACACCTGGCAGAACTTATTGGAATTATAGCGCTGTTAAAAGTAACTCTATGAAAACGAAGGTTCTACTTTAACTAAATTAGAATTCCGTTAAAATTTTGATATTAGAAATTTTTAAAAAAATGAATATTGGGGTTATTGGTTTAACCTTCTTCCCAACCTTTTACGAACAGACCATTCTTCTTTAGTGGGATAGGCTGACCTGGTGTGTAATCCATTGGTCT
>Ga0207689_10002924_pt1 | contig 15766 bp, 11 predicted proteins | sample KBSMisM52_FD_184312 | JGI IMG/M metagenome (GOLD analysis project Ga0207689, IMG submission 184312) | Miscanthus rhizosphere microbial communities from Kellogg Biological Station, Michigan, USA - KBS Miscanthus M5-2 (SPAdes) (version 2) | ecosystem: Host-associated > Plants > Roots >... | reverse complement strand
GTGGCGGTCATTGCGACTCTCCTTGGGGTTTTGCCGCCTAATATACTGCTTACCGCAAACCGGCGCCCCGGCAGCGATGAAGGTCCGTGCTGCCACGCCGGAATTTGACGTCTGACGGTCCTGCGACCGGGGTCTTTCAGGCCTTCTTCATCCGCTGCGCAAACTTGGCCCTGAACTTGGCCAGCTTGGGGGCGACGACGAACTGGCAGTAAGGCTGGTTCGGATTGTTTTCGAAATATTCCTGGTGATACTTTTCAGCAATGTGGAACTGGACCGCCGGGACGACCTCGGTGACGACAGGCGCAGGGAAGGCCTTGTCCGCCGCAAGTTCCGCGATGATTTTCTCGGCTTCGGCTTTTTGTTGCGGCGAATGATAGAAAATCGACGAGCGGTATTGCGTGCCGACGTCGTTACCCTGACGGTTCAAAGTGGTCGGATCGTGGATGACGAAAAATACCTCCAAAAGATCGCGGTAACTCAGAATGCCCGGATTAAAAGTAACTTGTACGACCTCGGCATGTCCGGTGTCGCCGCCGCATACATCGCGGTAGGTCGGTTTTGGCGTGTGGCCGCCCATGTAACCCGATTCAACGCTGACGACACCTTCGAGCCTGTCGTACACGGCCTCGAGGCACCAGAAACAGCCTCCCGCGAGAGTAGCAACTTCCTGCGCGGCGCCCTGCTCGCGCGAATGACTTTGAGTTTGACCCATTAGAAAACTCCCGCTGTCCGCCACACAGTGTAACGGCAACGTGCTCGGCCGGGAATCCGTCGAAGATCTACCGCATTGCCACCGATGCATGCTGGGCGTGGGCCCCGCTGTCTCCTTTGGATAGGGCGCGACCTTGTGTGACTTCCTGGTAGGTGGCAGCCAAACGGACAGCAAGAGCCCCGGCATTCCATTCTGCGGCGTAGGCGCGCCCCTCGGCGCTGAGGCGCGCCCGCAGCGCTGGATCGTTGAGCAGTTTTACGATATTGCGGGCGAAATCGGCTTCTTCGTCTTTCGGAACCAGCGCGCCGCGCCTTGCCCCAACGATATCGCGCGTGCCCATTACGGCCGTGGAGATCACGGGCACTCCCAGTGCCATCGCCTCCAACAGCACCAGGCCTTGCGTTTCGGTACGCGAGGCGAATACGAAGGCAGTGGCCGCACGGTAGCAGTCGAGCAGAGCAGTGCGCCTGTCGAGATAGCCGACGAACAACATATGGTTCTGCAGGCTGAGTTTCGTCGCCAGCTTCTTCAGCGACGCCAGTGCCGGGCCTTCGCCGGCGATGGTCAGCAACAGGTCGGGAACGTGGGCGAGCGCGCGTTCGAGCGCGCGCAACAGGAACTCGATGTTTTTTTCGTGTGCGACGCGGCCAACGTAGAGCAACATCGGGCGGTTCTTCTCTATGTCATGCTGGATACGGAAAAGGTCGCCATTGCCCGCCGCGAACTCCGCCATCGGAATCCCTGTCGGAATGACATACATTGGAATGCGCACGCCGTATTCGGCGAGTTTGTCGCGCATCGCTGTGGAGGGCACGATCAATGCGCTCATGCGGTTGCATTGCCTGCGCGAAATGCTGCGGGACAGGGCGCGCACAACGCTCTTTGGCAACACCGGTACATAGTGAAAGAGGTATTCCTCGAAAAACGTGTGATAAGTCTCGATGCGTGCCACGTCGAGCGCATCTGCGATTTCGATGCCCAGATGGTGGGCGACAAAGGGCGTCTGGATGTGGACCAGATCGTAATGTGCGCTTCGTAATTGCGGCAGCAGCACACGAACCTCGCGCGGCTTCATCATTCGGTCCTCGGGATCGAGCGGAATGAAACGGGAAGGCACGCGCAAGGTGCGGCCGTCATCGGGATACCGGGCCGGGTAAGCGGGGGCGATCAGGTCCACCTCATGGCCGAGCGCGGCCAGTTCGCGGCGAAAAGTCTGGATCGAAGTCGATACGCCATTGACCCTCGGAAAATACACATCCGAGATCATCAGTACCTTCATTGCGTGGCCCACGGTAACAGGAATGTTGCAAGCATATGCGTGGATTGTTACAGCACCGCGACAAGCTTGCTGCAAAACAGCCGCGCCTCGGCGGCAGGAGATGAATCGCGCCGATGAATTTCGTGCTATGGATTGCGCTACAGAATGAACTGGCCGAGCCACCAGGCGATCGCGGCGATGAGTGCGGAACTCGGAATGGTAAGCACCCAAGCCCAGACTATGCGACCAGCCACTCCCCAGCGCACAGCCGAAACCTTCTGCGCAGAGCCCACACCGACGATGGACCCAGTAATGGTATGCGTGGTCGAAACGGGCACGCCCAAAGCAGTCGCGAGGAACAGCGTGATCGCGCCGCTCGTCTCGGCGCAAAATCCCCCAACCGGTTTGAGTCTGGTGATTCTCTGGCCCATGGTTTTGACGATGCGCCAGCCGCCGAACAGCGTTCCCATTGCTATCGCTCCATAGCAGGCAAATGGAACCCAGAGCGGCAGAGTATCTTTCGCTCGCGTCATTTGGGCTGCGATCAGCAGCATCCAGATCACCCCCATGGTTTTCTGTGCATCGTTGCCGCCATGACCCAGGCTGTAAAGCGCGGCAGATATCAATTGCAATCTCCGGAACCAGCGATCGATGCGTCGCGGTGTCTGCCGTCGTGCGATCCACGCAACCGCGATCGTCAACGAGATACCGAGGATGAAACCAAGCAGGGGCGAGAGCAAGATGGCGGCGGCGGTCTTCAGAAATCCGCTCGCGATCAGCGTGTCCACGCCTCCTTTGGCCACTGCCGCGCCCGCCAATCCCCCAATGAGCGCGTGGGAAGAACTTGAAGGAATGCCGTAGTACCAGGTAATGATGTTCCAGGCGCTGGCGCCGACCAGGCCGCCGAATATCACATAGTGGTCGACGACTCCCGGATCGACGATGCCTTTGCCGACGGTCGCGGCAACGGCGACGCCAAAGACCGCGAACGCCAGAAAATTGAAGAACGCCGCCCACACTACGGCCCACTGCGGCCGCAGCACCCGTGTGGAAACGACGGTCGCGATGGAATTGGCCGCGTCATGGAAACCGTTCATGAAATCGAACGCAAGCGCCAACAGGACCAGAAAAACCACGACTTGAAAACTCATGAGTCGCCTTGTTGTTTTAGGTGATGGCGAAAGCGGGAAGAACGCTAGGAATTGTCGATGACTATGCTCTCAATGATGTTGGCGACATCCTCGCAGCGGTCGGTAACACCTTCGAGCAGTTCGTAAATAGCGCGCAGCTTGATTACCTGGCGCACGTCGGGCTCGTCGCGGAAGAGTTTCGCCATGGCTGAGCGCATCACATGATCTGCCTCCGATTCCAGCTTGTCGATCTCCGCGCATACAGCCAGTATCTTCCCGGCATTCTCCATGTTGGAAAGCAGTGAGACAGCCTCCTTGACCTGCTCCGCGCAGCCCACGCAAATGTCTGCAAGGCGCTTCGCGTCCAGTGTCACCGAGCGCACGTCATAGAGGTAAATCGACTGTGCGGCGTCCTCCATCATGTCGAGAATGTCGTCCATGCGCGTAATGAGCTTGTGGATGTCATCGCGGTCGATCGGCGTGATGAAGGTCTTGTGAAGCAGTTCGATGGCCGAGTGCGTAATGCGGTCGCCGCGCTTCTCGATGGTTTCGATGTTGTAACAGCGGCGTTGAACATCGTCGAAAGCCGCCATCAGGCTGGCGAGCTCGCGACTGGCTTGGAGAATTTCCCCCGCATGTTCGACAAAGAGCTCGAAGAAGCGGCCTTCGGTGGGCATGAGTCGGGCGAACACGGCGGCTCCTCGTTGTGATCTATATTGCCAATGTCATTGCCGGCTACTTACGGCAACATGGCGCGGCGTACAGTCTTGGTCTCTGCAGGTCGGTCCGTGGGCGATATTGTAGTAGCTGCTCGAACGCTCGTCACACAGCTGGCATAATCAATCGGCAGAACGAACAAAGTATCCCATGATCGCATTGTTGCAGCGCGTGACCGAGTCCTGGGTGGAGGTCGACGGGCAGCGCGTCGGCGAGATCGGCCCCGGGCTGCTCGTGCTGGCGTGCGCCGAACGCGGCGACACTGAAGCGCAGGCTGATCGTCTCGTCGAACGCATTCTTACCTATCGGTTGTTCTCGGACGTCAATGGCAAGATGAACGTGAGCCTGCGGGAGAACGGCGGGGGTTTGTTGCTTGTGCCGCAGTTCACGCTGGCCGCCGATACGAAGAAAGGTACGCGGCCAAGCTTCACACCGGCCGCACCGCCGGAAACAGGCAGGCGGCTGTTCGATCATCTGCTCGCTTGCGCCCGCGCAAGCCATTCGCCAGTCGCCAGCGGAAAATTCGGCGAACACATGCGGGTTTCGCTCGTTAACGACGGACCGGTGACCATTTGGCTGCAAGTCGGGCCGCAGCCCCTGGTCCAGGCCCGGCCGGAGGAACACCCGGATTGAAAATTGATCGACTGGCGGAATCGCTCACAGTACGCATGAGACAATGACATTCCGGATGGCCTGGCGCCTGGAAGGCGCAGACTAAAATGGCAATGCATTCGAATCCCGAAGGACCGGTGCCACGCGTATTGCTGGTAGACGACGCGCCCGACAACCGGCTCTTGATGTCGCTTTATCTACGCCGTTCTGGCGTGGAAATACTGACCGCGCGAAACGGTGAAGAGGCTCTGCAAATCACGGCGTCGATGCTGCCAAACCTTGTTGTACTGGACCTGTCCCCGACGGGGATGTCGTGTTACGAAGTCTGCAAGCGAATCAAGTCCAATCCCGCCACCTCACTGACACCCGTCGTCCTTCTCATTTCGACGGACGAGCGCGAAGAGAGAATCAAGGGACTGCAGGCAGGGGCGGACGATTTCTTCAGCAAACCGATTCAGAAGGACGAATTTCTCGTACGGGTCAAATCGCTGGTGAACGGACACAAGGCACGCAAGCAGGAAATGCAGATTCAGTGGGCGGCGGAGCCGGGAGTTGAGGGCGTACGCGACGACTACAGTCATCTGCGCTCGCGCAAGCTGATGGATCAGGTACTCACGACTCCGGGGATGCCGGGAAATCCCCTGGCCGGTTACCAGAACCGCTTCGACGCCGTCATCCTCTTTGCCGACTTGCGCGGATTCACGCGCATGGCCGAAAAACTTCCCCCACCAGAAGTGGTGCTGCTGCTCAACGAATATTTTTCACTTCTGACCAAAGTCGCGTATCGGTACAACGGCGTCATCTTCAATATGGCAGGGGACAGCCTGCTGGTCGGGTTCGGGGTCCCCTTCGAGCAGACCGACGCCGCGGAGCGCGCAATCAATTGCGGTCACCAGATGCTCGCTGAATTCGACGCGCTGTCCATTGACTGGCGTGCCCGTCACGGCCTTGAAACCGGCTTGGGAATCGGAGTGAACAAGGGCGAAGTGGTCGCCGGCAACGTTGGCTCAGCCGCCTATTCCAATTTCACGATCATCGGCGACGCCGTGAATATTGCTTCGCGGCTCATGCAGCGCGCCCGCGCCGGTGAATTGTTGTTGTCGGACCGGGTCATGGACATGCTGAAAACGAAGGCGGTGGTCGTCGATGCACTGCCCCTCCCGCCGCTGACCCTGCGCGGCAGATCGGAGCCGATCGGCTTGTACTGTATCCCCTACAAAGGCCGCATTGATACCCGTACCTGACGCACGATCCAGCGCCGGTTGGACTCCGTTCTGGTTCATCCATTGGCGTTCCGTCGCGCCAGAGCGCGTGGCAGAATGCGTCTAATACAAAAATCGTCCGGAGGCCCACCCAATGAAACGTTTTGATCCTGTCACCCAGGCACGCATCGACTTGACCGCCGCTTTGCGATCTGCGGCGCGCATGGGCCTCAATGAAGGCGTATGCAACCATTTCAGCCTGGAAATGCCGGGCGACCCGACCAAATTCCTGATCAACCCCCAGGGATTCCACTGGTCAGAGCTGACACCGGCCGATCTGATGGTCGTCGACGAAAACGGCGTGGTCGTCGAAGGCAAGCACAAAGTCGAACCAACCGCGTTTTTCATCCATGGCCGCATCCACCTTGGAAAACGCAAGAAAGCCGTCCTGCACACGCACATGCCATTCGCGACCGCGCTGACCTTGCTCGACGGCGGGGAACTTGACGTATTCGCCAACCAGAGCGCCATGCGTTATTACGGCCGCATCGGTTACGACCGCGAATACGGTGGCGTCGCGCTTGCCAATGAAGAAGGCGACCGCATCTGCAACGCGCTGGGCGATAAAAGTGTCGTTTTCATGCAGCATCATGGCATCATCGTGTGCGGGGACAACATGGCGTACGCGTTTGACGACCTCTATTACCTGGAGCGCTGCTGCATGGTGCAGGTGCTGGCAAAAAGCACCGGCGGAAAATTCAAGGACGCGCCAGAGAAGATGGTCGCCGAAGTCGCCAAGCAGATCGAAAGCGAGCGCCAGCAATCGATCCTTCACTTTGAAGCGCTGAAACGGATATTGGACCGCAACGAGCCCGGCTGGGCGCGTCTCACCTGACCGCCAGGCAATCCGGTTCACTCTTTCGCGACTGACATGGCGCTCGGTTCAGAGTTGCGAATTGCCGTTTTGCCAGGAGACGGCATCGGTATCGAGGTCATGGAAGCCTGCCTCGAAGTTCTGGAAACCCTGGCAAAGAAGACCGGCATTCCACGCTTGGCATGGAACAAGCTTCCAGGCGGCGCGATTGCGTACCGGAACACCGGCACCGCCTTGTCGGATGAGGTGATGAAGGACATCGGCAGCGCTGACGCGATCCTTTTCGGCGCGATGGGCATGCCCGACATTCGCTATCCGGACGGAACCGAAATTGCGCCGCAGCTCGACATACGGATCGAGTACGAACTTTACGCGGGGGTGCGGCCAATTCGCGCGATACCTGGTGCGCCGGGACCATTGAAGGATCCGCGATCCGAGCAGATCGATTTTGTGATCCTGCGCGAACAGACGGAAGGTTTGTACTATTCGCGCGGCCGCGGGGTCATGCAGGACGCCGATACCGCGCTCGACACGCTGCGCATCACGCGAAGCGGATGCGAACGCGTTTTCGACTACGCGTTCCTGTTAGCCGAGCAACGGCGCAAGCGCGGCCGGTCTGGCAACGTTACGTGCGTGGACAAAGCTGGCGTGCTCAAGTCTTACGCGTTCATGCGCCACATTTTCGAACAACGCTCCGGCAATTTTCCGGGATTCAGGTCCGCCTGCGCGAACATCGACGCGACTGCGCTCAACCTCCTGCTCAAGCCGTGGGATTTCGACGTGATTGTGACCGAGAACATGTTCGGCGATATTCTGTCCGATCTGGGCGCCGGTCTGATCGGCGGAATGGGCTTCGCGCCGTCCGGCGACATTGGGGATCGCCACGCCATGTTCCAGCCTTGTCACGGCACCGCTCCCGACATTGCGGGCAGCGCAAAGGCCAATCCGACGGCCATGTTTCTTTCCGCGGCGATGATGCTGGACTGGCTGGGGGAGCTGCATGGCAACGCCCGCCTGGGCGCCGCAGCGCAAATACTGGACGGAGCCGTGCGCGGCGCGTTTGCGGGTGGCAAATTGCGGCCTTGCGAATTCGGCGGCCGTGACGGAACAGCGGCAATAACCCGTGCCGTTCTGTCCGAGTTGGCGAAGGCCTGATGGCGGATCCGCGCGTGGTCATTTCCGCGCAAAACCAGATCGGGGAAAGTCCGCTCTGGAGTCGTTCCGAGAATGCGTTGTACTGGGTGGACGTCGAAGGGAAGTTGATTCAGCGCTGGCAAGCGCAAGATCAATCGATACGCCGTTGGACAATGGAAGAACCTGTCGGCTGCATCGGATTGCGCAAAGGCGGCGGCCTGATCGGCGCAAGCCTGACCGGATTCTTCTTTCTGGACGTCGGTACTGGCAAAGCAACTCCGATTACGGATCCCGAGCCGGACCTGCCCGACAACCGTTTCAACGACGGCAAGGTGGACCGCAGAGGAAGGTTTTGGGCGGGCACGCGGAATTTCCGCGACCACAGCAAATCCTCAGGCTCGCTATATCGCCTCGATCCGGATTTGTCGGTTCACCGCATGGAGGAAGGACTGCGTTGCCCCAACGGCATGGCCTGGAGTCCAGACGATCGGTCCATGTACCTGTGCGATACGTGGGCTCGAAGAATTTTCGTCTATGACTTCAACGCCGTTACCGGCACGCTTCGCGCGCGACGGATATTCGCGGAGCTGCGTGAGGATGAGGGATTTCCCGACGGCCTCACCGTCGATGCCGCAGGGTTCGTGTGGAATGCACACTACAACGGCTGGCGTGTCACGCGCTATTCGCCTGACGGGCGCGTCGATCGGGTGGTCCGATTGCCGGTGCAACATGTCACCAGCCTGACATTCGGCGGACCGGATTCCGGCACGCTGTACATTACCAGTGCGTCGTTGCGACTGAGCGAGGAAGAGCGCCTGGGTCAGCCGTTGGCCGGAGATATTTTTGCGGTCGATACAGGCTTGCCTGGCATCCCGGAACCGCAATTTTCTGCTTGATTCGATGAGCGGACTTAACGCGTGTCCTTTGAGGGCCAGGTGTTGTCGGCATGGATTTGGCGCGCCTTAGGCTCAAACCCTTCCTGCTTCTTCCCGCTATTTTTCGCGCTTCCCAGTATGCCGATGGATTGCGTTTCTGTTGCGGCCAACCCCTAAAACGTGTTAACACATTCCGGCGTTAACCCGGATATTTCGTCAGGACGCGGAATTATGGCGGAGGATTGGGCGAGACAGATCGGGCTCGACCGGCGCAGCCCATAGATCATTCTATTGGCAAGACGGGCATGCCCGATATGGCCGGCCAGAACCCGCCGGAATCCGCGTAACCCCAAATCCAATTTGGGCGCAAACCAAACAGCCTTGGATTGGCTGCACAGACTCACCTGCAAGCAACCGGGGGTGGCCTGGTGAAATATCCGGGTTAAGTAAGTTCGGGGGCCTCATGAGGATCTTGCTTGCTGCGCCAAACGGCCGGGCTACCGACGCCCTGTGCGGTCTGCTGAAGAAGCTGGACCCGCAGCAAACAATTGACGTCACCCCCGACCTGCAATCGGTTCCCGCGTCCGCCTTGGTTTCGACCGATTTGCTTCTGCTTGATATCGACTCAGCGGCAGATGCACCCGCCGCCGTGAGTGCGGCCGCACGGCAATATCCGCGCAGCCGCCTTGTTGCCATGGGCACGCCGGTGGACAACGCCTTTGTCGAGACGATTTTCGAGGCCGGGGCGCTGGGCTATCTACCGAAAAGTCTTTCCGAGACCGTCACCCTTGGCATGCTGCGCATGATCATCGGTAGCGCCGATGGCTCCTCGGGCAAACCCTCAATCGGGCGGTCGATCAAAGAAGTCACCCCGGGGATCGATCCCACGGACGACGCCGCGGAGCCCTGGCTGGAGTTTGGTCTCACCGGCCGCCAAATAGATGTTCTCGCGCTCGCGTCCGAGGGCAAGACCAATCAATCGATTGCCAAACAACTCGGCATTACCGAGGGCGTGGTAAAGCTGCATATGACCGCCATTTTCAAGGCGCTCAAAGTGAGCAATCGCAGCGAAGCGGTGTTGCTGGCATTGCGCTTCAAGAGCGTCAATTTTCGCCAGATCAAGGAAGCGGAAGGCGGTCGGCTCGATCTCGACTGGTTGCTGGCCCATATGACCTACCAACGCATGGCGCCGAAAACCGTCTTGTTCAGGCAAGGCGAAGCCGGGGGTGAACTCTATTATCTGCAAAGAGGGACCATAAGCCTGCCCGAGATCGGCGTCGAATTGACGAACGGCACGATGTTCGGCGAGATCGGAATTTTTGCGCCCTCACACAAGCGCACCACCTCGGCCCATTGTGCAACAGAAGTGGAGGTGTTCAAACTGACTTCCGATCAGGTCAAGCGCCTCTATTTGCTGAATCCTCAATTCGCTCTTTATGTCGTACACCTGATCGCAAAGAGGCTGATGGCCGATCAGGCGCGGACCATCTGAGCAGCAGACCCTTAACTCCGGCGCAGAAATGGGCAAGTGAAAGGAATAAAAACCCTCTCGACTAGTCTGGCCGCCGGCATCGCGGTCGGCTCTCTTTGCAGCGCCCTGCTTTGGGTACCGCAGTTCAGGGATCTGGAACAGGACGTCGGGTTACGGTGGCTGTTCAATTTGCGCGGCCCCCTTGAGCCTCCGAAAAATGTGGTCTTGGTGACCATGAGCGAGCGAACGGCACGCAACATTTTTCTACCGAGCGACTCGGAGAAGTATCAACGCTGCGTCGATCTGCGCATCGGAAGCGGCACTGAACGCCATGAAAGTCTTCCACCGATACTGGCTCGCTGGCCCCGTTGCCTGCATGCGATGTTGATCGACGAACTGAATCGGGTTGGCGCGCGAACGATCGTCTTCGACGTGCTTTTTCGACAGCGCGCGCCGCAAGTCGGAATGCAAGGGGACGTTAACGCGGAACAGGACGAAATGCTTGCCAAGGCAATCGCCGCTGCCCGCAATGTTGTCATCGCGCAGAAGTTCGTGCAGGTCGGCGATGACACCAAATCGACCGACGAAGCACCGCTAACGCTCAATCCGAAAATCGAGAGCGCGGCGCTCGGTCTGGGGCCTTTTCAACTACTGCCTTCCGCAAGCAAGCGTATCGACCGCTACGATGTTTTCAAGGAAGACGGCTGGGCCACGCCAGGATTGCCGGTATTGGCGCTGCATGCCTATGCGATTGAAGCCTATCCCGTTTTCAGAAAACTGCTCGCGGCCGAATCCAGGGATGCCGATCTCCTTCCGGAAACCAGTGACGATCTCAGGAAAGGCGGGCTTCAGGCCACCGGTTTGCTGCTGCGCCAGATGTTCAAGCGCGACCCCTCTCTCGCCGAACGGTTGAACCGCGCCGTTGCAAAGCTCGCACCGGCTTCATCCGATCCGGCGCACTCGTTGCTCGTACGCGCCCTGACGGCGACTTACGCGGGCGAGTCGCCGCGGTTTCTGAACTTTATTGGTCCGGCGGGCCGCATCCCTGCCATTGGGTTCGATCAGGCTCTTCGCATGGTCGATTCGGACAGGTTCCGGGACAAAGTTGTGTTTGTCGGCTATGCAGAAACATCGGATGCGGAACAAGCCGAGCATTTCAGCACGGTGTTTTCTAGTGCAAACGGCATAGACCTGAGCGGAGTAGAGATCGCTGCGACGGCCTTCTTGAACCTCCTTGAAGATTCATCCATACGCGCCGTACCGTTTTGGTGCTCTGCGTTGGTCGCATTTTTCGCTGGACTGACGGTCACGACGATTTGCCTGCTGTTTACCCTCAGACTGGCAATTCCAGTTTCGGTCACCCTCGCTGCTGGTTATTTCGGCCTCGCGCTCCACCTTTTTTCCGCCGGACACCTGTGGTTGCCGATCGTGGCGCCCCTGTTTGTCAGCGCGCCAGCGGGTATCGCCTATGCTACTGCGCGGAAGTATGCGGACGCGCGCCAGCAGCGCGACAAAGTGCGCGCGGCATTCCGCCATTTCGTTCCACCGGAAGTTGCAGATGAACTGGAGCGTAACGCGGGGCGGATCGTGTCCACCCGAAAATCAATCGAATGTACTTGCGTTGCCACAGATGCCGCAAAGTTCTCGACTTTCGCTGAAAGCATGGAATCCGAAGCTCTAACGGATTTCCTGAATGAATATTTCGATTCCCTTTTCAAGCCGGTAATCGAAAATGAAGGCTTTGTTTCCGATGTGGTGGGGGATGCGATGCTGGCCATCTGGCCGGACCATTCGGCACAAACGCGGGAGAGCGTATGCACTGCGCTTTTGGAGATGCGGGACGCCACAGATGAATTCAACCGACGTTCGGCAGGGAATCGTCTGGTGACGCGTTTCGGCGCCAACTGGGGGAAGGTCACCCTGGCGACGGTCGGCGCGCGTGCGCACTACGAATATCGTGCCGTCGGCGTCCCGGTCAATACTGCCAGTCGAATACAGGACCTCAACAAGAAACTTGGCACCCGCATTCTGGTTTCACAATCACTCGTCGCGGGGGTCGAAGGGTTTGCCGTGCGCAATCTGGGCCTGTTCTTGTTGCGGGGCAAGAAAACTCCGGATCGGATATTCGAGTTAGTCAATAAAAAGACGTTGGCCACGGCGGCCGATGCGGAGTTGGCGAGCGACTTCGACCGGGCGCTGGAGGCGTTGCACTCGGGAGCGAAAGAGGCTGCGCTCGCTGCGTTTCAGGATATCCGGGCACGCTACCCTTCCGACGGCCCCTCCGCCTTCTACGCGGATCTGCTCCTGGCGGGAAAACCGCTCTCAGGGGATATCGTCCTATTGGACTGAAGCAAGGCTTAACCGGATACCCTAGTCACCCGTTTGTCATACCCCTGCAGACCTAAATTTGCACTTCCAAACATAAGCGATTATCTTAGTTCCCGGCAGTCGATCACAGAACCTAGTTTTTAACCCGTTGGCATTTGGGAGGGTTAAGGATGCAAAGGCTCGGCACGATCGCGCTGCAGGGGAGTTCCCGGGGACTTTTGTCCCCCCTGCTGCTCTGTTTTCTAGTCTACATAACGATAAGCGGGTTACCCGCTCAAGCCGCTGACGGCCAAACCGCCTGCCGCTCCCCTTTTGCCCGGCTTGTCTCGATCCAGGGTACGGTCGAAGTCCTTCGGTCCGGAAGTAACGAGTGGGCACGTGTCACCAAGCTAGACACCCCCTTCTGTCCCGCAGACCGCTTGCGTACCGGCCCGCAAAGCCGGGCGGCACTCTTTGTCCAACCTGAGACATTGGTTCGCATAGATCAAAATACCTCGGCTGTCATAAGTCAAACGGGCGACGAAATCCTGGTCGAGCTCACGCAGGAAGAGGTTGTCCCGGTCTCTGACAGCGCGCATGCCTGCGGTGCCGGCTACTTCATTACGCGGTTTCCGCGAAAGTTCAAAGTCAGGACTCCGCACCTGAACGCAGCCGTCGAAGGCACCGAATTCCTGGTCGCGAATCGCTGCGAACTTACCGAACTTGCGGTTGTGGAAGGCAAGGTTCTGGCCACGAGCGCCGGTACCAATAGGTTTCCATCTCAATCAGTCGTTAGCGGGCAAACGCTGACGGTCGGCGGCAGCGAACCTCCCGCCATCAAGCTTCTGATCAAACCGGCGGACGCGGTGCAGTGGACACTCTACTATCCACCGCTAACCCCCGCGGACTCAACAGTCGTGGAAGATTGCCGCGACGTCACGCAGGACAGCCGCGCGTCATGTTTGATAGCGAATGCAGAACGATTGCTCCGTGCCGGACGTGTGGACGAGGCGCAGGCCAATATCGACGAGGTCCGCGACATCGCGCCTAACAGCAGCGATGCAAAAGCGTTGTCGTCCATCATCAGCCTGGTCAAGAACGATAAGGCGGAAGCTTTTCGGCTGGCGAAGGAAGCGTCCGATGCGTCTCCCGACTCCGCCCCGGCGTGGCTGGCTCTTTCGTATGCGCAGCAGGCAGACTTCAAACTTGAAGCGGCGCTCACCAGCGCCAAACACGCTTCGGACCTGACCCCGTCCAGCGCGCTCGCGCTCGCACGCGTAGCCGAACTGCAATTGTCTCTTGGCTGGACCAAGGAAGCGGAAAAGACCGCGAAGAAAGCAGTCGCTGCTAACCCGTCTGAAAGTCGAGCGCAAATGATCCTCGGTTTCGCCCATTTGGCGCAGATCGATGTGAAAGAAGCACACGAAGATTTTGGCCGCGCGATCGAGAACGATTCGACAGATCCCCTTTCGCGGCTCGGATTGGGCCTGGCCATAATTCGCGAAGGTAAGCTCGTAGAGGGCCGGGAACAGATCGAAATTGCAGTCTCTCTTGACCCGACGAATTCGCTTACTCGCAGCTATGTGGGGAAAGCTTATTACGAAGAGAACACCACGGATCGCGACCAACTTGCGTCGACTCAGTTTGGATTGGCCAAACAGCTCGATCCCAAAGATCCGACTCCGTGGTTCTACGATGCCATTCTCAAAGAGAGCAACAATAACCCATTGGCCGCTCTCAACGACATCCAGACATCAATCAGACTCAACGACAGCCGAGCAGTCTACCGATCGAGATTGCTGCTCGACGAGGATGCTGCTTCACGCAGTGTAAATCTGGCGCGAATCTATTCTCAGGTTGGATTCGAACCGCTTGGGATCCTGGAAGCCTCGCGATCCGTGGCTATCGACCCAACTTCGTATGAGGCTCACCGATTCCTCGCGGATTCCTATCTCAATGTACCCCGCCACGAAATAGCCAGAACGAGCGAGTTGCTCCAGGCTCAAATTCTCCAGCCGCAAAATCTTTTGCCCGTTCAGCCGCGTTTGGCGTTCACCGAGCTCGACTTGGCATCGACCACCGGTCCGCCACGCGTTGGTACAAACGAGTTCGCGCCTCTCTTCGAAAGGGATGGTACCCGCGTCTTCGCGAGTGCCGTAGGTGGTAACCATGGCACATGGGGAGACGAATTAACGCTTGCCGCTCTCAAGGATCCTATATCGCTTAGTCTTGGGCAGTTTCATTATGAAACGAATGGCTTTCGTGAAAACAATGATATGCGGCACGATGCGGTGGATCTGTTCACACAATTCGCCGCATCCTCTAATCTGAACCTGCAAGCAGAAGTAATCTCGCGTCGAAGCCAGGTTGGCGACGTAACTCTTAACTTCGATCCAAACGTATTTTCGCTAACCGATCGCCGGACGTTTGATCAAGATTCGGGGCGGCTTGGCGGACGGGTCCGGCTTTGCACTCAGTGCGATCTCTTGGTATCTGTTGCCTATATTGACCGGACTGAGACTGCCTCGTTGGTACAACCAGGGGTCGCAATTAACGACGACTCCCACGGCTTCGGACATCAGGCCGAAATCGAATACATATTCCGTGCGCCGACCTACAACGTGGCGGTGGGAGGGGGCGCGTATCGGTTCAAAGTCAATGAGACGAGCGTCGCCGACTTCACACCGACTTTCGGCGAGCCGTGCCCCGTATTCATTGCACCGTGCGATTTCCCGCTAACGTTCGACCAGAATCAGGACAACGGATATGTATACCTTAACGTAGCGCCGACATCTCCCTTATTACTTACCTTTGGCCTGAGTTTTGACGATTATCGAACACTGGGTCTCAAGGTACGCGAGTCTAGTCCGAAGGTTGGGCTACAGGCACTATTAACAGACTCGCTAACGCTCAGACTTGCGTCTTTTCAAACTGTAAAGAGAGCTTTACCACTTGAACAGACGATAGAACCAACACAGGTCGCGGGATTCAATCAATTCTTTGATGACGCAAATGGGACAGTCTCGAAAATCATCGGTTCTGGTTTGGATTTCCGTCCGTCAAAGAACTTAGTTCTCGGCGTCGAAGCTTACCATCGGGATATTGACTTCCCTATCTTGTTGCTGCCTGCGAGCGCGGTAATTGAGAACCAGAAAGAATCCGTTTACCAAGGCTACGTCCTATGGTCCGCGATACCCAATACGACCGTGCGAGTCTCTCTGCGCAAAGAGACATTTTCTCGCGACGCTGCTGTGAGCGACGATAGGCCGGTAAGTCTCAGTACCCGGATTGTTCCGATCACTATCAATCACTTTAGCCCGGGGGGCGTAATTGCTTCTGTAACTGTCTCGAATGTAGAACAAAGTGTAGAACGCTTGCCAAGTTCGACACTTGCTGTCGGACAGGACAACTTTACGGTTGTTGATGCTTCGGTGGGTTATCGGTTACCAGCGCGCCGGGGAATAGTAAGTCTTG